>JAABUN010007067.1_pt1 | contig 12401 bp, 14 predicted proteins | sample 5559311 | NCBI WGS metagenome assembly JAABUN01 (sample SAMN10711877, study PRJNA513370) | rock metagenome | isolation source: Antarctica rocks | place: Antarctica: Victoria Land, Siegfried Peak sud | reverse complement strand
CGACTCGATCAGGTACTCGCGGCAGGCGTCGTCATCGGGAAACCAGCGCTGGAACTCCACGATGCTGCGTGGGAAGTCAGGCCGCGGCACGCGCACACTCTAGCGGAGCGAAGCGGATAAGCATGAGGCCCCTTAGGTCGGCCATCCCCTGGATGGCCGAGACGCAGCGTTGCGACTCTTCGGCTTGACGGCAGGGGGTTTCACGCATGTCGCATCGCAGTATCACGCTCCGTGATCCAGTGTCCGCCGCGCACCTGAGCGGAACAGACTCAGGTCTGTGGTCGTTGCACCCGCCGGAGCCGTCCGACGCATCGACCCCCGAAGGATCCACATGGACGCCGAACGCTTCACCACCAAGAGCCAGGAAGCCGTCTCCGCCGCCGTCCGCCGGGCCGCCGCCGAAGGCCACCCCGAGGTGGCGCCGGTCCACCTGCTGCTCGCGCTGCTCGACCAGAACGACGGGATCGCCGGGCCGCTGCTGGCTGCGGTCGGCGCCGACCCGGTGCAGGTCCGCGCCCGCGCCGAGGCGCTGCTCGCCGGCCTGCCCAAGGCGAGCGGGTCGACCGTGGCCGCGCCGCAGCTGTCCCGCTCGCTGATGGCCGTGATGTCGGTGGCCTCGCACAAGGCCACCGAGGTTGGCGATGGCTACGTCTCCACCGAGCACCTACTGGTCGGACTGGCCGACAGCGGAGGTGAGGTCGCCCAGCTGCTCAAGGCCAACAGCGCGCTGCCCAAGGCGCTGGTGGACGCCTTCGCGCAGGTGCGGGGAGGCCTGCGTCGGGTGACGACGCAGGATCCGGAGTCCACCTACAAGGCGCTCGAGAAGTACGGCGTCGACCTCACCGACCGCGCCCGGCGCGGCGAGCTCGACCCTGTCATCGGCCGCGACACCGAGATCCGTCGCGTGGTGCAGGTGCTGTCCCGGCGTACCAAGAACAATCCGGTGCTCATCGGGGAGCCCGGCGTCGGCAAGACGGCTGTGGTGGAGGGACTGGCGCAGCGGATCGTCGACGGTGACGTGCCGGAAAGCCTGCGCGGCAAGAGCATCGTCGCGCTCGACCTCGGGGCGATGGTTGCCGGCGCGCAGTACCGCGGGCAGTTCGAGGAGCGCCTCAAGGCGGTGCTGACCGACATCAAGGACTCCGAGGGCCGCATCATCACCTTCCTCGACGAGTTGCACACGCTGGTCGGTGCCGGCAAGGCCGAGGGCAGCATGGATGCCGGCAACATGCTCAAGCCGATGCTCGCGCGCGGCGAGCTGCGTATGGTCGGCGCGACGACGCTCGACGAGTACCGCACCGGCATCGAGAAGGACCCGGCGCTGGAGCGGCGCTTCCAGCAGGTCCTGGTCGGTGAGCCGTCTGCCGAGGACACCGTCGCGATCCTGCGCGGGCTCAAGGGGCGTTACGAAGCCCACCACAAGGTGGAGATTGCCGACTCGGCGTTGGTCGCCGCCGCGACACTGTCCGACCGCTACATCCCGGCGCGTTTTCTGCCGGACAAGGCGATCGACCTCGTCGACGAAGCGGCCTCTCGACTGCGGATGGAGATCGACAGCCGGCCGGTCGAGATCGACGGGCTGCAGCGGGCGGTCGACCGGATGCGGATGGAGGAGCTCGCGCTCGAGCGCGAGACCGACGCGGCGTCACAGGAACGGCTGGCCGCTCTGCGGCGTGAGATGGCTGACCGCCAAGCCGAACTGGCCGGCCTCACCGCCCGTTGGGAGCGCGAGCAGGCCGGACTCAACCGGGTCGGCGAGCTCAAGCAGCAGCTCGACCACCTGCGTACGCAGTTCGAACGCGCCGAACGCGACAGCGACAACGAAGCCGCCAGCCGGCTGCTCTACGGCGAGATCCCCGCGGTCGAGAAGGAGCTCGCCGTGGCGAGCGCCGCCGCCGAGCAGGCCGACCGGATGGTTGAGGAGAAGGTCGGGCCGGACGACATCGCCGCGGTCGTCTCGGCGTGGACCGGCATCCCGGCCGGCCGGATGCTCGAGGGCGAGAGCGCGAAGCTCCTGCGCATGGAGGACGCGATCGGCGGCCGCCTGGTGGGTCAGGTGACGGCAGTACGGGCCGTCTCCGACGCGGTGCGCCGGGCTCGCGCCGGCATCTCCGATCCCGACCGGCCGACCGGCTCGTTTCTGTTCCTCGGCCCCACCGGTGTCGGCAAGACCGAGTTGGCCAAGGCGCTGGCGGAGTTCCTGTTCGACGACGAGCGCGCGATGACCCGGATCGACATGAGCGAGTACGGCGAGAAGCACTCGGTGGCAAGGCTTGTCGGCGCGCCCCCCGGCTACGTCGGCTACGAGGCGGGTGGCCAGCTGACCGAGTCGGTGCGCCGCCGGCCGTACGCCGTGGTGCTTCTCGACGAGGTGGAGAAGGCGCACCCGGACGTGTTCGACGTGCTGCTGCAGGTGCTCGACGACGGCCGGCTCACCGACGGGCAGGGCCGCACCGTGGACTTCCGCAACACGATCCTGGTGATGACGAGCAACCTCGCCTCGGCCTACGTCAGTGACCCGCTGCTCACCGCCGACCAGCGCCGGGACAAGGTCATGGACGTGGTCCAGCACGCGTTCAAGCCGGAGTTCCTCAACCGGCTGGACGACGTCGTGCTGTTCGACGCGCTCGGCACGAAGGAGCTGGCGCGGATCGTCGACCTGCAGGTCGCCCTGCTCGCAAAGCGCCTGCTGGACCGGCGGCTCACGCTGACGGTGACCGTCGCGGCGCGGGAGTGGCTGACGCTGAACGGATTCGATCCGGTGTACGGCGCGCGGCCGCTGCGCCGGCTGGTGCAGAAGGCGATCGGTGACGCCCTGGCGCGGGGGTTGTTGGCCGGGGAGATCCGCGACGGTGACGAGGTGGTCGTGGACCGGGGAGGCGATGGCCTCGGGGTGCGGCCCACCAAGCGGCTGGTCGCCTGACGCCCAGGCGGTGTCGTCACATTCCGTGACTGAACGCCGCGATTGTCGCGACGGTTCTCTTCCTATGGCAGCCACGATCCGGGGCTGATGTGTTGATCGGGTGACGATCGGATGGCCGCTGGACGTCAAGATGCGATCACGGCTCGTGAGAGGGTTCGCTGCGCGCGGACGCCGGGTAAGCGAATTGTGAGCGCGACGCACTGAACGTCCAATCCAACCAGGAGGCCTCAATGACGACGGCTATGAGCACCGAGAAGGACCAGCGGACCAGCGCCAGCGGCGAGAAGGGGTTGCAGCGGCAGGGATCTAGCCAGCTCACCACGCCGCAGGGCAAGACGGCGATCGCCGACTCGGTTGTAGCCAAGATCGCCGGCATGGCGGCCAAGGAGGTCAACGGCGTCTACCGGATGGGCGGTGGAGCGTCCCGAGCGTTCGGCTCGTTGAAGGAGCGCTTTCCCGGAAGCAGCGGCCCGAACGTGACCTACGGGGTTGCGGTCGAGGTAGGGGAGACGCAGGCGGCCGTCGACATCGCCTTGATCGTCGAGTACGGCGTGAGCATCCTCGAGCTGTCGCAGGGCGTCCGGCGCAATGTGATCGGTAGCATCGAGCGGATGACCGGGCTCGAGGTCACCGAGGTCAACATCTCCGTCGACGACGTGCACCTGCCCAACGAGCGGGACGAGAGTGACAGCGAGGAGCCCGCACCGCGCGTCCGATGAGCGAACCAGGCGCCGCTGTCGAAGGCGAACGGCATCCGGCCGACCTCGTCGCCGAGCGGGTGCTGGCCTGTTCGTCCGTTGCCGCGCTGGCCGGCGGGCTGGCTGGGCAGGCAGCCACGTACCTTCCCGGACGACGGGTCGCCGGGGTCTCGTGGCGGGACGACGTCTGTGAGGTGGCAGTCGTGCTCCGGCTCGACGGGCGCCCCCTGCCCGAACTCGCCGAAGAGGTGCGCCGGGCGGTGGAGCCGGTCGCCGATGGCCGCGCCGTCGATGTCCTCGTCGCCGACGTGGTGGCAGGTGGGCCAGCCCTTGCGCTGCCTCCGGGCGCGCAATGAGCGACGGCGAGGGCCCCCGCACCCCCCAGGAGTTTCGCCGTTTCGTCCTCGTCCACCACCCGGACCGGGGCGGGAACCCGGAGACCTTCGCCGCCGGCGTCACCGCCTTCCGCCAGCATGGCTCCCGACCGGCTTCGCCAGTCGTCTTCTACCGCAAGCGAACCGTCCTTGCGCAACTCCTCGAGCAGTTGCGCACCCTGCTTCGAAAGCCTGCGGGCGATCGGGCGAGCGAGAAGAGAGCGAGACGATGACCTGGACCGCGTTGGGCCTGCTGTACGGCCTGTTCCTCGGGACTGCTGCAGCCTTCGGCGGTACCGCCGAGTTCCTCACCGTGCTCGTGCTCGGCGCGATCGGCCTGTTTGTCGGCCGGGTGCTCGACGGTGCGGTCGACCTCACGACGTACGTCGGTGGCAAGGACCGGCAACGCCCGTGACAGCCGTGCAGGACGCTCCGGGCGTGCCGGCGAGCACGGAAGACCCGGGGATGCGCGGCGCGCTGGAGTTGCGCGACCGCGCGGTCCTCCGACTGGTGATGGCTGCCGCCAGCGAGGTCCACGAGGTCGCCGCACCCGTGTCACGGGTGCTCGGGCAGGCCCTCGGCAGCGCCGACCTCGACGGGCGCGTCAAGGCCGACGTCACCGTTGCCGGGGACGTCGCGACGGTACGGGTGTCGTTGTCAGTCCACTGGCCGGCACCGATCGTCGAGGTCGCCGAGGGCGTTCGCACGCGGGTGACCCAGCGTCTTTCGGAGCTGGCCGGTCTGCGGGTCTCGCACGTCGACGTCCAGGTCACCGCTCTGCCGACCGACCGCCGTTCCCGCCGCCGGGTCCGGTAGGGAGCGCTGTGATCGTCCTGCACCTGGTCAACCGCCTGCTTGCCACCGTGGTCTCCCTCGTGGTCGTGGCCGTTGCGGTCGTCACCGGGGTCGAAGTGGCTCGGTGGGCCCTGGATCTCGACCCGTGGCTGGTCCCGTGGTCGCGGTGGGGAGCGTCCCTGTCCGATCTGCGCGCGAACGATCCAGCTCTTCTGGTGACCTGCGGGGTAGCGACAGCCGTCGGTCTCGTGCTGTTGTTCTTCGAACTCAAGCGCCGTCGACCCGACGCCCTTGCCACCCGGCCGCTGCTGGAGGGGGTGTCGACCGTCGCCACCCGCGCGGGTATCGGCAGCGCCGCCACCACCGCCGCCCGCGGCGTCAGTGGCGTCTCGGAGGCCAGCGCGGCTGTCCGCCGGTCGAAGGTCTCGCTGCGCGTACGCACGCGGGCCCGCGGTCAGGCGGCCGGGCTGACCGAGCAGGTCACCGCCGCGGTTGAGCAGGCGATGGCCGACCTCGAACTCGTCCGCCGCCCGCGGGTGCAGGTCCAGGTGGAGGAGCGCTGATGGGGTCGCGAGCCGATCGACTGAACCGCGTGCTGCTGACGCTCATTGCCCTGATGCTCATCGCTGCCGGCACCACCGGGCTGCTGTTCGGCCTCGGAGCGCTCGGACAGGACCGGGCGAGCGACCTGGTCCTGTCCGGGAAAGTGGAGCAGTTCGTGGTCGAACAGGCGCCGTGGTTCTGGCCCTTGGTCGCCGTGGTGCTCATGGTGCTGGCTCTGCTGGCCTTGCGGTGGCTGCTCCAGCAACTGCGTACCGACCGGGTCGGTGACCTGGACCTCACGGAACACCGCAATCGCGGCGAGACGCGCGTCGATGTGGCTGCCGTGACCGACGCGCTCGTCGAGGCGACGCAGCGGTGCGCCGGGGTGGACAGCGCCTCCGCCCGCGTCGTCCAGGTGCGCGGCGACGACCGGCTGGTGCTCAGCGTGCGGCTGGCCGATCGCGCCGACATCGCTGAGGTTCGGCGCCAACTGGCCACGGGTCCGCTGACCGACCTGCGGCACGTGCTCGGCGAGGCCACCTGCCCCGACATCGCCGTCGAGCTCGAACCCACCACCCGCGGTAGCAGCCGGTCGGTGGCCTGAGCGCGCTCAGTCGGTGAGGCAGTCAGGTGTCGGCCGGCTGAGACGCTGGTTAGCCTCGGCGCATGACGACTGCTCTCGTGACCGGGGCGACCGCAGGGATCGGTGCCGCCTTCGCCCGTGCGTTGGCCGGCCGTGGGCACGACCTGGTCCTGGTCGCCCGCGACGCGGCCCGGCTGGACAGAGCCGCTGAGCAGCTACGCACACACGACGTGGAGGTGGACGTCCTCCCGGCGGACCTGGCAGATCACGACGGCTGCGCCCGCGTTGAGTGGCGTTGCGGCGAGGGCGTCGACATCCTGGTCAACAACGCCGGCCTCGGCACCAAGGGCGCATTCCACGAGACCCCGCGCGAGCAGGAGGAGCATCTGCTTCGGCTGAACGTGCGCGCGCCGATGCGACTCACCCATGCCGCGCTGCCACCGATGGTCGCCCGCGGATCCGGGGCGATCGTCAACGTGAGCAGCGTGGCGGGCTTTGCGCCCGGGATCCGCGCGGCGACGTACAGCGCGTCGAAGGCATGGCTGACCAACTTCAGCGAGTCCCTGCACCTGCAGTACGAGGGAACCGGCGTGCAGGTGCTGGCGCTGTGCCCGGGCTTCACGCGGACCGAATTCCACAGCCGGGCCCAGATGGACTCCAGCGAGGTCCCCGACCGGCTGTGGCTGGACGCCGATGACGTCGTACGGACCGCGCTGGCCGACCTGGACCGCGGCCGGTCGATCAGCATCCCCGGAGCGCAGTACAAGGTCATCGTGCAGGCGACCCGGGTGATCCCGTCCGCGGCCCAGCGGGCGATCGTCCGAAGGCTGCAGAGCCGCTTCACCGGCCGGACGCCGTGAGGCTGCTCGTTCTCGGTGGGACGCGCTTCGTCGGGCGGGCCGTCGTCGAGGCCGCCCTGGAGCGGGGCTGGGAGGTAACGGCCGTGCACCGCGGCGTCACCGGCACCCTGCCACCAGCCGTCACCGCAGTGGTTGTTGACCGGACGGACGCCCAGGCTCTGGGACAGGGGCTCGGCGACGGCACCTGGGACGCGGTGCTCGACACCTGGGCGGGCGCACCATCGGTAGCCCGAGATGCCGCGACCGCCCTGGCCGGCCGGGTAGGGCGGGCGGCGTACGTGTCCAGCCGGTCGGTCTACGACGAGTGCGACGTCGGGCGCGATGAGACGGCGCCGGTCGTCGACGCGAGCCCGGACGCCCACGCCGTCCGTTATCCCGAGGACAAGCGCGGTGGCGAGTTGGCCTGGCTGGCAGCTTTTCCCGACGTCATGCTGCTGCGAGCCGGGATGATCCTCGGGCCTTACGAGGACGTCGCCCGGCTGCCCTGGTGGCTCGACCGCATCTCCCGTGGCGGCCGCGTCGTGGCACCCGGCCGGCCGCAGCGGGGGCTGCAGTACGTCGACGTGCGGGACCTGGCCGAGTTCGCCCTCGACAGCCTGATGCGCGGGCTGAGCGGGCCGTACGACATCGTCAGTGAACCGGGCCACTGCACGATGCTCGACCTGCTCGTGGCCTGCCGCGAGGTGACCGGCAGCGACGCCGAGCTGGTGTGGGTCGACGAGGCGGCCCTGGCGGCGGCGGGCGCGCAGCCGTGGACGCAGCTGCCGTGCTGGCTGCCGGAAAGCGGCGAGCTCGCCGGGTTCCTCGCCAGCGACACGACGAAGGCCCTGGCAGCTGGTCTGACCTGCCGGCCGGTCGGGCAGACGGTCACCGACACCTGGGCTTGGGTCCAGCGGGCCGGCGTCCCGCGAGGTCGCCTGGGGATGGAGCCGGGCCTGCCGCTCGAGATCGAACGGGCCCTACTCTCGGGAGGGTGACCGACCGCGAGCAGCTGCTGTCCCTGATCCGCGACCTCGCCGTGGTGCACGGCAGGGTCACCCTGTCCTCCGGGCGGGAGGCGGACTACTACCTCGACCTGCGCCGTATCACCCTGTCAGGCCTCGCTGCGCCGCTGGTCGGCCGGGTCATGCTCGAGCTGACCGACGATGTGGAGTACGACGCGGTCGGTGGGCTCACGATGGCGGCCGACCCGATCGCGACCGCGATGCTGCACGCGGCTGCGGCGCAGGGCCGCCGGCTCGACGCGTTCGTGGTCCGCAAGGAGGCGAAGGCGCACGGCTTGCAGCGCCGGGTCGAGGGTCCGGACCTCGACGGTCGTCGAGTCCTTGTCGTGGAGGACACGACCACGACAGGTGGGTCGCCGCTGGCCGCGCTCGCCGCCTGCCGCGAGGTCGGGGCCGAGGTGGTCGGCGTCGCCACGATCGCCGACCGGGCGACGGGCGCTGCCGAGAAGATCGCCGCCGAGGGTGTGCTCTACCGCTTCGCCTACTCCCTCGCCGAGCTCGGCCTGTCGTAACCTCGTCGGGTCAGTCGAGCGGGCTGTCCTCGCGCTGGAGCTCCGCGGCCTTTTCGCTGATCAGCGCCCGCTCCCGACCTTCTTTCCTCGCCTTGCGGAACTCCAGCACGACCGGGATCAGCGACAGGACCACGATGAGTGCGGTGAGCGGCAGGATGTACTTGTCGATCGAGATGTCGCCAGCGTCGTTGATGGCCTTGCCGACGAGGTAGCCGATCAGCGGCACGCCGGCCCCCCAGAGCACGGCGCCGACGGCGTTGAAGAAGGCGAACTTGCGGGGCGGCACGTTGAGCACGCCCGCGACGGGGTTGAGGAAGGTGCGCACGATCGGCAGGAATCGGGCCAGCACGATGGCCTTGCCCTCGCCGAACTTGTCCAGGTAGGCCTGCGCCCGCTCCACGTTGGAGCGCTTGAACAGCTTGGAGTCGGGCTTGTCGAACAGCACCGGCCCCGCCTTCTTGCCGATCAGCCAGCCGGTCTGCGCGCCGAGAAATGCCGCGACCGGGACGCCGAGCATCAGCATCCACAGCGCCAGTCCTTCCTGGCCTGAGGCGGCGAAGACGCCGGCGAGGAACAGCAGCGAGTCTCCGGGCAGGAAGAAGCCGATCAGCAGGCCGGTCTCGGCGAAGACGATGAGCAGCAGCCCGATCAGCCCCAGGCTGAGAAGCGTCTTCGGATCGAGGAATCCAGGAAGGAGGGCGAGGGAGTCCACCTGCGCAGGCTAGCCGCCGTAGGTTGCCTGCATGGCAGGCGAGCGGTTAATAGTCATCGGCGGCGACGCCGCCGGAATGAGCGCGGCGAGTCAGGCGCGCCGGCGGCGCTCGCCGGACGAGCTGGAGATCGTCGCCTTCGAGCGCGGCAGGGCTACGTCCTACTCCGCCTGCGGCATCCCTTACTGGGTCGGCGGCGTGGTGGGAAGCGAGGCCGAACTGATCGCCCGCACCCCGGAGCAGCACCGCGCGAACGGCATCGACGTGCGGATGCGCACCGAGGTCGTGGCGATCGACCTGTCGGCCCGCACGGTGACGGCCCGCGACCTCGACGGCGGTCGGGAGTACGTCGAGCCGTACGACGCGCTGATGTACGCGACCGGCAGCGTGCCGATGCGCCCGGGAGCCGAAGGCTTCGATGCGCCGGGCGTGTACGGCGTGCAGGTGCTTGACGACGGCGCCGATCTGATCTGCGAGCTCGACAGCGGCCGGGTCGAGCGGGTCGTCGTGGTGGGCGGCGGCTACATCGGCCTCGAGCTGGCCGAGGCGTGCCGGACCCGCGGGCTCGACGTCACCGTGGTGGACCAGTCGGCGACGCCGATCGGCACCTTCGACCCCGACATCGGCGCCTTCGTCGCTGAGGCGATGGAGAAGATGGGCATCCGGATGGTCTTCGGTGACGCCGTGACGTCGGTGGAGACCGGCGCGGGAGGACGGGCCGTCGCGGTGCACACCGCCGCTGGGGAGCGGCTGGCCGCCGATCTGGTCCTGCTGGGCCTCGGCGTCAAGCCCAACGTCGCGCTGGCCGAGCAGGCAGGTATCCCGCTGGGCAGCTCCGGGGGGATCGCCGTCGACAACCGGATGCGCACGCAGGCCGACGGGGTGTGGGCGGCCGGGGACTGCGTCGAGAGTTGGCACCGGCTGTCCGGCCAGCGGATCGTGGTCGCCCTCGGGACCCACGCCAACAAGCAGGGGCGGGTCGCGGGAATCAACCTGGGCGGTGGCTACGCCCGGTTCCCAGGTGTGATCGGCACCGCGGTGACCAAGGTGTGCGATCTCGAAGTGGCGCGTACCGGCCTGTCGGAGCAGGAGGCGGACCTCGCCGGCTACCGCTACGTCACGGTGAGCGTCGACTCGACGACGAAGGCCGGCTACTACCCCGGGGCGCGGCCGATCCGGGTGAAGATGATCGCCGAGAAGCGCACTGGCCTGCTGCTCGGCGCGCAGCTGGCCGGCCGGGAGGGGGCGGCCAAGCGGATCGACGTGTGCGCGACCGCGATCTGGAACTCCATGAGCGTCGACGAGGTGCTCGGTCTCGACCTGTCCTACGCACCACCGTTCAGCCCAGTGTGGGATCCGGTGCTCATCGCCGCGCGCAAGGCGTTCGAGGCCGTGGAGGCCGACGTGAGGGCCGACGCCCGAACCGAATAGGGCCGGAGCTGCTGTGCCCCGGGCAAGTTCTGGCATGCTCCTGCGCAAAGCGCGCCCCGCCCGTACCCGCCGAAGGAGCTCCCGTGCCGATCGCCACGCCAGAGGCCTACACCGAGATGCTCGACCGCGCGAAGACCGGCCGTTACGCCATTCCCGCCATCAACGTCACCAGCTCGCAGACGCTGATCGCGGCGCTGCGCGGCTTCGCCGAGGCGGAGGCGGACGGCATCGTCCAGGTCAGCACCGGCGGCGCGGAGTACCTGTCCGGTTCGACGGTGAAGGACATGGTCGTGGGTGCGTCGGCGCTGGCGGAGTACGCCCATGTGGTCGCAGCGTCGTACGACGTCCAGATCGTGCTGCACACCGACCACTGCCCCAAGGACAAGCTCGACACCTACATGCGCCCGCTGCTCGCGATCAGCCAGGAGCGGGTCGACGCCGGCCGGGAGCCGCTGTTCCAGTCGCACATGTGGGACGGCTCGGCAGTGGAGCTGGAGGACAACCTCAGCCTCGCGCAGGAGCTGCTGGAGCGCTGCGCCAAGGCGCGCATCGTCATGGAGCTCGAGATCGGCGTCGTCGGCGGCGAGGAGGATGGCGTCGACAACTCCGGCGAGAACGAGAAGCTCTACACGACGACCGAGGACGCGCTGCGCACCGCCGAGATGATCGGGGTGGGCGAGCGCGGTCGCTACCTGCTCGCCGCCACCTTCGGCAACGTGCACGGTGTCTACAAGCCGGGAAATGTCCAGCTCCGGCCGTCGATCCTGAAGGACCTGCAGGACGCTGTCGGTGCGGCAACGGGCAAGGACCAGCCGTTCGACCTCGTCTTCCACGGCGGCAGCGGCTCCTCGCTGGAAGAGATCCGCGAGGCGCTCGACTACGGCGTGGTGAAGATGAACGTCGACACCGACGCGCAGTACGCCTTCAGCCGGCCGGTCGCCGACTACATGTTCCGCAACTACGACGGCGTGCTGAAGGTCGACGGTGAGGTCGGCAACAAGAAGCAGTACGACCCACGGGCCTGGGGGCGGGCCGCCGAAGCGTCGATGGCAGCCCGCATCGTACGCGCCTGCGAGGACCTGCGTTCCACGGGCACCCGCATCAGCTGAAGTGGCGTAAGACACCTACGTGGCGGGCGAACCGTCGACTACCGTGGAGGCATCACGCGCCAGCCGTGCTGTCAGCTCCCACCCGCCGAATCCTGCCCCGGGGGGCCGACCTCCCGTCGTGCCGGGGCAGGAGCGGGGGACCCACAGGTTCCACGGGCGCGTACGTGCGCTCTCGGGGTGAAGCCTCCTACGGGGGGCCGGGCCGACCCAGCCCGAACCCGACAGCTCACCCCGCAGGCGAGAGGGAAGGGACCCTGCTCTTGTCTGTTCTGTCGTCTGCCCTTCACCCCCGCAAGAACGCCCGTCACGCCAAGCCGTCCAGAGCCGCTCCGGCGCTCGCCGCAGGTGGCCTGACTGCAGCCGTCGCCGTCGTCGGTGGCGGGGCGGCCGCCACCTCCGCCTCGGCCGGTGGCTCGACCGCCCAGTTCGAGGCGCTCGCCCAGTGCGAGAGCGGCGGCAACTGGTCGATCAACACCGGTAACGGCTACTACGGCGGCCTGCAGTTCTCGGCGGCCACCTGGCGGGGCATCGGCTACGGGGGCCTTCCGCACCAGGCCAGCAAGGCCACCCAGATCGAGGCCGGTCAGAAGCTGCAGGGCCTGTCCGGCTGGGGTCAGTGGCCGGCCTGCTCGCGCAAGCTCGGCCTGTCGGGGAACGGCGGGGTCAGCACCCCCACCAGCACGGCGGCTTCCACGCACACGCACGCCGCACCCGCGCCGACCCGTTCCGCGCCGCACACGCACGCCGCACCCGCGCCGACCCGTTCCGCGCCGCACACGCACGCCGCACCCGCGCCGACCCGTTCCGCGCCGCACACGCACGCCGCACCCGCGCCGACCCGTTCCGCGCCGCACACGCA
>JAABUN010007066.1_pt1 | contig 12401 bp, 11 predicted proteins | sample 5559311 | NCBI WGS metagenome assembly JAABUN01 (sample SAMN10711877, study PRJNA513370) | rock metagenome | isolation source: Antarctica rocks | place: Antarctica: Victoria Land, Siegfried Peak sud | reverse complement strand
CCAACTTATTGCTTGGATTTAATCATCTAATCAGTGCAATGAATCAATTCAAACCCTTTTATTCTTCTGGATGAAATGCTTTATTTACTACTTTTTAATTTCGGAAACTGACAAAAGAGGGGTATCAGCTATCACACCGTAAAAATCTCGGATAATACTAAGTCCAACTTTATTACCAGAAATATCAAAGTCTTTACATTCCAATAGGGTGCGTTGCTGTTTTCCATTGCGTTCAATAATGACATCTATCTGATGTGAGACTTCAGAGTCGCCTACCAGTTTGAGATCGTGGATGACTACATCACTTTGGTCAAGATACTTAAAAACAAAAGCAACAAGCCTTTCATAACGTGTACCTGACTTTGTTGATGCAATATTAGAGTAGTGGTCATGTAACTCATCGTAGCGAGATTTTTGCTTAGACATAATTACTGAAAATCAAGTAGTATAACTGCTTTTTATTGTGAGTAATATATTAGGGGCGGAATAGATGATTGCGTTCAAAATGATAAAAGTGCGATCGCACTTCCCCCACATCTTACAAATCTCGATCTAAAACCGTTACATTATCGCCTTTAGACCGCAATAACCGTATCCCCAAAATCGCAAACCCGATCGCGGCAATTAATTTCACTGTCCGCACGGGTAATAATTCCGCCATCCATTCCCCAGCAATTACTCCCAGCAAGCTAGTCAATACGAGCGCTGTAGCAGTACCAAAAAATACCGCACGGGGTGAAGATGATTGACCGCTAAGAGCGATCGCTGCTAATTGACTTTTATCGCCTAATTCTGACAAAAACACAGTAACAAAACTTAGTCCTAGCAAATGCCAATCCATATTTTTTAACCTACTATTACATCCCATAACAGCGTTGCGGATATTAATAGCAAACTAATTCCGGCGGCTATTTCTATAGTTTTGGGCGTAAAACGACTAGCAATCCAACGTCCTACTATTACCCCTAGTAAGCTGGTTGAAACTAAGGCTGCACTTGCACCTAAAAATACTACCCAAGGATTTTGAGATTCTGCACTCATTAGCAAGGTTGCTAACTGGGTTTTGTCGCCTAACTCCGCTAAAAATATGGTCAGGAATGTAGAGCCGAAAATTGCCCCAATAGAGGATTGCTGATTATTAGGGGCGATCGCTATAAGCGGTTTTTTCAAGGTAACAACTAATTTAGGCGCAGCATCAAGTTTCACGAGCAATTAGTTTAGATATTTCTCATATTCTTTTCATTTTCTCTGTATTTGTTACAAAAATCAACTACTTTGCCTAAATCTTAAGAAAGACCCTGGCTTGATAATTTAGGCGGCAAATCTAAACTTATCCCTACCGCACTCTCAAATCGCACCATTTCTAAAGATAAATCGCCATAAACTCCAGTAATTTGTTGTTCGCAGCATTCGATCGCAAAGTCATTTAATTCTTCTGGTTCTATACCGTACATATCGCCAAATACCTCCGATTCCACACGACAAAAACGCGGTCTATCGGCATAAATGCGACATTCGCGCCCAAGGCGATCGTAATTGACGCACCAACCATCGCTTCCTACCATACTCAGATATAGCGCTAATTCATCCGGGAGGAGGTACTCATCTAAATCGGGGCGATCGCTCGCGTCGAGATGACAGCAGGCTCCACATTGCTTGACGCATTGCCAGGTTGCCATAATTTAATTAAAGATATTGCCTCTTTAGCTTATTGCACTTTTAAGAGTGCTGGACGGGCAAACCTGGATGAGAAAAAAGCAAATCTTGTGATTATTTATTATAGATTTGTAAACTTACTTTAATTAGGCGATCGCTCTTTGAGGTAAAATAGGGTGCGGGTTTTATGGCGCATTGATAGAAGTTTTTGGGTTAATTTGGAGGAAAAATGGAATCATTGTTTGATGGGTTAAACAGCATTAACTGGCTCGTTATTGCTCAATTGGTTTCGGTAGGACTAATTATGATTTCGGGGCCCGTAGTAATATTTATTCTTGCCTTTCGCAACGGCAACCTGTAGAAACAGAGGGCAAAAATTATTTATAGGGGGGCAAAAAGTACCCCCAAGTTTATTTTCAACAATTTTTTTAAAACCCAACGTCTGCTGAAACAAACTCCTTACCCGTCAAAATAAACAACGACCAGCATTGCAACTTACAGAGGCTTGCTTAATTAAGCTCAATTGAGCTTGACGCAGAGTTTCAGCTTTAGAGAATTTTTGAACTTGCAAAACTTGGTAAAAAGCATTGGTCAACTGCTGGGTAGCCTCATCATCCACTACCTACAAAGGCAACTTTGCAAAGTTAAATTAATTAGCGCCAACATTGAAGTTATAGTTACCCTTGATAAAAACGGCTATTTTTGGAGCGTCTAAGAGCTTTTGAGTAAGCCTTGATCCATTTAGTAATTAATAATTGGTGGCAATGCTTCTAACTTTATCTCATTCAATCGAGAAGTGCTGTAACTTACTTCATCACTAGCTCAGAAGCGCTAAAGTAAAAAAGTATTAAGATGTTGTAACAATCTGCCGAATTTTATGCAACTTGCCCCCTCTACGTCTAAATTAACGCCCCAACCATTAGCTAGTAAGACAATTACCCTAGATATTACAGGGATGAAGTGTGGAGGTTGCGTTAAAACCGTAGAAAAACAATTAGCACAGCACCCAGGAGCGATCGCAACTTGTGTAAACTTGGTTACAGAGGTTGCTGTAGTAGAATGTCAAACCAATGTAGAGCCGCAGGAATTAGCTGCACGTTTGACGGCGGTAGGGTTTCCGGCTACACCCCGCGATGTCACTCTAAGCAAAACACTGACAGCAGAAGATTTTAGCGAACGACAAAAGCGCGAGCAGCGTTCGGCATTAAAGCAATTATTTTTAGCATTCTTGTTACTGATTCTTTCTAGCTTAGGACATTTGCCAGAAAGTATATTATCGCTGCCTATATTAGACAACATTTGGTTGCATTGGGGACTTGCAACAATTACTTTACTTATCCCAGCAAGATTAATAATAGTTGAAGGTTGGCGCGGTTGGCGACGAAATGCGCCAAATATGAATACTTTGGTAGCTTTGGGAACTTTGACGGCGTATACCACGAGTGTAATCGCTTTGTTATTCCCTCGCTTGGGTTGGGAATGCTTTTTTGATGAGCCAGTTATGCTCCTCGGCTTTATTTTGCTAGGTAGAACCTTAGAACAACAAGCCAAAGGTCAAGCCGCCACCGCCTTTAAGCAATTATTGGCACTGCAACCACCATCTGCACGACTGATTGCACCCCAAGTAGTATCTCTAGATAATAATTTTCAATCTGCCTCTAGTGTCGAAATTCCAGCGTCTCAAGTGAAAGTAGGAGAATGGGTACAAGTCCTACCTGGGGAAAAAATTCCTGTAGATGGCGAAGTTGTAGCGGGGCGCACAATGGTAGACGAATCAATGCTAACTGGAGAGGCATTTCCAGTACTTAAGCAGCTACGAGATACCGTCACCGCCGGAACATTGAACCAGTCAAGCGCTTTTGCCTTAAAAGCAACTCGTACTGGCGCAGATACCACTTTAGCCCAAATAGTCGCCTTAGTAGAAGCTGCCCAAACTCGTAAAGCTCCCGTTCAAAAATTAGCGGATACTGTAGCAGGTTACTTTACTTATGGAGTATTAGCCGCATCTATATTAACTTTTTTATTTTGGTACTTTATTGGTACGCATATTTGGACAGAGGTTTTGCTACCTGGGCAAATGGGTAGTCACGATATGTCACGCCACGCCCAGTACTTGGCAAATACCCCGTTGCTTCAACCCTCACCACTATTATTGAGTTTAAAACTTGCTATAGCCGTTATGGTCGTAGCTTGTCCTTGTGCTATGGGACTTGCTACACCGACAGCGATTTTAGTTGGTACGGGAGTCGGAGCGCAAAAGGGACTGTTGATTAAAGGTGGAGACGTTTTAGAACGAGTCCATCAGCTAGATACAGTAGTTTTTGATAAAACTGGCACTCTAACAAGCGGTCGTCCTACCGTCACCGATGTTGTAGTTATTCCCAAAAATAATTTATCGGAGCGCGAACTATTGCAATTAGCCGCCGTTGTCGAAAGTGGTGCTTGTCACCCTTTAGCTACCGCGATTACTCAAGCAGCTAAAGAGCAAAATATATCTTTACCCGTTGCCAAAGACTTCTATACCGAGCCAGGTTTAGGGGTATCGGCGGTTGTAGAAAATAAGCAAGTTTTGTTAGGCAACTACCAGTATATCAGTGAGAATAACGTTGATATTAGCGAACAAGTGCGATCGCAAAGTATAGCTTTAGCCGCTAAGGGAAAAACTGTAGTATTTGTAGCTCTCAATAGCCAACTCCTAGGATTCATCGCTGTTAGCGATACCCTGAGAGCCGAAGCGCACAATACCATAAAACAATTGCTCTCAATGGGTTTAAAAGTAGTGCTATTGAGCGGAGACACCATAGAAGCCGCCGAGGTAGTAGGCGCACAATTAGGACTAAAGAAAGTTGATATTATTGCCGGAGTTCGCCCCGCCGGAAAAGCCCAAGCTATTCAACAACTACAAGCCCAAAATCACCATGTCGCAATGGTAGGAGATGGTATTAATGATGCTCCCGCTCTATCTCAAGCTGATGTTGGTATTGCGCTTAAAGCAGGTACAGAAGTAGCTATGGAAGCGGCTCAAATTGTTTTGATGCGCGACTCTTTGACAGATGTTGTCGCGGCTATTACTCTCAGTCGAGCGACTTTTCTAAAAATCCGCCAAAATTTATTTTGGGCATTCGCCTACAATACCCTAGGTATACCCATTGCTGCGGGTTTACTATTACCTAGTTTTGGTTTTGTACTTAACCCCGCCGCCGCCGGAGCATTGATGGCGTTTAGTTCGGTTAGCGTAGTTACAAATTCTTTATTATTGCGCCGATTCAGATAGCACACTGTTGGCAATTAAATTATAAAAATCCTTGTTCCTCTCTAACCCAAGGGAGGAAGCTTAAAAGATATATTTTCAGCTATTTTTATCACCCTACAAAAAGCTATCCGCTCCTACCAAGGTTAGTTAACCTTTAGTAAGAGCGGTGTAGTGGATCTTCAAGTTGAAACCAGACTGCCGGAAGGAACTCCAAGCAAGCCTAAGCTTTATTTAGAGAACAGCCCCGGCGCGCAGCCGGCTCATTTCAACTTGACGACCCAAGGATATACTACTTTCTATCATGGGCATCACCTCCTTGTTGCCTTTACGGCGTAAATCTCACAGGGACAAAGCTTGTTGCTTTGGGTGTTTGTCACCTTTATCTAATATAACACAATGTTTTGTAATTGTTGGCTACAAAAATAAAAACCCCTACTTTTTTAGTAGAGGTTTTTTTAGGATCTTATTTCAACTCAAACCAATTTAGAGAGCATTACCGCGAGGCAATACTTCTTCAGGAAATTGGAATTGTTCGTGAGGCTGATCTTGAGGAGCCATCCAAGCGCGGATCCCCTCATTCAGCAAAATGTTTTTGGTGTAAAAAGTCTCAAATTCTGGGTCTTCCGCCGCCCGTAATTCTTGGCTGACGAAATCGTAAGCACGCAGGTTTAAGGCTAAACCAACTACGCCTACAGCGCTCATCCACAATCCTGTTACTGGCACAAACAACATAAAGAAGTGCAACCAACGTTTGTTGGAAAAGGCAATTCCAAAGATTTGCGACCAAAAACGGTTGGCGGTGACCATTGAATAGGTTTCTTCCGCTTGGGTGGGGTTGAAGGCGCGGAAGGTGTTTGATTGCTCGGAGTCTTCAAACAATGTGTTTTCTACTGTTGCTCCGTGAATGGCGCACAATAATGCTCCACCTAGTACCCCGGCTACTCCCATCATGTGGAACGGGTTGAGCGTCCAGTTGTGGAATCCTTGGAAAAATAACAAGAATCGGAAAATTGCTGCTACTCCAAAGGAGGGGGCAAAGAACCACGATGATTGTCCCAAGGGATACATGAGAAATACACTGACAAATACCGCGATTGGGGCGCTAAATGCTAGGGCGTTGTAGGGACGAATCCCGACTAAACGCGCAATTTCAAACTGACGTAACATAAACCCGATTAAAGCAAAGGCTCCGTGTAGGGCTACAAATGCCCATAGTCCGCCTAGCTGACACCACCGGGTAAAGTTCCATCCTGCTTCCGGGCCCCAAAGAAATAGTAAGGAGTGTCCCATACTGTCTGCGGGGGTTGATACCGCTACAGTTAGGAAGTTTGCTCCTTCTAAGTACGAACTGGCGATGCCGTGGGTGTACCACGAGGTGACAAAGGTTGTCCCGGTTAGCCAGCCGCCTAATGCCATGTAAGCGCAGGGGAATAGTAATATTCCGCTCCAGCCTACGAATACGAATCTGTCGCGCTTTAACCAATCGTCTACGGTGTCAAATATGCCGCGACTCGGTGCGCTGCTGACTGCAATTGTCATTACAGTAAAACTCCAAATATTATAAGTACGTCAGGAGAATCGCCCGATGGGATGATGTAGGTTATGAATAATACAAACAATCCATCGGTTTACAAGTTTTGTTTACGATTCTTTACTTGTTCCTAATCTAGTTGTACAACTAATTGCCCATCGGTGGCAAGGTCATTAGAAAAATTTAATCTTTACCCTGTCTGTAGGAATAGACTGCGTTACCGCAATAAGTTGAGTCTAGTCAAGTAAAATATTCTTTGTAAAGCTTAAAAAAAATCATATTTGCGATCGCTTTATTTTAGACAGCATGATTGCTACAGGTAATAGGCTATTTAACAGGTATAGTTTGTAACTTGCGATCACGCGGAAGCTCCCCCTTAGAAAGGGGGACATATATAGCCAGCTTTTTTAAGCAAAAGTGCAACTATTGGATACCAATCAAAAAATTCTTAAAATATCCTCTAAGTAAATCGCTTTAAGAATCTTTATGTTTATTAACTACCGGGAATCATTCTTCCGCAAGGATAGGTGGTCACAGGCTGCTCGGAAGCTACCGCCGCCGGAATTTCTTCTATAGGTTGAGTTTTAGCTGCTAAATAATCTGTACGCAATTTTTCTAACATCGCGTCCCGCCTATCGTACAACTTCTTCAATTGACGCGGCTGGCATTTTTGCAACACGTAGGCAGTTAGTAAGGGTAAGGCGATCGTGCTATCTGTATAACAAACAATCGTATTGGGCAATTCTTCAGGGTCAATTTTGCCCCAGCTTACAGCCTCTGAGGGTGTAGCCCCCGATAAGCCGCCCGTGTCGGGACGTGCATCAGTAAATTGAATGAAATAGTCGTGTCCTCGTTCTTCTAAGCCTAGAACCTCATGCAACTGCGGCTGAGTCTGCAATAAAAAGTTTTTTGGGCTACCACCGCCAATAATTACCGCCGCGCTTTTACCTTCTACATTTGGTATACCAGAATCACGGGCAGAATAGGCGATCGCCGCAGTTTCGTTTACATCCATTGAGGGATCGATAATTAATTGCGATCCTTCTAAGGCTAACGCCGCGACGTTCATTCCAATGGAGCTATCGCCAGGGGAAGAAGTATAAATAGGTACGCCGCATTCGTAGGCTGTAGCAAGTAAACAAGAATGCTTTACACCAATTTGCTTTTCTACTTCCCGCACGTATTTACCTAGCAAATGGTGAAACTCCGCGCTTCCCATGCGTTTTTGAAATGGCTCGGCTTGCAGAATTTTCCGAATAAAAGCATCGGTTTCTAGCAATACATCGTAGCCAAACATAATGTCATAAATCCGAATAGTCCCTTCTTGGCGCAACTTAACATCATCAACAAAGGGATTTCCGCTAAAAAGTTCAAAACCCAAGCCGTAGTGCATATCGTGGTACAAGTTCGCGCCTGTGCTAATCATCCAGTCAATAAAGCCATTGCGGATTAGTGGCGCAAGTACCGAAACCCCATACCCCGCCGGAGTCATAGCGCCGGACAAGCTAACTCCTACGGTAACTCCTTCTTGGAGAACTTCTTTACTTAACAGGTGGCAAATTTCTCGCAATCGTGCGGAATTGTAGGCAGTGAAATAATTATCAATTAAATCTACTACGCTAATTTCCGCCTGCATGGGAGTAGGAGATATTTTGTTACTAGCCAGTTTTGACATTATTTTGATGCTCTAATATTGATGCGTCGATCTAATTTAGCCATTTTCGGCAAGTTTTTTCACGGCTTCTAAGTAACAATTGTAAGAATCTTTGCTAAAACAAACTAAAATTACTTGTTCAAGATGGTTATTAGTAGCTAAAAATGCTTGAATTTCGGTAACAGCAATGGCTGCGGCTCTTTCTACCGGAAACCTATATACACCCGTGCTAATTGCCGGAAAAGCAATTTGCTTAATTTGATAATCTTTAGTTAGTTCTAAACTACGGCGATAACAACTAGCTAATAGCTGATCTTCTTGAAAAGCTTTGGGCGAGGCAGAGCCACACCCCAAACTTTCCGCTTCCTCGTTTTTTCCACCCGTCCAAACTGGCCCAACGGTATGAATTACCCATTTAGCAGGAAGGTTGTAGCCTTTAGTAATTTTAGCGTCACCAGTGGCACAGCCGTGTAATTTGCGACATTCAAGCAAAAGTTCTGCTCCGGCGGCGCGATGAATTGCCTCATCAACGCCACCACCGCCTAGTAAAGAGTTATTGGCGGCATTAACTATGGCATCGATTGCTAGGGTTGTAATGTCTTTTTGAATAACCGTTATCATAATTGCCTAGGCGATCGCACTCATAGATATATTACATTTGCATGAGATAGGAAACCGCAATACTCTTTTTTTTAGATTGCTTCCTAGTATTTACAGTCAAATAGATGCAACCCAAAACGTTGAGATAGTTCCTCCGAAACTTTGACTCCCCGAACGCTGTTACCACGCTCATCTAATAGTGGTGAGAAAATCCCAATGCCCATTTTACCAGGTACTACTACAAGCAACCCACCGCTAACGCCACTTTTTGCAGGTAAACCAACCTTATAAGCCCACTCTCCAGCAAAGTTATACATCCCGCAGGTATAGATAACACTGAGAATATCTCTGATATAGCAGGAGGGAACCGCTTGGACTTTAGTAAATGGGTTCATCCCTTGATTAGATAACGTTGCAGCCATCACAGCTAAATCTAAACAATTGATAGTCAATGAGCATTGCTGAAAGTAAAGGTCAAGAGCTTCATCAATATTCTTGTCAATCATGCCAAAGTTGAGCATAAGGTTAGCCATTGCTCGGTTGCGGTGTCCGGTGGTGCGCTCTGAATTAAAGGTGGACGCATCAACTACTGTTTGGTGTCCAATATAGCGATGGAACATTGATAGCAGCCGATTCAATCGCTCTGTAGGGTCTTTGCCTTTAATTAGACTGGTAATTGCGATCGCCCCAGCATTAACCATTGGATTGTAGGGACGCTTAGATTTTTCGTCAAGGATAATGGCATTAAAGGCATCTCCTGTTGGCTCCACACCTACTTTTGCTAACACTTGTTCCCGTCCATGTTCTTCTAACGCTAGTCCATAAACAAACACTTTAGAGATCGATTGAATAGTAAATAGTTGCTGAAAATCGCCGACTTTGAAGCATTGACCGTCTAGGGTGACGATACAGATACTAAACAAATCTGGATTCATTAAAGCTAGTTCTGGAATGTATGTTGCTAAAGTACCTGCTTGCAAAAGGCGATACTTATTGTGTAACTCATCTAAAGCAGCTTGAATCTTTACAGGCTGAATCGTTGTTGGGGCAGGATAATTGTTCAAAGCGACCTAATGGTTGTTTAGTAGTAATATCGTCACGTTAAACCCGGAACGGCTAAAGTTTTTGTGTCAACAGAAGCAAAAAGCTTTTTTTAGCATTGCCCAAATCAGAATATTTTAAGGTAACTGCTGGCAATAGTCCGTTGGCATATTGGCTTTTAGAATTTACTAACTTTGCTATCTGTCATACCATTTGCCAATTCATAAACGAGTAAGATTTATACACTCTTTATGAAAAAGACTATGAGTAGTAATGAATCGCGTTTTGCTGCAATTTCTCAAATCACCGATCGCGAAATACTGCCCCCTAAAACTCCCAGTCGCTTAGAGGAACTGTGGGCAACGGATGTTTTTACCCTAAACAAAATGCAGGCTTGTCTACCTAAAGATGTTTTTAAAATCATCAAAAAAACGGTGCAAACTGGCGACAAGTTGGATGTCTCGGTAGCAGGTGTTGTGGCTGCGGCGATGAAAGATTGGGCAATTTCTAAAGGCGCGCTTTACTACGCCCATGTGTTCTATCCAATGACGAACATTACGGCGGAAAAACACGACGGTTTTATCTCGGTGCAAAGCGATGGCTCGGTAATTACAGAATTTACAGGCAAAGTGTTGGTGCAAGGTGAACCCGATGGCTCGTCTTTTCCAAACGGCGGTATTCGCTCGACCTTTGAAGCGCGAGGATATACTGCGTGGGATGTTACTAGCCCTGCCTACGTAATGAAAACTGACAATGGCGTAACCTTGTGCATTCCGACGGTTTTTATTTCCTGGACTGGTGAGGCCCTAGATAAGAAAACACCGCTATTGCGTTCCAATGCGGCTATGAGCCATGCCGCAACTCGGTTGCTTAAGCTTTTGGGACACTCGGAAGTTGCCCCAGTTAATTCTAGCTGTGGTGCAGAGCAAGAATACTTCTTAGTCGATTCTCACTTTGCTAATAGTCGCCCAGATATTTTATTAACTGGCAGAACCCTGTTTGGCAGACCCGCCGCCAAAGGTCAACAGTTTGACGATCACTACTTTGGAGCTATCCCAGAGCGCGTCCAAGTCTTTATGCAGGACGTAGAAGAAAGAATGTATCGCCTAGGCATTCCAGCTAAAACTAGACACAACGAAGTTGCCCCCGGACAGTTTGAAATTGCGCCCTTTTTTGAAGCAGCAAACGTCGCTAGCGATCATCAGCAGATGACAATGACGATTTTGAAAAACACCGCCAAGAAGCACGGTTTTATTTGCTTGCTGCATGAAAAACCCTTTGCAGGCATTAATGGTTCGGGTAAACACGTCAACTGGTCGGTGGGTAATGCTACCCAAGGAAACCTGCTAGATCCCGGTGCTACACCGCACTCCAATCTGCAATTTTTGCTTTTTTGCGGCGCAGTAATTCGGGGCGTTCATAAATATGGGCCGCTTTTACGGGCAGTGGTGGCTTCAGCCAGCAACGATCACCGCTTGGGGGCAAATGAGGCTCCGCCAGCGATCATCTCAGTTTACTTAGGTTCTCAACTTGAGGATGTATTCGAGCAAATTAAGCGCGGAGAAGTGAAAAACTCTGCCCATGCTGGGGTGATGAACTTGGGTGTAGACACCTTACCCGAATTTCCTAAAGATCCAGGCGATCGCAATCGTACATCACCCTTTGCTTTTACAGGCAACCGATTTGAGTTTCGAGCCGTTGGTTCTAATCAAGCTGTTTCTGGCCCATTGGTGGCAATGAATACGATTTTGACGGATTCGTTGCTCTGGGTAGCAGATACTCTAGAGGCTGAATTAGCAAAAGGTGTAGCCCTGAACAATGCTGCCTACACGGTGCTTAAGTCGGTGATGGAGCAACACAGCGCGGTTATTTTTGGCGGTAATGGCTATTGCCAGGAATGGCACAAAATGGCGGTGGAGCGGGGTTTATTAAACTTACCGACTACGGCTGATGCTTTGCCTGTTTTGAAAGAGAAGTACATCGAAGAACTATTTGAAAAAACGGGTGTTCTATCGGTAACGGAACTAGAAAGTCGCTTTGAAGTTTATAGTGAACAGTACGTTCAGGTAATTGAGATGGAAGCCAAATTAATGATTAGTTTGGCAAAAACAGTGATTTATCCTGCCGCCTACCGCTATTTATCTGAGCTTTCTTGCACGATCGCCAATTTGAAAGTAATTGGGGTTGAACTTGAAAAAGAGAGCTTGGAAAAAGTAGCTTCGTTAACCAAACTAATGATGGATAGTGTAAGTAAATTAAGTGATGCTCTGAGTAAGCATGATTTTTCAGTAACCGAAGAACACTTGCAATATTCGGCAAAAACCATTCGTCCAATGATGGATCGAGTCCGCGAGTACGCTGATGCGATCGAGGGTGAAGTAGCCGATGATTTGTGGCCTTTGCCCAAGTACCAGGAAATGCTGTTTATCAAATAATGGTTAGGCGTTGCTGATTGAATGTAGGAATTTTTGTAGAGACGTTACAATGCAACGTCTCTACATGGGTGACTCCCACCGTTAATTGCTAGGAGCAGTTTCAAATTCTGAGGGGGTGACATAACAGCTACAATGCATTCATGATAAGCTTCATAGCTCTCATGCCTCGTAAATAATACTCTAACTTATTACGATTAATTCTCATTAATTTCTCGACGACTTCCCAACAAT
>JAABUN010007065.1_pt1 | contig 12403 bp, 17 predicted proteins | sample 5559311 | NCBI WGS metagenome assembly JAABUN01 (sample SAMN10711877, study PRJNA513370) | rock metagenome | isolation source: Antarctica rocks | place: Antarctica: Victoria Land, Siegfried Peak sud | reverse complement strand
CGTTTTGGCACCCTTGCCAATCTCCTCAACCTTATGTTGGATACCCGCCTCGATCTCGGAGAGGTCCACGTTCACAATGTCATGCAGGTCGCAGTACTGCCCGAAGCTGAGGTGCCGACCGAGGTTAGAGGGAACGATCAGGTCGCCCCCAATCCCTCTCAGGTGCTGGGCATGAGCTGCCATGAGCTTGACCGCCGCCTCGGGCGCCTTCTGCTGGACTTCGTGATCGCCTTCCAGGGCCGTCAGCGCCTCAGTCCTGATTTTGCCGATCAGCACGAAGCACTGTGCCACCTTCAGGGCGAGGCCGGCGTCAACGGACATTGCTGATCTCACTGGGTGCCCGCGCCAGCACTGCCCTGACCTGCGTTGCAGCCCACCGTCCACCGCGGGCGCTGCGCACGCCACGGGCGTTGAGCGCCGCTGCGACGCCGCGCAGACTGCTAACCCCGCTGGCTTGCACCTGCTGGATGATCGGCAGCACATTCTCAGCAAAGCGTCGCGCGCCCTCCGCTGTGGCAGCAGCCCCTGCCCTGCCGGCCTCGGCCCGGTTGGTGGGGTTGCCAAGTTGGGCGCCCTGGCGCTTGCGGGCGGCGAGCGCTGCGCGGGTGCGTTCAGATATCATCCGCCGTTCCTTCTCGGCCAGCGCTGCATAAATGTGCAGCATGAATGGGTCCACGTCGGCGCCAAGCTCGGCGACCACAAAGGCCACCCGCTGCGCCATCAGCCCGGCGATGAAGTGGACGTCGCGCGACAGCCGGTCGAGCTTGGCCACCAGCACCTGGCCGCGGTGGCGCCGCGCCGCAGCCAGGGCCGCCGCAAGCTGCGGTCGGCGCTCAAGGGCGTCTGACCCCTTCCCTGTCTCTACCTCGGTGAACGCCTCAACCAAATCCATGCCGTTCCCGACCGCGAATTGGGCGCAGCGTTCCCGTTGTGCATCCAGTCCTAGCCCGGACCGGCCTTGCCGTTCGGTGCTGACGCGGTAGTAGGCGACGACGGACTGCATGCAGAGGTCAGAATGGGCCTATTTGCGCCCTTGTAGCAAGAGGCCAAACGTCCGTTTGGCCTCTTGCTGGACACTACCCTCCGCAGCTCATTCGGGCAATGTCAGAAAAAATATTGCACTGATCTCGACATTGTCCGAACGATACCGCATATATTGCTGAGGTCATCGTGGGGTGTCGGCATCATGCGCGACGGTATCTGGAAAGGGCTGCGGTTGCCCCGCGAGTGGAAGGCCGTGCTCCGGTCCTGCACTCGCGAAGCGGAACGCGGCGAGGTTGTGCAAAGCAAGCTCGCGCACGCCCTTGCCAAGTCGCTCGCTGGTCTATCGCCCGCGTTTCTGCGCCGGTTGCGCCTTCGGGCGCTCGAAGAGGGTCCTGGGCTACCCGGCCTTTCGGACGCCTCGTCTCTTGGGGCTGAATCGGTGCTGGAGGGATTGGTCGCGGCGCGCCTCATCCAATTGGAGGCCGCTGGCCACAACGGGGACGCCCTCATGCAGCAGGCAGTCGTTGAGGCCACGCAGCAGTGGCAGGAGCGCATGATCCGCCACATACGGCAGCATTGCCACCACGAGGCGGGAGCCGGAGCTGGTGTAGTGGTCGCAGCACTCACGGCAGCCAGTGCCGTCGTGGACGTCTGCTCGATCGCGGCCGCGCGCATTGCTGGGGAGCGACCGCCCCGCTCTTCCCCGCTCCGACCTATCAGCCTCGACGGGGATGATCTTGCGGGGGCATCATGAGTGCTAACAGCCAAGCCGACGTTCCCAGTGTCTGCGCGCGCTTTGAGGTGGTCGAAAGTGGTTGCTGTCCCCACGATCAGGAAGCGATTCCCTGCGTGGTGGGACGCGATATCGTTATAGAGCCGGACCGCCTCGGCGCTTTCTCCCTACGCGGGTTGCCTCGGCGAGTGGACGACCTGATGCTCCTAGCCGGCGCCGTGGCATACGCCGACAAGTTCACGCGCCGTCAGGTGGGGCTGTCCTGGGGGCGCAGGTTACACGTTTCCCTGCCCGTGCTGGAGCCAGACTTCTGGCTACAACGCGGGGTGAGCAGCTTGCTCGTCGGCACGCTCAACGTCCTCACGGGCGACAAGTGGGATTTTAAGTTCACCGGCCGGCGGAAACCTCTTGCTCATGGGCGACAAGCTGTCCTTTCCTTCGGTGATGCACCCGCCTTGGTCATGCCGTTCAGCGATGGTCTGGACTCGCTGGCAACGGCACGCCTTACGGCAGCCGCAGAGCCTGGGGCAGGCTTGATCTTGGTGACCGCCGGGCGTGTCAGCGACCCTGACGCGGACTGGCGCGTGCGCTACTTCAAAGGGCGATACCATCGGGTAAGCGTACCGTTTAGGCTATCGCGGCGCAGAGGTGCGGTTCGATTCCGAGAGCAGAGCTTCCGCTCCCGCGCCTTCGTGTTCGGCGTCATGGCAGGCCTCGCCGCCGGTCTCCTCGGTGCTGAACGCATCCTGGTGTCGGAGAGCGGCCAAGGTACGCTCGGGCCGTCGCTGACGCCGGTCGGCAACGAGGCACCGGACCTCCGGACGCATCCAGCCTATACTCGGAGTCTTGCCGAGCTGCTGAGGCTCGTCCTCGACCGCCACGTTCATTTTAGTCACCCCAACTTGTGGCGCACGAAAGGTGAGACCCTGACCAAGTTGAAGGACGCGGGCCTGGCGGGCGACTGGTGGCGCACGCGATCCTGCGCACGCGACGCACGGGACGTTTCGCACAGCAGCCGCCGCGTCCAATGCGGGGTGTGCGCCAACTGTTTGCTGCGCCGGCAGTCACTCATGGCGTCGGGCCTAGGCGAGCATGGCGATCGTTACCTCTGGCCCCGTCTCGCGTCTAGTGACCTGGCCGGGGCGGCAGTGGATGCGGCGCGGGAGACGACCCGCAACGACGAGCAGCACGCAGTGTGTGGGGTGCTGGCGATGGCGGAACTGGCCGCTCTCGACCGGCTCGGTCAAAACCGGCCCGCACTCGACTGGGCGACGGCGGAACTCGCTGGAGTGCTCGACAAATCTATTGCCACAGTTGGCCAGTCGCTGCGCCGGCTTCTCGGGGCGCACCGGCAGGAATGGGACGACTTTGTGGACGCCCAGGGACCGGCGTCGTTCGCCGCGCAATGGACCGGGCACGTCCTGTGCTGACTGCGTTCGAGAATATCGACACCAAGGGCCTTGGCGAGCGGCTCCGCGCCGCCCGCGGGAAGGCCGGCCTTACCCAAGAGGACGCTGCAGTCGCACTCGGTCTGGCGCGGACCACCCTCGTCGCGATTGAGAAGGGCCAAAGGCGCATCCGACCCGAGGAGCTCCGCGAAACGGCGAAGCTGTACAAGACCGCGGTCAGCTCCTTGTTGAGGCCGGAGGCTGTCCAGATCGACGTGGTGCCCCGCTTTCGCGCCATGCCAGGTGCCAAGGCCGTGGCCGCGACGGAAGCCGGCGCACTCCTCGCGGACCTCGCTGCGGCAGAGGCGGAGCTGGAGCGCCTCGTCGGTCAGCCGCTGCGCCCGAACTACCCTCCTGAGCGCCCTATCGGTCCGGGTGACGTAATTGAGCAGGCGCGCGACGCGGCCGCGGAACTCCGGCACCGGCTGGGGCTCGGCCTCGCACCGGTATCTGACCCAGTTGGCTTGTTGCAGTTGGAACTCGGGATGCGGGTCTTCGTGCGCCCGTTCAATAGCGCGATATCGGGGGCGTTCCTCTTTGACGACCAGGTCGGCGCATGCGTACTGCTGAACCGCAAGCACCCGCCCGAGCGGCGCCTCCAAACCGCGCTACACGAGGTCGGGCACTTCGTCAGCGCCCGCCACGAGCCGGATGTCGTGGACCTAGACCGTACGCCGCAAACGAGGGAGGAGCGGTTCGCCAAGGCTTTCGGCCTAGAGTTCTCCATGCCGGCCTCGCTGGTGCGCGGCCGCTTCCAGGATATGCGGCGCGAGGCGGGGCGGTTCTCGCCGCGGCACCTCATCCTGCTTACCCGATACTTCCACGTCTCCCCAGAGGCCATGTGCCGGCGTCTGGAGGACCTCGGGCTAGTGAAGCAGGGTACTTGGGACTCTCTAAAGGAACGAGGCTTCTCTACCGAGCACATGCGCGAGGTCATCGGGGAGGGCGACGCCGAGAGGCGGGACGCCGTGACCACGCCGCGGCTTTGGCTGCTCGCGACCGAGGCATACCGGCGGGACCTGCTGAGCGAAGGGCAGCTCGCGCGGATGCTGCGCATGGACCGGCTAGAAATCCGGGCGATGCTGGACGCGCTGGGCGGCGAGGTCGAGGAGGATGACCTTGGGTCCTTCTCGCCTGCCTGACGGCGAGGCTACGCTCGTTTTGGATGCCAGCGCCGCTCTCAACCTGTTGGGCAGCGGCCGGGCCGCAGTCGTGCTGCGCACCATCGGCCGCAAGATGGTGATGGTGGAGGAAGCCGCCCGTGAAGTGGAGCACGACCCACTCGGCCGTGGTCCAGGGTCGGCGGCCATCGAGGCGCTCGTCGCCGCCCGCTTGCTGCGCGTCGTCTCCCTCTCGCCTGCTGCCTGCGACCTGTTCGCCAACTTGATCGCAGCGCCTTCGCCTGACGGCCTGGACGATGGCGAGGCTGCGACAATTGCATATGCACTGGATACGGGCGGCATTCCCGTGCTCGACGAGAAGAAGGCAACCCGCATCGTGGCCACTTTCCCATCGCCCGCGCCACTTTGCACCCTCGATCTGCTCTCGCACCCGGACCTCGGGGCAATCCTAGGACACACGGGGCTTGCGGATGCGGTTCACTCGGCGATCCAGCACGCACGGATGCGCGTCCAACCATTGTTCCGCCCATGGGTCGTGAGCTTGGTCGGGATCGAACGCCTGCGCGATTGTGCCAGCTTCTCCCAGCGCTGGCTGGTGCCCTCTTCCATATCGGCTGACAGGGCGTGACCGAAATAGCTGTGGATGTCTACTTCACCGAGTGCTTTGGGAAGGGGCAAATCGACGCCGACCTGGGCGGCAGCGTGCTGAAGCAGCGCGTCGCTCGCCCCGGCGCCGGGCGGTCCGGCGGCTACCGCGTCATGTTGCTGTTCCGGGCCGGCGACCAGGCGCTGTTCGCCTACAGCTTCGCCAAGAGCGACCGCGGCAACATCGGTGACGACGAGCTTGCCGCCTTCCGGCAGCTCGCAGCCGAAGTTCTGGCCCTTTCGGGGGAGCAGCTCGACGCCTTGGTGGCGGCTGGCAGGTTTCATGGAGGTTGGGTGCGATGGGGACCGATAGGGTTTACAAGAGCGAGGCGTTCGCGACCATCCACGAGACGGCGGAGGGCCTGCACGAAGTCGGCGCGATCAGCAAGCAGACCATGCGCGGCTTCGACGAGGCGTGCCTCGCGCCGATGCCGGCGCTGGCGCCGGAGGAGATCAGGGCCATACGCGAGCGCGTGTCGCAGCCGGTCTTCACCCGCTATCTGAACGTCTCGAAGAACCTGGTCTCGGATTGGAAACGGGGCGCCGCCAAGCGCCCGGGCGGCCCGGCGCTGCGCCTGCTTGCCCTCGTGCGGGAACGGGGCCTGCAAGCCATCGCGTAGCCGGCAAGCAGTTGACGAAAATGGAGCGCCGGCCGGCTAGAGCCGGCCGGCGCAACCTTGAGAGGGCGGCGCTGCCGCGCCGCAAGCAATGGCATCCATCCGCAGGGCCGCATCAGTCTTCGGCAATGGTGATCGGGGCCGGCCCGTCGCTCGGACCGCCGCAGCGCACGGCCATGTCGATGGCTGCTGGTGCTGATACGAAGCGGTGCGCCCGCGTGCGGTTCGGCCCCCAGGCCGATTGCGTGTCGTCCCAGTCGTATAGGAACAACGCCCTGCCCCCGTCCGTCCGGGTCAGGTAGAACGAGCCGCTTGCCCCTGCCCACGCTGGATTGGGCTGGGTGCGCCGCGGGCTGCGCCGGCGCGGCACGCTAGCCAGACAGCACCTCGATGCGGCCCGCGCCAGTCCGGCGCCGTGCCGGGCCGACCACGATCCGCACGTCCCGGCCCAGCCGCGTCAGGCAGGCTAGCATCTTGGCCTCGCTCACGCCGCGGAACTGGCCGCGCAACAGGCCCGACAGCTTGGGCTGCGGCAGGCCGGTGATCTCTGCCGCTGCCACCTGCGTCAGCCGGCGGCGCTTGATGACCTCGCTGATCCGGCTCGCAAGCTGCGCCTTGACCAGCATCTCGTCAGCATCCGGCCGGCCCAGATCGGCATACACGTTCGTGCTGCCCGCCTCGATCCCGATCACGGCGTCTTCGGTCATGGTGTTCTCCCTCATGGTATTTGCTCCTTCGCGTGGGCTTCTGCCGCCCGGAGCCGGGCCGCGATCAGGTCGAGGTCAGGCTTCGGCGTGGCGATGCCCTTGGTGGCCTTCTTCTGAAAGCAGTGCAGCACATAGACCGCCGCGCTGAACTTCACCGTGTATACGGCCCGGTACGTGTCGCCGTGCCAGTCCTCGACCACCTCCAGCACCGCCGCCGACCCCTGCCCACGCAGCGGCTTGGCCTGGCCGTGCTTGGAACCGGCCTGCGCCAGGTGCAGCGCGTAGCCGAATACGTCCTGCACCTCGTCCGGCATTGCCAGCAGGTCCCGCTTGCTGCTCGCTACCCACATCAGCATCTTCAAGTATGGGGCGTCGTCCACTCGCTTTTTATACCTAATTGGGGATAGGACGGCAAGGTGTCTATCAGGGCGTCTCTCCTTTGGGGCCGGGCCACTGCCCGCTGCGCTCCCGGAGCCGCAAAGGCGCTTCTCCGCCCTTCGGGACAGTGTCCCTGACGCGGCATTCTGGCGCCAGACGGCGCCCAGCGAGGGGAAACAAAGGGCGCCGCCCTACGGTTCCCCTTCTGCACGCCGCCTACAGCACGGCAGGGCCGCCCCGGATCGCATGGCCCCAAGCGGCCACGCGCCCGGCGCAGCCCGGCCGCGCCCGGCGTCATGCACACCCCTCCCTACCCGGTCTCGCCGACGGGCAAGGAAGCAGCGGGGCTGCTTCTGCTGCCAAAAGGGAGTTCACCGTGACCAGGAACAGGACCCACACCACCAGCAAGCCCGCCCGCGTGCCCGCCCAGGCACCAGCACCAGTGGCGGAGGAGAGCCGGGCCGACATCTACCAGCGCATCACCGACCGGATCGCCGCCGCCATCGAGGCCGGGACCGGCAAGTGGCAGATGCCCTGGCACCCCGGCGCGGACGGGGCCGCACCGCGGCTGCCGGTTAACGCCGCCACCGCCAAGTCCTACCGCGGCATCAACACCGTCGTGCTGTGGGCCATGGCCCAGGCCGAGGGCTACCCAGTGCGGTATGGGCAACGTACCGGCAATGGGCCGAGTTGGGCGCCCAGGTCCGCAAGGGCGAGCAGTCCAGCCCCGTGGTGTTCTGGAAGATCAGCGGCAAGGACGAGCAGGAGGACGGCGACAATGGGCAGGACGGCGAGGATGCCCGCCGGTCCAGGGTGTTCGCGCGCGGCTACAGCGTGTTCAACGCCGCCCAGGTGGACGGCAATGCGACCCCTGCCCTGCCCTGCCCGCCTTGCCCAAGCCGGAGCGGACTGGCCGCGCCGAGGCGTTCTTTGCCGCGCTTGGCGCCGACATCCGGCACGGCGGCAACCGGGCCTGCTACGTGCCCAGCCTGGACCAGATCAGGATGCCACCCTTCCCGGCGTTCCGGGACACCGTGGCCTACTATGCGACGCTCGCGCACGAGGCGACGCACCTGACCGGGTACCAGAGCCGGTGCAACCGAGACCTACGGGGCCGGTTCGGCGAGAAGGCGTACGCGGCCGAGGAGCTGGTGGCCGAGCTTGGCGCGGCGTTCATCTGCGCTGACCTGGCGCTGGCGCCCGAGCCGCGGCCGGACCACGCCGCTTACGTAGCGTCGTGGCTGAAGGTGCTGCGGGGCGACAAGCGGGCGATCATCACGGCAGTGGCCAAGGCGCAGCAGGCGGCGGACTGGATGCACGCGCGCCAGCCCGTCGCGGCGGACAGGACCGGACAGGTGGCCCAGGCACGGGCGGCATAGGCCGGGCTGGGCAGGGGCGGCGCGGGCCGCCCCAACCGCCTCTGGACAGGTCGGAAGCGGAACGGTCGCGTTTTGGGCGGCGGATCGCTTAGCGGCCCGTCCATATACTTGCGTATGTATATCGCTTTGCTTGCGGGTAGATCGTAGAGTAATGCTGTTTGGCAATCGGAGCGGCAGCATGATTCTGGTCGTCGGCAACACTAAAGGTGGGGTGGGCAAGACAACCCTCGCTGTGAACCTAACCATCGCCCGTGCGCTCGCTGGCCGAGACGTGCTGCTCGTGGACGGGGATGAACAGGGCACCGCGATCGGCTTTACCGAGCTTCGCACGGAACAGCTCGGCCAACCTGGCTACACCGCTGTCTCGCTGCACGGGGCCGCCATTCGAACCCAGGTCCGGCAACTCGTTCCAAAATACGCCGACGTGGTCATAGACGTGGGCGGACGCGACACTGGCAGTCTCCGCGCCGCCCTGACCGTGGCCGATACCCTCCTCATCCCGGTGCAACCACGCAGCTTTGACCTCTGGGCCATCGATAACATCATGGCCCTGGTGAGGGAGGCTCGTGAGATCAACGAACGGCTCCGGGTGGTTGCCATCCTGAACGCTGCCGATGCCCAGGGCAGTGACAATGACGCTGCTGCCCAGCAACTCAGTGAAGCAGACGGCATCGAGTACCTGCCCATATCGATTGGGCGTCGCAAAGCCTTTCCGAATGCTGCGTCGGCCGGTCGTTCCGTCCTAGAGCAGGCATCTCGCGACCAGAAGGCCGTGCAAGAGCTTGCCGCTATCGTCTCGGCTGTGTTTGTATAGCGCCTCGACATAGGAACGCATGCAGATGGCTATCGCCCGTAGGCCGAACAGCAATCGTTCCATCCCGCCTGCGGTGGACCAGGACAAGGCGGCAGAAGTCTTTATCCATGGTGCTGGCGGACGCGACTCCCCGGTCAGCGAAGCGGCAGTGGACGGGCCGCGCAAAACACCAATCATGCTCCGCTTCGATGCTGGACTGCTGCGCCGCGTGGACACGGCGGCCAAACGGCGTGGCATCAGCCGCAGCGCCTGGATAGCATTCAAGGTCAGTGAGGCGCTCGATGCCGAAGGGACCTGACATGGCGCCGGAGCGCGAGGTAGCGCTTAACCAACTCGACTTGTTCACGGCACTGCCTGGCGACCTGCCTACCCACGACCAACAGGAAATGATGGAGCGGCCGTTCTTTAGCCTTTCCAAAGGCAAGCGGATTGAGCCGATTGATTATCACGTTCGCAACGGTATGACAGATGTGCGTGTTCGCGTGACGGCCAACGCCGACACCGGTATGGCCACCATCTGGGATGCCGATATCCTAATTTGGGCTGCTAGTCAGGTACGTGAGGCCATGGTACGGGGTGTGCCCACGTCTAGAAAGTTCCGCGTCAGCCTTTACGAGCTGCTCAGATGGATCGGTCGGCCGACTGGCGGTTCCGAGTACGCGCGTGTCGTGGAAGCCTTGCGCCGCCTCAAAGGCACAGTGATCGAGACCACAATCCGGCAGAAGGGCACGCGGCCGCAGGGCTTTGGATGGATTGAGGAATGGTCGGCCCCCACCGACGAGAACGGTAAATCCCTTGGCATCGAGTTCACCATTGCGGACTGGTTGTATCAAGGAGTGCTGAATGACAAGCTCGTCCTTTCGATTGACCGGGACTATTTCGCGCTAACCGGCGGTATCGAACGATGGCTGTACCGGGTGGTACGCAAGCACGGTGGTCATCAAGGTGGGGGCTGGGGTTTCACCATGTCCCAGCTTCACCACAAGTCGGGATCGACACGGAGGCTGGCCGATTTTGCCAAAGATGTGCGCAAAGTCGTGAACCGGCAGAGGCTTCCGGGCTACTGGCTTGAGCTGTACCGCACAGAAGGGGACGAGGAGGCGCTGCACTTCTCAGCGCGCGCTGTGCTGCCGGTCGGGCACCCAGGGCATTCGCAAAAGCGCCTACCGCGCGTGAAGGTAGCCCCAAAGCGGGTTGAGGGCGATGCCGCAGCTTCCAAGAGGGCGACCAGGGTTTCCGGGGCGTGATAGCCCGATAAATGCGCCGCTGAAGCACGGCACAGTTACGTCCCACCTCTATTCTCCAACTTTGGAGGTTGGCAGGAGAGGAAATCATCGTGCTATCACGCCCTGCCAACCCTGCCAGACACACTTCCTTGCAACCTTGCATGAAATCCTCGCGGGCGTGTGATCCGCTCACGGGCTATCACGCCCTGGCGCCAGCGATCATGGACTGTGGAAGACCGATGTGCCGCTGTGGAAGCCGTCGGGCTATCACACCCCAACAGGCCCGGGCTATCACGCCCCTAGTCATCGGGCTATCACACCCCAGGATCAGTCAAACATTTAGTAAAATCAGTGGTTTGCGCTCTCTGTAATGCTCTTAATCCTACTACGTAGACTCTTCTTAAGAGAATCTGCCTGTGGGTAATTAAGGCAGCCAACAGCAAGCTACGTCTGCATGGTTGCACCCATTTTATCCCTCTCGATGCAGCAGATCGTTGCCGGTGACAGGCCGAAGGTTCCGCTCGAAGGGCGCCTTAAGCAGCAGTTCGGAGGTGGTTGCGACGCCATGCGGAGTGGTGCAGGCGGTCCAGACGCTCAAGCAGTAAAGGCCGGCCTGCAGCTCAGCCCCTAGCACGAGGCAGGCGCTGGCCTCATTGCTGCCCAAGTGAGTGACAGGGGTGCTGCGCTGGTCGAGGCTGCGCCCTTCCAGCCAGGCTTGGAAGAAGCACGTCGGAACGGAATGGCCATTCTTGAAGCTGGCAGTGAGATCGGTGCCGATCTGGTGGCGCCCAGCTTCCTTGGCCCGCAGCCAGCCTTGCAGCTCGACGCCGACCGGCCCGGCGTAGCGCGCGCCGCGAGTCCTGATATCGGTGAACGGGATGGGGCCGCCTTCATAGACGAAGCCGCCCACGCTGTCGGGCGGCACCTCCGCCAGACCGTTAGCATCTCGGGGCGCCGCACGGGCTACGGCGAGCGCACCCGGCTTGTACGCCTCTGCGGAGGCTACAGACGGGCTGCCAGGCCCTGCGGGGAAGGTTGCTGGCCCACCGGCTGCCGCCGTACCCTGACCAGTCCCAAAAGGCTGCGGGCGGGGCTGGTCCATCCGGCGCGGCAGCTCGTCCAGCTTGCCCTCAATGCGATCGAGCTGGCTCGGAGCAGGCGAGGACGAGGCAGGTGCCAAAGGCGCTGCCGGCGCCTGGGCGCGCGCAGCGAAGGACAGGATCAACAAGGAGGCTGACAGGAGCAGGGCAGGGCGGGTCATGGAGTCTTCCCAGGCTTGAAGGTGCCAAAACGGTCGGCGCTGGGAGTCGAGGCGCCCGTCACGTTCGACAAGGGATGACCAGGCGTGATCTTCGGCACATCGGCGGTCAGCGGCTGCGCTGCGGTAAGTGCGGCGCCAGGGCGCGGCACGAACTCCCGCAGGGCAGGAGGGACGTTCACAAAGTCGGGCCGGTCCAGGTCCGGCGCGTGCGACCCGGCGACGCACAGTAGGAACAGCGCCAAGGTGGCGCCGACAGCCACGGCCGCGCCCCGGAAGACGGGATCGTGCCGCCAGGCCACAGGAGCGGCATCCGCCAGGCAATGCAGCTGGTCCTGGACCAAGGCGCGAGCGATCACGCTGCGGCGCCCACAGCCACAGCAGCGTCAATGTCGGCCTCCTGAACCGTCACCAGATCATCGGCCGTGTGGCTTGCCAGGCGTATGATCTGGCCGACCTGCGCCTCCCAGGCACGCTCTCACAGGGTCCGCATGGCGCATCCATTGCCGCCGAAGGTCTCAGCACGCGCACGCAGCATGGTGGCGCAGGCGTCGTCGAGCAACTCATGCACGCCGAAGGCCAGGTGGAACCCAGCAGGGGCGACCAGGCCGCGGTAGATCACCGATGTTGGGTGAACCTCGTATCCAGTAGCTAACCCTGCTTGCGTCAAGGCAGTTACGCGGCGTCCGGGTCAAGCAATTCGCGGAAGTCCACGCCGAGGGCAGTGGCCAGTTCGTAGATGGTCACGATGGTCGGGTTGCGCAGGCCGCGCTCCAGGCCGCTGAGGTAGTGCTGGCTGAAGCCGGAGCGCTCTTCCAGTTGCTCCTGGGTGAGACCCTTGGCCCGGCGTATGCGCGCGACGTTGCGGCCGACCATCTGGCGCATGTCCATGCAACCCTTGTTGAAGGCTTGCACGGACTGTGTGCATATACTATAGTCCTATTAGGCCCCAAGCCGGGCCGGCACTCAGAGGTGGTCGGCTTCGTCGAGACACTGTTTCGCTTTGGATAAGTGGGGCCTCTGCCGATTGTTATGGTGTGGTGCCGTTGGCGGGGCGGTGTGCAGGGAGGGCGTAGCCCGACCGGAGCGACGC
>JAABUN010007064.1_pt1 | contig 12405 bp, 18 predicted proteins | sample 5559311 | NCBI WGS metagenome assembly JAABUN01 (sample SAMN10711877, study PRJNA513370) | rock metagenome | isolation source: Antarctica rocks | place: Antarctica: Victoria Land, Siegfried Peak sud | reverse complement strand
CGTGACCTCCGCCTTGGACCGCATCGACAGCTCACTCCTCACACCACCCGAGCGTCACCGTTACGCGGGCATTCCTACGTGAGGCACGGGGAGCGTTTCGCGGGCAGTTTTCGTGAGTCAAGCCGGGGAGGTGCACCTTCACGACCTTGCTGCTATTATGGATCTTGCAGCGCGGCCCGCATCCTGAGTCGGCGTCTGTCAGCCTCCAGCAGAGGACATGTTGTTCTGCTTGGAGGCTTTCCCATGTCCTGGACTCACGAACGAGCCCGCGTCGCATCCCTCACCCGGTCACGGCCGGCTGACGACCCCGAACTCATCGCCGCCCGCCAAAACCTGCGCACCGAGCGCACCGCCGACTACATCCGCAAAACCGTCGACGCGGCGCCGCCTCTGACGCCCGCCCAGCTCAACAAGCTGTGCCTGTTGCTCGGTGGCGGTGACGCTGCGTGACGACACAGAAACGCCCCGCGGGCAACGGGGCGAATCCAGCAGATCAAGCGGGCGGCCGATCTGATCTCAGTGTAGCGCCGGACGACGACAACCGCTCTGTTGCAGCCGGGTCCGCGGTTTATGACCCAGGCCCCACAAAGCGTGTGAGGGCGACGTACGCCGAGATGGAGTACCGCAAGCAGGTGCTGCTCGACATCGTGGCCGACGCGGCTCCGACCGGCGTCCGGTTCGCCTACTACCGCGCCGTCAGCAAGGGCTTGGTGCCGAAGACCGACAACGGCTACAAGATGGTCCAGCGCGCCCTGATGGACCTGCGCGGGTCCGGGGCGATGCCGTGGACCCACATCGTGGATTCCTCCCGGTGGATGAGGAAGCCGGAGACGTGGAGCTCGCTGGACGAGATGCTGGCCGACGCCGCCGCGTCCTACCGGCGGGACCTGTGGCGCACTGCGGATACCCGCGTCGAGGTTTGGTGTGAGTCCGAGTCCGTGGCCGGGGTCATCGGCGTGGAGACCTTCAAGTGGGACGTACCGCTCTTCCCGATCAAGGGCCAGACATCGGCGTCATTCGCGCATTCTGCCGCGATGGAGTACCGGAACGATCCCCGCCCGGTGGTCGTCTACTACGTTGGCGATCTGGACCCGGCCGGGGTGGAGATCGAGCTCAACCTGGCGAAGAAGCTGCGCGAGTTCTCCGGCCGCGACGACGTGATCGTCTCTCGGTTGGCGTGCACGACCGCCCAGGTCGAAGAGCTGGAGCTCGTCGGGACGAAGCCGAAGAAGAGCACCTTCTTCGATGCCGAGACCGGCGTCCGCAAGCCGTGGACCGGCCGTGCCGTCGAGGTCGAGGCGATCGACGCGCCGATCCTGCGCGAGCTGGTGTCGGATGCGATTCTCCAGCACATCGACGTGGAACAGCTGCGGTTGATGCGGTCGGTTGAGGCCTCGGAACGCGACGTGCTCCGCAACCTCATCGGCGGCGTCCGGTGAGCGCCCAGGAGATCCGGATCCCAGACGGGCCGGTGAGCGCCGAGCAGACCGCCCTGGACCTGGACACCGCACGGGAGCTGGCGCGCGCTGGCATTCCGATCTTCCTGGCCAGGCCGGCGCTGGACGCCACCGGGCGGTGGGTCCCCGACGGTGGGCACCACGGCTGCGGCTACTGGTTGCCCAAGAGGTGGCAGCAGACGGTCGCAGACCCGGCGGTCCTGGACCGGTGGCGCCCCGGCATGGCCGTAGCCACGGTGACCGGCCACGGGCTCGACGCGGCCGACGTTGACCCGCGCCACGGCGGCGACGTGACCCGCAGCGGCCTGGTCGTCGCCGGCATGTGGCCGCGGGTGTACGCCGAGGCGGCCACGCCGAGCGGCGGCACCCATGAGCTGGTCGCGGCCCTGGACGCGGCGAGCAAGGACGCGCTGCGCGACGGGCTCGACGTGAAAGCTGGTCGCCGGGACACCGACACCGGACGGGGGTTCATCTTCATCGCGCCGACCGTGAAGCTGTCCAAGGTGGACGGCGAGATCCGGCCCTACGTCTGGACCCGGCGCCCCGAACTAGAGTTGTGGGCCGAGGAACGTGACACCGACGACACCGGCCGCGCGCTGGCCGAAATGGTCCACGCCTCCCGGACCTCCTCCCAGGCCAGCAAAGCCGAGGCGGAGGCGTACGACGGGCCGCCGTTCACCGAACTGCCCGTACCAGAGCAGGACGCGATCCGGCGGTGGCTGGCCGGCGCCGTGGAAGGCGTGCAGGCCGAGCTGCGCGACTCGGCATCATGGGCGGAAAAGCACGTCGACCGCTACAAACGCGGCTGGGAACGGCTGCAGGCGGACGCCGCCTACCGGCTCGCTCGACTGGCCCGCGCGTCATGGTCGTCGCTCACCCTGGCGGAGGCTGAGGCCGCGTTCACCGAGGCCGCACCCACCTGCGCTACTTGGACCCGCGAGGACGTGGCCGCGAAGTGGAAGTCGCAGGAGCAGCGCGGCACGCCGGCGACGTACCCGAAGCTGCGCGTCGACGACCTGTCATGGGTCGACGGCCGCGTCGACCTCGTCACCGGCGAGGTGCTGGAGGCACCCCAGGACGGCTCAGGGGCCCCCCAGGATGACCCGGGCGAGCGTGCCCGGCGACTGTTCCCCCGCCTCGACTGGCACGCCCTGTGGGACGACGACGACGAAGAGGAATGGATCCACGAGCCGCTGCTGGCCGTCCGCCGCCTCGTCTCGCTCTACTCGGCACCCAAGGTCGGAAAGTCGCTGCTCATGCTCGAGCTCGCGGTCGGCATCTCCCGGGGGGAGGCCGTCCTCGGCTACACCCCGACGAGGCGCTGGCGAGTCCTGTACGTCGACTTCGAGAACGACCCGCGAGGCGACGTCCGGTCCCGGCTGCAGGCGATGGGATACGGCCCCGACGACCTCGACCACATCGACTACTTGTCGTTCCCCACGATGGCCGGGCTCGACTCCGAACGCGGCGGCCTCGAGCTGCTCGAGGCGGTCCGCGCCTACGGTTCCGAGGTCGTCGTCATCGACACCGTGAGCAGGGCGGTCGACGGGGAGGAGAACAGCAACGACACCTGGCTGGGGCTCTACCGGCATACCGGGCTGAAGCTCAAGCAGGCCGGCGTGGCCGCGATCCGGCTCGACCATTCTGGAAAGGACGAGAGCAAGGGCACCCGCGGCGGGTCAGCGAAGTCCGGTGACGTGGACGCCATCTGGAGGCTGACCCGGGTCACCGACGAGCGGTTCCGGCTCGAGTGCACCGAGTCGCGCATGCAGCTCGACACCAAGTCGCTGCAGCTAACCCGGCACCGCCTCCCGAGGCTGCACCACACCGTCGACGTCCTGTCCGGGGTGACCGACCGTGAGGCCAAGGTGCTGCACCTGCTCGACCTGGCCGGCGCCAACGGACTGGCCGTCGACGCCAACCGGGAGGCCATCCGAGAGCTCGCCAAGACCCGAGGAATCGGGGTCCGCAACGACGTTCTGGCGGAGGTCGTCAAGCGCCGGAAACTGTCCCCGACCCTCGGGGACAGTTCCTCCGGAATGGCCCTGTCCCCGGCCGCGGGGACAGCGGGGACAGCAGGCCACTCAAACCCCCATTCTGAGCACGAAACCACCTGTCCCCAACCCCCGGGGACAGCCGGGGACAACACCCATCGGCCACACCTGTCCCCGGGGCAGCAGTATCTAACTGCCCCGGTGGGGACAGCGGGACAAGCAGACCTCGCAGAGACGCTCGAGGAGCTCGGCGGCGCCTGCTCGACCTGCTCGCGTTTCATCTGCATCTGCGAGGCCACGGCATGAGCTTCCTCGACGAGCTCGGCGCTCTGGACGGCCAGCGGATCCCCGGCGGTTGCGACGACTGCTCGGCATACCAGACCATCGACGCCAGTCAGGCACCCATCTACCGGATCAACGTCTGCCACGACGAGAGCTGCCCGTCATACCTGGCGATGCGCGAGCAGCAGCGATGACGGTCCCTTCGGCACCCGTCGTCCGCCTCACCAGCGCGCGAGGCCTGGCCGGACCCGTCTGGCTCCTCAAGGTCCGGTGCCCGTACTGCACCAGGACCCATACGCACGGCGGCGGTATCGACCGCACCCGGGTCGCGGACTTCCTCGGACACCGCGTCTCGCACTGCGGGCGCACCGTACTGGACGGGGTCGGCTACACGATCACCGACCCGGACGGCGTCCTCGATGACGGCCACTGCGGGGCCGCGTCATGAACACCACCGCCGCGCCGCTGAAGCCGAGCGCCCGCCGACTCTGGATCGTCCGGTGGGTGCGCGCCGACGGCACCGAAACCAGGCACCGCATGTTCCTGCGCCGACACCCCGCGCAGCGATTCCTGACCATGCTCCTCGACGAAGGCCGCCCGGCCCGCATGTTCGGCACGAGCGTGTGCTGGAAGGAGGAGTCGTGACTGCCGCCGAGGGGCTGTCCCTCGCCCTGCTCGAGCTGGTCGAGCAGGGCAGGGCCACGCCGTGTCAGGGCCGGCACCGCGACCGCTGGACCTCCGACGACGCAGCCGAGAGGGAGTGGGCGGCCAGCGTCTGTGTCGGCCTCGGTTGCGAGGTGCTCGACGAGTGCCGTGCCGCGGCCGCCGAGAACGGAGAGAAGCACTACGTCTGGGGCGGCGTAGACCACACGGCGACGGCGCAGCACAAGCGGAGGGCCTCCTGTGCCCAGGCGTAACCGCGCCCCGCTTCCCCGCCGCCGGCTGCCGTTCCTGCCGCCCGAGCCGGAGCCGACAGCACGCCAGCTGGCACAGCGCCTCGTCAGCTGCGGGCTGGCGAGCGCGGTCATTCTCGAGGCATCCGAGGCCTACGTCCCCGGACCGCGGGGCGACCGACCCGAGCATCGAGGACTGACGCCATGAGCGACGTCGACGTGCGGGCCTGGAACAGCCGCGAGGCCCTCGCGGTCGTTGACGGCGTCGTCGTTCGGGTGCACCGCCTCGGACGTCGCGTCCGGTGGCGCTGCCGGGCCTGCGGTGACCAGATCAACCAACCGACCTGCGCGCACGCCCGTGCGTTCGCAGCAACACCCATCCCACAGAACAGGACCAAACCATGACCACCAACGAAACACCAGCGGCGACGGTCGACGAGCTGCTCGCGTCGCTGCCCGACATGCTCGTCGTCCCCTCCGACCGGCTGAGCGTTGAGGAATCCGACAGGTTGATCTCGCTGTACGCCAAGGCCATCGACAGCCCCGTACCCACGCCGGAGCAGCTCAGCGCCGAACGCGCCACACGAGCCGCGGGACCGGCACCGCAGGCTGGCGAGCAGGGCCGAGACCAGGCCCGGCGCCGCTTCGGCACCACACCCTCCGGCACCACACCCGGCGACCAGGGCCGCGCGATGGCCGCCAAGAGGTTCCGCACCAACGCCGACGACAACGCCGCAGCGCTCGCCGTCGCCCGAGCCCGGGTCGGCCAATGACACCAACACGAGAGGCAAAGCCCATGACCAGCACCAGCGCCACCAACAAGCGGCTCCACGAGTACGGCACCAAGATCGCCGCCCTCCAGGCAGACGTCGAGGAGCACGTCTGGGACGACTCCCCGCACGTCGCCGCAGCCCTCGCCCGCCGCGACGTCGTGCCCGCCGCGACAGCCCGCCTCACCCGGCTCCTCCTCGAGGCCAGGACCGTGCCCGAGGTGATGCGGGCCACGTACGACCGGCTCTGCGCCGGCGACACCGTCACCGCCGAGGAGCTGCACGCCAACCTGGCCGCAGCGTCCCCGTCCAGCGAGGCACGCCAAGCCGCCGCCGGCATCACCGTCAACGCCGCCGAGGACGCCCGGATCGGCCTCGACGACGCGAAGCGACGTGACTCCGCGCCGGCCCTGCGCCGGCTGAACACCGCCGTCCAGCAGCTCGTCGAGCTGGCCCGGCCGGTTCTGAGCATCGTCGACCAGGTGACCGGCACCGGCCGGTATGCCGACGAGGGCGAAGCGCACGCCGTGCTCCAGCAGGCCATCGCCGCGCATACCCGGATCCGCGGGCTCCAAGGCGACCTCTCCCTCCACGACCAGGTCCACACCCAGGGTCTGGTCGACCAGTGGGGCATCGTCCGCGACGTCCGCGGCTGCCGCCCCTTCGTCGACGACCTACACGACGACAACCGTTGGATCGACGCCCCCACCATCCCCGCAGTGGTCGACGGCGAGGCACTGCTGAGGTTCGTCTGCCGTACCGACATGGACCCGTGGGTGCCCACCGTCGACGAGATGCTCGCCGAGGTCGACGCCGTCCGGACCGAGACCGCCGACGCCCGCCACCGCCGAGCCAACCCCGGCATCACCGACCGACCCGACGGCGCAGACCCGCGCGTCACCGTCACCCACGACGGCAAGCGCATCGACGGCCGCGAGCTGCGCGCGGTCTTCGTCCCCCGCCGGCGGCCGTCACCCGACGCCGCCTGAACCCCGCACCACCCCAACCCCAAAAGGAGAACCACAATGTCCAACAACCCGTATCTCGCCCAGGACGCCACCACCGCGAGCATCAAGGCGCTGTCCGGCGTCGCGATCGGCGCCACCGTCAACATCCGACTCGACGGCGGAGCGCTGGTGACCGGGACGCTGCAGTCCAACCCGAACATCACCAACAGCGCGTTCGTCGTCCGGGACACGAGCCTCGTGAACTGGACCCTGCACCCCGCCAACGTGACCGCCGTCGGCGTCTGACCGATGAGGCACGCTTCGTGGCCGGCGGCCCAACACCGCCGGCCACGGACAGGTCAACCGCAGCGCCCAACACCGCCGAGATGCCATGGGGGCAAAGGGGTGGGGGGTGTTGGCCCCTCACCGGGTGGTTCTGGTGCGCAGTGTGGCTGATACCTGAAACGTTCCTCGCGCGCGCGAGGCGTCCTGGGTCCGCGTGGAAAAACTTTCCACGTCTCCCGTTCCTCGCACGCGCGCGCGAGGCATCCCGCTCGTGGCAACTGGCGAAATCCGCCAGTTGGGTTCCTCCCACCACACGACCCTTGGAGAGCTGGCAACGATGAGCAAGACAACTCCACGACTGGCGTCGGTGCCAGAGGCCGACCCTGACGCCGGTCCACCGCCACCTGACGGCTTGAAGGCGGCCGGGCGCGTGCTGTGGTCCTCGGTGATGGACGGCTGGGACATTGACGCCTGGGAAAAGCTCCTGCTGCTGCAGGCGTGCCGGTGCGTCGACCGGCTCGACGACCTCGCGGAGGCCGCGGCCGCGTCGGCTGCTCTGGTGACCAATGCCAAGGGCGAGATGGCGCCGCACCCGGCCATCGTCGAGGCACGTCAGCAGAGCATCGTCCTGACCCGCCTGCTGGCGTCCATGCGGCTGCCGGTGGGCGATGAGGACGACCTGACCCGTCCCCAGCGGCGCGGCGCCGCCCGCGGCGCCTACGCGGCCAGGACGGTGGCCCAGTGAGACGCCGGCGGCCGGACGTGGCCGCAGGTTCGCTGGTGCCAGCCGAGCTGGCGGCCGGTCCGTGTATCGAGGCCTGGTGTGTCCCGGCTGAGGTCGCTGTGTGGCGGGCGGCCCGCACTGTTGTCGACCGGAGGGAGCGGTTGGGCGATCTGATGGTGACCGCTCGCCGCCGGCATGCTGCTGCTTACCGGGAGTGGTTGGACGCCTCCGGCCTGGACCGGTTCGACCCCGGCGCCCACATCGCCTGGCGGCGGCCCTACTTCCGCTCCGAGGGCTGTTCAGGTAGATGATGAAGGCGTCAGGCGTCAGGTGTCGGATTTCCTACACCTCGGGCGGCTGCGCGTGCCAGGTGGCAGCAGGATGCGTAGGAAGCGTCCGCAAGTGGTGCAGTGCCCGGTCGAGCTGGTCCGGTTCGACCCGGCCGAGTGGCCAGCGGCGACCGCGGTCCATGCCTGGCAGAGCTGGATGCACGCCCGCGCGGACTTCGAGGAGGACGCCGGCCTCGACTTCGACACCATCCCCTACGAGGTGGGCGGGGAGACCTGGCGCCTTGTGGAGGACAGCCTCCGGCCGGGCCGAGCCCACGCCACCGACCAAGGCTCACCGTCGCAGCACGTTCCAGAACTCTTGACCAATCTCATACAAACGGACGAGCTGCTTGGTCTATTCTGGGCCCCGTCATGATGAAGATTCAGCAGGATGCTGACTGATGTCTGCTCAGCCACCGCGCGTGAGGATGAACCTTCCCGAGGCTCAGGCCGGCGGCCACTTTGCTGACTTCGTCTCCGTGTCTCACCAGCCGAGCTACTTCACGCTTGACTTCGCGGTTGTGACCTTCGCTCAACAGGCGGGTGATGGTGCTACGGAGTTGAACGCTCAGGTCGTGTCTCGTATCCGGATCATGCCGGAACAGGTCTTCGAGATCATGAAGGCACTTGAGGGACAGTTGAGCCGTTGGGAAGTTGAGACCGGCCGCCGTGCCCCCACCACCGAGACGCCCCCGTGGCCATCGCCATCGCCATCGGATTCAGAAGGAGGTACAGGAGATGCCTGAAGTGACCAGCACTGCCACAACCGACCTACTCGACCGGAACGACACACCTTCGGTCCAGTATTACTCGACTCGGTCGGACGGATCGGTTCAGGTCGTGTTCGAAATCCACAAGCCCTCGGAACGGCCCTCCTAAGGCCCCAGGTTATGCGCGTCACGACAACACCCCCGCTCCTACCTCGAGCGGGGGTGTTGTCGTCGTCGGCCATCCGGTGTAGGTCATACGCGTCAGCAGCCGCGACGGACGCTGGATCGGTTGGTCTCGTACTTCCCAAGATTCTGGAAAGTCGGCCTTATGCCTTGGGGTCTCCTCCCTCAGCCTCGACGAGGCTCGGCGGCCCGGACCAGCTCGGCGGCGATGGCCCGAGCCTCGGCGCAATCAAAAGACCGGATCCGGTCAATCCGCCGGACGGGCGCCGACGCGACGGACGGTGGGTCGGTTGGTCTCGTACTTTGGACGATTGTCCAAAGTACGCCTATGCCTTGGCTATGCCTCCCTCTGCCTCGACGAGCCCGGCGGCCCGGACCAGCTCGGCGGCGATGGCCCGAGCCTCGGCGGCCGTGAAGTGCCGGCGGTTCTGTCCCGGCCGCATCGGGTGCCAGACGAAGACGCCGATACCGTGGTCGTCCTCGGTGACGTCGAGGCCGAACGTCTCGACCGGCTCCGACTCCCAAGAGCAGAGCCCCGGACCGTCCTCGGTGTCCAGGTGGGCGTTGCACCAGGCCCGGTGCGTCGTGGTCGTGCTCATGATGTGCGTTCCTCTCAGTCCAGGATATTTCACCCAACACCGCTCCTGACCTGCACGTTTACCACGCTCGGAGGCACAGCGCATAGGCGTCCCTAATGCTCACCTATCTCGACTACTACCGCTCGCGGGTGACGGCCAAGCTCGACGGACTGAGCGACGAGCAGGTGCGCGGAATCGTCCTGCCTTCGGGGTGGTCACCGCTGGAGCTGCTCAAGCACCTCGTGCACGTCGAACGCCGTTGGCTGGTCTGGGGGTTCGAGGGTGAGGACATCGGCGACCCCTGGGCGGACCACGCGGGGGAACGGTGGCACGTCACGTCGGAGGAAACCCTCGATGCTCTCCTCGAGGAGCTCCGGGCGGGAGGGGCGCGGACCCGGGCCATCGTCGCCGCCCACGACCTGGGTGACGTCGGGAAGCCGGGGGAGCGGTGGGACGGCCACCCTCCCGCGACGCTGGAGCGGGTGCTGCTGCACGTGATGCAGGAGTACGCCCGCCACCTCGGCCACCTCGACGTCGTCCGGGAGATCGTCGACGGGGTCACGGGGGAGTAGCGCCGGTGGCTCAGCCGACCCGTCTCATCTGCGGCCACAGCTGCGACCACGGGGCGGTCGGCCCGGTGCACCGCCACACCGGGCGCCCCTGCTCGTCGTTGTCCACTCCGGCGGCGTTCTCGATGGTCCCGACGCGATGGACGTCGCTGAACCAGGATCGCAGCAGCGCCTCGGGATAGCCCAGCACGATGGCGGAGCTGGTCCCGGCGGGCGGGGGGCCGAAGGCATAGAGGCTGTTGTGACCGCTGTATGCGGGCATGGACGGCAGGTAGCGCCGGACCGCCCCCGCCTCCCCGTAGTTGCGGCCGAGCGAGATCGCCCCGGCGCGCTGGTCCGCCGGGAGGGTGTCCCGGCCCGCGGCCACGGCGGCCGCGAGCTCGGGCCAGCCGATCTGCTCGCCGGCGTCGTAGTTGATGGCCAGGACCGGCGTGCCGTCGAGCCGCTCGGCCGGCAGCAGCGGGAGGAACAGCACCGCGTTGACCGCGATGCTGGCGACGAGCGCCAGGCCGAGGCCCGCCCGGGCAGATGTGGCGCGGGGCCGCCTACCCAGCCACTCGGCGACGGGAGTCGCCCCGGCGGCGAGGAGCACGGGGTAGAGGCCGGTGACGTAGTAGGACTTGCCACCGGTCACGAGCACGACGGCAAGGGCCACCGGGTACGCCACCGCGAAGCAGCGCCAGAGACGCAGCCGGGGGTCGCGCGCCAGGCGCCAGAGCCCGAGCAGCCAGAGCGGCGCGAGCAGCGGCGCGACGAGGACAAACTGCATTGGGACGACGAGCGCCCGGGGCTCGCTCGTGCCGGAGCTGCCCGAGGCGATCTCCCGGCTCATCGCCAGCTGCGGGAGCCCGTGGGTGACCTGCCACCACAGGTTCGGTGCCCACAGCACCAGGGCGACGACGGCGGCATACCACGGCCATCGGCTGGTCAGGACGTGGCGCGGGCCGACGGCCAGGATGCCGGCGAGCAGGGCCACGGCGAGGAGCAGGACGAGGGTCTTGGTCTCGAGCGCGACGCCCAGGGCCGCCCCCGCGAGGAGCCAGCTGCGCCCCCCGTCCCGGAGGGCGCGGACGACGAGCCACGACAGCACGGTCCACCCGAGCAGGTCGTAGACCGTCGTCGTGGCCAGGTGCGCCCCGGCGAAGAGGATGGCCGCGCACGCCATCGACGCCGCGGCCAGCAGCTGGGCACCCCGGCGGCCACCGAGCTCCCGGGCGATGAGGCCGGTGACGAGGACGACCAGGCCACCGGCCACCGCGGCAGGTGCCCGCAGCACCGGCAACGAACCGTCGCCGATGCGGTCCATGAGCCCGGCGAGCAACGGCGCCAACGGGGGCTGGTCGACGTACCCGGCGGACGGGTGGGCGCCGAGCCAGATGAAGTACAGCTCGTCACGGGAGTAGCCATAGCCCCGGGAGGTCAGGACGAGCAGCACGGCATAAGCGACGGCGAGGAGGGTGAGGGGACGCCACGCGACCGGCTCCGCCTCGACCGCCGCTCCACCCCCTCCCCCTGGCACGAGCCCATCCTGACAGGCGCGGGCGCTCGTCCCCGCTCGGCGCCGCTCGTCCCCGCTCGTCTCCGCTCAGCGGCACCTGTCGGGCGACCTGGTGCACTGCGGCCGGGCGCGAGGGGCGGCGGCGGCACGGCATACCCGCCCGGCTTGTCCCTTCCGTAACACCAGCCACGCGTGTCACACGGCGTCCGCTCGCGCCCCGCACCTACCGTGGCCGGTGCGATGACTGTCAAAGCCGCCGTCCGGACGGAGCTCGACAAGGTCACCGGGGCCACCACGGCTGCCCGGCTGGCCCTCGAGACGTTGCGCGCGTGCCTGCGCTACCGGGTGACGGGGCTCGCGTCGGAGGCGGCGTTCTTCATGCTGCTGTCGCTGCCACCGCTCGTGCTCGGGCTGTTCGGCGGGGTCGGCTACGTCGGGCAGTGGCTCGGCACCGACGCGGTCGCCCAGGTGACCCGCGCGGTCCAGACGTCTGCCGAGCAGTTCCTCACCGCGGACAGCGTGAGCCAGCTGCTCCTGCCGACCGTCAGCGACGTGTTCCGGGGCGGGCGCTTCGACCTCGTGTCGATCGGTTTCCTGCTCGCGCTGTGGTCGGGGTCGAGGGCGCTGAACGTGTTCGTCGACACCATCTCGATCATGTACGGGCAGAGCGGTGTCCGCGGGATCGTGCGCACCCGCGCCCTCAGCTTCTCGCTCTACCTCATCGCGCTCGTCTTCGGGGTCGTCATCATCCCGCTGGTGCTCATCGGCCCGACCTGGCTCGACGCGTGGCTGCCGGAGCGGGTCCGCCTGCTCGGGGCGCTCTACTGGCCGGTCGTCGTCGTCGGCACGCTCGCCGCGCTGACGACCCTGTTCCACTTCAGCACCCCGCAGCGCAGCCGGTGGTGGCGTGACGTGCCGGGAGCCGTGCTCGCGCTCGTCATCTGGGTGCTCGCCTCGTTCGTCGTGCGCGTCGTGGTGGGGGCGGCCCTCGACGGGACCTCGCTCTACGGCCCACTCAGCGCGCCGATCGTCGTGCTCATCTGGCTGTATGCCGTGGCCATCGCCGTGCTCGTCGGCGCCGGCCTCAACTCCGCGACCAGGGTCCTGTGGCCGGTGGAGGTCCGGGTCGGGTCGGGTCGGGGGCGAAGCTCGTCGAGTGGGCGCGCTGCGAGGTCGAGCGGCGGCG
>JAABUN010007063.1_pt1 | contig 12412 bp, 7 predicted proteins | sample 5559311 | NCBI WGS metagenome assembly JAABUN01 (sample SAMN10711877, study PRJNA513370) | rock metagenome | isolation source: Antarctica rocks | place: Antarctica: Victoria Land, Siegfried Peak sud | reverse complement strand
CCCACGGCCACCAGGTGCAGGGCCAGGTCACCGACCACCTTCGAGGACGGGGTGACCTTGACCAGGCGGCCCAGGATGCGGTCCGCGGCGCCGTACATGGCCTCGATCTGCTCGAACTTCTCGCCCAGCCCGAGCGCGATCGCCTGCTGGCGCAGGTTCGACAGCTGCCCGCCCGGGATCTCGTGGTCGTAGACCCGCCCGGTGGGGCTGGGCAGCCCCGACTCGAAGGGGGCGTACAGCCTGCGCACCGCCTCCCAGTAGGGCTCCAGGTCCATCACCTGGCGCAACGACAGCCCTGTGTCGCGCTCGGTGTGCTCGAGCGCGGCGACCAGCGCCGAGGCCGGAGGCTGTGAGGTGGTTCCCGCCATCGGGGCACTGGCGACGTCCACCGCGTCGACACCGGCGTCGCAGGCCGCCAGCAGGGTGGCGAGCTGCCCACCGGCGGTGTCGTGGGTGTGCAGGTGCACCGGCAGCTCGAACCGCTCCCGCAGAGCCGTCACCAGGGTGCGCGCAGCGGCCGGCCGCAGCAGGCCGGCCATGTCCTTGATCGCGATCACGTGGGCACCGGCGGCCACCATCTCCTCCGCCAGTGCCAGGTAGTAGTCGAGCGTGTAGAGGTCCTCCTGCGGGTCGGTCAGGTCACCGGTGTAGCAGAGCGCCACCTCCGCGATCGCGGTGCCGGTGGCGACCACCGCCTCGATGGCCGGGCGCATCTGCTCGACGTCGTTGAGGGCGTCGAAGATCCGGAAGATGTCGATGCCGGTGGCTGCCGCCTCAGCAACGAAGGCTTGCGTCACCTCTGCCGGGTACGGGGTGTAACCCACGGTGTTGCGTCCTCGCAGCAGCATCTGCAGGCACACGTTCGGCATCGCCTCGCGCAACCGGGCCAGCCGGTCCCAGGGGTCCTCGCCGAGGAAGCGCAGCGCCACGTCGTAGGTCGCCCCGCCCCAGCACTCCACGCTCAGCAGCTGCGGGGTGGCACGGGCGACGGTCGGACCTGCTGCCACCAGGTCGCGGCTGCGGACACGGGTTGCCAGCAGGGACTGGTGGGCGTCACGGAAGGTCGTGTCGGTGACGGCCACGGCCAGCTGCTGACGAAGCTGTGCAGCGAACGCCGCTGGGCCCAGGGCGATCAGCTGCTGCCGCGAGCCCGGCGGAGCCGGTTCGGTGAGGTCCACCGGCGGGAGCTTGTCCTCGGGGTCGATGCCGATCGTGAGCGCGCCGTGCGGGCGGTTGACGGTGACCTCGGCGAGCCAGCGCAGCATCTTCGTGCCGCGGTCGGCACTGACGCGGGCCGCCAGCAGGTGGGGTCTCTCGTCGATGAACGAGGTCGACAGCTCTCCGCCGAGGAAGCCCTCCTCCTCCAGCACCGCCTGCAAAAAGGCGATGTTCGTCGACACGCCGCGGATCCGGAACTCGGCCAGCGCTCGCCGCGCACGGCGCACCGCCGTCGGGAAGTCTCGCCCGCGACAGGTCAGCTTGACCAGCATGGAGTCGAAGTGGGCGCTGATCTGCGCCCCGGTGTCGGCGGTCCCGCCGTCGAGGCGCACTCCTGCGCCACCGGCAGATCGGTAGGCGGTGATCTTGCCGGTGTCTGGCCGGAACCCGTTCGCTGGGTCCTCGGTGGTGATGCGGCACTGCAGGGCAGCGCCGTTGACCCGGATCTGGTCCTGGGACAGACCCAGGTCGGCCAGGGTCTGACCCGAGGCGATCCGCAGCTGAGCAGCCACCAGGTCGATGTCGGTGACCTCCTCGGTGACGGTGTGCTCGACCTGGATGCGTGGGTTCATCTCGATGAAGACGTGCTCGCCCGCGCGCTGCCCGCGGGTCGCCACCAGGAACTCCACGGTGCCGGCGTTCACGTAGCCCAGGGCCCGCGCGAACGCCACGGCGTCACGGCACAACGCCTGCCGCAGAGCGGGATCCAGGTTCGGCGCCGGCGCGATCTCGATGACCTTCTGGTGCCGGCGCTGCACGGAGCAGTCCCGCTCGTAGAGGTGCACGGTCTCGCCGGCGGCGTCCGCGAGGACCTGGACCTCGATGTGGCGGGGCCGGTCCACCGCCCGCTCGAGGAAGACAGTCGGGTCACCGAACGCTCCCTCGGCCTCCCGCATCGCGGTCGTCAGCGCCTCCTGGAGCCCCTGCGGGTGCTCGACCCGACGCATCCCGCGCCCGCCCCCGCCGGCGACCGCCTTGACGAAGATCGGGAACCCGACCTCCTCCGCAGCTGCCGTCAGGGTCGCGACGTCGGCCGACGGGTCGGACGAGCGCAGCACCGGGATGCCGGCCTGGCGCGCGGCCCCGAGGGCCCGCACCTTGTTCCCGGCCAGCTGGAGCACCTGTGCCGGAGGTCCGACGAAGGCGATGCCCTCCTCGGCGCATGCCTGTGCCAGTGCAGGGTTCTCGGACAGGAAGCCATAGCCCGGGTACACCGCGTCGGCACCCGACTCGCGGGCTACCCGGATGATCTCCGCCACGTCCAGGTAGGCCCGGACCGGATGGCCCTTGTCACCGATGAGGTAGGACTCGTCGGCCTTGATCCGGTGCACCGCGTTGCGGTCCTCGAACGGGAAGACCGCGACCGTCCGCGCGCCGAGCTCGACGGCCGCACGGAAGGCGCGGACCGCGATCTCGCCGCGGTTGGCGACCAGCACCTTGCTGAACACGGATAGACCTCCGGCTGGCGGACTTAGGTGGGGTGTCGCGTCCGCGAGCCTAGCCGCGGGCGCCACCGGCAGCCGACCCTGTCCAGCAACGCGTGGGCAGCGGCCTGAGCCCGACGCAGCAGGTGCGTCCGCTGCGCCGGGCCGGCCTGCGCGTCAGCCCACGCGAGCCCCGGCGTGCAGGGCGAGCCCGTCCATCGCGTTGACCGTCGCGGTGAACTGTCCTGAGGAGCTCACGACGACGGAGCGTCCCAGGCAACCGGTACCGGCGGAGTTGATATCACCCTTGATCACGTCGCAGTAGGTACCCGCCGGCAGGCTCGTCTGCCACGTGCGCGAGACGGAGAAGCCCTCGCGGTTGATGACCGCGTAGCCCTTGGTGCCCCGGCTGAAGCCGATCGCCTGGTACCCGTTGGTCCACCAGTTGGTCACCGCCTGACCCACGGTGGCGTTGTGGAAGGACACCATGTTGGAGATCCCGGTACGGCGGTGCTCGCAGACCCACTCGGTGGAGCTGCAGCCGGAGGGTGAGCCGTTGACCCACACGCTGCGGGTGGTGTTGCCACCGTTGGATGGCGGGCCTTGGTCGGGGTTGCTGAAGTGGTAGCTGGACATCACCTGCGGGTACCCGTACGGCCAGGCCAGCATGTAGTAGTTGGCCAGGTTGTAGAGCTGTCCGTCCTTGTGCGTCACGACGTTCCCGCCGCCTCCGTGCCCGCGCTGGTTGTCGTGGTTGTCGACGAAGACCTCAGCCAGGTCGCTGCGCATGAAACCCCAGGGCTCGCCGAACTGGCTCAGCCACGACAGCTGACCGGTCTTGAAGACCCGTCCGATCTCGGTGGAGTACCGGAACTCGGTGACGTCGCCGTTCTTGAAGTATTCGCTCGACTTGATCGGTTCGCTCGAGGACTCGATGACCTCCTGGTAGATGTACACGTTCGGGTTCGAGAGCCGGGACCGGATGGCCGCGATGTCGTTGGTGTCCATGTGCTTGGCGGCATCGATCCGGAAGCCGTCGACGCCCAGCGAGATCAGGTCGTTCATGTATCTACCCAGGCGGTCGCGGACATAGGTGGCCCCCGTGTTGAGATCCGCCAGGTTCACCAGCTCGCAGTTCTGCACCTCGTACCGGTCGCTGTAGTTGACGATGTCATCGTTCCCGTTGCGTCCGCAGTGGTGGAAGTCCCAGGACTGGTAGGTGCCGTCGTAGGTGTAGGGCGAGTACCTAGTACCGGCACTGCCGGTGCCCGATCCGACGCCGGTCATGTGGTTGATCACGGCGTCGGCATAGACGTCGACGCCGACGTTGCCGCACCGACGGGTCATGTCGGCGAGCTCGGCGCGGGTGCCCCCGCGGCTCTCGATCTTGTAGCTGACGGGCTGGTACCGCTGCCACCACGGGGATCCGGCGGCGACCGCGTGCTCCTGGGGCGGCGAGATTTGCACTGCCGCATACCCTTTCGGCCCGAGCCAGCGCTCACACTCCAGCGCGATGTCAGTCCACTTCCACTCGAAGAGGTGGACCAGCACCGACCGGGATGAGGTGACGGCGGCCTGCGCCGGAGCGGGATCCGCAGGCTGGATCCCGAGCCCCAGCGCGAGGACGGCGCCAAGGAGCGCGGCCCCCCACCTGCGCCTGGTGCGGTGACTGATGTCCGTGCTGCGTGCCATGACGACTCCCTTGTCGACGGCGGATCCGCCGGCGACCCAGGGGTCCAGCGGGTTGCGTGGAGCCTACGACTGGCAGAGCGTGCTGTCGAGGGTTTCTTGCAGGTTCTGCAAGTTCTTGCTCGAAGGTCTACGCATCGTTGACACCGGTCAGCGCCCTAGGCTCACGCCATGGCCAGGTCCCTCGCAACCAGCACCACCGTGTCCCGCCAGGAGCTTCTCTCCTTCGCCCGCGGCCGGCACCACGTCCTTCTGATCACCCGCCGCGCGGACGGGGAGGTCCAGGCCTCCCCCGTGACGTGCGGGGTCGACGCCGGCGGACGGTTCGTGATCGCCACCTACCCCGAGCGGGCCAAGGTGGCGAACCTGCGCCGCGACCCGCGCGCCAGCCTCGTGGTCCTGTCCGACGACTTCGACGGGCCGTGGGTCCAGGTGGACGGTGCAGCCGAGGTGCTCGACCTGCCACAGGCCCTCGAGCCCCTGGTCGAGTACTTCCGCTGCATCAGCGGCGAGCACCCCGACTGGGACGCCTACCGCTCCGCGATGACCGAGCAGGGCAAGTCGCTGCTGAGGGTGACCCCCACCCGCTGGGGACCCGTGGCGACCGGTGGCTTCCCGGCGCGCCTGGTCTAGCTGGTCTATTAGCCGGGCAGGGACCAGGTGTGCACCGGCTCGTTGGAGTGCATCCGGTCGATGTACTCCTCCAGCATCTTCACCAGCGCCGTCGGCCGGTCCATGCCGCGGCCCTGCAGCTGGCGCACGGCCTCGGTCTGCCACCAGGCGCCGTTGCGACCTGTCTTGGCCCGACCCTCGATGACACCCAGGTACCGGTCGCGCACCGGAGCCGCGACGCCCCAGCGCGCCAGCCCCTCGTCCGCCAGCGGCAGCAACCGGCGCAGCACCAGCTCGTCGACGGTCACCTCGCCCAGGCCGGGCCAGTAGACCTGGGCGTCCAGGCCGTCGCGGGCGCAGGCCAGGAAGTTCTCCTCCGCCGTGGGGAAGCCCATCTTCGTCCACACCGGCCGCTCCTCCTCGGCGAGGACCTTGACCAGGCCGTAGTAGAACGCGGCGTTGGCCATCACGTCCTGGACGGTGGGCCCGGCCGGCAGCACCCGGTTCTCGACCCGTAGGTGCGCCCGCCCGTCGACCACGTCGTAGATCGGCCGGTTCCAGCGGTAGACCGTGCCGTTGTGCAGCCGCAGCTCCTGCAGCCGCGGCGCACGGCCCTGGTCCAGGACCGAGACGGGGTCCTCGTCACTGATCTCCGGCAGCAGCGAGGGGAAGTAGCGCACGTTCTCCTCGAACAGGTCGAAGATCGAGGTGATCCAGCGCTCGCCGAAGAAGACCCTGGGGCGCACGCCCTGGTTCTTCAGCTCCTGCGGGCGGGTGTCGGTCGCCTGCAGGAACAGCTCGACCCTGGTCTCGTCCCACAGCCTGCGCCCGTAGAAGAACGGGGAGTTGGCAGCCAGGGCGACCTGGGGTGCGAGCAGCACCTGTGCGGCGTTCCAGTGGTTGGCGAACGCGTGCGGGGCGACCTGCAGGTGCAGCTGCACCGAGGTGCAGGCCGACTCGGGCGCGATCGTGCTGGAGTACACGGCCAGCCGCTCGGGGTCGCTGCCGGAACCGGTGATGTTGATGAACAGGTCCTCTCCCCTGGAGGAGAAGATCGAGTCGTTGAGCGCTGTGTAACGCGGTGACGTGCTCATCCAGTCGCCCGCAAGGTCCTCCGGCATCAAGGTCGGCAGGATCCCCACCATCACGATCTGCGCGCCCACGCCGCCCGCCTTGCCGGCCGCTGCGTTCAAGGTGGTGCGCAGCTCGTTCTCCAGATCGAGCGCCGAGGACCCGGGCAGCGGGCGCGGCGGGACGTTGAGCTCGATGTTGTACGCGCCGATCTCGGTCTGGTAGTCAGCGTCCGCGATGTGGTCGAGGACCTGGGCGTTCTTCATCGTGGGGCGGAAGTCGGCGCCCACCAGGTTCAGCTCGACCTCCAGACCGGTCAGGGCACGACCGGACTCGAAGGCTCCCCCGGCCAGCATCCGCTCGAACACGTCCAGGCAGAGCCGGACCTTCTCCCGGTACCGCTGTCGGTGCTCGTGGGTGTAGCCCCCGCCTGAGACCTCGTCGCCCATGTGGACCCTCCAACCGTCTCGGTCCGGCCGCGCCGGTGCAGATGCAGATGCTGCCAGGAGCCAACCACAGACGCGCCACGCGCACGGCTTGAGGGCCGTTGTCGGTGCCGGTTCCTAGATTGAACCTATGCGCATCCTCCACACCTCGGACTGGCACCTGGGACGGGCCTTCCACCGGGTCGACCTGCTCGGTGCCCAGGCCCGGTTCCTCGACCACCTGGTGGAAACGATCCGTGCCGAGAAGGTCGATGTCCTGGTCGTGGCCGGAGACGTCTACGACCGGGCGCTGCCACCGGTCGATGCGGTGCGTCTGCTCGACGAGGCGCTGGACCGGCTCGTCGACACCGGGGCCCAGGTCCTGATGAGCAGCGGCAACCACGACTCCGCGCAGCGTCTGGGCTTTGGCAGCCGGCGCAACGCCAAGGCAGGTCTGCACCTGCGCGCCCGCGTCGCCGGCATGGATGAGCCGCTCCTGCTCGAGGACGCGTCCGGTCCGGTGGCGCTCTACGCCCTGCCCTACCTCGAGCCGGCCATGGTGTGCGACGAGCTCGGCACCGGGCGCACCCACCACGAGGTGCTGGCCGCGGCGATGAGCCGGGTCCGCGCTGACCTTGCGGCCCGGCCCAAGGGCACCCGGTCGGTCGTGGCAGCGCACGCCTTCGTCACGGGCGCAGTGCCGAGCGAGAGCGAGCGCGACATCCGGGTCGGTGGCATCGACAGTGCGCCGCGCTCCACCTTCGCCGGTATGGACTACGTGGCACTGGGCCACCTGCACGGGCCGCAGCGGCTGACCGAGACGATGCGGTACAGCGGCTCGCCCCTGCCGTACTCCTTCTCCGAGGCCGGGCACGTCAAGGGCTCATGGCTGGTCGAGCTGGGCGCCGGTGGGGTCTGCGCCGTCCAGGCGGTGCCCGCCCCCGTGCACCGCCGGCTGGCCAGGTTCAGGGGACGTCTGGACGAGCTCCTCCGCGATCCTGCCCTGGCGCACGCGCAGGACGCGTTCTGCCAGGTCACCCTCACCGACGCAGAGCGCCCGCGCGAGCCGATGGAACGGTTGCGTACCCGGTTCCCGCACACCTTGAGCCTGTCGTTCGAGCCCGAGGGTGGGAACGCGCTGCCGAGCGGGTACGCCGAGCGGGTCGCCGGCTTGAGCGACGAGGAGCTGTGCTGCGCTTTCCTCACCGACGTCCGCGGGCACGCCGAGTCGCAGCGGGAACGCTCCCTGCTGGTGTCCGCGCTGGAGAACGGCCGGCTGGCCGAGGCATCGGCATGAGGTTGCACCGTGTGGCCGCGCAGGCGTTCGGGCCGTTCGCCTCCCGGGTCGAGGTCGATGTCGACTCCCTCGCCGAGCAGGGGCTGTTCCTGCTGCACGGCCAGACCGGCGCCGGCAAGACGAGCCTGCTGGATGCCGTCTGCTTCGCGTTGTACGGCTCGGTGCCGGGGGCCAGGTCCTCGACAGGCCGTCTTCGCAGCGACCACGCCGCGGAAGGGGTCGCCCCGTCGGTGGAGTGCGAGTTCAGCATCGGCTCGCGGCGCTTCGAGGTGGTGCGCTCCCCCGCCTGGTCCCGTCCCAAGGCCCGTGGTCAGGGCCGGACGACCGAGAACGCCAAGGTCATGGTGCGTGAGCTGGTGGCGGGCCAGTGGATCCCGCTCGCCACCCGGCTCGACGAGGCCGGACTGCTGCTGTGCTCCCTGCTGGGCATGGACCGGGAGCAGTTCACCCAGGTCATCCTGCTGCCCCAGGGGGATTTCGCAGCCTTCCTCCGGTCCGGCGCCGACGACCGGCAGAAGCTGTTGGAGAAGCTTTTCGGGACGCAGCGGTTCACGGCGGTCGAGGGCTGGCTGGCGGAGCGACGCACCAGCACCCAGCGGGCGCTGCGGGAAGCCGAGGCGAGCCGAGACCACCTGCTGGCCCGGGTCGACGAGCGTTCGGGCGCGCTGCACGACCCGACCCGCGACTTCCAGGTCCTGGACAGCGCTGCACAGGCCGAGGAGAGGCACCTGCTCGCCGTGCAGCTGCTCGAGCGTGAACGAGAAGGGCTCGCGACGCTGCACGCCGGCGCGCTGGTGGCCCAGGACCAGGCGGACAGCGCCGCTGAGCGCCATCGCGGGGCGAGTGCGCTCGTCGACGCGCTGGAGGAGCAGCGGTCCGTGCAGGGATGCTCGGAGGAGATGGAGGTGGCGCAGGCACGGTTGCTGCGCGGGCGCGACGCCGCGCAGCTCGACGCCCACCGCCAGCACCTCCAGAACGCGGCCACGGCGCTGGAGGAGGCCGAGCGGGCCCATTCCCACGCGCTGCAGGTCGTCGCAGCGACACTGCCCGGTCCCGATGACGGCGCCGGTCTCCAGGACCTCGCCGGTGCCGACGCCGCCGCGCTCTCCCCGCTCGTCTCCAGCCGGCGGCGGAAGCTGGGCACCCTCGCCGACCTGCTCCCGACCGAGGGCGAGCAGCTGGCGCGCGCGGCCGAGCACGACCGGCTGTGCGACCGGGTCGTCGTCCTGGAGGCAGAGCTGGCAGACCTGAACAGGCAGAACAGCGCCGCTGCCGGGCGAGCGAGCCTGCTCGCCACACGTTCTGCCCGCCTGACCGCTGCGGCCCTGCTCCTGGACCCCGCGAGAGCAGCTGCCGAGCGAGCCCGCCTCATCGACGCCGCCGCAGCGCAGGTGGGTCCGCTGCAGGAGGAGTGCCACGTGGCCGACGCCCAGGTGAGCGAGGCGGTGGACCGCAGCCAGGGCGCCCAGCAGGAGCACCTCGACCTGCTCCAGCTGCGGCTGGAGGGGATGGCTGCAGAGCTGGCGAACGGCCTGGTGGCGGACGACCCGTGCCCGGTGTGCGGGGCCTGCGAGCATCCTGTGCCCGCGCTGGCTTCGGGTTTCCTCGTCGATGCTGCCACGGTGGCGCGGGCGCGGTTCCTGGCTGCGGAGCAGGCCCGAGAGGTCGAGGCGGCGCGTTCTCGTGCGGCGGCGGTGCGCCAGCGGCTGGGGGCTGCGCAGCACGCCGGCGAGGGCCTGACCGTCCAGGAGGCGGCTGAGCGCGTCGTCGGCACCCAGCACGCTCTGACGGAGGCCGAGCGGGCCGTGATCGACCTGCGACGTGTCACCGAGCAGATCGGCGAGCTGGAGGTCGTACTCACCGGCGGCCTCTCCCGCGCCTCCAGCCTGACCCTGCTCCTGGACTCCGCCAGGGGCGAGGCGGCGCAGGTCGCGACCTTGCTGGAGGACGCGCAGGTGCGCCTGGCGCGTGCACGGGGCGACGACCTCACGGTCGCCGGCCGACACGCCCGGTTGCTGGCGCAGGTGCAGGCGCTGGAGATCCTGACCGAAGCGGTTCGAATCCTCGCCCCGGCCGCCAAGGCCGCGAGCGCGGCACGTCGTGCGGCCCAGAAGGCTGCCGTGGCAGCCGGCTTCGATTCCCTGGCGGACGCGCTCGAGGCCGCGATCGCCCCTGCCCTGGCACTGCAGCTGTCCCAGCGGGTGGCACAGCACGCGCGCCGCCAGGCCGGGGTCGCCGCCCGGCTGGCCACGCCGGAGCTGCGCCAGGCGGCCGAGGAGCACCCCGTGGGCCAGCCCGACCTCACCGCCACGGCCCTGCTGCTGACCGCCGCGCGGCGGGTTGCGGCAGAACAGCAGGAGCAGGTGCGGGCCGCCACAGGGCGGGTCACCGTCCTGGAGGGGACCGCGGTGGCTCTGCACGCGCTCACACAGCAGCTCGCCGAGCACGAGAGCGCCACCCGTCCGCTGCGCGAGCAGGCCGACGTCGTCACCGAGCTCGCGGCGTGCGCTGTGGGCACCTCTCCCAGCAACGTCAAGAAGATGCGGCTGTCCGCCTTCGTGCTCGCGGCACGGCTGGAACAGGTAGCCGTCGCGGCCACTCAGAGGCTGCGCACGATGTCAGAGGGCCGCTATGAGCTGGTGCACTGCGACGAGCGCAAGAAGGGAGCCGGCCGCTCTGGGCTGGGCCTGAAGGTGGTCGACCACTGGACCGGTCAGGACCGTGACACAGCCAGCCTCTCTGGGGGTGAGTCCTTTGTCGCCTCGTTGGCGCTGGCCCTGGGCCTGGCCGACGTGGTCCAGGCAGAAGCAGGCGGAGCCAGCATCGACACGCTTTTCGTGGACGAGGGCTTCGGCACCCTGGACGAGGACACCCTCGAGCAGGTGATGACGTGCCTGGACCAGCTCCGCGAAGGCGGCCGGGCTGTGGGGCTGGTGTCGCACGTCCCCGAGCTGCGGGCACGGATCCCGTCACAGCTCCATGTGGTGCGGGGCAGAGCCGGTTCCACGGTCCAGCAGATCAGTGCGGTGATGGCGTCCTGAGCCGGACCGGTCCGGCCCTGACCAATCCGGGGTGCCTTGCGTGACGAACCACCCCCGAACGAGGCGTCCTGATCCGCAGGACGGAACACGGGGCGGAAGGTGACGTGGCACAGTGTCGAACGTGATCTCTATGCGCCCACGACCGGAGGACCCGCCGGGAAACGATCCCGACGAGGGTGCCTCAGTGCTGGCGTCCAGCGAGAACCAGGCGCTCGTCGACCTCATGAGCCGCACGGCGCGTGGGGACGAGGAGGCATTTGCTGGTGTGTACGACCGGCTCTCGGGCTCCGTCTACGGGCTCATCCTGCGGGTGCTGCGCGACCCGGCGCAGTCCCAGGAAGTGGCCCAGGAGGTCATGGTCGACCTGTGGCGCCAAGCCACCCGCTTCGACGCCAGCAAGGGCAGCGTCAAGGGTTACGCCTTGACCATGGCCCACCGCAGGGCCGTGGACCGGGTCCGCTCGGCGCAGGCCTCCACCAACCGGGAGGAGCGCGTCGGTCACGCTGCCATCGAGCGTGAGTTCGACGAGGTCGCCGAGGCGGTCGAGCACCGGATGGAGGTTCAACAGGTCCGTCGGGCCCTGGAGGGTCTGACAGATCTGCAGCGTGAAGCGGTACAGCTGGCCTACTACGGGGGTTACACCCAGCGCGAGGTGGCCGAGCTCCTGGATGTGCCGCTGGGAACGATCAAGACGAGACTGCGCGACGGACTGATCCGGCTGCGAGACGAATTGGGGGTTAGCGCCTGATGACTGAGGAACGTGAGCTGCACATGCTGACAGGCGCCTACGCCCTGGACGCGGTCGACGACCTCGAGCGCGCTCGTGTCCGCGAGCTGCTGACCTACGACCCCGAGGCTGCCGCCGAGGTGCGCTCGTTCACCGAGACGGCTGCCCGCCTGGGCGCTGCCACTGCCGTCGAGCCACCGTCGGCGATGCGTGATGCGGTGCTGGCCCAGATCCGGGCCACCCGGCAGGCACCCCTGAATGTCGCACCGGCAGCCATCGACCCGGCGCCGGTCGGTGCCCGGCCCCCGCGGTGGCTCACCGTGGCGGCCGCCGTCCTGCTGGTGCTCGCGCTCGGCGCCGGCACCACGGCCCTGTCGTTCCGGGACAGGGCGTCAACGGTCGAGCAGGCCAACATCGCGATGACACAGGTCCTGTCCGACCCTGATCGTCAGGTGCTGGACGCCGACTTCGCCGGGGGCCACGCCACGCTCGTGGTCTCGGGTGAGCGGGTGGTCGTGCTCGGCACGGATGTCGCCGCACCGCCGCAGGGCAAGGCCTACCAGCTGTGGATGCTGGACGGCGACGCCGACCCCATCCCGTCGGCCGTGCTCGAGCCCACCGGGGACGGCAGCTACTGGGCAGACACCTCCGGCTACGAGTCCGGTCAGGCCATGGCCGTCACCATCGAGCCCGAAGGCGGGTCGCAGTCACCCTCCTCCGACCCGGTCTTCGTCGCAGGAGCCTGACCCAGCTCGTACGGCGTCAGTTCTCGGCGAGCTCAGACCTGACTTCGGTCACTTCCGGGGTGTTGGTCGAGCGGCGGCTCGCTGACCTGCTGGTTTGGTGAGCGAGGTGGCCAGATTTGCGCACTAGCCTGGGGTCGTAGGGTCCTGTTTCGTGGCCTACGT
>JAABUN010007062.1_pt1 | contig 12413 bp, 16 predicted proteins | sample 5559311 | NCBI WGS metagenome assembly JAABUN01 (sample SAMN10711877, study PRJNA513370) | rock metagenome | isolation source: Antarctica rocks | place: Antarctica: Victoria Land, Siegfried Peak sud | reverse complement strand
TCCGGTCTAGGCCGTCGAGGGCGTCCGCATTCGCGGGGCTGTGGCGCAGCTGGTAGCGCACCTCCATGGCATGGAGGGGGTCAGGGGTTCGAGTCCCCTCAGCTCCACCGAAACACCTGGCCAAGGCCATGTCCGAGTCCTCGCAAGAGGAGGAAGGCATGGCCTTCGGACATTTATTGGACACTTATCGGTGCTCCCTCGTCCCGGCGTGGACCGAGATCGAACCTTCTCGATCCGCCTCGAGCGGCCTCGTGCACCTAGGTGGTATGGACACCAAGATCACCACCCACGACGCCATCGAGCAGGTCCTCACGTTGAGCGAGCTGGCCGCCCATCTGTCGGTCAGTGTGCAGACGCTGTACGACTTGCGCAGCAAGGGCCGCGGCCCGCGCGGGTTCCGTGTGGGCCGCGAGCTGCGCTTCCGTCAGTCCGAGGTGGATTCGTGGCTGGCGAGGCTCGAGGCGGCCGACGGCGACCGCCATGGGTCGAGGGCTCGCTGATGAGCCGCGGACGGCCCCGCACGGCGATCGGGACCTTCGGGCAGGTCCATCTGACCGACCTCGGTGGCCGATACCGGGCGCTAACCCGCTTCCGCGACTTGGACGGCCGGCTCCGCAAGGTCACCGCGACGGCGAGGTCCCAGAGGGCGGCCGAGGCATTGCTGAAACGACTTCACACGGACCTAGATGCGCGTTGAATCAGATGCCCTAGATCTGACACTTCGCGGCCTTGAGACACGCTCGTGGCGCTGCGGATCCAAGTGCTATGGGTGCCAGTAGGCTGAGCCGTCGGCAGGCCGTCGAGCGAGCGTCTACTTCATGCTGATTGTCAACAGTGCCTTGTTGGCAGCGGACAGACCGATGTATGGCCCTCGTCTACGGGGCGTGCGAACAGCCTTCTGAGTGGACAGGCGGTGTTGGGGTGGACTCCTTCCAGACCGAAGCTGGGCTCGTCGTTCCGGCCGTCACTGCCGAGCAGATGCGTGAGGTCGACCGGGTGGCGATCGAGGAGGTCGGCCCGAACCTCTACCAGATGATGGAGAACGCAGGTCGGAACCTGGCGTCGATGTGCGTGGAGATGCTGGGGGAGGCCTGGGCCACGTCGCCGGTCGTCGTCCTGGCAGGCACCGGGGGCAACGGGGGCGGCGGGATCTGTGCCGCTCGGCACCTGGCGAACCACGGGGGCCAGGTCACCCTGGTGGTCTCGGACACCGACGGCCTGGCGGGCGTCCCGGGCGAGCAGTTCGCGCTGTACCGGGCCACTGATGGTCGGCTTGCCGAGGCCCGGGAGCTGGAGACCATCGAATCCGCGCTGACGGTGGATGCCGTGCTGGGCTACAGCCTCGCGGGCGCGCCGCACGGGGCCGCATCGGACCTGATCGGGTGGATGTCGCAGAGTGATGCCCCTGTGCTGGCGCTTGATGTCCCGTCCGGGGTCGACGCCACTAGCGGTGACTCGGCGGGAGCACACGTCCGCGCGGCGACCACGATGACCTTGGCCTTGCCCAAGACGGGGCTCGACGTCGGTGCCGTCGCCGATCTCTGGGTGGCCGACATCGGTATCCCGCGTAGCGTGCTCGAGCGGGCCGGGATCCAGCGGCCACCAGCGGACCTCTTCGCACGGGGATACCGGGTGCGCCTCACGTCCCCGCCGCGCCTGTTCAGCTGAAGCTGCTCCTGAAGATCGTGAACGCCAGCAGGAAGGTGACGCCGCCAGTGCGACCATGGCGACGCCGTACCCGAGCCGGAGCGCCTGCACCGGCGCCTGGGCTGAGGCCAGGGCCCCGAGCATCCCGAGCGGAAGCGTGAGGGCGATCAGCCGCCAGGCGGTTGCCGAGTCGACCAGCCGGAGCCGGAAGTAGCGGTAGAGCCCGGTGCCGAACCCGGACGTCTCCAGCAGCAGCGAGGTGCCGATCGCCTCGACCGTGGTCAATTGGGGGACGCCGAGGAGGGGGAACGCGATGAGGAACACCGGGATGAGCATGGCTGCCCCGCTGATCCCAGAGAACATCGCAACCCCCGCAATCGCGATGCAGACCGGCAGCATGAACCAGTAGATCGTCCAGTCCACGGCTCACACCTCCCCGGCCGACGGGTGCCGACCCGCCTGGGAGAGCGCCCAAGCGGCGCCCACCAGACCGATGTGGCTGAACGCCTGGGGGAAGTTGCCGAGCAGCTCGCCGGTGGTCGAATCGACCTCTTCGCCGAGCAGTCCGAGGTCGTTGGCGTAACCAGCGGCGCGTTCGAACACCTCGGTTCCTTCGGCGACCCGGCCGGCTAGTGCGAGCGCGTGGGCGAGCCAGAAGGTGCAGAGCAGGAACGTGCCCTCCTGCCCGTCGAGCCCGTCCACGCCGGAGCCGGTGTGATAGCGGTGGACCAGTCCCCGGGCATCGGTGAGCTGCTCGCGGACGGCGTCGATCGACGACAGCACCCTCGGGTCGTTGGGGGGCAGGAAGCCGACGATGGGCAGGAGCAGGACGGTGGCGTCGAGGTCGGGGCTGCCGAATGACTGCGTATACGAGCGCTGGTCCTCGTCCCATCCCTGCGTCTCGACGGCGGCCCTGATCTCCTCCGCGGCCGCCTTCCACGCCTCGACATGGTCGTGGGCGCCGAGCAGGTCGGCGAGCGTGATGGCACGGTCGAGCGCGACCCAGCACATCACCTTGGAGTGGACGAAGTGCCGCGGCTCTCCGCGGACCTCCCAGATGCCGTTGTCGGGCTGATGCCAGCGCGCGGCCGCTGAGTCGGCGAGGCCGACCAGGAAGTCGCGGGTGGGTCCGCTCAGGACGCCCAGCTGGTCGCGGAGCTGGGTGGCCGCGTCGAGCAGTTCGCCGTACACGTCGAGCTGTGGCTGGTTCCAGGCGCCGTTCCCGACGCGGACCGGGGCGCTGGCCCGCCAGCCGGAGAGGTGGGGGAGGGTGCGCTCGGAGAGGTCGTGCTCGCCGCCGATCCCGAACATGATCTGCAGTGGCTGATCGGGGAAGGAGCCGGCTGCGGCGCTCGCCATGAAGTCGAAGAACTCGTAGGCCTCGTCGGGACACGCGGCGACCCACAGTGCCTGCATGGTCATGCTCGCGTCGCGGACCCAGGAGTAGCGGTAGTCCCAGTTCCGTTCGCCGCCGACTTGCTCGGGCAGGGAGGTGGTGGGTGCGGCGACGATCGCGCCGGTGGGCTGGTAGCTGAGCGCCTGCAGCACTCGTCCTGAATGGTGCACGAGGTCGCACCAGGGGCCTTGGTAGCTCTGGTGGAGTTCCGACCACTCCTGCCAGCCGGTCACCGTCTGATCGACCAACGCGGAGATCTCGGGTCCGGTGCGCAGCTCCGGTGTGGCTGCGCCGAGGGGCGAGTACTGCAGGGCGAAGCAGGTGCGCTCGCCGGAACCAAGCTCGAAGCGGGCATTGGCCTCGTCACGCTTCACCTCGAGGGGAACGGTGCTCGACAGCGTCAGCAGGTTCGCACCGCCGATCGCCACGAGCCCCCCGTCCACGGCGGTCGTGACCGGGGCGACCAGGCCGTACTCCGGACGCGCACGGAACGACATGATGACGTCGATGCTTCCTCGGGTGCAGGTCGCGGTCCGGGCCAGGAGGTGGGGAGCGTGCTCGCCGAGGGAATGGGGGTCGCGCGTGTCCCCGAGGACCAGTGCGTCTCGCAGCTCAAGGGTCCCCGCGGAGGTGTGGAAGGTGGTGAGAAGCACCATGCTGCCGGCGACGTACTCGCGTTCCACACGGAACTCGGTGTCCGGGCGGATGGACCAGTGCCCCGCCTCGTCGTCGAGGATGGCGGCGAAGATCGAGGGACTGTCGAACCGGGGCATGCACAGCCAGTCGACCGAGCCGCCGGAGGAGACGAGGGCTGCCGAGTGCCGGTCCGACAGCAGGGCGTACTCGCCGATGGGCAGCGAGCTCATGTCGACGACTCGAGGGTCGTGGGGGTCGTGTCGTCGGCCACCTGGGGGAGGGTGTCGTCGGGTGCGATCGTCGTGCGCACCTCGACCTCGGAGTGCAGGGTGCGGTGCACGGGGCATCGGTCCGCGATCTCGAGCAGTCGCCGGCGTTGTTCGGCGTCCAATGCGCCCGTCAGCTGGATCACCCGCTCGATGCGGTCGAGTTGGCCGGAGTCGGTCTCGCAGTCCGCGCAGTCTTTGGCGTGGATCCGGGAGTGTCGCAACGAGACGCTCACGTTCTCCAGGGGCCACTGCTTCCGCGCGGCGTACATGCGTAGCGTCATCGAGGTGCAGGCGCCGAGGCCGGCGAGCAGCAGATCGTAGGGAGAGGGGCCGGTGTCATGCCCGACCGGCCCCGGCTCGTCGGCTCCTAGTACGTGTCGCCCGGCCGTGACGCGTTGGCCGTACGGGCCGCGGCCGTTCTCGGACACCACGACGACGCCCTCCTCTGCCGGCACTGCGGCCGCGGTGGCGGACGAGGAGGAGCGTGCCTCGTCGTCGAGGTATCTGCTCGCCCAGGCCGCCAGCACCGAGGAGGCGAAGCGGGCATCGGCGGGTCGGGTGAGCAGGTGGTCGGCGCCGTCGAGGGAGACGAAGGACTTCGGGTGGCGGGCCGCGTCGAAGATCTCGCGCGCGTTCTCGACCCCGACCGTGTCGTCGATCGGCGAGTGCATCACGAGCAAGGGGACTCCGAGCCGCCGGATCCGCTCGAGCTGCGGCTGGCTGGTCACGTCATCGAGGAACTGCTTGCGGATCCGGAACGGGCGCGAGGCCAGGCACACCTCGGCCTCGCCCTTCTGCTCGATCTCCGCGCGGCTCTCGCCGAGCAGGTGCAGCAGGTGTTCGGTGCCCGCTGGTGCACCGATGGTGGCGACGGCGCGGGTCTCCGGTACGTGCTCGGCGGCGGCGAGGACGGCGGCGCCACCCAGTGAGTGACCGACGAGAATCGTGGGTGCCTGGTGGTGTTGGCGCAGGTAGTCGGCGGCGCTGATCAGGTCACCGACGTTCGAGGTGAAGTCGGTGTTGGCGAAATCTCCCCCGGACCCGCCGAGACCGGTGAAGTCGAAGCGCAGGACGGCGATTCCGAAACCGGTCAGCGCTTGCGCGATCCTCGATGCGGCGAGGACGTCCTTGTTGCACGTGAAGCAGTGCGCGAAGAGTGCGTACGCCCGGGGTTCGGTCTCGGGCAGGTCGAGGCGGCCCGCCAGCTGGGCGCCCCCGGAACCGGGGAACTCGATGCGGGTCGAGGCGGTCGAGCTCATCGAGACTGTCCGCCGGAGAGCAGGCGGCGGAGCAGCCCCGGCGCGCTGGTCGCCGCGTCGCGACTTTCCGTCGGCGTGCGCTTCACCTTGACGCCGCCTCCGAAGGCGACATGGCCCTTGATGTTGTTGGCTGCCGGGCTCGGATTGCGGTACTGCCATACGGCGGCTCGGTTGGTCTTTCCGTCTACGACGACGTCGTAGTAGTTGGCGGTTCCCTTCCAGTGGCAGACCGTCTGGCGGTCGTTCTCCTTGAGCAGCTCCCAGCGGACCGAGTCAGCGGGGAAGTAGTGGTTTCCCTCGACGACCGAGGTGGCTTCGCTGTCGGCGATCACTGTGCCGTTCCAGATGGCCTGTGTCATGACGAGTTCCTTTCCTGGCACGGCGATGCCGGGCCGATTGTATGTGGTGGGGGAGAAGGGTTCAGGCGGCCGTGGGGGCCGAGTTCGTCGCTGTGTGGTGGCGGGCGTAGACCAGGCCGAGGGTCATGCCGAAGGCTGCGTGGGCGAGGTACCACAGCCACTGCGGTGAGACCGTCACGCCGGTGAACAGGTCTGCGGTGCCGTCGTTCAACGGGAGCACGAGGTAGCGCATGACGACCCACACAGCCACGCCGAACATGGTGCCCAGCGCCAGCGGTGCCATCACGCCCTGGCTCTTGACCAGGGTCGCCATCAGGAGGGTGAAGGCCACGCCGAGCATCATCGAGTTGGCCAGGTGGCCGCCCATGCCGAGGACGATTGCACCGACGTGGTCGGACGGTGCGCCGAACTGGTCGCTGCCGGCCACGAAGGCCCAGATGGCCATGGGGGCATCCCAGAGCGTGTGGCCGTCCGCGATGGCGCCGTATGCCATTTCGATCATCGCCATCATCATTCCGGCGATCGCGCCGCCGATGGCGCCGACGGTGATGGTGCGTCGTAGGTTGAACGACCCCGCGTGGGTCATGGTCGAGTCCTGTGTTGCCATGGTGCGCTCCTTTTGTGAACACCGCCGGTGGCGGCGTGGTGCGAGCCCCAAGTGGGGTCTGTTGGGGGAACACCGCGCCGGCTCACCGGCTGCGGCGATTGTCTGGCCGCTGACACAGTTGCTCAGCGCGGTGGCGAGCGAGGTGCTCAGAACGATGTGGAACGGCGCGCGTGCGGGTGCTCGCGGTGGAGCGGGAGGTTGGGCCGGGTCGACCCGGCTGTCGGGCTGGAAAGCCAGTCAGCGGTGTGCCGGTACGCGCGCCGGATCAGGTCGTCGGCCTGACTGAAGTCGGTCGGCGCCACCGAGATCGGGCACAAGGGCGGGACGACGCGCAGGTCGACCAGATCGGCGTACCGCTCGACGTCGAGACTCAATCGCTGGTGGATCATCAGCGTCACCGCGTGCAGCGACATCCCTAGGGTGGAGCGTGGCGGTTGGTGCAGCGCACACGAGTAGCCGGTGGCCAGCACCCAGACGGTGTCGGCGCCCAGCGCGACCGCGTGCGAGATCGGGGTGTTGTTGACGACGCCGCCGTCCATGTAATGCCGGCCGTCGATCGGGACCGGCGGGAGGACCCCCGGAATGGCAGTGCTGGCCAGGATGGTCTCAACAGCAGGCCCATCGGAGAACAGAACTCCGAGCCCGGTCAGGACATCGGTGGCCAGGACGTGGAGGGCCACCGGCGCGTCTTCGAGGCGTTCGAAGCGCAGGTTCTCGCGCAGCAGCCGCCGCAACCCACGGTCGCTGACGAGGTGGTTGCGGCGACCAGCGAAGCCGAGGAGCCCACGCAGCGGGTCTGCCGGGAACACCCGTCCGCGCCGCAGCGACCGCCACAGGTCGCCGAGCTCGTCGAGCGGGGCGTCGGCGGCGACCCAGGCCCCGTTCAGCGCCCCGACCGAGGTTCCGATCACGAGGTCGGGGCGCACATCACTTTCCTGGAGCGCTGTCAGCATGCCCACCTGGGCGGCTCCGAGGTCGGCGCCACCGGACAGCACGAACGCGGTGGTCATCTCAGCTCCCGTGCCCATGCAGGTCGCCCAAGGCGTCCTCGATGCCGCGATGGAAGGTGGGGTAGGCGTAGATCATCTGGCGAAGAGTGCTCGTCGGGACCTCGGCGTGCACAGCCACGGCCAACGCGCCCAACACCTCGCCACCATGAGGTCCGACGGCTGTGGCGCCAATCAGCACACCGCGGTCGGCGTCCTCGACCAGCTTCACGAAGCCCTCGTTGCCGATCTTGTGCATCCAACCCCGGGCCGAATTCGGTGTTTGGCTTAGCCCGATGCGGACCTTGAGGCCGGCAGCGCGAGCCTGCGCCTCGGTGAGGCCGACCGCACCGACCTCGGGGTCGCTGAACGTCACCCGCGGGACCGCGTGATACGCCGCGACCGCACCGCCCTGGTCGAGGAGATCGCGCACAGCGACATCCGCCTGGTACATCGCCACGTGGGTGAAGGCCCCGCGACCGGTGACGTCGCCGACGGCCCAGAGCCCGTCGGCGACCCGGAGCCGCTCATCGACAGCGAGTGTCCGGACGCCCGGGTCGACGCCGTACTGCTCCAGGCCTAGACCCGTGAGATCGGGGCGCCGCCCGGTCGCGACCAGCAACTTCTCGGCGGCCACGTGGCTACCGTCGCCGAGCTCGACGTCGAACTCGTCCAGCGTGTGGCTCGCGTTTGTGACGCCCGCCCCGACGTGCACGGTGATGCCCTCCGCCTCGAGAACTGCCTGCAGCGTCTCGCCGGCCTCGGGCTCCTCGGCGGGCAGAAGGTGTGCCGCTGCCTCGACGATCGTGACCGCGCTGCCGAAGCGAGCGAAGACCTGAGCGAACTCGACGCCGATCGCGCCACCACCGATCACCAGCAGCGATGTCGGCGGCCGTTCCGCCTGCACGGCGTCACGGTTGGTCCAGAACGGCAGGTCGGCGAGCCCGCTGACCGGAGGCAGGACCGGGGTCGTGCCGGTCGCGAGAACCACACCGCGCCGGGCTGTGAAGACCCGGTCGCCGACCGTGACCTCGCCCGGTCCGGTGATGCGCGCGTGGCCGCGCACGAATTGGCCGCCCTTGCCCTCGAACCGGTCGACCGCCACCTGGTCACTCCAGGCGTCGGTGGCTTCGGCCCGGATCCGGGCGGCCACCAGGCCCCAGTCGGGATCGATCGTGGCGGGACCGGCAACTGCGGCGGCCCGGCCTACCTCGCCGATGATCCCCGAGGCCCGGATCATCATCTTGGTGGGCACGCAACCCCAGTACGGACACTCCCACCGACCAGGCCGGCGTCGACTCCGACCCCGGACAGTCCGGCTTCGGCTAGGCGCCCGGCAACCTCCTCACCGGCCACACCCAACCCGATGACTAGCACGTCGACCTGTTCGGTCATGGTTCTCGCTCCTCGTCCGGCTCGTTTGCTGCGTCGTCGATCGCGACGCGATCTCCTTGAGGTAACCGGGGCCGAGGAAGGAAGATCCGTAGAGTGTCATCGTGGTGACACAATCGTGGTGACTCAGCTGTTCCGTACCCGCGGGCCCGACCCGGCCGCCGTGCGGAGCGCCGCCTGGGTGGCCCGCTGCGTGGGCCGCGGCGAGACCGTCCCCTTGGGGCCTGAGGACCTGCAGGTCCTGGCCACCACGCTGCAATCACGCGCCATCGCGCCCGGAGGAGTTCTCTTCGCCGCCGGTTCCGGTCCAGCTGGCGTGTGGTTGATCCAATCCGGACACGTGGAACTGTCGGTGGGGTCCGGTCGAAAGCGCGCGGTGTTGGCTGTGCTTCGTGAGGGGGATGTGGACGGCGACATCCCGATGTTGCTGAAGATGCCGCCGCCGTATACCGCGAGAGCCCTCGACGCGGTCCAATGCCTGTTCGTGTCGCCCGAGGCGTTCGAGCGGCTGCTGGCCAGCCGTGCGCAGTTGGCGAGGCGCTGGTTGACCAGCGTGGCCACCCGGCTCGCGAACAGCCAGAACAGGTTGGTCGGACTTCTGGGCGGGTCGCTGACGGCGCAGACCGCGCGGTTGCTGGTGGACGAAGCGGACGCGACTGGGCGCATCGCCTTGTCGCAGGCAACTCTCGCTGCCATGCTCGGCGCCCAGCGACCCAGTGTGAACAAGGTGCTGGGCGAGCTAGGCGCGGCGGGCCTGATCGAGGTTTCCTACCGCAACATCCGCGTTGTCGACGTCGACCGGCTCGCGGAGGTGACCTGATCCGCCCTCGCAGGCTGCTCTCCCGTTGGACGTCTCAGAGCATGGAGCCCAGGTCGGACCCGACGGTGGGGTAGGCGGCTGTCGCGGACTTGAGCTGTCGGGTGGTGAGGCCGAGCTTGATGGCCAGGCCGAGGGTGTTGATCAGCTCGCCGTACTCGGGCCCGAAGAGGTGGGCACCCACGATCTGGTCGTTGGACTGGTCGACGAGGATCTTCGCGGCTGCGGTGGTCTCGCCGATCCGGTAGTTGGAGTACCAGCCGCTCGTGTCGGAGTAGCGGACGGCGAGGTCGATCCCAGCCTCGTGGGCTTCGGACTCCAGCATGCCGACCCGGGTGAGCTCAGGAATGGTGAAGACCGCCGTGGGGATGCCCGCGTAGTCCGGGGTCGTGGTGGTGTCCTTGATCATGTTCGAGGCGGCGACCTTGGCTTCAAAGACCGCGATCGGGGTGAGCGGCATGCCCGCGGTGTCGGCCGAGTCCCCCGCAGCCCAGACGGCCGAGTTCGTCGTGCTCTGCAGGTGGTCCGCGACCTTGATGCCGTGCTCGCCCCACTCGACGTCGGCGGCGTCGAGACCCAGGTCGGCAAGCTCCGCTACCCGTCCCGCGCCGTGGACGACGAGGTCGGTATGGATCGTCTCCCGTGTGCCGGCGTGTTCGAGGGTGACTTGGTAGCCGCCATCGGACGGCTGTACTTCCACGATGGTGGTGGTGCGGCGAAGGTCGACGCCGACCTCCCGGCCGCGGTCGACCAGGAGATCGACCAGGTCGGGGTCGAAGCTCTTCAGCGGGCGCTCGCCGCGGTCGACGATGACCGGTGAGCTTCCGGCCCGGGCGGCGATGTGGGCGAACTCGAAGGAGATGAAGCCGCCGCCCACGAACAAGGTCCGCGACGGGAGGGCGTCGAGAGCAAGGAAGTCGGTGCTGTCGATGAGGTGCTCGTGGCCCGGGAAGTCCAGGGGGCGGGGTCGGGCGCCGGTGGCGACCAGGAAGCGGTCTGCATCGTAGGAGACCCCGTCGATCTCGAGCTGGCGAGGACCGGTGAACCTCGCTTGGCCGTGCAGGGTGGTGACACCGTTGCCGGTCAGGCCGTCCTCCATGCTCTTGGGGACCGGGTCGGTGAAGCCGTGCTTGTGCTTCATCAGGTCGGCCCAGTTGATCGACAGGTCCGCGTCGTCGATGCCCTTGCCGCGCATCAGGCGGGCGCTGTCGATGATCTCGGCGCCGCGGCGCAGGATCTTCTTCGGGTCGCACCCCCGTAAGGCGCAGGTGCCGCCGTAGGGGAGTGCGTCGACGATGGCCACCTGCCATCCTTGGGCTGCACACTTGTTGGCGGCGGCGACGCCGGCCATGCCGGCGCCGATGACGATCAGGTCGAAGTGCTGGCTCATCGGATGTTTCCCTTCGTGGTGACGTCGGTGGTGCTGTCAGCGGTTTGGTCGGTGGCGGCATCCCCGTGCGCGGCCGGTATTGGGTGATGGCAGGTGTGGTGACCTCGCCGGCTTTTGGCCCACCGTGCCCAGCCGATGGCGGCCAGCACGAGCCCGAGTCCGATCAGGGCCCAGCTCTGCAGGGACCAGCCGGCGATCGCGCCCACCATTCCGATCGACAGGAGCACCGGCAGGCCGCAGCAGAGCCCGAGCAGTCCGGCGACGGCGGCGATCGGCCCGATGGCCGCGATCCGGTCACGCATCGGCCAGCACCGCACGCAACTGGTCGAGCGTCGGTGCGCCCTCGTACCCGTCCGGTGTCAGGTACCTGCGGCACGAGAGCCCCACCTCCGAGCTGGGCTCGGCGAACGGGTCGACGCCGTCGACCAAGATGCTCGGTGAGCCGTGGAACCGGGTGCGTTCGGCTTCTGCCGAAGTGTCGACGAGGTGGCGGGTCACCGTGACGTCGTCGCGCTCAGCCGCGATCGAGGTCAGTCGCTGGTGCGCGACCTTCCAGTTCGGGCAGTCCTCGAAGTAGAGCAGGGTGATGTCCATGCCTGCGACGCTAGACCTTGAACCCGGGTGCAAGGTCAAGTCGTAGAGTGGGGTCATGCGCATCGGAGCAGTCGCCGACGCCGCGGGCGTGTCGGCGCAGACCATCCGGTTTTACGAGCGCGAGGGTCTGCTGCCGCCGCCCCGGCGCGGTCCGAACGGCTACCGGGAGTACGAGGACTCCACACTGAACCGACTTCGGTTCATCCGCAGTTCCCAGGCGGCGGGGCTCACCCTGGTCGAGATCGCCAGCATCCTCGATCTCCGTGGGGAAGGTGCCGTTCCGTGCGCCCACGTGCAGTCCCTGCTCTCGACGAAGCTGCACGACGTGCAGGCGCGACAGCGTGAACTCGCCGCCCTCGAAGCCGAACTCGAGGAGCTCCTCAGTCGCAGTCACGAACTCGACCCGGCGGACTGCACCGACCAACAGATCTGCCACATCATCACCGCGACCACCTGAACCTGGACGCGGCCAGGGGTACAGAGACGTCTCGTTGGGAACATGAGACGCGGACTGCTCATCGTTGCCTCGCTCTACGCGGGCGCGGCCTTGGGTACCCGCGTTGCGGAGGCAGCGGGAGTGCAACGATGCCACTGCTCACCCTCGTGCTGGTGTCGCAGACCGATCCTCAGCGCCTTCCGCTGGGTGGCACCGATGGGCCACCGATAGCCGCAACCCCAGGCTCCGAGTGGACGTTTACTAGTCGTAAACCCCGACAAGATCGCACACAGGGCTGCCGGAATTCGCAAGTGACGACAAAGGCTCATCGCGCTGTTTCCGCAGGTCAGCGAGTGTTTCCGCTGACAGGGACAAGTCCGGGATGAGGGCCTACTCATTGACAAGGGGTCGCTGGTTCAAGTCTGCGAAGGCAGCATCCTGGGGCGGGGTCAACGTCGGGAGGCGGTGCGCCACCTTGGGTGCCACCGTTTGATGGCTTGTCGCGCTTGTCGGCGGCGCTCGAAAACTGGACAGTTTCGGCGGTGAAAAGTGGACACTCGACGATTGGAGTGTGATCACTTTGGAGGACTGGGCGCTGATCAGGAGGCTCGCTGCGGATGGCGTG
>JAABUN010007061.1_pt1 | contig 12417 bp, 12 predicted proteins | sample 5559311 | NCBI WGS metagenome assembly JAABUN01 (sample SAMN10711877, study PRJNA513370) | rock metagenome | isolation source: Antarctica rocks | place: Antarctica: Victoria Land, Siegfried Peak sud | reverse complement strand
GGCGAGCCTGCGCGAAGGGCTGCCCGAGACGCTCACCGTGCTGCGCCTGGGGGTGCCGCCGACGCTCGCCCGCACGCTTCGGTCGACGAACCCGATCGAGAGCATGATCTCGATCTGCCGGGAGCACTCGGGCAACGTCAAGCGCTGGCGCGACGGTCAGATGGCCCTGCGCTGGTGCGCCGCCGGGATGATCGAAGCCGGCAAGCAGTTCCGCCGGGTCAACGGCCACCTGCACCTACCGGCGCTACGCGCCGCGCTCGAACGCGAGGTCACCAGAAATGTCGGACCAGTCGTGCAAGATGACCTCGTGAACGTCGCCTGACCTCAACAGGCCGCCATCGAAGTTCCACGTACTTCGGGACAACCTCGCTCAAGGCCCGGGAGAAGGCGCTGTGCCTGCAGCTGCAGCGCGACGGCCGGTGGCCGCACATCTGGCGGGTTGCCGGCCGCTACGAGAACTACAGCGTCTTCGACGTCGCCGACCACGACGAGCTGCACCGGCTGCTGTCGGGCCTGCCGCTGTTCCCGTACATGGACGTGCACGTGACGGCGCTGGCCGAGCACCCCTCGGCGCTCTCGGCCAACGCCGACTAGGACGGCGGGCGTCGTGGCGGACGCCGGACACGTCCTTCACGAGCGCGCCCTCAGGGGGCAGGCTGTGGTCCACCGCCGGCGCGGCCCTCACTGCGGGAGACGCCCGCCGCGCCGCCCATCAGGCCAATCAGGAGGAGGCGGGCGCGAGCACGACGGACACCATCGCCGCCTTGCTCGCGGCATCGGTGGTGGCGGTGCGCGTCGGCATCCGGCCGGCCGGGAGGGCGGATCCCTCGTCGCCGGCGACCGTGGTCAGGTAGCCCGTGCCGGGGTTGCCGGGGTAAACCTCCGCGCGCACCTGGACGTCGGTAGGGACCGACCACCCGGTGGTCGCCGAGGACTTGTCCGTCCAGAACCACACCACCCAGCTGCCGCTGGCCGGCACGTCGACCGCTGGCGCGCTGTGCGTGGTGGTCAGGTTGACGTCGCCAGCCGAGGCGGCCGCGGAGACGGGGGTCACGGCGGCGGTGCCGCTGTAGGCGAGGATCTGCGAGCTGGACTTGATCGGGCCGGCGAGCGCGACCGGCACGGTCCCGTCCGTGAGGTCCTGCGCGGTGGCGACCCGCTGCCACACCACGGTCAGCGCCGACCCGGCGACCTGCCGGGCCACCTCCGACCACCCGCCCGGTGCCTGCGGGTTGCTGTTGTCGCCGCTCGTGCTCACCTTGAGCAGCAGCGCGTCGCCCACCCGCGCCTGCGACGGGACCGGCACCGGCAGCGTCGTCGCCGAGCTGCTCAGGAACGAGCTGCTCCCCCGGAAGGCGACCGTCGCGGCCGGCGGTGCCGCCGGTGCCGGTCCCAGGTAGAGCACCCGGCCCCGCCAGTCGACACCGTCCCTGCCCGGGCCGCTGACCACGGTGGGCGTGCCCACCAGGCCGGTGCCGTCGAAGCCCACCTTGGTGAGGTTGCCGTCGACGCGGGTCGCGTAGAACAAGGTGCCGCCCGAGAGGAAGGCGCCGGTGAGGTCGGGCAGGCTGACACCCGGCACCTGGAACCGGTCGTGGTGCACGACCCCGCTGTCCGGGTTGAACGCCCGGTAGTACAGGCCGGTCTGCTTGTACAGCGTGTAGTACATGCGGCCGGTCCCGTCGTAGAACATCGACGTGACGTTGGTGAGCTCGTTGTAGAAGCCCGGCTTGGTGCCGCGGTAGAGGTTACCCGAGCCGGTGTTGACGTTGGACCACACCGGGTCGTTGTACGGGTCGACCAGGGTCTCCGCCCCCCACGTGCCGCCGCTGACCGTGCGGCGGTAGAGGTTGGTGTCGGTCTTGCCGTAGAACAGCGAGCCGCCGACGAGCATGGCGCCGCGGACCGACGCGACGTCGAGCCGGGCGCCGACGGCCTGGGGCGCGCCGACGTCGGTGCCGTCGAAGCCGCGTCCGGTGAGCGCGCCGGCGGCTGTCGGGTAGGGACCGGGCGCGCCGTGCGGGACGACCTCGAGGCCACTGACGATGGGGTTGCCCTGCTCGTGGGTGAACGTGATGTCGATCCCGTTGCTGTCCGTCGTGACGTTCCAGCTCCGCATCGTCCCGGTCTGGTCGCCCGCCGTCGCCACGATGTCCACGGAGCTCGCGCGGGTCACGCCGTCGACCGACACGTCGAACGTCTGGCTCCCCACCGCAGCCGTGCACGTGCACCGGTTCGCGAAGTACAGCCGCACGTCGACCGACTGACCGGCGGCGGCCGGGAAGTGCCACTGCATCTCTTGGCCGTCGCCCTTGCTGCCCTTGTCCGACCGGTCGGCCGAGAACACGGCCTGCGGGGTGCCGGCCGGCACGGTCGCGTCCACCTTCGCCACCGTCGTGCCGTACGCGGACGCCGTCGTGCCGTACTCCCGGTAGGCGGAGCGGCTGGTCTGGGTGTCAGCGGCCCAGTCCGGGCCGGCGTCGATCGACTGGAGCACCGGTCCGCCGGCGTTGACCCGGTAGAGCACGCCGCTGGGCGCCGGGGTTGGCACGGTCCCGAGGTAGGTGCCGCCGGGCAGCGTCGCCACGGTCTTGGCGGCCGCCGGCTGGCCGCCGGCCAGCGGGAAGAAGGCGATCTTGGAGCGGGTGTACTGCTTGTTGACGCCGATGTAGTTCGTGTCGCTTCCCATCCACAGCCCGCTGGGGGTGGCGTACAGGGCGTACGTGCCGGCGCCCCGCGGGTGGCGGCCCGGGTTCCAGGCCAGCGGCAGGCCGGTCGCCGGGTCGAGGGCGGCGACGCCCGGGCGCGGCACGGCGCCGGGCCCCGGCTTGTCCAGGCCCAGGCCGTTGTTGAGCCAACGCTGGTGGCCGCCGACGTAGACGGCCTCTCCGGTGACGGTCGTCGACAGCAGGGAGTCGCGGCCGGTGTAGGCGACCCAGCTGGGCTGAACGTTCGGCCCCGCCGCGCTGGTCTCCCAGCGGGAGGCGGAGTCGCACAGCGACCCCGGCGTCGCTCCGCCGGTGTTGACCAGCGAGAAGTAGGTGCCGTCCGGGGAGAAGCTCACGTCCCGGGCGTAGGTGTCGTAGGCCCCCGCCAGGCAGGCCGGGCCGAGCCGCGTGGTGTTCCAGGCCCGCAGCGTGGCACTGCCGGCGCCGGGCAGGTCCCACATCGCGATCTGGTCGTGCACGGTTCCGTCCACCTGCTTGAAGTTGCCGATCGCCACCATCTTGGTGTTGTCCGGGGTGATGTCGAGCCGGAAGACGCCGACCGCACCCTTGGCGGCCTTCGACGGGCTGCTCGGCGTCCAGTTGTGGTTGATCGCGACGTTGCTGGTCAGATACGGGTCGAGCGTCCCGGTGGAGGCGTTGAGGGTGACCAGGCCGCCATGAGCCTGTCCGTCCACCTTTGTGAAGGTCCCGCCGACGTAGAGCCGGCTGCCCACCCGCTTGACGGTCTGCACGGTGCCGTTGGTCGGGGGCATCGTGAACCCGGGGTCGAGGGAGCCGTCGGACAGGCGGAGCAGGACCAGGGCCTTGGCCGGGACGCCGCGTACGTTGTTGAACTCGCCGCCGACGTAGACGGTGCCGGCTGTCGGCCCGGGCAGCAGCGTCTGCACGCTCCCGTCAAGGTTCGGCAGGAACTGCCTGTTGACCGCCCCGGTGGCCGCATCGAAGGCCAGAATGAAGGGCGTGGGGGACACGGTCGTGGAGCCGGCGGGCTGGGTCTTGGTGAAGTTGCCACCGACCACCATCGTGCTCCCGACCTGGGTGATGGCGAAGACGGCGCCGTCCTGGATCTGCGGGGTCCCGGCCGTCGGCACGGACGTCACGACGGAAGTCTGGGCGGGCTGCCCGGCGGACGCCGCGGGCAGCCCCGCGAGCAGGGCACCGGAAGCGGTCAGGACGGCAGTCAGCACGGCGACGGCGGGACGGCGGATCACGTGGCTCCCTCGAGGGCGTCCCACCTCCGGCGCATCTCACCCGGGACGTCACCGACAGTGTGCGGTCAGCGGACCTATCGCACAAGATAACCGTACATAAATCCGCGGCGCTCACTGAGTGTTGCCATGCTCGCCGTCGAGCCCGCGGCAGCCTGCTGCTCGAGGTCGACGACACCGGGCTGTCGGTGTCCGGCTTCGACTACGAGGTCAGTTCGCGGGTCACGGTTCCCACGCAGACCGCCGAACCCGGCCGGGTGCTCGTGCCAGCCGGTTCCCGGTGCCGGGGCGTCCAGACTGCGCCCGGGTGTCGCGAGCACCAGAAGGTCTCCTGCACCTCAGGGGCAGTGCGACATGCGGACGACGGGCTTGCTGGGGCGGCGCTCGGGCGAGTCCGCGTAGCGGTGCGCTTCCACGAGGTCGTCGAAGTCGAAGACGCGGTCGACGACCGGGGCGAACGCGCCGGTGGCCAGGCCGCCCCGGACAAAGTGCTCGGCTCTCCGCAGGGCGGCCGGGGCGGGGGCCACCTCGAAGACGTGGTAGCGGCGCAGCCACACCCAGGGAGAGTCCACTGCTTGCCCCGGCTGGAAGAAGGGGAACAGCCCGGTCTCCCACCAAGGCAGTGGTGCAGGTCAGCCGGCCTGCTGGAGGGCCGCGGGCTGGCGCAGCGTCGCCGCTGTGACGCAGGCCGCCAGCCCGAGCAGGATCGACGTCGCGGCCAGCGCCGTCCGCGTCGAGGCGAGGTACGACGTCCGGAACACTTCGGTCAGCTGCAGCAGCACGAAGGGGCTGATCCGCCCGTCGGCGGCGGCGAGGACGGCCGCTGGCGAGGTGCTCCCGCCCAGGAGCACATCCACGACGGCCGCGGCGGCGTCCGGGGGCGCCCCCCTCGCCTGCAGCTGCGCCACGGCGTCGGCCCCGAGTCGGGCGACGACCAGCGCGCCGATGCCGGCCACGGCGAGGACGCCGCCGAGCTCGCGCGCCATGCTGACCAGGGCGCCGGCCAGCCCGGCGCGGTCTTCGTCGAGCGTCGACAGCGAGGCCAGGACCAGCGGGGCCGTGGTCAGCCCGAGGCCCGCGCCCACCACGAGCAGGAGACCGCCCAGCCTGGCCGGCCCCAGGTCGTCGGTCAGCGAGCCGGCCAGCGCGGCCACCCCCGAGGCGGCGAGAACCAGCCCGAGGAGCACCGGCGGCCGCGGCCCCCGGCGCCCTGCCCAGCGCGCCGCGGGTGGCGCAACGACGATGAGGGCGGCCGGCAGCGGCGTCAGGCGCAGCGCCGTGGGTAACGCCTCCTGCCCCTGCACGAGCTGCAGGAACAAGCTCAGGAACACCAGCAGGACGAAGACCGCCAGACTGGCCACGAGCGCCGCGACGGCTGCGCCCCCCGCGAACCGGTCGCGCAGAAGTCCGCGGGGCAGGACGGGATCGGGAGCACGCCGCTCGACGACCGCGAGCAGGGCCGCCGCCAGCACGGCGAGGGCAAGCGCTCCGGCGGCCGGTGCGGAGCGGCCGTTCCTGCCCAGCAGGACCACGCCGTACGCCCCGGTCCCGACGGTCGCGGCGGCGAGCAGCTGTCCGGGCACGTCGAGCCGCCGTCCCGCGGGAACGGGTACGGCGGGGGCCACCGGCAGGGCCGCGGCGACCAGCGCGCAGAGCGGCAGGTCGACCCAGAAGACCGCGGGCCAGCCGTACGCCGCGATGAGCAGCCCCCCGACCACCGGGCCCGCGACCAGCGCCAGCGCGCCGGCAGCCGCCCAGATCCCGACGGCGCGCGCCCGCCCCGGTCCCGGCGGGCACACCGACAGCAGCACCCCCAGGGACGCCGGCAGCATCAGCGCCGCGCCGGCGCCCTGCACCAGGCGCAGACCGATGAGCACCGGCACATTGCCCGCGAGGGCGCAGCCGGCCGAGCCCACGGCGAACATCAGCAGTCCGGCGCTCAGGGTCCGCCGCCGGCCCAGCACGTCGACCAGGGTGCCGCCGGTCAGCAGGAGTGCCGCGAGGCCCACCGTGTACGCCGTCACCGTGCCCTGCAGCCCGACGATGCCCCCGCCGAGGTCGCGTTGCACGTCGCGCAGGGCGACCGCCACGACCGTGTTGCCGAGCATGGTGAGGAACGCCGCGAGCCCGGCGGCGGCGAGGACCAACGTGCGCCGGCCGGGTGGAACGGGCAGTGGCGAGGACGGCACCCGCGCAGCCTGCCCCTGCTCGTGCCCGCGCGCCAGGGCCAGAGGTTCAGCACCACGGTGCGCTCGACAACGACCGGTGTCCTGGAGGGGGAGGGGCTGGACACCCCCGTCATCTCCAGCGCCGGGGCGCTGCTGCGCGGCCTGGAGGCGCTCGGTGCACGCGGCATCGTCATGGTCACCCCGTACCTGAAGCCACTCACCAAGCTGGTCGCTGACTACATCGAGGACGCCGGCGTGGAGGTCGTGGACGCGTTGAGCCTGGAGGCGTCGGACAACCTCGAGGTGGCGCGGCTCGACCCGGCAGGGCTACGAGAGCACTGGCGCCGGGTCGACACGAGTTGCGGCACGACGCGGTGGCCGGGTTCGGACCGCTGCAGCTCCACCTCGACGACCGCACGATCGCGCAGATCTGGGTGAACGGACGGCTGACGGCCGGGTAGCGGTCATCCTTGTGCCGCGATGCAGGTGACGCGGGACGCTTGGGGTCTTGCTTCTGGGCCCGGTCAGGCCGGGATGTCGAGGATCAGACCGAGCACCTCGCGGATCTGTGCGAGCGAGGTGGTGCCGATGTTGCCCAGCGGGTCGCCCAGGCGACCGGCTGTGACGGCGCGTACGTGTTGGCACTGCGCGGAGGATGCGTGATCCAGACCGTTGTGCTGATCGGGGTCGACGTCGACCTCGGAGGCGAAGCCGCGCCGGGTCGAGTTCAGCGGAACGACCTGGACGACCGAGGGCGCGGCATCGAGCAGACGCTGAGCGGTGACCACAACTGCCGGGTGTCGGAAGCCCGCCTCCCGTCCGAGCGGGGTACCGAGATCCACGGCGACCACGTCACCGGAGGTCAGCATCGAGCCAGGCGATGTCCTGCGTGGTTGGCTCGCGTCGCAGATCCGCAGCGATCTGGTCCTGGCGAAGGCGCCGGACGGCGAGTGCCACGGTGTCCCCGACGCTCGCCCCCAGCGACGCCGCCAGCTTCTTGAGCTCGCGGTGGGTGATGACGTTGATGCGCACGCTGGTGCTCTGCATGCCCAGAGGTTAACACTTCTGCATGCATGGAACCACGTCGTCGGCCCCTACAGGACAGACCAGCCTCAGTCCGGTCCGGCGGTTGGACAGCGACGCGTCGCAGTGCACTGGCAACCTGGCCCGATGTCCCTCTGCACGACTGCCGCTACCGCTACCGCGAGCCTCCGGTCCAAGGGCTGCTTCTGCCCTGCTGGTCGCCGACCCGGTGCGTGCAGTGCTTCACCCGATCGGCTTGTGCACAGATCTTGCTTCGGCAGCGGATCGTGGCGCGACCTTTCGCTGACGGTCCTGCTCGTCACCGGCGGACGAGGGTGCAGGTGGGCGGGGTCGACACGGTCGAGGCTGAGGTGCGCGAGCTGGTGAGCCGCCGCGGGCTGGACCCGGTGGCCGACCGCTCGGCGGTGCGGCGGTTGGTCGAGGAGGTCGTCGCCGACTATGACGAGCGCACCCTCACCTCGGCGTTGCCGCCGCTGACCGACAGCTTGTCGGCCTCGCGGGCGGTGTATGACGCGGTGGCCGGGTTCGGGCCGCTGCAGCGTCATCTGGACGACCCGACGATCAAGGAAATCTGGATCAACGAGCGGCTGCCGGACGGGTAGGTGCAAGGCGCGGCCGTACGCGTCGTCGGGTAGTAGGCCTGTGGTGGTGTCCACAAGACCCGGGGCGGTTCAGACAGCCTCCCGGACCGCCTCACGGCCGTCGGCGGCGACAGCCACGACCTTGAAGCCCTCAGCGAGTCGAGCAGCACCGACAGCCCCTGGCGTACGACGGGGTGGTCGTCGGCGATCAGGATCTGGATCTGTGAGCTCCAGGGGCAGTCGCACGCGCACCCGGCCGCCGTGAGCGCCCGGCCCGGCCTCGCGGCGTCCCCCGAGCTCGGCGGCTCGCTCGTGCATGCTGCGGGTGCCGACGCCGGCGGTCCAGTCGCCGTTGGCTTCGCCGCCCGCGCGCTGCTGCAGATCCACGAGGCCGGCGCAGCATCTCGGGAGGCGCCTCTCCGCGTACGTTGAGATGGTGGGTGCCGCCCTTGGATCGACGTCGCGAGGAGCCGGCCGTGAGTGAGTTCGGCGCCGAGCAGCCGCGTCGGGAAGCCGGGGACGGCGGCTATCACATGCCGTGGGACGAGTTCCGCCGGCACGGTCATGCCCTCGTCGACTGGGTCGCGGACTACCTCGCCACCGTCGAGCAGCGGCCCGTGCAGCCGGCGGTCACGCCCGGCCAGGTGCGGGCCGGGCTGGCAGCGAGCCCACCCCAGCAGCCTGAGCCGTTCGACGCCGTCCTGGCCGACCTGGACCGCGTGATCCTGCCGGGCCTCACGCACTGGCAGCACCCCGGCTGGTTCGCCTACTTCCCCGCCAACGTCTCACCGCCCTCGATTCTGGGCGAGCTGGTGTCGGCCGGGCTCGGGGTGCAGGGGATGCTGTGGTCGACCAGCCCGGCGGCGACCGAGGTCGAGAGCCTGATGATGGACTGGCTCGTGGAGCTGATGGGCCTGCCGGAGTCGTGGCGGGTCGACATCGGCCCGGGCGGCGGCGTGCTGCAGATGAGCGCCTCGGACTCGACCCACACCGCCTTAGTTGTGGCGCGGGACCGGGCGGTACGGGCCGGTGCGGACGTCCGGGGGCTGGTGGTCTACGCCTCCTCGCAGGCCCACTCGTCGATCGAGAAGGGCGCCCGGGTCGCCGGGTTCGAGCACGTCCGGCTCGTGGGGGTCGACGAACAGCTCGGCATGGACCCGGTCGCCCTCGGCGACGCCGTCAACCGCGACGCGGCCGCCGGGCTGACCCCGTGCGTGGTCGTCAGCGCGATCGGCACCACCGGGACCACGGCCGTCGACCCGGTCAGGGCGGTCGCGGAGCTCGCCGCGACGCATCGCCTCTGGCACCACGTCGACGCCGCCTACGCCGGCACGGCCATGGTGTGCCCGGAGTTCCGGCACCTGCAGGACGGCCTCGAACTGGTCGACTCCTACACGTTCAACCCGCACAAGTGGATGTTCACCAACTTCGACTGCTCGGCCTTCTGGGTCGCAGACCGTCGGGAGCTCCTCGAGCTGCTGTCGATCCTGCCGCCGTACCTCCGTGATGCCGCCTCGAAGTCCGGGCAGGTGGTCGACTACCGCGACTGGCACGTCCCGCTCGGCCGGCGCTTCCGTGCCCTCAAGCTGATGTTCGTGCTCCGATCTTACGGGGTGGAGGGTCTGCGCCACCACGTGCGCGAGCACGTCCGGCTGGCCCGCGGCCTTGCGGACCGGGTCGCCGGCGACGAGCGCTTGGCGCTGGTGGCCCCCGTCCGGTTCGGCCTGATCTGCTTCCGGCACGTCGCGGGCGACGACGCCACCCGGGCGCTCGCCGCCGCCGTGAACGCCACCGGCCGGTTCGCGGTCACGCCGTCGGTGCTTCCCGACGGCAGCGCCTTCGTGCGGGTGTCGGTGGGGCAGACCTGGACCTCCCAGCGACACGTCGACGGACTGTGGAACCTGGTGGACTCCCTCGCCGACTGAGGCCTGACCCGGCCGTCATACGCCTGTGATAGAAGGTGGTCAGCGGCGCCCGTACGCCCGCGCTGCGGTGGGCGTGGCAGGCGACCGCCGGGAGCTGCCGATCGAGAGAGGGCCCGATGCCAGCACCTCAGGACTTCGAGACGTTCGAGCTCGGCGACCTCACGCTGCAGGGCGGGGCCACCCTGCGGGGAGCCCATCTGGCGTACAAGACCTGGGGGCGGCTGAACGGCGACGGGTCCAACGCGATCCTGCTGCCGACCTGGTACTCCTCCTGGCACGACCAGAACGAGTGGATGATCGGCCCGGGCAAGGCGCTGGACCCGGAGACCTACTTCATCGTCTCGCCGAACATGCTCGGCAACGGGCTGTCGACGTCGCCGAGCAACACCGCTCCCCCGTACGGTCGCGGGCGCTTCCCGGCGGTCACGTTCTTCGACCAGGTGGAGGCGCAGCACGCGCTGCTCACCCGGCAGCTGGGGATTACCTCGCTCGAGCTCGTCACCGGCTCGTCGATGGGCGCCGCCCAGACCTACCAGTGGGCGGTCAGCCACCCCGAGATGGTCAGGCGCGCCGCTCCCATCGTCGGGGCGTCGATCACGAGCGAGCACAACCAGGTGTTCCTCAAGAGCCTGGTTGCGGCGTTGCGCTCGGACGTCGCCTTCGCCGACGGGTGGTACACCCCCGACCGGCTACCGCTCGCGGGGATGCGGGCGTTCGCCCGGATCTACGCCGGGTGGGGCTTCTCGCAGGCTTTCTACTGGCAGCGCGAGTACCTCCAGATGGGCTTCTCCTCGCTTGAGGACTTCCTCGTCGGGTTCTGGGAGGGCTACTTCCTCGATGACCGCGACCCCAACAACCTGCTGACGATGCTCTCCTGCTGGCAGCACGGGGACGTCGGCCTGACCCCCGGTTTCGCCGGGGACACCGAAGCGGCCCTGCGGTCGATCCGGTGCCCCGTCCTCGCGATGCCGTGCCGGACCGACCTGTACTTCCCCCCCGAGGACGAGCAGTGGGCCTCGGAGTTCATCCCGCAGGGCGAGGTGCGGATCATCGACAGCGTCTACGGGCACTTCGCGGGGCTCGGCATCCACCCGCCGGACAACACGTTCATCGACGACAACCTCAAGGTGCTCTTGAGCCGCTGACCGGGGTGCCTTGGGGCGGCGACCTTCTGGCGCTCCGTCGGTGACCTACGTCCGGCAACGCGAGCGCGAGTTCCTCGCCGCGTGGCCGCCGGGGCCCCCCGGGCACGAGTCCTACGCCGCCCGGCTGCACGACGCCACGCCGCTGCGCCTGGAGCAAGCCGCCCGCGCCGGCGTCGCACTCGCCACGGCCCCGGCAGCGCGGTGACGCGGCGATGTCCGCCGCAGCGGCACGCCACAGGTGTGAGGCCCCCTCCCCTGACCCGCCCGCGGTGGCGCAGCCCGGCCGAGCGCCAACCCACCGGGCATGGGCGCAGACCTCGCCCGTCAGCCACCGGCGTACCGTGCCCGCCACCGCTGCCGCCGCCGGCGGCAGCGTCAGATCATACCGGGAACGCAGCTCCGCGCCGTGTGGCGCAGCGCCTGCTCTGCACCGCAACGGAGGAACGCACATGCTCGCCACCAGGACTCGAGGCATCGAAGAGCTGGTCGACGTCGACCGCTACCCGCTGTCGGCTCCGGACAGCGCCGCCTGGCAGCAGGCCGTTTCCCGGGCCCGGCAGGAGCTGCACACGCGTGGCTGCTGCGTACTGCCCCACTTCATCAGGTCGTCCATGGTGGAGGCGCTGCGCCAGGAAGGCGCGTCGATCGCCCCCTTGGCGTACTACGACGTCGAGACCGTCAACGTCTACAACACCGCCGTCGACACGTCGCTGCCGGCCGGGCACCCGGCCCGGACCACCATGGAGCGCGGCAACGCCTTCGTGGCCCGCGACCAGATACCGAGCGAGTCCGTCCTGCAGACGCTCTACACCGATCCGCAGGTGCAGCACTTCATCGCCGGCTGCTTCGAGCTGCCCAGGGTGCATGAGCTCGCGGATCCCCTGGCCGGGCTCTGCCTCAACGTGCTGACCCCGGGCAAGGAGCACCCCTGGCACTTCGACACGAACGAGTTCGCGGTCAGCCTGCTGACCCAGGCGCCAGACGGCGGTGGCACGTTCGAGTACTGCCCGAACATCAGGTCTGTGCAGTCGGAGAACGTCGACGACGTGGCAGCCGTACTCGCCGGCGACGGCGGCCACCTGATCCGCAGCCTCGCGGTGCGCCCCGGTGACCTGCAGCTCTTCCGAGGGCGCTACTCACTGCACCGGGTCAGCGCTGTCCAGGGCAGCACGGATCGGCACTCCGCCATCTTCGCCTTCACCGAACAGCCCGGAGTCATCGGCAGCGTCGCGCGGACGCAACAGCTGTTCGGCCGGGTGCTCCCCGCGCACCGTGCGGCCGAGGGCCGGGCGGTGCGGGTCGACCACCTGCTGGACTAGTGGTCTGGCAGCGACCGCAGGCCGGCGAGGGCGCGGGGAGTCGCGCGGGCCGAAGGGCGGCCCTGGAACGTCCGCGACGTCCTGACCTCGCGCCCCGCCCGGTCCACTGACCGCGCGGAGTAGCCGCCCGGGTGCCTGGGGTGATTCACCCGGTCGGGGAGCCACACGTGTTGAAAACGCCTCTATGCACGCAGTTGGGTATCGATCTGCCCATCTGGAACGCCGGGATGGGCGGCGGGCTGGCTGGCGCTGAGCTGGCAGCTGCTGTGTCGAACGCGGGCGGTCTCGGCGTCCTCGG
>JAABUN010007060.1_pt1 | contig 12418 bp, 12 predicted proteins | sample 5559311 | NCBI WGS metagenome assembly JAABUN01 (sample SAMN10711877, study PRJNA513370) | rock metagenome | isolation source: Antarctica rocks | place: Antarctica: Victoria Land, Siegfried Peak sud | reverse complement strand
GAATCCCTTCTACCCGATGGGCTTACGCCGAACAACCACCCGACACAGTACAGTTAGCCGACAGCTACTCTCACCACGGCCGCTCCATCATGTTCACCACCTGCCGGGCGATCTGCTTGATGGCGGCTTGTTCGCCGGTCGCGTTGCTCTCGCCGAGTTCCGGGATGACCCGGCCGAACCCGGCCACATGGACGGACCCGGCCTCGACATCCGGCGGGGGCGGGGGCGGCGGCTCGACCGACGGGTCGAACGGCCGGTCGACCTTGCCCGGCGGCGGGAACGGCCGGGCACCCGCCCCCAGGCCGCGGCCGGTCCGCAGGTCCCGCCAGACGACCTGGCAGTCGATGATGACATCGAACTCCCGGTTGAAGTTGAGCGGCGTCCGGTTGTACGGCCCCTTGGCCATCTTGGTGATCGTCCCGACCAGTTCGGTGTCGGCCTGGGCGCAGTCGGACACCACCCGCATGGGTGTGCGGCGGGTGTTCAGTTCCCGCTTGATGGCCTCGGTCAGGTCGACCTCGATGCCCCGGCTCGGGGACGTGTGGAACGTCACGTTCTTGAACACGGGCAGGTAGACCGTGCGGATGGTCGGGTCGAACGGCGGCGCGGTCGAGTAGCCGAGGACCGAGACGTTACCGTCCCCCTGGCAGCCGGCGGCGGCCGCCCACACGGCGAGGAGGGGAGCGATGATTACGACGGCGGTCGGGCGGGTCATGGCAGGCCCCTCTCGGGCGGGGGGATTGGGGTTACTGCGGGCCGCGGGGGTACGGGGCCGGCGTCTGCTGCCGGCTGACGACGTTCGGGTCAGCGTCCGGCGGGGTTTGCGGGACGCCGACCGGGGCCGGCGCGTCGGCCGGGCGGGCGTCGGCCTTGCCCAGCACCCGGTTCCACGCCGTCCCCAGTACCCCGGGCGGGCCGGTTGGGGCGGCCGGGCCGGCGGCTTCGAGCTGCCGTTTGACCACGTCCAACTTCGCCTTCTTGGCCGCCGCCGCCGCCGCCGACCGGGTGCCGGGGTGCTGGCGGGTGACCAGGTCGTAGTAGAAGTAGGCCGCCCCGGGGTGGTTGGTCCGCTCGTAGTACTCGGCCTGCCGCATGTACTTCTGGGCGAGCTGGTGGCGGACCTCGATCTTCCGCCGGGTCATTTCCGCGGCCTTGTCCAGGTCGGTCGCGTACCCCGGCATGGTCGCCTCGGCCTGGTGGATGAGCTGCAGCGCCTCGGATGCCTTCGTGCTGTCGTACACCGGGCCGCCGGTCGCGTTGTTCTTCGCCACGATCGCGAGATCAAGGGCCATCGGCCGCAGCTTGGAGTCCTTGTGGAGTTCGACCAGTTGGCTGAAGTAGTGGTCGGCGTCGTCGTACCGGCCGCGGTAGAAGTGGACGTACCCGAGCCAGAACAGGGCCTTGTCGGCGTTCGGCCCGAGGCCGTCGTGGGTCTGGACGTTGTCCAGCACCCGGAGGGCTTCGCCCTCGGTGTCGAACAGCGGCCGGGTCGGGTCGAGGACGGTCGGCAGGCTCGGCGGCTTCTGCCACCAGGCGACGGCCGTCCCGTTCTGGGCGGCGTCGATGTCCTTGAGGGTGTCGGCCTCCAGCCACCCGTAGGCGATGGCGTACATCTGCTGGCAGGCCCGCTCCCGGTACGCCCCGTAGGGGAAGTCCTGGAGCAGCCGGTGGTACGTCGCGGCGGCGTCGGGCAGGCGCTTCCGTTCGCGGAGGCACTCGGCCTCCATGTACCGGGCCTTCTCGGACAGGATGGTCGGGTTGTGGGTGTTCTCGGCGATGTCGTTGAACACGGCCTGCGCGGCCTTGTGGTCGCCGGCCTGGAACAGAGCCTCGGCGGCCGCGTACTTCTCGTCGGCCTGCGGGTCGGTGTACGAGCTGGTCAGGACCGACCGCATGGCGTTGTACGTCGACGCCCGGGCCTTCGTCAGGCCCTGGCAGCCGCTCGCGGCGGCCGCCGCGCAGGCGGCGAGCAGGACGTAGGGCCGGGGGTCGGGCATGGCGTTGCGTCCTTCGCGGGGTCGGAACCGCACTGTCCGCCGCGGCATACCCGGCCGAGCGGGGCGGGGCAAGTACAATCCTTGGCGAGCGGGGGACGTGAGTCCCCTGAGGCTGGCTGGACCCGTTCGGCCGTCGATGGCGGGCACAGACTCAGGGGACTCATCGCCCCCGCTCGCCAGGCCCGCGCCCCGTCACCGCGATAAGATGCCCCCATGCCCGCCGATCCCGCCGAGCTGCGCCGCAACTACACCTTCGCCGGCCTGACCGAGGCCGACGCCGGCGACGACCCCGTCGCCCTCTTCCGCGCCTGGTTCGCCGCGGCCGTCGCCGCCGGGCTGCCGGAGCCGAACGCTATGACCCTGGCCACCGCGACTGCGAGCGGCCGGCCGAGCGCCCGAGTGGTGCTGTTGAAGGGGTTCGACGACCGCGGGTTCACGTTCTACTCGAACGCCGAGAGCCACAAGGGGCGGGAACTTGCCGCCAACCCGGTCGCTGCCCTGGTGTTCCTGTGGCACCCGTTCGAGCGGCAGGTTCGGGTCGAGGGGCCGGTCGGGGGGGTGAGTGTCGCCGAGGCGGACGCTTATTTCGCCGGCCGGCCGCGGGCGAGTCAGTTGGGGGCATGGACCAGCCGGCAGTCGCACGTCATCCCCGGCCGGGACGTGCTGGAACGCGAGCAGGCCGAGTTGGAAGCCCGGTTCGCCGGGGCAGCCGTGCCGCGGCCGCCGCACTGGGGCGGTTACCGGGTGGTGCCGGACGCGGTCGAGTTCTGGCAGGGCCGGCCGAGCCGGCTGCACGACCGCATTCGCTTCCGCCGCACGGCCGGCGGGTGGGTGCGCGAACGGCTGTCGCCCTGAGCGGATTTGGTCCGGCGGCCCCCCGGCCGGCTATGATGGGGGGATTCTCCATCACCACTCCTGAGGGGTTCTCATGAAACGGTTAACGTGTTCGCTGGCCGCCATCGCCCTGTGCGCGGTCGCCGTCGCCGATGATAAGCCGAAGGAGGCGACGATGACCGGCCCGCTGCAGTTCAAGATGAAGGACATCGCCGGCAAGGAGGTCGACCTGGCTACCTACAAGGGGAAGGTCGTCCTGGTCGTCAACGTGGCCAGCAAGTGCGGGTACACCAAGCAGTACAAGGGGCTGCAGGAGCTGTACGACAAGTACAAGGCCGACGGTCTGGTCGTCATCGGCGTCCCGGCCAACGAGTTCGGCGGCCAGGAGCCGGGCCAGGACGACGAGATCGCCAAGTTCTGCGAGTCGAAGTACGGCGTCACCTTCCCGATGATGGGCAAGGTGGTCGTCAAGGGCGAGGGCAAGGCTCCGCTATACAAGCACCTGACCGAGAAGGAGACCAACCCGAAGCACGCCGGCGAGATCGGCTGGAACTTCGAGAAGTTCTTGATTAGTCGCAACGGCGAGGTGGTCGGCCGGTACAAGTCGAGCGTCGACCCGCTGGCGGACACGCTGACCGAGGCGGTCAAGAAGGAACTGGCGGTGAAGTAACGCGGGGACCGCTGATGTTTCCGGCCTTGGTCGTAATCCCGCTCGTCGGCCTGGCGTACACGGCCGAGCCGCCGGCTCACCCGGCCGCGGCCGGGGCTACGAACGGCTCCTCGACGCCTACCGCGCCACGGAGGCGCATGACCGGAAGACGGCGATCCTCCCCGACTCCCTCGGTAGTATCAACCGACGGGTAGACCTCCACGCGCCGAGCCTGGTCGAGTTCATCCGGACCCACCCGGCCGACCCGACCGCCCTCGACGCCTACTTGTGGCTTTTGGGCAAGGGGTACATGACCGCGAAGCTGATCGGGCCGGCCGCCGACGCCCTGGGCGACCGGTTACTGTCGCGGTCGGACCTGGCCGCCTTCTGTAGGGCAGTCGCCGCGACTTCCAGCGCCAGGGGGGCCGGAGAAGCTACGCTCCGCCGGGTGCTCAAGTTGAACCGGCACCGTTCCGTCCAGGCCCACGCCCGCCTGGCCCTGGCCCGCATGCTGTATGCGGACGCCGACTCATTCCGCGACTACGACCCGTCGCGCTCGCATCACAACCAGTTTGCCCGATTTACGGTGCCGCAGGTCCGCGAGGCTGAGGCACTGTTCGTCGAACTTGACGGCAAGTACGCGAATGTCGCCGATGGCCCCCGGACTGTCCGGGACGCGGTCGGGCCGCTCCTGAACGACTTGCGGACCCTGGTCGTTGGCAAAGTCGCGCCGGACATCATCGGTAAGGACCTCGACGGCCATCCGATGAAGTTGTCGGACTACCGCGGCCGGGTCATCCTGATCGAGTTCTGGCAGTCCCCGGCCAAGCCCCAGCCGCCCCGGGTGTGGGGCCGCACGGCCTTCTTGGGCCGGATGGACGACAAGCCATTCGCGTCGCTGGGCGTCAACATCGACCCGGCTGGGACGGCAGACCGGGCGGCACCCGAAGCCACCTCGCGGTCCTGGGTGGATGGCCCCGCCGGCCCGATCGGGCGGGCCTGGAATGTCCTCGACGTGCCGGGCCGGTACTACCTGATCGATGCGACAGGGGTGATTCGGCTTAAGGGCCAGTGGCTCCAGTTCGAGGGCAAGCGGTCCACGGGGGTAGACATGTACGAAGACTGCTACCCGCTCGAAGAAGCCGCCGCCCCCTACCTACGGGAGGCCACCGCCAAGAAGTGACCCCCGTCCCTACGCCCCCTTCAGCTTGAGCGTGACCTCGGCCACCCGGCGGCCGAAGTTCTCGGCTGTCGCCAGGTCGCCGGCCGGCGGCTGTTCCTCGACCGGGCCGCGGTCGGACTGGGTCATGACGCCCGAGTAGCTGCCCAACCGGTTGATGTCGGTCGGGGCCGACCCGCCGACCATCTGGGCGTTGCCGACCCAGATCATGCCGTGCTGCATGGCGTTGACGAACAGGGCTTGCAGGGTGTTCGACTTGTCGCCGCTCAGGGTGCCCGAGTTGGTGAACCCGGCCGCCACCTTGTCCTTCCAGCCTTGCTGGAACCAGACCTTGGACGCGGCGTCGATGAACGCCTTGAATTGGGCGCTCGGCCCGCCCATGTACGTCGGGCTGCCGAAGATGATGCCGTCGGCGGCCGCGAACGCGCTGAAGTCGTCCTTGACATCGTCGACGTTGATGAGGTGGACCGCCACCCCGGCGACACTTCCCGCGCCGCGGACGACCGCCTCGGCCGCCTTCTTGGTGTGCCCGTACCCGCTGTGGTACACGACGACGATCTGTGCCACGGGTCGGCCTCGCGGGTCGGGGGACGGGAGGCGGTATGATACCCGCATGCCCCCCGGTCGCCCACCGAGCCGAGTCCCATGCCGCGCGACGTGATCCTCGGCACCGCCGGCCACATCGACCACGGCAAGACCGCCCTCGTCCGCGCCCTGACCGGGGCCGCCGGCGACCGGCTGCCGGAGGAACAGGCCCGCGGCATCACCATTGATCTGGGTTTCGCTCATCTCGTGCTCGGCGACTACCGCCTGGGCCTGGTGGACGTGCCGGGGCACGAGCGGTTCGTCAAGAACATGCTGGCCGGGGCGACCGGCATCGAAGTCGCCCTCCTGGTGGTCGCGGCCGACGACTCGGTCATGCCGCAGACGCGGGAACACCTCGCGATCCTCGACCTGCTCGGTGTCACGCGCGGGGTGGTGGCGATCACGAAAGCCGACCTGGCCGACGCCACCACGCGCGAAGTCGTCGCCCTCGAAGTCCGCGAGTTGCTGGCCGGGACCGGGCTGGCGGACGCTTCCATTGTCCCCGTGTCGGCCAGGTCGGGGGAGGGGATCGACGCCCTGAAAGCGGCTCTGCTGGCTGAGTGCGACGCCCTCGCCGCCGCCCCGGCCGGGCCGTTCCGGCTGGCCATCGACCGGGCGTTCGTGATGCAGGGGCACGGCTCCGTCGTCACCGGGTCCGTCGTGTCGGGCGAACTCGCGGTCGGGGCGGAACTCGACTGGCACTCCGGCGGGGCGAGTACCGAGCCGGTCCGGGTCCGCGGGCTGAATGAGTACGGCCGGCCGGTGGACCGGGTCGGGCGGGGCCAGCGGGCGGCCGTCAACCTGGCCGGGGTGCCGCTCGACCGCCTCCGCCGCGGGCAGGAGTTGAGTGAGCCGGGGTTCCTGGTGCCGACGAAACTGCTGTCCGCCGAACTCCGCTGCCTGGCCGATTCGCCCCGCCCGCTGAAGCACTGCCTGCCGGTCCGCCTGCACATCGGCACCGCGGAAGTCATGGCCACGCTGTCGCTCCTCGACGGCGACCACGTCCCGCCGGGCGGGCGCGGGTTCGGCCAACTGTTCCTCGACGAGTTCGTCACCGCCACGGCCTGGCAGCCGTTCGTCCTGCGGGATGCGTCGGCCGAAGAAACCCTCGGCGGCGGCCGTGTCCTGCACCCGTCCGCCCCGAAGCTGCGGCGGCGGCACGTCGAATCGGTGACCCAACTCGAACGCTTGGTCGCGCACGACCCGGCCGTCCGGGCGTCGGCGGCCGCCCACTTCGCCGGGTTCGCCGGCCTGACGCCGGGTGATCTGCCCCGGACGGCCGCCGTCGCGCCGGGGGAAGTCGCGGCCGTGGTCAAGGCACTTATCGAGTCCGGCGAGTTGACCGAGTTGCCGCTGTCGCCGCACCCCAAACTGTTCCACGCCGGCCGGGTGGCCGAGGCCGAGGGGTGGGTGCTGGCGGAACTCGCCCGCCGGCACGCCGAGTCGCCGCTGATGACCACCCACGACCGGGCGGCCGTCCTGAGTGCGCTGCCCCCCGCCGCGGACCGGGCCGTCCTCGACGCCGTCGCCACGCGATTACTGAAGCACAAGCACCTCGTCGGGGACGGCCGCCGCATCGCTCGGGCCGACTTCAAGCCGAAATTGAGTGCCAACCAGCGGAAGTTGAAGGACAAGATCGTCGCCGACTTCGCCGCCGCCGGCGTCGCTCCGCCCGACCCGGCCGGGTACTTGCCGCAGGCGAACCACAGCCCGGCGACGCTGGCCGACATCTTCGAGGTGGCGTGCGCCGAGGGGTTCCTGGCCCGCGTCGGCCACGCCTTCCACCTGCACGCCGACGCCTACGCCGGGGTGCTGCAAACCGTCCGCGACCGCCTGGCCGCCGCCCCCGACGGGGCCACGGTCGGCGACATCCGCGACTGGCTCGGCACGACGCGGAAGTACGTGGTGCCGCTGTGCGAACACCTCGACGCGGTCGGCGCGACGCGGCGGGTGGGCGACAAGCGGGTGCTGGGGGCGGCGCTGGCGGAGGCGGGGCCGTCGGGGGGCGGCGAGGTAGTGGGGGAGGGGCCAATGTCCGAGCGGAGCGCACCGGTCACGGGATAGTAGCGGAATCAGGTTTGATTTCGACGCCGATCCCAGGAGAGAAGGGGTCGAAGGCTCCAAAACCGGCGATTGTGGACCAGTAAGCCGACATTCACGGTATCCGTGCGCCCGCCGGCATGGCGGGCGCACAAGCGTTCCCAAGGGAGGTTCGGTCATGGACCGGCGATCGACCATCCGCGTTGAAGACCTGGACTACTTGCACGACGCACCCGTGACTGCCCTCACCTGGCGCGTGCCCGCCGACGGTATGCTCCGGCAAATCGCCCTCTCCGTAACGGTGCCGGACGACGCGGACGGCCCGTTCGCCGACCATCGAAACCGACGGATCGATGTGGTGTTCGTCGACGCGGTTGTCGTCCGGTTCTGCGGCCACGGAGCGATCAACGGCCCGGAAACGTTCGACTCGGGCGGCCCTGAACTGCTCGACGACGCCCGGGCGGACCGGGAGCGCCTCCGTTCGGCTGGCCTATATGAGGGCGACGTGACCGTGGGGATGGCGTTCCACAGCGGCAGCGAGCTGAATGTTTCGTGCGAGCGGATCGAACTGGTCACGCTCGAATAGTGCAACGCCGGGTTACCCGCGAGCGCTCTCGTCGGTATCAGCCTGGACCTTACGAAAGTGCTACCCCACCAACTCCCCCAGCCCCGCCACCCGCGGCCCCTTCACCTCCGGGTGCCGCCCGGCCGGGGCTAGCAGCACCGCGTGCATCCCGGCCGCCGTCGCCCCCTGGAAGTCGTTGCCGAGATCATCACCCACATACGCCACCAGCCGGGCCGGGCAGCCGGCGGCGGCCGCCACCCGCTCGAAGAACGCCGCCGCGGGCTTGCGTACCCCGACCCGCGAACTGATGACGACGTGCCGCTTCAACAGGTCGAGTTCCGGCCGGCCGGCCAGGACCGCTTCGAGCCGCGCGTCGTAGTTCGACGCCAGCCCCAGGACCAACCCGCGTTCCTGCAACGCGGCGAACGTCAGGGCCGCGTCCGGCGGGACGGCCCACGCTTCGGGCCGGGCGAAGTGCTGGTATAGTTCGTCGAAACACTCGGGCGGCGCGCCGGGCAGGGTGTCCCGGACGATCCGCCGCCACCGGGCGATTTCCCGCTCCTCGCTCGTCGCCCACCCGGCCCGGCGGTCGATGTCTTCCTCGGCCAGGTAGCTGGCCCGAAGCCGGTCGAGCAGGCCGGCGGGGTCGAGGCCGTACCGGCCGGCCGCCCGGGCGTAGACGACGGGTGCCCCCGGCACCGGGTGCAGGACCGTTCCGACGGCGTCGAAGAACACGGCGCGGATGCCGGCGGGCAGGACCGTCACGACCCGGCCGGGCCGGTCCCGGGCATCCGGGCGACGGCCGGGCCGGCCGGCGGCGTCGGTTTGGCGAGCGGCTCCCGGACCGCCCGCGACGCGATGGCCACCTTGAGCAAGTGCAGCCCGCCGCGGAAGACGACGAACCCGACGAACGCCAGCAGGCCGAACTCGATCACACGCTGCCGCAGCAGGAAGACGAAGTAGCAGACGGCGAACGCCGCCAGCCCGACGCCGAGCAGTACCCACCCGACCGCCTCACGCAGCCACACCATGATTGTTCCCGGTTAGAGGTCGACCCCGAACCACGCCCATGCGACCTGGCCGGCGAACACCAGCGCCACCCCGACCGCGGCGACGACGGCGACGGTCCGCCACCGCGGCTGCCGTAGCGGGGTCCGCGGCGCGTTCCGCCAGGCCCACCAGACCTCGTGCCGGTTCAACTCCCGCCGGCTCTCCCGCCAGGCGGTATCGATCAAGAACAGCCGGGCCTGGTCCGCCCGCAGCCGCGCCGCCCGGCCGTACCACGCCCAGAAGCCGAGAACCCCGCCGAGCAATCCGGCGACACCGACGCCGACGAGGAACCGGCTGCTCGGCGGGGTTTCCGGGTCGGCGTCCCGCACCGACGGCAGGTCGCTATCGGGTGAGACTGGCACCGGCGGCAGGTCGCTATCGGGTGAGACTGGCACCGGCGGCCGGAAGAGCGACACTGGCGGGAAGGCGGCGAAATCGACCTGTACCCGGGTGACGACCAGCCAAAGCAGTTGCCCGGCGACGAGCGCCGCGGTCAGGCCGAGGGCCAGGCGGGTGACCTCGCCGTCGTCGGCGGCCGTGACCACGCGGACCGCCGGCCACTCCGCCCCGGTCACCCCGGCCGGGTCCGCCGGGACGGCCCGGGTCGTCAGCCCGAACAGCCGGTACTGGCAGGCCAGGTACGTTACCACCCCGCCGACGAGGACTAGGTCGGTGAGGCGGAAGTACGACCGGCCGGCCGGGGTGGGGAACGCCGGGGCGAACGGGTTGCCGTCCGGGAAGGCGAGGAAGTACGCCAGCAGCACCAGGAACACGCCCGGCATGGCGTTCCGCCGCAGCGTCAGCCCGACGACGCCGGGGATCAGGCACGCCAGCCCGACCACGCCCCCGGCCGACGATTCGACCAGCCCGGCGGCGACGGCGGCCAGCCCGCCTAGGCCGCCGGCCAGGTAGACGCCCGGCGACGCCGGCGGGGCGGGTTCATCGGCGTCGAACTCCGGGGGGGCTGTACTCACCGCCGCGCCCCCGCCCCGCGGAGCCGGTCGAGCCGCTGGGTCACCAGTTCGACCGGGTCGGCGGCCCCGAGCCTCACGACCGTCGCCCCGGCCGCCGTCAGCTTGCGCCGGGCGTCCGCCCACAGGGCCAGGGTTTGGCCGGCGGCCGCGTGGCGGAGGACTTTGTCGAGCGTCACCGGCCCGCCCGCGTCGGTTCCATCCGGTAGGTCTGCCGGCCACGGGACGGCCACCAACACCTGGTGCCGGCGGGCGCGGGCGACCCGGACGGCGTCTTCGAGTGGCCCGGTGTCGGCCGTCGTCCCCAGCACGTCGGCGAACACCACGTACAACTCGTTGTCCCGCGCCGCCGCGACCGCCCGGGCCACCCCGGCCGCCAGGTGCGTGAACTTGTCCGACGGACCGGCCGCCCGGTCCGGGCCGGCCGCCGGCAGCCGGACGCGGTGCCGCACAAGAAACGCCCGACACCGCGCCGCCAGTTCCCGGTCGTCGTGAATCACACGCTCGACCAGCGCCGGCCCGGCCCCGTCGAGGGTGGCGAACACGGCCCCGAGTTGCTTGCGGCCCCGCACCCGCCGCACCCGGGCCGGGGCGAACCCGCGCGCCCCGTGGACGAGCCAGACCAGCCCGGCCAGCGTACTCGGGACCAGGGCGAGGACCAGCAGGGCCAGCCACGTCCAGCCCGGATTGACGACGGCCCGGGCCGCCCCGGCGACGGCTTCGAGCGTCCCCGGCCGGTCGGCCAGGAGCAGCCCGGCCGGCAAGGCCAGGAGCAGGCCGACCAGCCACATCCAGCGCGAGTCGCTGATCGGCCGCCAGTAAAGACCCACCGGGGTCGAGTTCAGGTCGCGGGCGAACAGGTCCGGGTAGACGGCCCGGGCCAACGCCTCGGCCGGCCCCGCGAGGGCGTCGGCGCCAGCGGGCAACGCCGGCGGGGCGGACGCCGACCGGGTCAGGGTGGTGATGAGGTCGAGCTGGTGCCGGCGGGTCCGGGCCGGGGGGGTGGCGTCGAACCCGGCGTCGTGGAACAGCGTCAGCCCGACCAGGTCGCGGTTGTCGGCCGCCGTCCGGGCGACGGCCGCCGCGTGGGCCGCCAGCCGGTTGCCGACCGTCTCCCCCGGCACCCCGGCCCGGACCGCCTCGGACGTGTCGACGAACAAGATACACCGGACCGGCACGTCGCTCTCGATCACCTTGGTGATGAGGGCGTCCCGCCGGGCGGACGCCTTCCAGGCGATCATCTTCGGCTCGTCGCCGGGCCGGTAGTCGCGCAGGTCGAGCAGTTCGTCCCCGCCGCCGGGCCGCTTGAGCCGGTGGACCCCCGGCGGCGGCAGGGCGTTCATCCGCTTCACCCCCCGGGCCGTCCCCCGCCCGATCCGGACCGGCGGCATGGCCAGGTACTCGACCGGGTCGCGCAGGAACAGCCGGCGGTAGAACAGCCCGGCCAGGTCGGCGACCCGGACTTCCACGCCCTCGAACCGGACCACCCCCGGCCCGGCCTCGGTCAGGTCGTACTCGAACACCAGCGGTTCCCCCGGTACGACGGCCGCCGCCCGCGTGAACGCCGGGCCGGGGGGCAGGTCGGCGGGCCGGGGGTCGGCGAACAGGGCGAACGGGATGCGGGCCGGGCCGGTCGGGGTGACCGTGACGCGGACCGTGAACGGCACCCCGGCCCACACCGCCGGCACCGGCCGGCCCCCCTGAACCAGTTGCCGGTCGACCCGCAGCCGGGCGACGCTTTTGACGCGGCGGGTAAACAACACCCACTCGGCCGCCGCCCAGACGCACAGGGTCAGGCCGAGCAGCGGCGCGGCGGGCGCGACCCGGCCGAGGACCACGACCCCGGCGACGGCCAGGAGGGCGGCGAGGGAGACGAACCAGACGCCGCGGCCGGTCAGCACGAAAGACGCCCCGGTTACGCGGTTTCGAGCACCCGGACGGCGGCGAGCAGGTCGCGGACGACGGCCGCCACGTCCCGCCCCTCGATCTCGGCCTCGGGCCGCAGGATCAAGCGGTGGCCGAGTACCCCGAGGGCGACGGCCTGCACGTCCTCGTGGGTGAAGTAGTGCCGGCCGTGCAGGGCCGCCCGCGCCCGGGCGCAGCGGAGTAATGCTAAGGCGGCCCGGGGGCTGGCCCCGAGGGCAATGTCCGGGTGCTGGCGGCTGGCGTCGGCCAGATCGACGATGTAGCGGTACAACCCGTCCCGGCCGTACACCCCGGCGAGCTTCGACTGGAGGGCCAGGATCGAGTCGGGCGTGAACACCGGTGGCGGCTCGGCCACCGGCCGGCCGTGTAGCTTGAGCATGTTGACCTCATTGTCGAGGCCGGGGTAGCCCATCTCGACGCGGAGCAGGAAGCGGTCGAGCTGCGCCTCGGGCAGCCGGTAGACCCCCTCCTGCTCGACGGGGTTCTGCGTCGCCAGCACCAGGAACGGCCGCGGCAACGGGAGCGTCTGGCCGTCGACGGTGACCTGGTTCTCCTGCATCGCTTCGAGCAGCGCCGCCTGCGTCTTGGCCGGGGCGCGGTTGATCTCGTCGGCGAGCAGCA
>JAABUN010007058.1_pt1 | contig 12421 bp, 9 predicted proteins | sample 5559311 | NCBI WGS metagenome assembly JAABUN01 (sample SAMN10711877, study PRJNA513370) | rock metagenome | isolation source: Antarctica rocks | place: Antarctica: Victoria Land, Siegfried Peak sud | reverse complement strand
CCGAACGCCACGGCCTCATCCGCGGCCGGGTCGGGCACCACCGTCGACGAAACGGTGGGCAAGACTGGCTCGGTCCCTGACGGTGCGTGCCGGTCACCCCCGCCACGGTGGGCAAGAGTGTTGGCAACCGGTCCGGCAACCGGATCGGCAAGCCTCGGAGCTGTCACACCCCGCCCAGCCACGGGCTGGGTGATGCCGACGCTGCGCGCGGCGGCGCGGACCGCGGCCAGCAGCTGCTCACTGCTCCACCCGGCCTGCGCGGCCTCGCTGCTCCAGTGCCCATGCAGGGCGGACAGCTCGGGGTGTTCCTTGCCCGGTCGGGTCTTCAGCACGGCGGTCTTGACCACGTTCACGCGCTCCGCGGCGGTGAGGGTGCGGCCGAGGAGTTTCTCGTACTCTGCGATTTTCGGCCCAGCTTCACCGTCTATGTGGACGGTGCGTTTGCTCCACAAAGACAGCAATTGCTCAGGGACGCCGAGGATATCAGCCTGACCATGCTCATTGCTCTCACCGAAAGCCACCCCTGAACGCTGCCGCATTTCGTTGCGCAAGGCAGCTTGGTAGATCATGCCCGCGCTCTTCTTGTGATGAAACAGCTCGGTGGCATCCAAGGTGCGCCAGGTCCCGTCGGCGCACCGGACCTTGTTGATCACCAGCGCGTGCGTGTGGAGCTGTGGGTCCCCGGCTCGGCTCGTGCGATGGTCGAACAACGCCACCGCCAACCCGGCCGTCTGGACCTGCTCGACCCCGTCCGTGCCCCGCCGGGACAGTCCGGCGTGCGTGTCCAAGTACGCCAGCCCGGCCTCAACCGCGGCCCGGTGCGCCCCCATCGCCGCGACCGAGGTATCGACGTTTCCCAATGCCCACAGGGCACTGACACTCTTCGGGGCTGAGAACGTCAGATCAAAACCGGTGACCGCGTCAGCTCGCCACGCCCTACCCAGCCTCTCGCCCGTCCCCGGGTGCAACCCGCGGGCGAACAACGCCTCGAGCTGACGCTCCTCGACACGTCCCCCCAGCACCAACCCCAGCTCGTCGAGGCCGCGACCGTGCCACCGGCCGGGAGCCTCACCCACCCCGAGGTAGTACTCGGTCGCCTTACAGGCGACCCCGTCGGTGTAGTAGCGCCACGAGGAGGTGCCGATCTTCGCCGAACTCAACACCGGCCGCGCCTCCCTCAGCGATTGTCAGGAACGCAACCACCGTACCTTCGAAGAATGCACATGTCTGCTCAAGATTCAGGCAGTTGATCTTCGTGGGCTGGAAAGGCATGAATGGCGGTAAGGTGCGGTAAGAGACGGTCAGACAAGGAAGGCTCGGGATAGGGGAAAGATCTTGGGGCGGAACGCGTGACGGTGACGAGTTGAATCGATCGGCCGGGGCGTGTCGGGCTGCCTGGGCCGGCACCGGGGGTCGATGGCCGAAGACTTCGCACAGCCGTCAACTGCGCCCGATAGTTCGGCCCGGGCGCGGTAGTTGTCCCCGCAGTCGGGGTGACCGGCCGCCGGGAGGCGCGGCGGGCCACGGCCTGCGGCTTTCCCCGTCGCTTCGCCCGTAGGGTTCTGCAGCGACGGCGCACAACACAGGGCGGAGGCCTGATGGCGATGACCGACCCCCTGCTGGCCGAGGCCCCCGCCGATACGTGGGTCATGGCCGACATCCCCGGTACCGCCCAGGCCGCTGTTGCGGCGGCCGTGTCCCTGTTCGGCGCTGCGATTAGGCCGAAGCTCGCCGGCCCGGGGCAGCCTGAGGACCAGATGCGCGGGCCGCTGGAGACGCTGCTCATCAACGTGGCGAAGAGCCTAGGGCTCAGCCTCAACCCGGTCGGCGAGACCAGCCTGTCCGACCTCAAGCTCCGCGCCGACTACGCCATCGAGGTCGACGGCGCCCTCGTCGGCTACGTCGAGGTGAAGGCCCCCGGCAAGGGGGCCGACCCGACTAACTGGGGCGCAAAGAGCCACGACCGGATCCAGTGGGAGAAGCTCAAGGGGCTGCCGAACGTCCTTTACACCGACGGCAAAGAGTGGGCGGTCTACCGCAAGGGGGAGCGCCTCGGCGACGTCGTCCGGCTCAAGGGCGACGTCCGCACCGGTGGCGCCGCGCTCACCACGGACGGCCCTGGCCTCGCCGGGGTGCTCGACGCGTTCCTGCGGTGGGAGCCCCTCGCCCCGCGCACCCTCACCCAGCTCGTCAACAGCGTCGCCGGGCTGTGCCGGCTGCTGCGGGACGAGGTCACCGAGGCGCTCAAGCAGGAGAAGAACACCGGCGGGCCGTTCACGAGCCTCGCCGCCGACTGGCGCGAGCTGCTGTTCCCAGACGCCGACGACAAGCAGTTCGCCGACGGCTACGCCCAGACCGTCACCTTCGCGCTGCTGCTCGCCCGGGTCGAACGCATCAGCTTCGAGGGGCAGCCGATCAGCGAGATCGCCCGTCAGCTCGGCAAAAGCCACAGCCTCATGGGGAAGGCCCTCGCGGTCCTCACCGACGACAGCCTCGGCGCGCTCAGCCGGACGATCGACACGCTGCTCCGCGTCGTCGGCGCAGTTGACTGGGGCAAGTTCGACGAGGCCGGGGCGAAGATGGGCGCCGGCGGCAAGAAGAGCAAGCGGAACGACCCGTACCTACACCTGTACGAGAAGTTCCTGGAGGTCTACGACCCGGAGCTGCGCAAGCAGACCGGCTCGTACTACACGCCCGTGCAGATCGTCGACAGCATGATCGAACTCGTGAACGGGCTCCTCAAAGACCGCCTCGGCCAGCCCCTCGGCTTCGCGTCCGACCACGTGACCGTGGTCGACCCGGCGATGGGCACCGGCACCTACCTGCTGAACGTCATCGAGCACGCCGCCGCTGTGATCGCCGAGGAGGAAGGCGACGGGTCCGTCCCGGCCCGGCTGCGGAAGATGGCCGACCGGGTCATCGGCTTTGAGCGGCAGGCCGGGCCGTACGCCGTCGCGGAGATGCGCGGCTACGAGGCCCTTCGCCGGCACAAGGCGGAGGCGCCGAGGGACGGCCTGCGGTTGTACGTCGCGGACACCCTCGATAACCCGAACGCCGACGTCGCGCACATCTTCGCCGGCCACGAACCCATCGCCAGGTCTCGCCGAGCGGCGAACAAGGTCAAGCGCGACGAGCCGCTGATGGTCGTCATCGGCAACCCGCCGTACAAGGACAAGGCGAAGGGCCTCGGCGGCTGGATCGAGGACGGCAACGGCAAGAACGAGCCCCCGCCGATGGACGCGTTCCGTGCCGACGGCAACGGCAAGTACGAGTACGTACTGTCCAACCTGTACGCCTACTTCTGGCGGTGGGCGACCTGGAAGGTGTTCGACCACCGCCCCGAGCAGCCGGCCGGCGTCGTCGCGTTCATCACGCCCAGCGGTTACACGACCGGGCAGGGGTTCGCCGGGATGCGCGAGTACCTTCGTCGGGCCTGCGACGAGGGCTGGATCATCGACCTCAGCCCCGAAGGACACCAGCCCGATGTCGCGACCCGTGTCTTCCCGGGGGTGGCCCAGCCGCTGTGCATCGGCATCTTCGCCCGCTACGCCGACGGCGACATGAACGCCCCGGCGAAGATGCACTACCGATCGCTGGCCGGCCACCGCGACGACAAGTTCGCGGCCCTCGCCGAGATCGGCCTCCAGGACCAAGGATGGGAGGCCTGCCCGGAGCGCTGGCCGGACCGCTTCACCCCGCAGCAGGGAGCCGACTGGCTGTCCATGCCCGCCGTCGCCGACCTCCTCCCCTGGCAGGCCCCAGGCGTCAAGCCGAACAGGACCTGGGTCTACTCGCCCGACCCCGCCACTCTCGCTGAGCGGTGGGTGACTCTTGTGCTCTCTCCGTCCGAGGACAAGAAGGCGCTGTTCAAGGAGTCCGACAGCCGCAGGCTCGACACGGTCGTCGCGCCCATCGCCGGCTTCGCGCCGCACGCCGGCCCCATCGGGATCGAGACCGGACCGTGCCCGGCACCGGCCCGCGTCGCCTACCGGTCGTTCGACCGCCAGTGGGTGATCCCCGACACCCGCGTTCACCACCGCCCCAGCCCCGACCTTTGGCGTGCACACGGCCCCCGCCAGGTCTACGCCACCGAGCAGCACGTGCATCCCTTCGACGGCGGACCCGCACTGACGTTCGCGGCCCACCCGCCGGACATGCACCACTTCAACGGGCGCGGGGGACGCGTCCTGCCTCTGTATCGCGACGACGCCACCGCGACGCCGAACCTCCCGCCCGGCCTGCTTTCCCACCTCACCGACCGGCTCTGTGCAACCGTCACGCCGGAGGACGTCCTCGCGTACATCGCCGCGGTAACCGCGCACCCCGGCTACACCAGCCGATTCCGCGACGACCTCGACACCCCCGGCGTCCGGGTGCCCCTAACCGCGTCGTACGACCTCTACCAAGAAGCCGTGGTGCTCGGGCGCGAGGTGCTGTGGCTCCACACCTACGGCGAGCGCTACGCCGACCCGTCTTCAGGACGAACAGCAGCCGCGCCAAGGCTGCCGGATGATCGCCGCCCGAAGGTCACCGCTGCCATCCCCGACTCTGAAGCCGGGATGCCGGAGACCATCGGCTACGACCCGGCGACCCTCACGCTGGAGGTCGGCGCAGGGCGGATCCGGCCCGTCCCGCCGGAGGTGTTCGCCTACGAGGTTGGCGGCACGAACGTCCTGCGCAAGTGGTTCGGCTACCGCAAGAAGAACCCCGCGGGGAAGCGCACCAGCCCGCTCGACGACATCAACCCGACGGCGTGGTCGCCCGAGTTCACGACCGACCTCCTGAACCTGCTGAACGTCCTCGGACGGCTCGTTGAGCTGGAGCCGGCGCAGGCCGACCTGCTCGCGCGCGTCCTCGCGGCCACGCAGGTCACCGTCGCCGATCTCAGTCAGGCAGGCGTCCTGCCCGTGGCCGACGGCTTCCGCAAGGCCGTGAAGGAGGCCGCCGAAGCGGGCGACGATGATCAGATCGCGCTCGTCTGAGGCGGCCCGTCGTACGGTCCGTTTAGCGTCTCACCGGTACAAAGAGGGGGGTCGAGCCGGGCGCAAGCGCTGTACAGCGAGTAAGGGGCTCATCGTGGCGGACGGCACCAGCATCGAGTGGACCGAGGCCAGTTGGAACCCGACGACCGGATGTGACCGGGTAAGCGTCGGGTGCGACAACTGCTACGCGATGACGCTGTCGAAGCGGCTCAAGGCGATGGGCGCGCCGAAGTACCAGACGGACGGCGACCCGCGGACCAGCGGCCCGGGTTTCGGCGTCGCGGTGCACCCGGAGTCGCTGTTGCTGCCATATGCGTGGAGGACCCCGCGGACGGTGTTCGTGAACTCGATGAGCGACCTGTTCCATGCGCGGGTGCCCCTGCCGTTCATCAAGCAGGTGTTCGCGGTGATGGCCGACACCCCGCACACCTACCAGGTGCTGACGAAGCGGGCTCGGCGGCTGCGGCAGATTGCGCACAAGATCGAGTGGCCGGAAAACGTGTGGATGGGCGTGAGCGTCGAGAATGCCGACGCAATGGTGCGGATCGACGACCTGCGGCAAGTCCCCGCGGCGGTGCGGTTCCTGTCGTGCGAGCCGCTGCTCGGGCCGTTGCCGGGGCTGGACCTGACCGGGATCGGCTGGGTGATCGCGGGCGGGGAGTCCGGGCCGCGGCACCGTCCGATGGACCCGGACTGGGCCCTGGGCGTCCGGGACGCGTGCGCGACGGGGGAGGTCCCGTTCTTCTTCAAGCAGTGGGGTGGTCGCACGCCGAAGGCCGCGGGCCGGGAACTGGACGGGGAGCTATGGGACGAGATGCCGGACAGGGCCGTCGCTCTCTAGGCGTCGACCGAGGTGCGTGCGCTGGCCGGCGGTACCTCGAACGCGGCCACCCGGTCACGGTCCTGATCGGCTGGCGCGGCACCGGGCCCCGCAACGTCCTGATCGAACGTGCTGACGGCAGCCGGGTGGTCCGTCCGTTCCGCGGACTGCGAGTCGACCCAGTCGCGGTGATGGTCTACGCGTCGTCACTGTCGTCACCGTCGGAGGCGTAGGGGTCCCACGGCGGTTCGTGCTCGTACAGGCTGCCTTTGAGGACCGGCACGAGCGGCTCGAACAGCCCGAGCCTCCCGGTCTTCTCGTCCTTGATGGCCTGCTTCTTCGCGAGGGCCTGTGCCTTCATGTTCGGCTGGACCAGAGCCGCCTTCTCGTAGATCGACCTCATGATCTTGTTGCCGGTCTTGTCGTCGGTCGCGAAGATCATTTCGTAGAGCGGCACGCCGTGGGTGTTGCGCATCTCGAACGTGTGCGTCATCGCGTAGCCGAGCTCAGCCTCCAGCCGCCACCGCATCAGGTTCACCAGGTCCGCGCGCAGGTCCGCCGGGGTGATCTCGCCGGCCTTGCACTGGTCGTGCATCGACCGCCAGTCGTACGTGCCGAACATCGCGTCGACGCGGTGCCTGAACTTCTCCGCGGCCTCGGGCGTCTCCGATGCGAGCCCGCGAGGGAGCATCGACGGCGCGAACAGCAGCCACAGCTCGGTCTTGCGGGGGCCTTCCCGGAACCGGGCCAGGGCCTCCAGGGTCGGCCAGCGGATCTCGGCAGCATACTGGTCGACGAGGGCGAACGTCGGCGACCATCTGAGCGGTGCGAGGTCAGCGAGCGTCCTGTGGATGGTGTCGTTGCAGTCGCCAGCGACGACCTTGAGGTCCCGTCCGGGGAACTCGGCCTTCAGCTCGGTCTCAAGCCGGACGGCGAGGCTCGGCAGCTCGAACAGGATGACCTTGGTGAACGGGGGACTGGTCAGCAGCGCGACGCGGGGAGATCCGTCGATCTCCTCGCCCGTCGTCCGGCTGAAGTTGCGGGTGTCGCCCGCAAACAGGTCGAGGTAGAGCTTGCTCGGTGCCTTCTTCGACGCCGTCGTGAACGCCGGGAGGTAGTCAGCGAGCATCGCGAGTTTCTGCTCGGTCCAGAAACCCCACGACCGGTCCTTGGGCATCGCTCCTCCGTCTGCAGCGCGAAAGCCCTGGTGGCTTGTGCCAGCGTGCCCTGCGCGTACGACAACGCGAGGCGTTTCCGACGTGTCATAGCTCGGTGGCAAGGTCGGAGCGTGCCCCCGGCGCGCTTTTCTCCACGGCGACCCGGTCGTCAGCGTCGTCATGGACGACGGCGCGTGGACCGCCGCGAAGGCAGCAGCGAAGGCCCACCGGACCGCTCTGGCTGATGCCGGGGTGCCGGCTGCCGGGCCGTCCGTGGACACCCCGGCGGGGGCTGCGGTACTTCCGGCACCAGCCCGCGACCCGCCGGAGTCGCCGGGAGCACCTGGAGGCGAAGGTCCAGGTCGCCGCCGCCGCGGTCGCCGCCGGGTGGCCCGCCCTGGTCGAGGAGCCCGGGCCCGGCTGGGAGGCCGACGTCCTCGCGGTCGACGGCACCACCAGGATCGCGCTGGAGGTGCAGTGGTCGCAGCAGACCTCCGACCGGTACGCCGAGCGGCAGGCGGCCTACCGCGGCGCGGGCGTCCACGGCGTCTGGTTCGCCCGCCACCTTCCGGCGTTCGCGTCGACCCGCGACCTGTCCGTCTTCGCGCTTGCGCGGACCCGAGCGGACCGACGAAGGCACGCCGGCGTCGCACGCCGGCAGGACGGTGACGAACAGCCGGTTGTAGTCCTTCGTCGTGAACGCGCACATCCCTCGCCGCATCAGGGACAAATCGAGCGCCTTCGCCCCGGCGTCGCGCTGCGAGGCAGGGACGTCGGGGTTCGCGTGCAGGTACAGCAGGACCGGCCAGGGCGTCGTCGTGCCCGTCGCCTTCATGTCGTCGAGCAGACTGGCGGTGGGCTCCTCCGGCGGGAGCCGGTGCAGGGCCTGATAGGTGTCGGTGTGGTGGCGAAGCTCGGGCTCGGGCGGTCACCCTCAGCCACCCGGCAGCGCGAGTTCAAATCTCACCGCACCGAACGGCACGCGGCAGGATCCCTCTACGTGCCGCCGGGGAGGGCACGTCCGGCCCGCGCCAGCACACTCCCCAGTGAGGACCGCGGCCCGTCATGCCACGTGCGGTGCGGCGCGGGGTGAAGCCGTCCGGACGGTGGCCCGGAGCGAGCTCAGTCGGGGTGTGCTGCCAGTCCGGCGGCGCGCAGCGTCAGCTCGTCGAGGGCGTACATGACGGTCTTAGTCTCCGAACGCAGCCTGTCAGCGGCCCCTTCATCGACGTCGGCTCCGGCGACGATGCGGTCGCCGATGCGCAAGAGCTCGACGATCCCGCGCGCGGCCTCGGGGCTCAGTTTCCTCATGGCCATCAGCCGCTCGGGGAGCCGTACGAGCGGGACCTCGGGGTCGACGCCCAGGGCGTCGCTCAGGGCTCTGAGGCGGGTCTCCAGGTCGATCCTGATGCTTACGAGCCCAAGGCGGGGCTCCTCAAGGCGGGTGTAGAGCGGCGGTGTCTGGACGTGGCGTTCCGAGGGCAGCGAGATCTCCGCGATCTCCGGTGCCTCCGCGACGCCCTCGAGTGCTGCCAGGGTCGCCTCCTCGGTCACGGGAGGGAGGGCCGGCAGCGACACAGGCCCGACGGTGACGCCGTACTCACCGAGGATCACCCGCTGCACGATGGCTCCCGAAGCGAAGGCGACAAGGGCGGCGAGCAGCGTCTGCAGCAGGTAGGGGCCGGCACCCAGGCCGAGGGCGCGGCCGATCAGCGATCGGTCTGGGCCGACCGTGGTCCTCTCCGTCGTCGTCGTGACAGTCGCGGGGGGCTGACCCGCGGCCGCAGTTGTCTGCGTGGTGGTCGTGACCTTGCCCGGCCCTGCGTCACCGGGAGGCTTCGACCTCGCGCTGAGCAGAAGCGCTACGGCGACGGCGAAGACCACTAACGCTGTGACCCCCGCCGCGACGGTCGCGTGGCGTCGCGGCCACTGGCGGGCCTTGCTTGTCACATCTCCTCCGCGAGTCGGGACGACCCGGCCGGCGCTCGCTGCTAGCGTTTGAGGAGCGTACGCTCCTTGAACTCCTCGGGGAGCGCTGACAGGAGGCGACCGTGGTGACCACCGGGGATCCTGCCACGGTCTCGGGTAAGGAACTCGCGCTGCTGGTTGGGGAGCCCGCAGCAACGGTGGACCACTGGTCGGACATGGGGCTGCTCGTTTTCGTACGGCGGGGACGACGGCGGCTCTACGATCCCTCGGTGAATCGGTCACGCTGCGACCGCATCCGGAAGCTGCAGCAGGACGGCATGAGCCTGGCGACGATGAGGCAGCTGTTCGCCGGGGAACAGCCCGGGCTGGCGGGGGAGGGGCAGTGACCGAGGTCGCGACGGCGGAGACGTCCGACTTGTCTGGGCACCTCGCGCGGGAGGTGCGTTCCACGGCGCGGGCCATGGCCGGGTACGGCACCTCCAACACCGAACTCCGGCCGCTACACGCGCTGCTGCGCTGGTGCGAGGCGGTGCTTGCGTCGTCCCCGGGCGAGGCGGAGGTCGTCGTGCCCATGTACTTGCTGAGCCGGCTCCTCGACGACGCGCTGGACAACCTAACTGGTGACTTCCGTTACGACGCGATCGCCCATGACTTGAAGACGAGTTTCTTCCGTGGCTTGGTCCAGGACCTCGACGAGCTCGGCGAGGCGGGCTTCGAGCGCCCGGAGCTGTGGGCGCCGCTGCTCCGGCGCTCGCTCGACGGCTACCTTCGCGTGGTGGAGTCACTGAACGTGAGGGCCGAGGAGGGCTTGCTCGACGCCGTTGGCCCGCCGACCAAGCAGACTGCGGCCGCGGTGGCCGCTGGCGCGACAACCATGGAAGGGCCATGAGCGGACACGGAACGTGGCGACTGGCGCCGGGGCTGAGCCTGCCGCCGGACGTACTTGCCGACATCGTGAACATGTGCGTCAAGAACAGCGAGTACAACTTCACGTCCGGCGGGCAGGGGACGAGCTTCGTGGACGTCGATGAGGTGTTCGCGACCCCGTCGGGAGGCACCGACGCGCTCCTGGGCGTGGCGGCCCAGCGCATACGCGCCCTCGCGGAAGCCGACGGATACGACCTGCTCGCGTTCGTGGAGAGCCCGCGCGGCCCCGTCGGCGCGCTCTCGGCGCGTGTCCCGCTGTCCGAGCGCGCGGGGCTCCCGTCGATCGTCGTCAGGCCGTACAAGCGGCTTCTGACCCAGGCGGTCAAGCCCTTCGCGTCCCTGCGCGACAAGCGCGTGCTTGTCGTGACGGACGTGGCGACTACCGGTGGCGGCCTGTCCGACGCCGTCCGGGTTCTCTGGCGGACAGGCGCTCGCCAGGTCGGCGCCCTCGCGCTTGTCGACCGTGAGGACGGCGCGGAGGAGCTGCTCGGCACGGTCGGGATCGACTTCCATTTCGTGCTGCGCCCGCCCGCCCGCGACGCCGTCGCCAGCTGACACCGCCCCCAGTCCACCATGCCGCAGCGCGACCTCCTTGGCGTCGCACTGGCCATCGAGGACGCGGTCGAGGTGCTGGGCGACGGGTCGGCTTCGCTCAAGCGCACCTACCGCTTCACGAGCACGTCCAACCGACCCGACTTCTCCTACACGCAGAACCGGGAGACCGTCGGCTGTCCCTTCGCCGGGAGTGGCACCGCGGTGCCCGCGGCCTCCTCGGAGTTGCGCCTCTTCGCCGGCAGGCCGCACGACCCCTGGCACGCGTTCTGGTGGGAGGTGACCGTTCCGGTAGGACCGGGCGAGCCGGCCGAGGTCGTGCTCACCACCCCGCTCACCGCAAGTACGGGCCACCCCGGCCGCCTCGTGCTGCGGATGCAGGTGGAGGAGCGGGCGCGTTACTCCCTCACGATCCGGCTCGCTCCGGGCTGGTGCTTGCGGGGCGACCCCTCTGACGTCGAGCCGCCAGCCCTCGCCGACCGCCTCAGGCGCCGCGGGGACGGGGACTGGGCGACCGTCGAAGCGGTCCAAGTGTCGATGAACGAGACCGGACCGGTCGCGGTCCGGGTCGACCTGGCCGCGACGCCGGGGCCATAGTGAACGTCCTGGCGCGGCACCGGGGACAGGCGAGAGGACGTTCATGAGCACGCGAGACTTCCGGGCCATGTTGGACGCCCGGTCCGCGTCAGGACACACGGTCTGCGTTGGTCTCGACAGCCTGCTGGAGCGACTGCCCGCATTCGCGCGCAGGGCTGGCGATCCGCAGGCCAGTTTCAACGCGGACATCATCGACGCGACAGCGGACCTCGCCGCCGCCTACAAGCCGAACGCGGCGTTCTACGAGGCCCGCGGCACCGCCGGCATAGAGGCGCTCATCTCAACCGTGCGGTACGCCCACGAGGCAGCGCCCGAGGTGCCCGTCATCGTCGACGCGAAACGGGGCGACATTGGCACGACGAATGACGGCTACGCCCAGTTCCTGTTCGATGTCATCGGAGCCGACGCGATCACCGTGCACCCGTACCTAGGCGCCGAAGCGGCCGGGGCCTTTCTCGAACGGTCCGAGAAGGGGATCTACGTGTTATGCAGAACCTCCAACCCGGGCGCGCGCGAGCTACAGGATCTCCAAGTCGCTTACGACGGCGCCCAGGTTCCGCTGTACGAGGCGGTCGCGCACAACGTTGACCGGCTGTGGAACGCGAACCGGAACTGCGGACTCGTGGTCGGGGCAACGTACCCCCGGGAGCTCGGCGAGATCCGGAATCTCGTCCCCGACCTCCCCCTGCTCATCCCCGGCGTCGGAGCCCAAGGAGCTGACGTGCAAGACATCGTTGCGGCCTTCGGGGCGCAGGCCGGTGCGCCGGTGCTCATCAATAGCTCCCGCGGGATCATCTTCGCCGACGACGGTCCCGAGTACCCACAGAAGGCCCGGCAGGCGACCGCGGCCCTGGACGCCGATGTGCGCCGCATCCGAGCCGGCTGATCCCTCGCCAGTTCGTCCTCCATCTTCTGGCAGCGGGAGCAGTTGCGCTCTCGATGCGTCGCCATCATCAAGCAGCGTGAGACCGGCTGCGGACGCGTGTTCGTCAGCGCCCGAGCTCCAGCCGAGGCCGCACGTGTCGTCAGCGCGGCACCGTCACAAGGTCACGCGTACGGGCGCTGCCGTGTTTGGAGCGGCCACCGCTCGACGTCCTCACCCTCCGCCAGGTACGCGAGCTGGACTACCGGGTCAGGCTCCTTCGTGATCTTCTGGGCCGTCTGTGGGCCGTGACAGATCGGCCACAGGGGGTATCGGCCGGTCAACCTCGGTTACTGCCGGAAGACGTATAACCGCAGGTCAGACGGTCTTTACGGGCCGTCGCCGCAGGTCACAGACTCGCGCGCCGTCCCGCGGGCCACATTCCGCTTCAACGTGTAGAGCGCGTCAGGCGGGCAAGGTCCGGGGCCTGAGACCCGTCGCTAGGCCGCACACGGTCATCAATATTCGGGGGCACTTCGGCCAGCAGGTCGCCCGCGGCCGTGGGTGCGGTCCTGGCTACGCTGTGGCGCGAGTG
>JAABUN010007057.1_pt1 | contig 12421 bp, 13 predicted proteins | sample 5559311 | NCBI WGS metagenome assembly JAABUN01 (sample SAMN10711877, study PRJNA513370) | rock metagenome | isolation source: Antarctica rocks | place: Antarctica: Victoria Land, Siegfried Peak sud | reverse complement strand
AGGAGGGCGGCGTCGCCGGCTACGAGCTGTCCGGCTGGGTCGCCATGCTGGGGCCGGCCGGACTGCCGGGGCCGCTGGCGGCGCGCATCCACGCCGTGCTTGCCGAGGCCTATGCGGACCCGGCGTTTCAGGCCCGCTTCCGCGCGCTGGGCCTCGACCCCGATCTCCGCGACCCGGCAGCGACGGCGCGGTTCCTGGTGGAGGATGATGCGCGTTGGGCGGCGGCGGTCGCGGCCAGGCGGATCGTCAAGGTGCAATAGGAGAGAATTCCGCATGGCCGACCCCTCGCTGCGCCGCGCGCTGACGGAGAGGCGCTTCATCGTGGCGCCCGGCATCTTCGACATGATCTCGGCCAAGGTCGCCGACGGCATGGGTTTCACCGCGTTGTACGTGACCGGCTTCGGCACGGTGGCGAGCGCGCTCGGCGTGGCGGATGCGGGCATCGCCACCTATTCCGACATGGTCGGGCGGGTCGGCAGCTTCGCGCGGGGTTGCCGGACGCCGGTGATCGCCGATGCCGACACCGGCTATGGCGGGCTGCTGAACGTCCGGCACACGGTGCTGGGGTACGAGGCGGCGGGGGTTTCGGGCATCCAGTTGGAAGACCAGGAGATGCCCAAGAAGTGCGGCCACACGCCGGGCCGCCGGGTGATCCCGGCCGAGGAGATGGTGCTGAAGGTCAGGGTCGCCGTCGAGGCGCGGCGCGACCCGAACTTCCTGATCGTGGCGCGGACCGACGCTCGCACCACGCTGGGGCTGGACGAGGCGATCCGCCGCGGCCGGCTGTATGCCGAGGCCGGGGCCGACATTGTGTTCATCGAAAGCCCGGAGAGCGAGGCGGAGATGCAGGCGATCGGCCGTGCCATCCAGCGTCCGCTGCTGGCCAACATGGTGGAGGGCGGGCGGACGCCGATCCTGCCCGCGGCAAGGCTGAAGGAACTGGGCTATGCCATCGCGATCTACCCGGCGGTGGGGTTCCTGGCCGCCGCCGCCGCGCTGGAACGGGCCTTCGCGCACCTGAAGCAGGCCGGCGACAGCACGGGATTGCCGGCCTCCGAAAGCTACGGCTTCGGCCGCATCTGCGAGCTGATGGGCTTCCCGGAGGTTTGGGAATTCGATAAGCGCTGGGCGCAACCGGGGGAATGATGATGCAGCAGGTCAAGGCGCTGGTGTTCGACGTGTTCGGCACGGTGGTCGACTGGCGGGAAGGCATCGCCCGCGAGGCGGCGGCCTTCCTGGCGCGGCACGACCGGCCGGACATCGACCCGCACGGCTTCGCCGATGCCTGGCGCCGCCGCTACCAGCCGGGGATGGAGGAATGCCGCAGCGGCCGGCGGCCCTTCACCCGGCTCGACGTGCTGCACCGGGAGAATCTGGAGAACATCCTGCAGGACCAGGGGCTGGACCTGGCGACGGTCGACGAGGCGGAGCTGGACGCGCTGAACCGCGCCTGGCACCGGCTGGACCCCTGGCCGGAGGTGGTGGAGGGGCTGACCCGGCTGCGGCGCAAGTATGTGCTGGCGCCGCTGTCGAACGGCAACGTCGCGCTGCTGCTGAACATGGCGAAGCGGGCCGGGCTGCCGTGGGACGCGATCCTCGGCGCCGAGGTGGCGCAGGCCTACAAGCCGCAGCCGGAGGCCTATACGCGCACCGCCGAGATCCTTGGCATCCGGGCGGCTGAGCTGTGCCTGGTGGCGGCGCACAATGGCGACCTGCGGGCGGCGCGGGCGGCGGGGCTGGCGACGGCCTTCGTACCGCGGCCGACCGAGCATGGGGGGGCGCAAACGACCGACCTCACGGCAGAGGACCCGTGGGATGTGGTGGCGCAGGACTTCCAGGACCTGGCGCAGCGGCTGGGCTGCTGATCCCGGCTACATCGCCGGCGCGTCCAGCACCTCGAACAGCTCGCCGCCGTAGTCGGCCGCGACAGGGATGCGAAGGCGCCAGCCGGCGTCGGTGCGGACCATCTCGGGCTGCACCGTCACGATGGCGGTGGCGCGGGCGGCTTCCATTGCCAGCGCGACGGTGGCGGACCGTGCCAGCTTCTCCAGCACTTTCCGGGTCGCGAAGACCAGGGTGCGCTGGCCGGCATTGGTCTCGGCCACCGCTGTCGCGGGGTTGATCCAGACGCTGTCCACCGCCTCGCCGCCGTCATGCACCGCGAGCTGGTCGGGCGGCGCGGCGGCCAGGAAGAAGTGGGTGTCGAAGCGCTTGGGGCGGCTGGCCGGGGTGATCCAGTGGGCGAAGTGCACCAGCGCGTCGGGCGCCGGCTCCAGCGCCTCGGCCAGCAGCACGGCGGAGAGGCCGATCCGGCCGGCGGCGAGCGCGGCGCGGTGCCGGGCCTCGACCGCCAGCAATTGACCGGCGGGCAGCAGGGCGGCGGTGCCGCGGGGGCGGGCCAGCAGGACGCCGCATTCCTCGAAGGTCTCGCGGATGCCGGCGATGCGGAAGGCGTCCAGCGGATCGGACCCGGCGATGGCGTGGTCGTCCGGCTCCACCCGGCCGCCGGGGAAGACCAGCGCGCCGCCGGCGAATTCTATCTGGCGGTGGCGCACCACCATGAACACCTCAAGGCCGGTGGCGCCATCGCGAAGCAGGAGGATGGTCGCGGCGGGCCGCGCGGGGACGGGTTCGGCGGGCCGCGCGGAGACGGGCTCGGCAGGCCGCGCGGAGGCGGGTTCGGCGTCGCTCACGGCCGGTCCCTCATTCCGCCCGCAGGCCGAGCTCGCGGATCAGCGGCGTCCAGCGCGCGACATCCGCCTTGATGAGCGCGGCGAATTGCTCCGGCGTGCCGCCCGCCACCTGCGCCGCCTGCGTCGCCTCCACCTTCGCCACCACCTCGGGGCGGCGCATGATGGCGTTGAAGACGCGGTTGGCCGCCGCCACCAGGTCGGGCGACATGCCGGCTGGGCCGACGATGCCGTGCCACACGCTCACCTCGAAGCCCGGCAGCGTCGCCGCCAGCGTCGGCACCCCCGGAAGCTGCGCCACCGGGGCAAGCGAGCAGACGGCGATCGCCCGCACCTTGCCGTCGCGGATGAAGGGCAGCGCGGTGGAGACGGTGGGGATGGCGCAGTCGCATTCGCCGGCGATCAGGCTGCGCAGCACCTCGGCGCCGCTGCGGTAGGGCACCGCCACCATGCGCGTGCCGGTCTGCCGCAGCAGCTGTTCTTGCGCCAACTGCGTGACGTAGCCGATGCCCGGATGCGCGTAGGTCAGCGGCGTCGCGGCGCGGGCGCGGGCCAGATCGAACAGGTCGGCCGCGGTGCGGGCGCGCAAGGCGGGGTTCACCACGATCACCACCGGCAGGTTCACCAGGTGGCAGATCGGCGTGAAGGCGGTGAGCGGGTCGTAGGCGATGCCGCGGATCAGCTCCTGCGCGATGCCGTTGGGGCCGAGGTCGCCCAGCATCAGCGTGGTGCCGTCCGGGCGGGCCTGGGCGGTGGCGGCGCCGGCGATGGTGCCGCCGGCGCCGCCGCGGTTCTCGACCACCATGGTCTGGTCGCCGGCCGCCTGCGGGAAGGCCTGGGCGACGATGCGGGAGAGCGTGTCGGAGGCGCCGCCAGCGCCGTAGGGCACGAGCAGCCGTACCGGGCGCTCCGGCCAGCGTTCGGCCTGCCCTTGCCCTTGCCCTTGCCCTTGGCCTTGGGCGGCGGCGCGGCGGCACCCGAGGACGGCGGCCAGACCCAGCAGCGCGGCGCTGCGGCGGTGGAGGGGGTGGTTCGGCGGCATGGCGGCGGGCTCCCAAAGGCTGCCGCGGAGGCTGCCGCCGCGCGCCCCCTGGCGCAACGGGCGGCGTGGCCGAAGAATGCTCCCAACTGCCAAGGGAGCACCCCGGATGACCTGGTCCATCGTCGCCCACGACCCGGCGAGCGGCGCCTTCGCCGTTGCCGTCGCCACCTGCGCCTTCGCCGTCGGCGCCTCGTGCCCGTTCGTTCGGGCGGGGGTCGGCGCGGTGTCCACGCAGTCCTTCACCAACCGTTATCTCGGCCCGGCGATCCTGGATGGGCTGGCGCGCGGGCTGCCGCCGGCGGCGGCGATCGAGGGCGCGCTGGCCGGCGACGAGGGGCGCGGCATCCGTCAGGTCCATGCGGTGGACCGGCACGGCCGCAGCGCCGCCTGGACCGGGGCGAACTGCGTGGAGTGGTGCGGCGACCGGCCCGGCCAGGGCTTCTCGGTGGCCGGCAACATGCTGGCCAACCAGGCGGTGGTGGCGGACACCGTGGCACGGTTCGTAGCGGACGCGGCGCTGGCCCTGCCGGAGCGGCTGATGGCGGCGCTGGAGGCCGGCCAGGGGGCAGGTGGCGACAAGCGCGGCCGGCAGTCGGCGGCGATGGTGCTGACCACGACCGAGGATTTTCCCGACCTCAGCCTGCGGGTCGACGACCATGCCGATCCGCTGGCCGAACTGCGCCGGCTGCTGGCGATCTGGCGGCGGGACCGCGCGCCGGGGCTGCTGGACGCGCCGCGCAAGGCGGACCCCTCGGGCCGGTTCGACATCGACGCGATCGAGGCTGGCTGGCGCGCGCGCGGCGTGGAACTGCGCTTCCGGCGCTGAGGCGTGGGTTCCGGTCGGCACCGTCCTGGCCTAAAGCCGTACGGCAAACCGGGAGGATGCCATGCGTCAGTTGCGGATCGCCGCCATCGGCGGGGACGGAATCGGGCCTGAAGTCGTCGCCGCCGGGTGCCAGGTGCTGCACGCCGCCGCCAAGGCGGATGGCGGGTTCGCTTGCGCCTTCCAGGAATTCGACTGGGGATCGGATTATTACCGCCGGACCGGGCGGATGATGCCGGAAGACGGCCTGGCGCAGCTCCACGGCTTCGATGCGATCTACTTCGGCGCGGTCGGCGACCCGCACATCCCGGACCACGTGACCTTGTGGGAATTGCGGCTGGCGATCTGCCAGGGCTTCGACCAGTACGCCAACATCCGGCCGACCAAGCTTCTGCCGGGGGTGCGCGGGCCGCTGCGCGAGGATCTCGGCCGGCAGATCGACTGGGTGATCGTGCGGGAGAATTCCGAGGGCGAATACGCTGGCATCGGCGGCCGGGTGCACCGTGGGCTGCCGATCGAGGTCGGTATGGACGTGGCGGTGTTCACCCGGACCGGGGTGGAGCGCATCTGCCGCGTCGCCTGCGACATCGCCATGGGGAGGCCGCGCAGGCGCCTCACGGTGGTGACCAAATCCAACGCGCAACGCCACGGCATGGTAATGTGGGACGAGGTCTGCGCCGGCGTCACGGCGGAATACCCGGCGCTGGAGGTGGACAAGGTGCTGGTCGATGCGATGACAGCGCGGATGGTGATGCACCCCGGCAGCATCGACACCGTGGTCGCCACCAACCTGCACGCCGACATCCTGTCGGATTTGGCCAGCGCGCTGGCGGGCAGCCTCGGCGTCGGCGCCACCGGCAACGTCGATCCGTCGCGCAAGCACCCTTCGATGTTCGAACCGATCCACGGTTCGGCCTTCGACATCACGGGCAAGGGCATCGCCAACCCGATGGGCAGCTTCTGGACCGGGGCGATGCTGCTGGAACACCTCGGCGAGCCGCGCGCGGCGCAACGCCTGATGGCGGCGGTGGAGGCGGTGACGGGGCGGGGCGCGGTGCTGACACCGGATCTCGGCGGCACCGCGACCACGGCCGAGGTCACGGCGGCGGTGATCGCGGTGCTGGCGGGGGCGAACGCGTAGCCCCCCCCCCCCGCGGGCGGTGGCATCACGGTCGCGATGGCGGCGCTCGACGCGATCCGGCATGTGCGTTGTCCGGTCGTTCTCGGTTGCCGGTCGTTCTCGGTTGAATGATAGCCTCGGCCGTTGGAACGCCGGGCGGAGCCGTCGTGCCAAATGGAGGTTCGGCGCGATTCCTTGTCCCCGTCCTTCGTGGCCATCGCCGCTGCCCGGCATCGGCCATCAACCCCGCTTCGCGGCCCTCCGCTTCCCCTCCGGCTCGGGTTTCGGCCCCGCCATCTTCAGCGCCACCGTCAGCAGCGCCTGCCGGGTGGCGATGTCGAGGCGGCCATAGGCGCGCAGCAACGCATCCTGCGTCGGGGCTGAGCAGGCTGAAGGACGGCTGGTCGTCGACCAGCAGTTCCGCCGGCACCTCGACGTCGGGATCGAGCCCGATCAGCAGCGAAATGCTGCATTCCAGCACCTCGGCGAGCCGGGGGAATTTCGGGCCACGGGGCAGCGGGTCGATCCCGTCGATGATCCGCTGCAACGCCTTGGGCGAGCCGAGCCGCGCCTTGACGGACGCCTCCTCGGCGGTGAGCTGGACCCGCTCCAGGCGGCCCTGGATGCGTTCGGCGACCTCCCGGCGTTCCACGGCCTGCTGGGGTGTCAGCCCGAGGTCGCGGAGCCGTTCCTCGATGCGTGTCGCTGCCATCCGCTGGCCCTCTCCGCTGGCCCCCTCCCCGGCCCTCACGGCGCCCGGCAGGGGATGATGCCTTCGGGTGCGGGCGCGCGGGCCGGCGGCTCGAACACCGCGAGGTAGACCGAGCGCGCCTCGATCCAGTGCCAGCCGACCTGGCGGTAGCCGACCGCCGCCAACTCGCACACCAGCAACGCGCGCGGGGTGCCGTGCCGCTCGGTCGGAGCGTCGAGGTCGAGGATCGCCACCCGCCCGCCGGGCCGCATCGCTGGCACCAGGTTGGCCAGCAGGCCGTAGGGCTGCTCGATCTCGTGGTACATGTGGACCAGCAGCGCCAGGTCGACCGAGGCCGGCGGCAGCCGCGGGTCGTGCGGCTCGCCGAGCGCCAGGTCCACGTTGCCGAGGCGCTCACGCGCAACGCGGCGACGCAACCCGGCGAGGTAGTCCGGCGTGATGTCCTGCGCGATCACCCGCCCGGTCGGCCCGACGCGGCGGGCGAGGCGGGCGGTGTAGTAGCCGGCGCCGGCGCCGATGTCGGCCACCGCCATTCCGGGGCGGACATCGAGCAATTGCATCACCGTCCGCGCCTCGCCGGCGCGCTCGCGCCCGTCCTCGGAGGACCATTGGTCGGAGATGATGCCGGCGACCGGCCGTTCCGGGCGCGGGAAGCGATTCGCGGCCAGGTTGGGCGCAGCCAAGCTGGGCGCGGCCAGGTTGGACGGGGCCAGCGGGGCGGCGCCGTCCTGCGCGGCGGTGACGGCCGGTGCCAGGGCCAGCAGCATGGCCAGGCGCCACAGGGGGACGGCCGGGATGATCTTGGGTGGCATGGTCGGTGCCGGGCTCCGGGGGGGCAGGCGGGGATCGCCAGGACCTATCGCGGCATGGCCGCGGGCGTTGCATGGCCGGCCCGAGGCGCCCGCAGCGCCCGGCTTCAGTCGGCGTATTGCCCCGCCGCCTGGATCAACGGCCGCCAGCGGGCGATCTCCTGCGCCAGGAAGGCCCGGTGGTGGTCCGGCGTCAGCGTCTCCGGCGCCGGGATGTCGGTGACCAGCTCGGCATAGCGGGCGCGCACCTTGTCGTCCGCCAGCGCCACCCGGATGGCCTGCGAAAGCCGGCGGGTGATCGCCTCCGGCAAGCCCTTCGGCGCGTACAGCGCGTGCCAGACGGTGATGTCGAGGCCCGGCAGCCCGGCTTCGGCGTTGGTCGGCACGGCCTCGATGCCCGGCACGCGCGCCGCCGCGGTCACCACGTAGCCCTTCATCCGCCCCTCGCGCAGGAAGGGCACGACGTTGGTGGCCTGTTCGCAGGCGAGGTCGATGCGCCCGGCCATCACCTCGGTGTTGGCCGGCGCCGAGCCGCGGAACGCCACCGTGGTGACCTGCGCCTCGGCGGCGTGCTGCAGCAGCGTGCCGCACAGGTGGTTCGAGCCGCCGAGCCCGGAGTGGCTGAGCGACAGGCCGAGGCCCTTCGCCTTCATCTCGGCCAGCAGCGCGCGGAGGTCGGCGGCGGCGAAGTCCGGCCGCGTCACGATCACCATCGGCGTCTCGCTGACCAGGCCGAGCGGGGTGAAGCCGCCCTCCACGTCGAAGGGCAGGCGCCGGTAGAGGGTCGCCGCGGCTGCCAGGCCGATGTGGTGGATCAGCAGCGTCGAGCCGTCGGGACGGGCCTGCGCAACCCGCGCGGCGGCGATGGTGCCGCCGGCGCCGGTGACGTTCTCGACCACCACGCTTTGCTTCAGGTCGCGCGCTATGGCCTCGGCCAGCAGGCGGGCGATGAGGTCGGTGGGGCCGCCGGCGGCGAAGGGGACGGTGATGGAGATCGGCCGGGCGGGCACCCAATCCGCCGCTGGCTGCGCCACCGCGGCGGGCGCGAGCAGAAGGGCGGGCGTGGCAGCCAGCAGGGTCCGGCGGTGCATCGGTGGCCTCCCAGGGCGTTGATCGGGTGGTGGATAAGCGCCGGCGTTGCTTGCGGCAAGATCGGGGGCGGCAAGGTCGGGGCGGCAAGGTCGGGGCGGCGCGGGCCGCAGGCGGCACATCCGGCGTTCGGGCGGGTGCCCGCAACGGCTGCCCCGGCGTTTTCCACGTCAGGCCGTGTCCCGTGCCAGGCCCGGCTTCCGCGCGGGCGCCCGCGGCGGCTATTCTGCGCCCTGCCGCCTGGGGGACCCTGCCGATGCCGCACCTGGATGCCACCAGCCTGCCGGCGGACTGGCCGGCCGGCGCCTACGCCGCCCGCGCGATGACGCCGGACGGACCCCTGGTCCTCGCCCTGCTGGACGGCGCCGCCTTCGACATGACGCCGGCCTTCGGCACGGTCAGCCGCTGGCTGAACGAGGCCGATCCGGTCGCCGCCATCCGCGGCCGCGGCGTCGCCTCGGCGTTCGACGTGCCGGCGGCGCTTGCCAACAGCGCGGAGGACTCCTGCGACCCCGTGCTTCCCTGGCTGCTGGCGCCGGTCGATCTGCAGGCGGTGAAGGCCAGCGGCGTCACCTACGCGCGCTCGATGCTGGAACGGGTGATCGAGGAACGCTGCCGCGGCGATGCCAGCCGGGCGGCGGCGGTGCGCGACGAGGTCCGCGGCATCATCGGCGACGACCTGGCCGCGGTGCGCCCCGGCAGCGCCGCGGCGATGCGGCTGAAGGACGCGCTGGTGGCGAAGGGCTGGTGGAGCCAGTACCTGGAAGTCGGCATCGGGCCGATGGCGGAGATCTTCACCAAGTGCCCGCCGATGGCCGCCGTCGGCACCGGCGCCAAGGTGGGCGTCCACCCCGACAGCCACTGGAGCAACCCGGAGCCGGAGGTGGTGCTGGCGGTGGCGACCTATGGCGGCCTCCGCGGCGCCATGCTCGGCAACGACGTGAACCTGCGCGACGTGGAGGGCCGCTCGGCGCTGCTGCTCGGCCGGGCCAAGGACAACAACGCCGCCTGCGCGCTGGGGCCGCTGCTGCGGCTGTTCGGGGCCGGATTCACGCTGGACGACGTGCGGCAGGCCACGCTGCGGCTGACCATCGAGGGCCGCGACGGCTTCCGGCTGGACGAGACCGGCGAGGTCGGCAGCATCAGCCGCGACCCGGAGGAGCTGGTCGGGCAGTTGATCGGCCCGCACCACCAGTATCCGGATGGCGTGGTGCTGTTCCTCGGCACGCCGTTCTCGCCCGCCAAGGACCGGCTGCTGCCGGGGGGCGCGCCGGGCCAGGGCTTTACCCACCGCACCGGCGACGTGGTGCGGATCGCAACGCCGCGGCTTGGCGCGCTGGTCAACCAGGTGGACCGCACGGATGCCTGCCCGCCCTGGCGGTTCGGCGCCGGCGCGCTGTTCGAAAGTCTGGCGCGCCGGGGGCTGCCGCGCGGATGAGGGCGGAGCAATCTGGCCGCCTCGACCGCGGTGACGGCGTGGAACTGGCGTGGCGGCGGGTTGCCGCGCGCGGGCCGGAGGCGGGCGGGGGCGTCATGCCCGTGGCGCCTCCGGGAGTCCTGTTCCTCGGCGGCTTCAACAGCGACATGACGGGGACCAAGGCCGCGGCGCTGGCCGCCTTCTGCGTGGCCCGCGGCACCGCTTTCCTGCGCTTCGACTATTCCGGCAACGGCGCCAGCGGCGGCCGCTTCGAGGACGGCACCATCGGCCGCTGGGCCGCCGATGCCGCCGGTGTGCTCGAGGCGCTGACCGAGGGGCCGCAGATCCTGGTCGGTTCCTCCATGGGCGGCTGGATCGCGCTGCTGCTGGCGCGCGACCGGCCCGAGAGGGTGGCCGGCCTGGTCGGCATCGCCGCCGCGCCGGACTTCACCGACCGCATCCGGGACAGCCTCGGCGCCGCGGCGCGCGCGGCGATCGAGCGCGACGGCGTTTGGCACCGCCCCAGCGCCTACGGCCCGCCCTACCCGATCACCTGGGCGCTGCTGGAGGATGGCGCGCGGCACCGCCTGCTGCACGCGGCCCTGCCGATCGCGGTGCCGGTGCGGCTGCTGCACGGCCAGCAGGACCCCGATGTGCCGTGGGAGACCGCGCTGCGGACCGCCGCGGCGATCACCGGCGGCGACGTGCAGGTGACGCTGGTGAAGGATGGCGACCACCGCCTGTCGCGCCAGGCCGACCTGGCGCTGCTGCGCCGAACCCTGGCGGCGCTGCTAGGGGCTGGTTGAGCGGCCGGCTGGGGGCCCATCAGCGCTTGGCGAACCCGGTTCCAGCCACGAACCCGGTTTCGGCGACGATCTGGACCAGCCCCTCCCGGTAGGTCGAATACCGCCAGGCGATGCCGAGCGCGGCCTTGGTCGCGGCGTTGGCCACCTTGCGGTTCTCCCGCCAGAAGCTGCGCCCCATCGGCGACAGGCCGCGCTCCGCCTGCGCGAAGGCGATGGCCGGCGGCGGCGGCACGCCCAGCAGCCGCGCCGCTTCCTCGACCACCAGGGCGGCCTCGGCCGGTTCGTCGTCCACCAGGTGCAGCACGCGCAGGCCGGCGGGCAGCGCCTGGCGCAGCGCGGCGCCGACGGCGAGCGCGATGTCGTCACGGTGGATGCGGCTGAAGCAGTGGCCGGGCTTCACCGTGCGCCGCGCGGTGCCGGCCCGCAATTCCTCGACCACGCTGCGGCCGGGGCCGTAGATGCCGCCGGCCCGCATGAGGTCCACCGCCAGATGGTTGGCCAGCGCCGCCCAGGCCTGCTCCGCGGCCAGCCGCCGGCGGGACCGGTCCTGGGCTGGCGCCGGGGCCGTCGCCTCGTCTACCCAGGCGCCGCCGCGGTCGCCATAGACCCCGGTGGTCGAGACGTAGCCGACCCATCGCAGGTCCGGCGCCGCGCGGATGGCCGCGGCATGGGCGCCCAGCACCGGGTCGCCGGCCGCGTCCGGCGCGGCGGTCACCAGCAGGTGCGTCGCGGCGAGGATGGCAGGCGCGGCCTCGGCGAAGGCCACCACCGCGACGCCGGGCGGCGGCGCGGCTTTGGCGGGGTCGCGCGCGGTGCCGGTCACCTGCCAGCCGGCCGCCGCGGCCTCGGCCGCCGCCGCCGTGCCGCCGTAGCCCAGCCCGGCCACCACCAGCCGGCCTGGCCGCGCCGCGTTTTTCTGATCCATGCCTGGCGATCTGCCATCGCTGCCGGCGGTTGGCTACGGGGCGATCGCCTGAAGCCGGTCCATGCCTGTCGCGGCGCCGCCGAAGCGATGGGCAGTCGACCGAGAAATGCCTTGTTGAATTGGCTCCAAAATTGGGCAGATCGGCTCAATTCACCTCAAAACGGCTCAAATCCCCTCAAATTTGCTCAATTTCCCTCAAGCCGGCTCAATTGTCGAGGCGGTCAGCGAGGCAAGTGGTTGATTGCATGGAACAATGCCGTGCCGAATTGAGGGGTTTCAGACTTCGGGGCAGGGTTCGGCCAGGTGCTCCGGGCTGTCGGGACACAGGCAGCGCGTTGACTATATTCCTATAGCGGATTCGGGCGGTCGGGGCAAGGCCGCAGATCGAAGCGGTTGTCGCGGCGGCCGTCGCGCTGCCGCACGGCAGGGGCGGATGGGCTTCAGGCGATTGGCCTGCGGTTGGCTGCTCCATGGCCCCGCCGGGCGCCGCGCCCCACGCGAAGGTTCCGACCGACGCCGCTGCTGCCTGCCGGCTGCCAGATGGCTGGCCGCGCCCGAGGCCCCGCGTCGCCTTGGTCGCGTGGCGGCTCCCGCAACGCCTGCGACGGCCCAGGGCGGGATCGTTCGAGGCTGGAACCAGCCGAAGGCCCGCACCGCCGAGCGGGGGCGCTTCAGCTTGCGGCGGACATGCGCTAGCAGCCTGTCGGAGTTGAGTTGCCAGGCGGTGGTTTGGCAATGCTGCCATGCCGAGCGCGAGCTCACGTCGGACGGTGGATATCGTGCCTTGATCGGTTCGGCGCGTCCGATCACGCCCCGATGGCCCGGATCGTGCTGCCACAGCCCGATATCGGCTGTGACGGCCCCTTTCGGGCCTCAGGCGGCACCGGCGTGGGCGAACAGCCGCTTCATGTTGTAGGCCATGGTCACCAGGTTCCACTCGCCGCGGACAGTGTCGAGGCCGCGGAGCAGGAACTGGCGGAACCCCAGT
>JAABUN010007056.1_pt1 | contig 12425 bp, 10 predicted proteins | sample 5559311 | NCBI WGS metagenome assembly JAABUN01 (sample SAMN10711877, study PRJNA513370) | rock metagenome | isolation source: Antarctica rocks | place: Antarctica: Victoria Land, Siegfried Peak sud | reverse complement strand
TACTGACCATCTGGCACAGCTCGGGCACCACACCGCACCCCAGCCCGCTGAACGCCCACCGCCGCGCGCTGGCGTGGCTGACCGGCGTCCCCCCCGACCCCGCGGGCAGCACAGGCCGCATAACCACACTTGTCCACCAGACCTGGGTCGCTCCCCCTCCGGCAATGTGTGGCCAGGCGGGCTGTTGGGCGGACCCCGCCGTTGGGGAGGAAGTCGGGGACCAGGTCGACCGGTGACACCGGGTAGATCAGCAGCAGGACTAGGAGCACCCGCATTCCGGTGGGCACGCCGCGGTCGGCGGCGAGGCGGCGGACAGCCGCATCCCGTCCGGCAACAGCCGTAGGGCGTCGCGGGCGGTGACCGTGTCCGGGTGGCGACGGGCGTAACCCACAGCGGGCCCAGCAGGACGGCATAGACCAGCAGGATTCCGGTCGGGATCCCGATCAGCGTTTGCCACCACATCAGCTCGACCCCCACCGGCGGCCGCCCGAGGGCTGCATTCCCGATTCCTTCGTCACCCGCCTACCCGCCAGGTTCAGCCACCTCATCCGGCGAGCAGCAGGGCGGCCCAGCAGCCGAGCAGCAGCGGGGGTAGGCCGAGCAGGCCGACCGCGGCGAAGGTCCGCGCCTTGACCACGAGGCCGTGGGCGCGGCAGCGTTCCCGCCACAACAGCGTCGCCAGCGACCCCCACACCAGGACCAGCGGACCGACGTTTGTGCCGAGCAGTGCGCCCAGCAGCTGGGTGGTGTTCCCCGCGGGTACCGCCGGCTCCAGCGCCAGATAGGCGGGCAGGTTGTTCACCAGGTTCGCGGTGGCGGCCGAGACCCCGATGGTGGCCAGGGTCGACCCGCCGACCGCCCGGGCGAGCAGACCGCCCAGCCCGTGCCGGGCCAGGGCGGACACCGTCAGGAACAGTCCCTCGGTGAGCACGACCAGCCGCCACGGGATCAGCCCCCAGCCCAGCGCGGAACAGCCACGGACCGCCGACACGGCCGCGGCTGCGCCCGCGCACGGGACCGCGACCGCCCACGGGGCGCCGCCGGCGAGCACCCCCGGCGCCAGCGCGACGCACGCCAGCGCACACACCCGGAAGGTCCACCGGTCCGGCGGCGCCGTCCGCTCCGGCACCCGGTAGGCCCCGGCGAGGTCGCGCCGGAACAGCCAGCCCAGGTAGGCCACCGTCCCGGCGACCGCGACCAGTTCCGGCAGTCCCATCCGCGCGGCGAACGCCGGGGGGCCCAGGTGCTCGCGCTGCAGGGCCAGCAGGTTCGTGAGGTTGGACACCGGGAGCAGCAGACTCGCGGTGTTCGCCAACCAGACGGCCAGCAACGCGAACGGCAGCGGCCGCAGGCCGAGCCGGTGGGTCAGGGTCAGCACCACCGGTGTCAGCAGGACCGCGGTGGTGTCCAGGCTCATCCCGATCGTGGTGACGGTGCCCAGGGCCGCGATGAGCAGGAACAGCCGCCGGGTCGACCCCCGCCCGGCGCGCGCGCACACCTCCGCGGCCGCCCGGAACACCCCGGCCCGGTCGGCGAGCTCGGCCAGCACCGTGATCGCGACCAGAAACCCCAGCACCGGCAGCCCCCGGTCCACCGCGACCACCCGCGCCGCATCCGGCGACAGCCACCCGGTGAGCACCACCAGCACACCGGCGCCGCCGAGCACGGCCCACATAGGCACAGTCTGCCCGCTGCCCCGGCCGGGCTGTAGGCCTCGCACAGCACCCGCGGCTGCCGCGGCCGTTGCTCATCGGGGCGCGTGGGGGAACGGCGGGGTCACCGCTGCCTGGGTGTGCGGTGGTGCCGACCGGTCCCGCGGGGATGCTGTCGGCGTGCCACCTCTACTCCCCGCATCCCGGCCCCTGGACTATGACGGGTTGGTGGCGGGAGCGTTGGGCGCGCCGGTCCATGGGTGGGACTTCGGGTGGCTGGCCGGTCGGGCGCTCGGATCGGACCCGACCTGGTCCTACCCCCGGTTGGCCCGTGAGGGCGTGGACCGGTCCACCCGGGTCCTGGACGTCGACACCGGTGGCGGTGAGCTCCTGGCGTCCCTGACCCCGCTGCCCCCGCGCACGGTGGCCACCGAGAGCTGGCCACCGAACGTCCCGGTCGCCCGCGCACGGCTCGGCCCCCTCGGCGTGGGCGTTCGCCCAGCGCCGCCCGACGCGCCCCTGCCCGTCCCGGACGGGACGTTCGACCTGGTGCTGAGCCGGCGTGGGCGCATCACCCCCGCGGAGGTGCACCGGGTCCTCAGCCCGGGCGGGACCCTGCTGACCCAGCAGGTCGGCAGCCAGGACTGCGCGGGGCTGAACACCGCCCTCGGCGCGGCCCCGGCTCACCGCCCCGGCAGCTGGACCCTCCGAGGTGTCGCCGGGGCGTTGACTGCGGCCGGGTTCCGGGTCGTCACCGCCCGCGAGGAGTGGCCGCTGTACACGTTCACCGATGTCGGCGCGGTGGTCTACCAGCTGCGCATGGTCCCCTGGCAAATCCCCGACTTCACCCTGGACCGCTACGACAGCGCCCTGCGCCGCCTGGACGCCCGGATCCGCACCGACGGCCCGCTGCGCGTGCACTCCCACCGCTTCCTGCTCCACGCCGCACATACCTTTCTGCCGCCCCTCGCCGACGACGTGGGCCGCCGGCTCCTTGGGGAGCCACTGGCGGCCGCTGGCACCGACCGCACCGAGCCCTGGCCGACTCCACCGACAGTCCCGTCCTGTCCGCACCCGGCGCCACACCGACCGGATGACCGAGGTGTCGCACCCGCACCAGATCGGCGGGTCGCGGCCACCCGGGCATGGTTCGCGGCGATCTCCTCGACCACCGCGACCGACCCCTGGGCGGATCGCCACGACCTCGAAGGCGCCTGAACCGGCGCGCGCGAGGCCCCGGCGGGCGACGTGCTGATGCGGCGGTCAGGCGGGTTGGGTGTGGATGTCGCCGAGGTGGGCCGTGCGGTACCGGGAGAGGCCGAGCCCGGCCGCGACGGCGGTGAAGCCGCCGGCCACGATCCACAGCATGGGGCGGTAGCCGATGGTGTCGGCGAGCAGCCCCCCGAGGGGCGCGCCGATGACGATCATGGCCCGGTTCACCGACCGCATCGTGGTGTTCATCCGTCCCTGCAGCCGGTCCGGGGTCACTGCCTGTCGGTAACCCATCGAGGGGGCGTTCTCCGCGCCGAGCGCGAGCCCGAACAGCAGCTGCCCGGCGCCGAACAGCAGCCACCCCGACCAGTCGGCGGCGGTGAGCGCGAGCAGGACGTAGGCGATCCCCTGGGCGGCCCAGCAGGCGATGACCACCCGGCCGGCCCCGAACCTGGTCCCGAGCCTCGTCGCGGCGAGGCTGCCGAGCAGGCCCCCGACCCCGGCCGCGGACAGGGCCAGCCCGAGCCCGAGCGGGGTCAATCCCAGCGTGCGCAGCGCGAACGGCACCAGGACCGCACCGGCCACCCCGTTGAACACGAACCAGGCGTGGGTGCCGACCGCGAAGGACCGCAGGGTCGGATGGGTGTAGACCCACCGCAGACCTTCCCGGGCCTCCGCGCGGACACCGCCCCCGGTGCCCGGCCGCGGGGGCGGGGGCGGCTCGACCACGGTGATCCGGGCGATCAGCACTCCGGACACCAGGTAGCTGACCGCGTCGACGAGCACCGCCCACGGCGCCCCCAGCAGGGACACCAGGCCACCGGCGAGGGCCGGCCCGGAGGTTTGGGCCACGGCGTCGCTCTGGTCGAGACGGGCGTGGGCCGGGGTCAGCAGCCCCGCCGGCACCAGGCGGGGCACGAAGGACTGGAACGCGGCGTCGTTGACCAGCGACAGCGCCCCGAACACCACCATCACCACGATCAGCACCCCCAGGGTCAGCTGATGGGTCACCGCAAGCAGCGGTACCGCGAGCAGCAGGACCCCGCGGGCGAGGTCGGTGACCACGAGCAGCGGCCGCCGGCGGGCCCGGTCGACCAGGACCCCGGTGAGCACCCCGAACAGCAGATACGGCAGCCAGCCCGCTGCGTTGACCAGGCCCACCTGCAGAGCGCTCCCGTGGAGGGTGACCACCACCAGGACCCGGACCGCGAGGGCGGTCACGTAGCTGCCGAACCCCGACACCGTCGACGCCGCCCAGAACTCCCCGAACCCGGCGCAGTCCCGCAGACCACGCCCAGCTCCCGGGCCGGCCTTCACCGCGGGCGCCAAACGCCACCGGCCCCGCGCGGTGCCTCCCCGGTCGAGGGCTGGTGGCATCGATCGGTGAACACCGGCACTGCCCTCCAGTCGTGGCGGACCGTCAGCCGGTCGCACTGGAGGCGCCGTCGCAGAGCGCCGCAGTCCGCAGCAGCGAGGTCGGGGTCGGCCTCCATTGACAACCCACATGATCCATCGGCGGTTGGACGGTCCCCGAGATCCACGCGTGCGCATCTGGTGGCGTCACTCGGGTCGGGCACTCGGGCGTGGCTGGCCTGCAGGTCCTCCAGGCGGCCGGCCGGCCGCCCGGCCAGGTCGGGGTGGCTGATGGCGGTTGCCCGGGCTTCGTCGGTCGGTCATGCCACGGTCGTGGTCGTGAACGACGCGGAGGAAGTGGTGTCAGCGAGCCTCGCCGCACTGGGCTGTGAGGCTCCGCATCGAGTGCTGCGGACACTCATGGTTGGAGGTTCCGGGGCGTCGGTGTTCCTACTCGAGCTGCCCACAGGGCGCGCCGTGTTGAAGGTGACCGAGGACCCCGCGTGGCGCAGACGGGCCCGACGGGAACTCGGGGTCTATCGCGAGCTGGCGGGGACCCTCGGTGTCGTTGTGCCTGCGGTGATCGCCGCGCACAGTGACCGCGGGGTCATCCGCCTACTCCTCGCCGAACACACGCCCTACCCACCGGCACCAGCTGTGACCGATCTGGAGTGGACGGCGCTCGCGGACCAGCTCGGCCGCCTGCACCACCCACCCGACCCGGCACCACCATGGCTGGAGCACCGCCCGTGGCCAGGCTCGGACCAGCTGGCGCAGGCCGTCGACTGGTGGACCGCTCGCGGGTTCGGCGCTCTGGCCCGGCGCGCGACCGAGCTGATCGCCGTGGGACACGAGCTGGACGGGATCGCGCCCCGGGTCATCACCCACGGCGACTGCCATGTCGGGAACCTGCTGCGCTCCGACCGGGGGGACACCGTGTGGGTGGACTGGCAGGAGGTCTGTCTGAGCTCGGGCTTTCTGGACCTGGCGTTTCTTTGGCAGCGCGCCGAGTTCGCGGGAGCCACACCCCCGCGTGAGGCCATGTGGGAGGCGTACCTCACGACCCGAGGCTTGCGGCCCGACCTCAACCCTCGATCACTGATCGGGGTCGCTGAATTGCTCCTCCTGCTCCTCGCCTGGCCGTCCTACCTCCACCACGGCTCAAAACCCCAGCAGGAGCTCGTGACCCACCGGCTGGGACAGCTCGTCGGCGAACTCACCGGATCATGACCTGGATCCGGACCGTCGGCGTCCTGCCATGGCCGCAGATCGACTATCGCCTCCGCGCAAGCCGGACGATCTGGCTGGCCAGCACCCGACCCGGCGGCCGCCCCCACCAGGCGCCGGTCTGGTTCCTCTGGCATGGACAGCGCGCCACCTTCAGCACGGGGCGCCTGACCCGGAGAGGACGCAACCTCCACCACGAGAACCGGGTCGTGCCGCACCTCGGTGACGGGGCGGGTGGGAGGACGGCTGGGTCACCGCTGCCGTGGTTGGGCGGTGGTGTCGACGGGTCACCGCGGGGATCCTGTCGGCGTGCCACCTCCGCCCCCCGGGTCCCCGCCTCCGGAGTACGACGAGTTGGTGGCAGCGGCGTTGGCCACGCCGGTCCACGGCTGGGACTTCAGGTGGCTGGCCGGACGGGCGCTCGGATCGGACCCGACCTGGTCGCCTGGGACACCCCGCAACGCCGAGACGGCTCCGCCGCCTCGATCAGCACCCATCCCGACGCCCAGGCCGTCGACGCGCGCGTCCGGCTGGACCGGTCCCGTCGCCCAACCAGCGACCGCCTCGGCGGGCCGTAGGCGCAGCGACCCGTCCAGGCCCTCCTTCGTCCACGCGAACCGTCGAGGCCGGGCGGGACCGCTGAGCGGCCACATCGCCCATTGCCCCAATGAACTACCAACGCCTACGACCAGACGACCGGCTTCACCCCGGCGGCGGGTCACCTCTGCACCGACCCACACCGACGCCGGCCCAACGAGCGGGCGACCAACACCGATGCCCTGGGGACCACCACTCGGGAAGTGACCCTAACCCGTACCGTTCCTGCGGTGACCGCCCGGCTGAGCACCAACCCCGCAGCTACTGAGGCCTACGAGCCGGCCCCTCCGGTGAGCTGATGACCTGGCGGACCGGGGCAGCGAAGCGCGCGTTCCCTGACCGACCGCCAGGGATCGTCACGACAAGTTCCACCGTCGTCAACCGCCAAATCAGCGACCGAGAGGTACGAGACGAAGATCGCCATGCACACGGTGACCGGTGCGCCCGCCCTGATCATCATCCTGATAATCCTTGCGCTGATCATTGCGGGTATCGTGGCTGTTATACGACTAGTAGTTCGGAAAGCTCGCTAATACGCTCGTCGACGTCGATGAAGAGCCGGTCAACACCTGATGAGCTGCAACAGCTGTCCGCTATGTTCTTGCAGGCCCGCACCGACCTCGAGGGACGTGGCGGCCGACAACCAAGGGAGTGCGCCTTGATCACGATCGGTGCAAGTTCCACGAGGGAGTGCAGCGCGTGACGGGAATACAGCGGGTGACGAGCACGATAACTAACATCGAAGCAGGTTCGCCGACGATCGGCCATCCTGTTAGTACACCGGTGGCAATCGCGTTCGTGATCCTGATCATTGTGGCCGCCTCGATCATTATGTCTCGGCGGCAACGGAAGTAGCAGGACTTCTCGGACCGGCGCCAATGTGCCTGCTACCTGAGTGTTGCGTGAGTAATCGTCTTTGACTCCGGTGGCCTGGGCAGGATGTCATCGGTGGGTTTGGTTCCGGTGAACGGGTGGGCGTTCTTGCTTCAAGCGTCGATGAACCGGGTGATGTCGCGGCCTAGAATTCAGTCACGGAGCGGAACACGTCGCGTATCTCCGTTCGGGTGATGCTCCGAGCTGGAAGACTTGAAGCCATGGCAGGCAGCGGTCCGACGACGTGGTCGAAGCTCTCAGTGAGGGCCCGCGTGCTGTGCATCGTCTTCGCTGCGACCGCGGTGCTGGTTGGCGGTGGGCTGTGGGTGGCCGGGTATCCAGCCGCTGCAGGTGCGATTTCAGGACTGTGTGCCGTCGCCATCATCTTCACCGGCCTGATCGGTGCACGGGCATCTCAGTAGCCGACCGGCCCGGGACGTCTAGGACCGATCTGGTCCACAGGCGACCCGCCGTCCTCACCCCTGCCTGATCGATATGGCATTTTCCGGATCGGTGAACGTACGCAGGAATCCGCGAGCAAACTCGAAAGACAGGGTGACGGGAGAGGGGTCCGGACCGCTAGTCTCCAGGACGGGCGAACGGGCCCAATCCATGGCACCCTGAACGGTGTGAACCCCCGCGCCTACCTCAATTGTAGGAGTCTAGCCGGGACGGAGAGCACCGACAGTCTCTCCGTCGACTCGGACTTTCAGTTTCCGTAGTATGCCGGCGGAATCATTCGACCGTGTCACCGTGAGTCTCACCAGGGCACTCCTGTTCCTGATCGGAGCTAGCCGAACGAAGCGTTACTCGTTACGCTTCCGCCGCTTCCGCAGCTCGATCTTTCGCCGACGTACTGACCTGTCTTGACTTCCAGAATGTTCATGAGCCCTACGAAGACGCCCACAGCGACGAAGATGAGGATGAGTGGGAGGGCGGTATGCAGAGTCATAGTTCCTCCGGGCAAGTCGGTGCGAGATCGGCGACAACTTCTCGAACACCAATACTCCAGATTGTCACAGCTTCCCTCGGGCCTTCGCCAGGAAGAATAAAACCACCTGAACGACGATAAGCGTTACACTGAATTCCGTAATGTATCCCCCCGCGGCTATTGCCGCGGGCCGGTTTGGTGTGCGAGTCGGCAATCAACTGCCGCTGGGACCGCTTGTTAGGGCTGCCCGGAGACTGATCGCGATCGCGGCGTACCCGAAGAGACCCGGGTCCCCGCCGAACCCTGAGTTCGGTCCCGAGACGCCGCGCGGCCAGTCCTGGACCACGCGAACACGTCCAGCGCTGACCGAAACCGGTCGGACGGCAAGCGAGCTTAGGAGGGGTCGCTCTCCGGGTCGCCGTCGGTATTCTTCTCCGGTCGCTGTTCCGGGCGATCGGACATCTCCTGGGCCTTCTCCTGGGATTTCCGCTGCACCTCGTCGCCGGCAGCGTCGGCCTTGCCGTCGGCCCCGTCGGTGTCCAGCGTGCCGTCCGTACTCATCACGACCTCCAAGCTAGGACCGTGCAGCCCCGACCCGAGCCGGGTGCCACCCTGGGCTCAGACAGTACGCACGCGCGGTAGTCCTCGAAATCGGGCGTTCAGCAGCAGCCCGCGTGGATCAGGTGGGCTGTCGGCATGCCGATGCCACGGTCGCTAGGTAGGGCCTCGGCCGACCGGGTCGACTCGGGTCGGGGGCGCGCCGGGCAGGGTCGGCTCGACCACGGCCAGAGGGCTGGGCCGACCGCCGCGGCCGGTCCAGCTCGCTCTTCCGTTCGAGCGCCCGTCCACACCCGACCTCGGGACCGCCACCCGTCCCGGGTCACGAACCTCGGCGGCGAGCACGGACGTGTTCCGGGTCGTGCCGCAGCTACCGGCATGAGCGTTGCTCACCGCCCGCCTGCGGGCGGGCGGTCACCAGTGGCCGTACCGGATCTGGAGGGTGCCCGGTCCCACGTTGACCACGTCGGCGACCTCGCGCGGCCCGATCTGGTAGAGGGCGGGCCAGGTGTAGGGATAGGCACCATCGGCGCAAGTCAGGTTGAACGGGCGGGTCGGCTGGGTGTGCCACGTCGAGGCGTTGTCCGCGCTGACGGAGACCTCGTTGGTGCAGGCCGAGGTCACCACGACCCGCCCATCGGACAGGGCCGTCACGTACGGGCCCGCGTTCTGGTCCGGGATCTGCGTGCCCAGACCCGGGAACCACGTGACCCCGTCGCGGGAGATCTTGTAGTGCGCGTTGCAGTCGTCACGCACGCAGGCCTCGAAGGTCGCGATGAACCGCCCGTCGGCGAGCCGGGCCAGTCCGGGCATCCCGGGCCGTGCGTCACCCGGAGAGGCGGCGACGAGGTGTTCGGTCCCCCAGGTTCGGCCCCCGTCGCAGGACACCCGTTCGGACACGGTCTGGCTGTAGGTCGGGCCGCCGGCGGGCGGGGCGTCCGCGTGGAGCTCGTTGGCGTACATCCCCGCCACACAGCCGTCGGGCAGTGTCGCCAGGAAGGGCTCCCACAGGCCGCGGTCCCCGCGGCCCGCGGCGTGCGGGTTGTCATCGATCGACCCGACCCGGGTCCAGCTGCGCCCACCGTCGTGGCTGGCGAACACGGGCAGGCTGTACGCGGTCAGCGCGGTCGTCCGGTAGCGGGTCGCGATCAGGATCGTCCCGTCGGCCAGCCGCAGCGGGAAGGCCTGCTCCTGAATCGTGCCCGCCGGCGACGGGATCGTCGAGATCACCCGTCCGCTCCGGCCCAGATCGGTGCTCTCCACCACTGTGACCGTGGCCGGTTCCCCCGGGTTGAACGTTGTGTAGAACAGCAGGTCCCGGCGGCCCGCGGCGGCGCCCGCACCCAGCAGCAGCCGCGGCCAGGACCCGTTGCGCGCGAGAACCGTGCGGCTCCTGTCCCAGCTGATCACCGGACCGGCCGAGACCGCGTCGACGGCAGTTCCCGTCCCGGCGCGGACCCTACTGTCCGGCGCCGCCGCCTGAGCCACCCCACCGCTGACCGCGGCGCCAACGCTCAGCATCGCCGCAGCGGCCAGGACAAGAACCGTCCCCACCCGGGACCGGCGACGCCGCGAGCCCCCCGGTCCTAGGAGTTCCCTCATGACGCCTCCCCATCGAAGCTTGACCCGGACCGACCGCGACGCACCGTGACCGGTGATCATCGCCAGTGGTAGCACGCACTGGGGGCGCCCGTCCAGGAGGAACCTGACCCACCGCGCCAGCACGCCGGGCACACGACCAGTCCTGGTCGACCATGACCGCCAAGCCCCAACCGTCCGGGTTGAACGGTGGCGTGTCCAGGTTCTCCGGTCCTTCCGGTCGAGCGGACAGGGCTCCTTCGACGGTCGAGGTCGGTGCACACCCACGCCGCGGTCGGGTACTCCGCCCACACCGTGCCGTCGTCGGCGGGCTCGTCCTCCTCGTCGTCCTCGGGGTCGGCGTCGTCCTCCTCCTCGTCGTCGGGGTTGGTGGTGTCCGGTGTGGCGGCGGGGAGGTCGGTGACCCGGTCGACCCGGCCCCAGGACCGGTCGATGCGGGCGGCATGCCCCGGGCACCCGGCGTGTGCCTCGACGGTGAGCGTTGCCCCGACGGGGTCGGTGAGGTCCCGCGTAGCACCCCGACCCCGGCGTCGACCACGCTCGTGCGGGTGCCGCTTCCTCGACGAGGCCCGGGCCGCGCTCGCCGTGCTCGGGTCGCGGACCGGTTTCCTCGACGGCAGCGTCGGGCGGGCGGTGGACGAGGCCGAGCTGTGGACGGTGGTGACCCGGTGGCGCGACGTCGGGTCCTACCGGCGGGCGTTGCGCGGGGCCGAGGCGAAGACCGTGGTCGTGCCCCTGCTGTCGACCGCCCTCGACGAGCCGTCGGTGTTCGAGGTCCTGCACGCGGTCGCCGCCCCGTCGCCCGACGGGTCGGGCGCGGTCGTCACCGACAGCCCGTCCGACCTCGCCGCCGACGCCGGGCTGACCCGCCTCGGCGAGGCGGCCGGCCCCGCGGTGGCGACCGACCTCGACGGCTGACACCGGGGACCGGGTCCGGGCGCCGGACCCGGCGCGCGCGACGACGCCACGGCCGCGAGGCTGCTCCCGGGGCGCCCGGGTCGGGCGGCGCCACCGGTCGGGCCGCGTCCGGGCCGCGTCTGGGCCGACATCTGGGCCGACGTCTCGGAGTCGTTGCGAAGATCGGTCCGCCTCTTCCTGCGGAGAGCACCGGACGCGTACCTTGCCCGTCACCTGCAACGGAAGGGACTCGCGTGGCCACAGCATCGGTGACCGGGAGAGGCGCGGCCGGCACCTCCGTCGGCGGCCCGAACGACGGCGGCGGCCTCCAGCGCTCGATCGGGTTCTGGGGCCTGATGTTCATCTCCCTCGGCTCGATCATCGGGTCGGGATGGCTGCTCGGGGCGCTGGGGGCAGCGAAGGCAGCCGGCCCCGCGTCGCTCGTGTCCTGGGTGCTCGCGGGCGCGATCATCATGGTGCTCGCCCTGGTGCACGCGGAGATGGGCGCGGCCTACCCGGCGGCGGGCGGGACCGCCCGCTTCCCTGCATTCGCCTTCGGGCCGCTCGCCGGGTTCACCGCCGGTTGGGCGGCCTGGCTGCAGGCGGTGACGATCGCCCCGATCGAGGTCGAGGCCAGCCTCACCTACCTGAACAACATCTCGTGGGTCCACACCCACTACGCCCTGACCAAGCCGGTGACGGCGACTCTCACCGCGCTGGGGCTCATCGCCGCGCTGGTGCTCATGGTCGTCTTCACCCTGCTCAACATCGCCGGGGCGAAGGCCTTGTCGGACAGCAACTCGATCGCGGTGATCTGGAAGTTCCTCGTCCCGCTGCTCACCGTCGTCGTCCTGGTCGTCCTCGGCTTCCACGCGAGCAACTTCCACGCCGGCGGGAGCTTCGCTCCCTTCGGGGCCCACGGCATCTTCGGGCGCTCCCGGCGGGCGTCGTCTTCGCGGTTCAGGGCTTCGAGCAGGCCATCCAGATGGGGGGCGAGGCACGCGACCCCGGCAAGGACATCTCGCGGGCGATCATCGTCGCGACGATCCTCGGCGTGCTGCTCTACCTGGCGCTCGAGGTCGCCTTCATCGGTGCCCTGAACCCGTCGAACGTCGACAAGAAGGGCGGGTGGGCGGAGCCGCTGGGCAACGTCAGCAGCTTCGGCCCGTACGCGACGCTGGCAACCCTCGCGGGCGCCGGCTGGCTCGCGGTCGTCCTCTACGTGGACGCCTTCATCTCCCCGGCCGCCACCGGCCTGGTCTACGTCGGCACGTCGTCGCGGCTGTCCTACGCCCTGGGCAGGGAGAAGACCCTCCCCGGCTTCCTCGGAACGGTCTGGCGGGGGGTCCCGATCGGCTCGATCATCCTGGCGTTCGTCGTGGGCGTGCTGGCGTTCCTACCCTTCCCGAGCTGGCAGTCCCTGGTCGGTCTCGTGACGTCGGCGACAGCGATCATGTACGCGTTCGGACCGGTGTCCATGGCCGCCCTGCGGCTCCGGGACCCGGGCCGCCACCGGCCCTACCGGA
>JAABUN010007055.1_pt1 | contig 12428 bp, 9 predicted proteins | sample 5559311 | NCBI WGS metagenome assembly JAABUN01 (sample SAMN10711877, study PRJNA513370) | rock metagenome | isolation source: Antarctica rocks | place: Antarctica: Victoria Land, Siegfried Peak sud | reverse complement strand
GCACTGCCCGAACATCTACCTGAGGGCATCGAACTCGACGAGCAGAAGGTCTTCCTGGGAAGCGACGCTAAGGGAATCTACGTCGGGCTGGTGGGGCGACGCAAGAGTGCAGGGAGAGGTGGGCAGGCTCCGCCCGCCCTTTGACGCTTTTGGCCCCAGAAGAGGTGCCATCAACAAGGAAATCTAGCTGCGTCCCCTCAGGCGTGACCCTATGCTGTGCTATGGTCGAGCTTTTCGTCATCCTTTTCGTGCTTTACCTGGTCACTGCGCTGCTCGACAAAAGGCCGCTGAGGGATGCTGAACGCCACGCCACCATGTTCGGCTTTTTGCTGCTGATCCCGGCCATCTTGGCGCAAAGCTTGCCGCCGACTATCCTGCCGCTGCTCTCGCTCTTTTTCGTTGCCTATCTGCACAAAGCCCGGTAGCGCCGTACACGCGTCCAGCCATATCTGGTAAGGTCTACCAAACATCATCTCTGGAGGGGGACACATGGCAACGATTTCCAAAGCCGATCTGGTCAAAGAACTGGCTGAAAAGACGGGTATGGGGCAGAAAGACGCCAAAGCGTTTATGGACGGGCTTTTTGAGACCGTGAGCAGCCATCTCAAACAGGGCGATAAGGTGCAGGTGACCGGCTTCGGCACCTTCGAGGTCAGAGAGCGCAGCGCCCGCACCGGAGTCAAGCCAGGCACGACCGAGAAGATTGACATCCCCGCCAGCAAGTATCCGGCGTTCAAAGCAGGCAAGAGTCTTAAGGATGAGATCGCTTAGTCCTCACTGAGACCATCGGTAGACAGGCGAAAAGGTATACCGAGAAGGGGTCGTAAGCTACTACTTGCCAACAGTCTTCTTAACTCGGGTATAACTACTTTTAGCGTAACTCCTCGCAATATCGAAGCTCCAGTGCCTGAGATGGTCGGTAACCAGAGCAAGGTCTCCGGTTCCATCTCGGAGACTGGTTCATGCTGCATGTCTCAAGGCGTAAGTTCCTTAGAACTCGACTTTGGTTGACCAGAATGTCGCTTACACCTATAGGCGTTTTGCCTTAGCTTGTCAATAGGCGTAGCGCCACGCTAGGTTCTGTTGACTTTTCACATGACTCAAAGTAGTTTGCGCCGTAGTGGACGTAGGAAGTAAGGAGCAAGGAGTAGGGAGGCTTCGAAGCGTCCATGGTTATCTCGTCCGTCACGAGGTCGACTGTGTTGCTCAAAGGGCAAACGTCAACAGAACCATAAGTAACCCACCTGGATACCTCAAAGTAGGTGACACCATGCGAGCTGAGATAAGCGGCATCGGCGTGCTCGAGAACAAAGTGGTGTCTTTGTGATATGGCTCATCCGTTGCCGCGAAGGCTGTAGGGACGGGTTGCGTCCCCTACACAGCTCAAGGCGTGAAGCTTGTCTACGCTTGTTGCTTGAGCGTGAAGTGGTGGCTCCGCCACCACTTCACGCCACTGCTTGTTAGTCCACCTTTTCATATCCGACGAAGTCGAGCTGAAACTGTCCGTTCCAGTCCTCATCAAAACCGAGGGCACGGAACGCAAGCTCAATTCGTGTGACGCGACTGCGGCCCTCCCAGTTGCTCACGTCAAGGCGAACTTCATTCCAAGCATCAGGGTCGATGCTAACGGTTTCTGTCAGGGTCTCCTCGCCACTGTAAAGAGTGATTCGGCTTTCATACGAGGCGTTGGGTAGGCCGCCGTACGCGTTGATATGATAGAAAAACGCGGTCGCTCCGGTCAGGTCCAAGGGGGTGCTCAGCTCAACATAGACCGCGCGGTATTCGGTCGCCGCGACCGTGTCGGCCTGGGGTGCGAGCACGTACTGACCTAAGCGTGGCGTTCCTGGCGCGTTGGGGAAACCTTGCGCGACGCCGACGCTTGAGACGTTCTCACCCGGACTCCAGCCTTGCACGTCGCCCTCGAAGTTGTACAAAAGCTCGAGGGTGTCCGGTAGCCCCGCTTCACCCGTCGGGTCTTCTGCTAACTGGATGGCACTTTCCTGAACCTGACTGCGGTAGCGAAAGCGCAACGTCGCGCTTTCTCCGCTAGCGGGTGGGCGGTACTCGGTAATCGTTAGCGTAAAGGTTCTGCTGGTCCCCGTGCCTAAACCGCTTACATCGAGCTCCTGCTCGTCAAACGTGAGGGTCTCCGACGGCACGATAGTAAGAGGGCCGCGCAAAGTATCAGATCCGTAGTTGCTCACTTCTACCGCAACCTCAGCGCCTTCGGCAAGCCTCGAGCTGTTTGCCGTTGCAGTCACCTGAAGATTGGCTCGTCCGGGTTGCGGTACGACGTTTCTAGAAAATGCTACCTCGTCAATTAGCAGCGCGCCTTCCCAATCCTTGTTCGTGTCTGACCGAACCCACACCTTGATGCGGTCGACTGCGCTACGTCCTTCCCAGCTGCGCAGGTCGAGGGCGATAGCGTTCCAGCCTTTAGACGGGTTGAGCGTGACGACGCCTTCGGCAACCTCGAGTCCCCGGTACACCTTCACCTTGGCGTAGTAGCGGTCGCTCGCTTCGAAGCTCGGCAGCTTGAGCGCGAGGCTTAGATAGGGGGTAGAGGAGGCGTTCACGGGCGAACCGAACGAGACGACTGCGCCGCGCCACAGCTTCGCTAGGGCGTTGAAATTCACCTGTAACGCGCCGCCATCCCCAAAGGCGTCGCTGCTGCGCTCGATCTCATCGGCGTTCTCGGCCTCTTCCCACTCACCGAGGCCTCCGTCGAAGTCGTCGATGACCGCATCCGGTCTTGACTTACCGATGAACTGCACACCTACAAGACGAGGCGGCACGCGCTGTGCGAGCTGACCCTCATCGAAATTGGGCGTAACCTGCCGCCAATCGCTGATGCCGATGATCGACTTCGCAAACTCCGTGACCTCTACAGACGCTTCCGTGTCGATCTTCTGGAAAACCTCGTAGATGGCCTTTTTCTCGTCGGGTGAGGACGGCTCGGGCCGGTCGTCATCCCAACTCCAGAGGCCGAGACGCAACCCCCCTTCGATCTTATGATCTACGTGGCGGTGCAGGATAAACGAGTCGATACTCTCGTTAAACAGCACCTTGTAATAGGCGTAAGCGTAGGCTGCCGCTTGTAGCCTCTGCGCCTCCGCCGACAGGTTGGGCGTGTGAAAGCCCTGCTCCGAGAGGATGATGCGGCGCGGCTCGCCGTCAAAGCGCAGCTGCTCTCGGGCGAGATACTGCGGGAGAATGTGCAGGTTCTTAAAGGTGACGCGCTCGCTGTCGACGCTGTCGGTCGCGGTGGTGTCGTTCCAGGTGGCAGGGTCGAAGAGGTCTTCCGGGTAGGGATGATGAGCGACAAACCAAGGGAAGTCGCCGTTCTCTTTTGAAAGCTCGTTCATCTTGTCGATGACGTCGCGGCCCTTGTAGTAGCGAGTAGGTTGGCCGGGGTTTAAGGATGTGTTCCAGAAGTGCGTGAGCGAGATGTAGACCCGCGCGTTGTCGTAGTGCTTGCGAGCCGCCTGATAGACCACGCGGACAGTGCGTTCATAGTTGTCCATAAACTGGTTCAGCGTCTTTTCACCCATGTTCTGCCATACCCACTGGGCATCGACCTCGTTGCCGACGATGTAGCCCACGACACGGCCGTACGCTTCATCGGGGCGGGTATAGCGCTCGGTCACGAACTCCATAGCCGCTTTGACGTACTCGACCCCTTCGTCGTTAGCGGTGTTGAAAGCGTAGACGGTGCCCTGACCGCGCGCCGCGTCCGGGTGGATGAGCTTGTCTATGGCCGAATTGGGCTCGTTGCTGTCGTACAGGATGAGGATCAGGTTAACGATGACGTCGTTGTCCGAAAGGGGCTTGATCTGCGCGTCGAGCTCCTCGAGGTAGTCCCGCTCGAAGTAGTAGGTTTTGCCGTCCATTTCGTAGGACACGGCGTTACCGGGACCCGAGAGCATAAGTCGCTCAAAGGCGAGGTTGATGCCCGCGTGCCCGATCCCCAACTCCTCGGCGTCGTCGACCATCTGCACTTGCAGGCCCTTCTTGGAGCGGGCGGTCGGGTAGGAATACGCGTATTTGGCGCTGAACCGGAGATCGGTGACATACTTCGGATTGTCAACGAACTGCGCCTCGGCGTCGCCCGCGGGATCTCTCGCCACCACCAAAAACTTCGAGTAGTAGCGGTCGCGCGCGCCGTCGAAGCGGTCCACGCTAAAGCTGAAGGCGGGGCTTGAAAGGGAACCTGCTTGGCTCGCCAGGAGGAGCGCGCTCTTATAGTCCGGCTCGTACTGGTAGGGCGCTAGTTCGTAAAGCTCGAGCGTCCGCCCCCCTAGCGCCGCAGGGTCGTCTACTGTCCCCTGTACGGTGATGCGCGCCTCGTCAACTGCGACCGTCTCGATGACGCCGATGTGCGGCACGGGCTGACGGTCGCCTTCGGAAGGGTCTTCGATAAGTTCGTCGTTAAAGGCGAAATCGACTGAATCGATGCTCATAGGGCCTCCCGAACCGGGATTTTCAGCCGGATCGACGCGCAGCCTGGTGATGGTTCCGCTCCAGCTCGAGACGGCCCGCAGGTCGACGCGGTACTCGGTGGTGCCGCCATCGTTCGGCACGAGCGCGAAGGTTTGCGACTTGGACTCGCTAAAGGCGGGCTCGCTTGCGGTCTCCCAGTAAATTTTGCCGGTCGTGTTCGGCGTTTCGTTTTTCATCCTGATGACCACCGTGTTGTTGTTCGCTGCCGGAACGCTGATGGCCGCCGAGAACATCCAGGGGTCGACCCCCGTGATCCCGAACGACAGCGCCCCGCCCTTCACGGTGGGGTTTACGAAACCATTATTGAACGTCCAACCTTCGGTATCCCCGTCCCTGTCAAACTGCCAACCCTGAGCGGCCTGCGCATCTAGAGGCGGGCTAGGGTTCGTCGCGCAGGCGCTGAGCAGCAGGAGACACAAAACGGCAAAACAGGTAACACTTTTCATGGTCATTCCTTCCTAACAAATGGACGCCAAACGTCCGGTTCGTCTAGCCCTTTAGCGCACCAGAGGTGAGTCCTTGGACGTAGTAGCGCATCCCGAAGGTGAAGAGCACGACGAGTGGTAGCGCAGCCAACACATATGCAGCCATGCGCGGCCCCCAGTCGGTGATGCCGTACTGCGAGGTAAACTGCGTCAGACCGACGGTAACGACCTGAAGTTTGGGACTCGAGATGGTCAGGAGCGGCCAGATAAAGTCGTTGTAGGTAGCGACTAAGTGCATGATGGCGAGCGTGACGATGATGGGCCATGAGAGCGGTAGCGCGATGCGCGCGTAGAGATCGATCTCCGAGGCCCCGTCGATCTTGGCAGAGTCGAAGAGCTCTTGTGGGAGCGTGGCGAAAAAGGTGCGGCAGAGGAGAATGCCGAAGACCTGCCCGCCCGCCGTCCACGGCAAGATGAGCGCCCAGGGGGTGTTGAGGAGGCCCAAATCCCGCACGAGTACGAAGGAAGGGATGAGGGTCAAGATGCCGGGGATCATGAGAAGCGACAAGATGAGCAAGTAGAGCGCCTCTTTGCCGGGGAACCTGTGGCGCGCGAATACGTAGCCGCTCAGCGACGAAAGGAAGACCACGCCTATGACCGAAGTGAGCGAGTAGACGAGGGTATTACCGATGTAGCGCCGCATGGCGACCCAGCCCTCAGCGTAGTTCTCCCACCGCACCGGGTTTGGCAGGCTCCAAAAGCGACCGTAAATCTGCCCGTTGTCCTTGAGCGAAAAGACCACCATCAGGATGATGGGAATCAGCGTCAGCGCGAGCAGCACCGCGAGCACGCCCGCGACGGTGCCCTGCTGAATCCCCCCGCGAAGTTGCGCTCTAAACTTTGCTCGTGCAGGCGAGGGCGCAAGGGCGCGCCGACCGAATTGTGGGCTGGATTTTGCCATTTGGCCTCCTTTTAGGCGGTGTACTCAACCGACGACTTGACGTAGCGCAGGTTCAAGATGGTGCCCCCTAAGATGACGAGAAAGAGTACCGAGCCGATGGCCGAAGCCAAACCGAAGTTGTTGAAGCGCACGGCCTGGTAGTACATCTCTAGGGCGGGCAGGTAGGTCGCGCTGCCCGGCCCTCCGCCTGTAGTGAGCAAGACGACGGTGAACTCCTGCACCGTGGCGATAAAGGTGAGGATCAGAAGCAGACGAAGCTGGCCTTTTAAAAGAGGCAGGTCGATGCTCCAGATCCGGCGCAACGTCGTGACGCCATCCATCTTGGCGGCGTCGAAGATGTCGCCGGGAATGCCGATGAGGCCGCCGTAGAAGATGAGCAGGGCGAGCGCACCGACCCATGGAAAGCCCATGAAGATAATCGACCCCAGCGCCGTACCTTCTTCGCCTAGCCAGACGCGGGTGAGGTCCTCGAGCCCCAGTGCCCGCAGAGTCTGATTGGCAAGGCCGATGTTCGGGTCGTAGATGTTTACCCACAGCAAGATGCCTACCACGCCCGGCACGATCACCTGAACGATAAAGGCCGTTCGCATAAAGTAGCGGAGCGCGCCGTTACGGAGGTGAAAGATCAGCTCGGCGACGAGCAGAGGCAACGCCAGCTTGAGGACGGCAGTCACGATCAGCAGCACGAGATTTCCCGTCCCCGACCACAGGTAGCGGTTCTGCCACATGGCGCGGAAGTTTTCCAGACCCGTCCAGCGTGTTTCAGCGCCCGGCGTCCATTCGGTAAACGCGTGGTAGATACCCGAAAAGGCAGGGTAGTAGTTGAATACCGCCAGCATGATGAACGTGGGGAGCAGAAACAGGTAGAGCATACGGCTTTGCCAGAGCTGATACCCCAGCCCGCGCGGCGGCGTTTGGCCCGTAGAAGCCTGCCTACGCTTTATCTGAAGGCGGCGCAGCCCCACGAGAGCACCTAGCAGCGCAACGATGCCCACGGCGGCGAGGACCAGCCAAGGGGCCAAGGAGGCGCGCTGTTCAAAGGCGTATCCTTCGCCCGAGCGCACGAGGTAGGCAAGCTGATCCGCCCTACCCACGACCAGCACACCGCCGTCTTCGGACAGGGCGAGGCTGTACACCTGCGCGTCCTGAGCACCCTCCGAGGCCACGCTGCCGTCCTCCCGAAGGGCGTAGACGCCGCCCTCTTCAGTGGCGGCTACGGCGGCAGCGCCATCTTCGCTCATCGCAACCGCGCTCACTTCACCGTCTACCGGTACTTCCCAGAGCGTCTCGCCGTTTTCGCCGTCAAGCAGATAGACGAGCCCGTCCTCATCACCGACAAGGACTCTGGCCCCGTCCGCGGTGACGTCTAAACTGCTGGTGGCGTAGCGGAGGTTGCTCTCCCAGAGAGGCTCGCCCCGGCTGTTTAAGCGGAGGACGCGCGCCCGGTCACTGCCAAGAAACACTTCAAAGGTGTCCGCGCCGCCTGCCCCACTGCCTATTACGGCCACAGCCGTCGGGGTATCACCGACGTCGTACTGCCACAGCAGCGTGCCTTCACGGTTGAAGACGTAGACGTTACGGTCTTCCGAGGCGGCGGCGAGCACCGACCCGTCGGCTGAGAGGGCTACGCTGGTGAAGGTCTGCGAGCCGCGGTAGCGCCAGACTTCCCCGCCGGTCGCGTCCAGAAAGTAGACGTTGCGGTCTTCTGAGGCGGCGGCAAAAGCCTGCCCATCGTCGGCGACGGCGACGCCGTAGACGCTGCCCTCCGTCCGAAACTCCCATAGGGGTTCACCTGCGCCGTCAAATGCCGCCACGGTGTTGTCGCGGCGGCCCGCTACCACGACGCTGCCGTCCGCGCTGCTGTCAACGCTGTAGGTGATGGCCTCCTGCTCACTGCGCCAGGCGCTGTCTTGGGCGACAGCGGACGTCATGAGCAACACCATCAAGAGGCCAACAAAGCCCCGTACCGTACCCCAGCTGCCGTCTCCTTGATAACGGGGCACAACCCCCCGGAACCCACTCATAAGGAGCGGGAGAAAGCCAACGCATCAGTTGGCTGGATCAATTGCTTTCGCCTGTCCAAGAGCTTCCCTCCTGTTCGTCGAAAGTGGGTGCAGAGCAACCAGCCTCTGCACCCAAACGTCCTCAGTCCTGGTTGACGGGGGTCTTCGCGGGCGTCGCCAAGTCTCCCTCGACGAGTTGCAGGTGCTCCAAAAGTTCGGGGAACAGGCGGTCAATCGAGGCGTCGTACTGCCCTAAAAACTGATCGAGCGTAATGCCGTCGTTGAAGTATTGTTGCGAGAGGTCCACCCACTCCCGTACCGAAGGCTGATAATCGGCCACACCGCGCGCCGGAAGGCGACCGGCGGTGTTTTTCTCCATGTTGCCGATGAGCCGGAGTTGGGAAAACTGTTCGGCGTAAGCGTCAGGGAGCGCCACATCTTTGACGATGGGCGGACCCGCGATGCTACCCCTCAAGTTGGCGGGGTCGAGGGTGTTCGCCAAGTAGGTGCCAAAGCCCTCCGGGCTGGTCAGGTACATGAGGAAGTCGACCTCGAGGTCATTCTGCTGCCGGTCTTTTCTCGGCACGCCCAGAAAGCCGGTCGTCACCTCGATGGTCCGAGCGGGCGCGTCGACCTCTGGCCCCTCCATCGAAGGCATATTGAACGAGCCGATCTCAAACGCCGAGGTGTCTTCTTGGAGAGTTTCACCCTCCGCCGCGTCGGCAGGCACGTACTCGCCTTCTGAAAGGCTGCGGATATCCTTCTCGAAGCTTGTGAGCAGCGTGGCGACGTCGAGCCGGATAGCGGCCTTTTGGGTTAAAAAAAGCGGGTAGGCGTCGGTGGTGCCGATCCAGCCCGGTGGCGTGCAGCGGTCGCTGAACTCTTTGAGGTTGGTGTACAAGGCGCGAAACTCCGGGCCGTCAATGGGCGTCGTACCGTCCCGCAAAGCGTTCATCTGCCGCGATATGTTGAGGGTGAGCTTGGTCGCGTCGTCGTTGCCGGGGTCGCTCGGGTCGTAGGTCCACTGGTCGTCAACACCTTCGCGGAAGCAGTAGTCGCCCTCCTGGCAGCGCACCAGTTGGTTCCAGTCGCGGGTGTACTGGTCAATGTAGATGCGGGCCAGCCAGCCGAAGCGGAACTGCCAGAAGGAGTTGAAGTCGCCTTCGATAGCGACGGGAATATACCCTGCCTCGGTCAGCTGATCGCACCACCCCAAAAACTGCGTCCAGCTCGGCTGGTTGCGCTCCGTCTCGGCGAGCGCCTCGGCCTCTTCCAGGATGCCTGCCTCTGCAAAGGCTTGCTGGTTGTAGAACCAGAGCACCTGGACGGTCTCGAGGTTGAGCGCGTACATCTCACCTTCAGGGCTCACCATGTTAGCGACCGCTGTCTCGTCGAGACTCTCACGCCAAGACTTTCCGGTATAGGGATTCGTGTCGTCCAAGTAGGCGGCAAAATCGAGAAATTTATCCTCGTTGATAAGGTCTTGCACCACGTTCAGGTTGACTAGGGAAGCCCTCGGAGTACCCGCTGCGAACTGCGCGCGCAGAAACTCCTGGTACCCCTCCTGCGGCTTGAGCTCGACGTTGACCGTCACGTTCGGGTGAAGATCTTCGTACGTTCGAGCTACAGCGTTCCAGGTCTGCGTGTCGTTGCTCTGCAAGCTGATGGTCACGGTACCCGAAAGGTCATCGTTGGACTGTGCCAGTGATGCTGTCGGGGCGACTGTGCCCGCCGTGATAACCCACCCCAGCAGCGCAAGTCGAGACCAACCTAAGCGAAAGCCCTTGAAGTGCATTTTGTCCCCTTTCAGTAAGATGTAGCTAGACGGTTTACCTTCCTACGGACTTCTTGATACCTATCCGCGGCACGTTAGTGCCACTTGCCAACGACCTCCTTCGCTAGACGGTTCCTCCTTATCTCCTGCTCCAGGCCGCCTCAGGGGCGCGAGCGGATAAGCAAGCCATCTCCCGCGTGCTCCACTCGTTCTCGCGCCGCATCAAACTCACGAAGCCGACTCGATGGCACTGATACGTCAGCACCATGTATCACAAATACCGAGGAACAAGCGATTTCTACGATACTACCACAAAAACACAAAAAGCTACAAGGTCATGTGTGAATCTCTGTAGTTCAGGCTATGAAGACGGCTTTGAGGCGAACACAGTGCCCTCAGCGACCGCTAACAGACTTGCCACGTAGTCTCTCTAGCACGTTACCGTTAGGTTCTATAGCACTTAAACATCTAGAGGCTCAATTTCTTCGCAGGTATCATCCCTTAACGTCCGTCCTAGACAGCTCTTTTTAAACTGATCGTGTAGCCGACCAGATGCTACCTGCTGTTAGGTGGCGATCATGCGAAGTTACTGGGTATCCGCTTGTACACCCAATTTGTCGTTTTCTGTTAACTTTATGTTCGCTATGATAGGCTTGCGGCATGGCACCGAAGACCGACCTTATGCAGGAGGAGCGTCATCAGGTAATCCTTCGGTATGTGCTCACGCACCGCCTGGCACGGATCAAAGATTTAGCGGCGAACCTCAAGGTCCATGAAATGACCATTCGCCGGGACGTCGACACCCTGGCGGAACAGGGTCTGCTCGAGCGCATTCATGGGGGCGCGCGGCTTAAAAACCAAGCGGGCGCGGAGTTGTCCTACCAACTCCGCGCCGCCCAAAACACCGAGGCAAAGGCTAAAATCGCCCAAAGCGCGCTTTCTCTAATTGAGGAAGGGGACACCGTTGCGCTCGACGCGAGCACTACGGGGTTAGCGCTAGCACACATTCTGGGAACAAAACCTGCGATGGCAATTGTGACCGGCTTAGACGCCGCAGAAACGCTGTCGACCCGGGGAACCCCCTTCATTTTGACGGGGGGCGTTTTTCATCCCCACGCCCGCTCATTTCTGAGTCTGCCGGGGAGTTCAAACTTATCACACCTGCACCCCGACAAAGTTTTTTTCTCCGCCAAAGGATTTACGCTTAAAACCGGCTTTACAGACGCCTACCTGCCTGAAGTAGAGGCCAAGATCAGGCTTATTGAATCGGCAAGTTTTGTTATCGCCTTGCTCGACCACAGCAAGTTTGGCCGCGAAGCGTTGGGAACCATTACGGTGCTGAGCAAGGTTGATATTTTGATCACCGATCAGAGGCCTGCTCCCGTCTTTCGAGAAGCCTTAGAGATCAGCGGCACACGTCTGCTCATTGCCGTGTAATAGCGGACATTAGAAAGAATAACAGTCTAGGCAACCACTACGAAGCTAACCTCAATAAATGTTCTGCGTAGTATTCAATATGCGCATCGTATAGCATTTCACCCTCTAGAAGCCACAGAAAGCAGCGTTGACCTTGGCATGAAAGGTCAAGTCGGGGTCGCGGTTATGGCGGACGTGCGACTTAAGCTGATGCCAGAGGTGTTCAATCTTGTTGAGGTCAGGAGAGTAGGGCGGTAAAGCAAGAGGATGACAGCCGCGGGGCTCGAGTAAGGCTTTGAGCTTGGCCTTACGATGAAACGAGGCGTCATCGAGAATAACCGTTTGACCGGGACGAAGTTTGGGCACGAGCACCCGAGCAAACCAGGTCTCGATCACGCGGCTATCGTAGTGACCGGTAAAGGTCATGGGGGCAAATACGTTACCGCGACACCAAGCCGCTACCGTGGAGACGCGCTCAGTGAAGTGGCCTAAGCATTCAGCATAGATAGGCGTGCTTTTCGGACTCCAGCCGTAGTCATAGGTCAGGGTGTTCTTGACCCCGGCTTCGTCGATGTACACGCACTGTTCGGGTACTAAGGCCGCGAGTTCTTGCTCAAAAGCCGCCCGCTTCTCGGGATCGCGTTCTCTATACCGGTAGTGCTTTTTTTTCTGGTGTAGCCCAAGCGCTGAAGCGTCTTGTGAAACGTTTTGACCGACACGTGTTGTCCGCTTCCCTCTTGCCACGCGTGCGAAAGCTGCGCCAGGGTGATGCCTTGATGCGCTTCTAGAAACGTCCTGAGTTCGGGGCTGTCAGGCAACATCGGTGCCCGCCCCCGGTCGTACTCAGTCTTCGCTTTAACGCCGCCGGTCTTCGTACGCAACTTCAGCCAATCGTCTATAGTCGTGCGGCTCACCCCGAACGTCTTGTGAACCACCCACTTGCTTATGCCGCCGTCTACGGCGGCCAACACCCGCGTCCGTAAATCTTCACTGTGTGGTGCTCCCATTTGATAAATGTAGTCTCTGAATCGTGAAATGCTATATAACCTGAGTTCGGAGTTTGGTTGATGGCGAAATCCTTGTCCCTGACGCAACTATTGCCATGATACCAACGCCCACTATCGTTAAAAGACGTACAAATTCTCGAAAAAGGGTGAACTACCAGCGTTTCAGAGGTTTTTGAATGCCCGAAGTGCTGTATTTGCGTCCCTGACATGGAAGTAACTCCGAACTCAGGTTATATAAGTTACCTTGAGAACAGCGTCATTAAAACTTCGCTAGAACAAAAGCGAGCGTTTTAACACACTTAAAGCAAAAGTGAAACGTCTATTGTGCAGATACGTTCAATT
>JAABUN010007054.1_pt1 | contig 12429 bp, 10 predicted proteins | sample 5559311 | NCBI WGS metagenome assembly JAABUN01 (sample SAMN10711877, study PRJNA513370) | rock metagenome | isolation source: Antarctica rocks | place: Antarctica: Victoria Land, Siegfried Peak sud | reverse complement strand
GGAGCGGCTGACCGCCCTGTTCGCGGCCGACGAGCACGTCGAGGTCGAAGCGACCTGGGGCATCTACCAGCGGATGATCGCCGCGTACCGCGACCCCGACCCTCAGCACGGGCGTGAACTGATGACGCACCTGATCGAGTCGGTCAGTGCCGGCGTTCCCGGCGCGCTCACCGAGGTCATCACCCTCGGCCAAACCCTGAAGAAGCGAGCCAATGACGTCCTGGCCTATTTCAACCGCCCCGACACCAGCAACGGCCCCACCGAGGCCATGAGTCCCCCCGGCGTGTTCGGAGACTTCGAACCTTGGGAAGGTTGGAGTCATGCCAGGAGATACGAGGAAGCGGTACCCGGCTGAGCTGAAGGAGCGGGCGGTGCGGATGGTCGTCGAGATCCGCGGCGATTACGACTCGGAGTGGGCGGCGATGGCCAAGGTGTCCGAGCTGTTCGGGGTTGGCACGGCGGAGACGGTCCGTAAGTGGGTGCGTCAAGCTGAGGTGGACGAGGGTGCTCGGCCGGGCACGACGAGTGAGGAGTCGGCCGAGATGCGCCGGCTCAAACGTGAGGTCGCCGAGCTGAGAAGGGCGAAGGGCATTCTGAAGGCCGCGGTGGCTTTCTTCGGTGCCGAGCTCGACCGGCCCTTGCGGTGATCGTGGAGTTCATCCGCGGGCACGCGGGCCACCGGGATCGCGGTGGCCTGCGGTGGGATGTCGAGCCGATCTGCGCCGTGCTCACCGAGCACGGCCTGCCGATCGCCCCGTCGACGTACTACGAGCACGTCAATCGGCAACCGTCCGCGCGGGAACGCGCGGATGCGGTGCTGCTGACCGAGATCCGCAGGGTGCATCGGGACAACTTCGGTGTGTACGGGGCCCGGAAGGTGTGGCTGGCGCTGAACCGGGAGGGCCACCGGGTGGCTCGGTGCTCGGTGGAGCGGCTGATGCGCGGCCACGGCCTGAGCGGGGTGGTGCGGGGCAAGGTCAAGCGCACCACGATCGCCGACGCTGCTGCTGAGCGAGCCCCGGACCTGGTCGCCAGGAACTTCTCACCGGCCGCACCTGAGCGGCTGTGGGTGGCCGACATGACCTATGTCTCGACGTGGTCGGGGTGGGTGTACGTCGCGTTCGTCATCGGCGCGTTCGCGCGCCGGATCCTGGGCTGGCGGACCGGGATGAGCATGTCCAGCCAGCTGGTCCTGGACGCTCTCGAGCAGGCGGTGTGGACCCGGAACCGTTCCGGCGCAACAGATCTGACGGGTTTGGTCCATCACACAGACCGCGGCTTGCAATATCCGTCGATCCGGTTCGGCGAGCGTCTCGCCGCGGTCGGGATCGCGGCCTCCGTTGGCACTGTCGGTGATTCGTTCGATAACGCTCTCGCAGAAACGATCAACGGCCTGTACAAGACCGAGCTGATCAAGCCTCGCGGCCCGTGGCGCACCGTCGACCAGGTCGAGTACGCCACCGCCGAATGGGTCGATTGGTTCAATGCCACCAGGCTGTACGAGTACTGCGGGGACATCCCACCCGCGAGCTCGAGCCGCCTACTACGCTCAATACCGAGCCCAGCCAACCCCTGAGCTCTCACACCAGTAAGTCTCCGGACACACCGGGGCGGTTCAGTCCCCGTTAAGTGGCATCTGTTGGCCGTCGGTTGTGAGCGCCCTGAAGAGCACGTCGGACAGGCATCGTTTCAGCACTTGAGGGACCGCGCTCGGTGTCGCCGCATCAGCGCCTGACCACATCACGACGAATCGCTGACGTATGCCAGCTGACTTTTCTTGACCTCGTGGGCGCGCGGCCTGGCTCGCGTGCCCAGCCCCGTGAACCGATGTTGCTCCGTGGCTGGCCGTTCCCCCGCGGCATCAGAGCGTTCGTGCGCGCAGCTTGACGGGTGAGCGGGGACCGTTGACAGGGGGGGTCCATCACTGCTTAACTTCTGTGGAATCGATTTCTCAAAGTAGAGGATCCGACATGGATGCGCCCCGCACCAACCCCATCAAGGTGCTGCTGGCGGGTGAGAGTTGGGTGGCCAGCGGTAGTCACATCAAGGGAAGTGACGTGTTCGACCAGCCCCGGTATGAAGAGGGCGGCGTCGAGCTAGTCCACGCTCTCAGTGCTGCCGGGATCGGCGTCACCCGAGTGCCTGCTCATCTCGTGTCCCGGGACTTCCCGGCTTCGTTAGCAGGACTGGCGGAGTACGACGTGGTAATCGTCAGCGACGTGGGTGCCGACTCCTTCGAACTCACGGACGACTGCCTCAGCGGTCGACGCAGCGTGAGTCGCCTGCGCGTCCTCGCCGAGTGGGTGGCCGACGGCGGCGCCTTGCTCATGATCGGCGGGTACATGTCATTCTCCGGCATCCAAGGGCGAGCAGGGTTCGCCCGCAGCCGGCTCGCTGGGGTTCTTCCCGTGGCCATGCTGGATCACGACGACCGGGTGGAACGCCCGGACGGGGTTGAGCCTCTGGTGGTCGACTCGTCACATCCGATCGTCGCCCGACTACCGAGTTCCTGGCCTTTCCTCCTCGGATACAACGAGGTACGTCCGAGGGAAGGGTCGACGGTCCTGGTGACGGTCGACGAGAGCCCGCTGCTCGTCGTTGGATCTCACGGACGCGGTCGGGCCGCTGCGTTTTCTAGCGACTGCGCGCCCCACTGGGCTAGTCATGACTTCCTCGCTTGGCCGCACTACGCCGACGTATTTGGTCGCCTCGTGGGCTGGCTGGCCGGGGCTAGCGTGCTGGATCAGAGCCCCCCTCCAAAGCTGTAAGACTCACTCGCATCACGCTTAGTTCTGCCGCCCGACCTCACCCCGGCATTCCAGCATTCCCCGAAATTGGAGCGTCTCATGGCAACAGATCAGAACACCTATTCCCGTCGTTGGCTTCTTGGAGCCTCTGGCGCCGCCGTCGGCAGCATTGGACTGTCGGGGCTTCTCGCAGCGTGCGGGGGGGGCGGCTCAAGCAGTTCAGGTAAGGCGACACTCGAGGTCTGGATGTACTCGGAGCCATCGCGGACGCTGATCCAGGACAACCAGATCGCGGCGTTCCAGAAGAAGCACCCGGACATCAAGATCAATTTGACCCGGACCGACTTCTCCACGTACTACAGCAAGCTTGCCACATCGATCGCCTCGGGTAAGTTGCCCGACGTCTTCATGATGAGTGGCGCCTACTTCTACCAAGCCGCTCACCAAAAGGCACTATTGGACCTGACCGATCGGGCCAAGAAGGCGAATCTGTCCTTGAGCAACTACTTCGGGACGCCCACTGGGGAAGATGTCAGTTGGGAAGGAAAGACTTACGGGATCCCGGGTGAGATCGACACGGTGGCCCTGGCCTACAACGAGGACATGTTTGCCGAGGCCGGCCTTAGCGTCCCTACCGCCGGATGGACGTGGGACCAACTGCTGACGGCGGCCGAGGGGCTGACAAAGAAGAAGAACGGCAAGCAACAGTACGGCTTCTACTCCCGAAACAGCTCGCAGGAAGCTTGGGGGAGCTTCGTCCGGCAGAATGGCGGCAACTTCCTGGATGCCAGCCAGACCAAGGGCGCCTTGGACCAGCCGGAGGCTCTCGAGGGCATCCAGTTCGCCGTGGACTTGGTCCACAAGTACAAGGTGTCCCCATCCGCGTTGGGCGTATCGTCGCTCCCTGGCTATATCGAGTCCACCGGAAACCCATTTCTGACGGGCTTGGTAGGCATGAAGTTTCAGGGAAACTACGAGATGGCGCTGCTGAACCAGATCAAAGACTTCAAGTGGAACGTCGTGCGGATGCCAAAACAGAAGAAGGCGGGCGGCATCGGCTGGTACCAGTCATGGGTCATTGGTTCGACGACGAAACACCCCGACGAGGCGTGGACCCTGCTCGAGTTCCTCACGACTCAAAGTGGCCAGTCGGTCATGGCAGAAACGCCAGGTCGCGGGCTCACGCCTGCTCTTAAGAGCGCCGCAGCAAGCCCGCCGTTTGTCCAGTCGAGTGCGCCAGACATGAAAGCCTGGACTGACGGCTGGGCTGAACACTTCGACTTCGCATTCCACCCCGCCTGGCTTGAGTATCAGGGGATCTACAGCAAGGCGTTGGACGCATGCTTTAACAACAACGCGAGCGTGAGGGACGCCATCGCCTCGGCCACTCCTCAAGTGAATGCGGCATTGGCCCGCTACCCATGGTTCGATGCCACCAAACTCTCACCCGTCGCCTGGTCGGGGTGATCGCAAGTGTTCCGTGGGGGCTCCGCGATCGAACACGCGGCCACGCTGTGCCCTCGCGGCGCCGAAAACAACACGATCATCCCGATGCAGTTGCCTGAGATTGTCGGCCTCGCGGGCGACCTCAGGCGCCGAGCAGGGGACGCGCTGGCGGCATGCGTTGGTGGTCTCGACCAAGACCCGATCCAATGGATTGAGCGAGGCGTGGTCGAACAGGGAGCTACGATCTTCGAGGGAGCGGCTAATGTCATCTGATTCTCGATTGTTGGGATCTGCGAGGAAGCTTGTAAAAAATCGAAAGGCGCCTCGCCCTGACTCCCACGTGATCCCGCACCCCCCGAAGAATCAAGCAGCGCGCACTGAGACTATGTGGGCCTGGGCCTTCATGCTCCCCACCATGATCGGGCTTCTATTCTTTATCGTAGGTCCCATGCTTGTCGCCCTTTACATCAGCTTCACCGAATGGTCGCTTCTCGGAAGTCCCGAATGGCTGGGCCTGTCGAATTTCTCGAATCTATTCCGCGACCCGCTGTTCTGGACTGCATGGCGCAACACAATTGTCTACACGGGGGTCTCGGTGCCCCTCAGCATGGCGTTGGGCTTGGGGATCGCGGTGCTGCTGAACCGCAAGTTGCCAGGCATGGGGCTCTTCCGGGTCCTCTTCTTCGTCCCGATGACCGTTGGTGTCGTAGCCAGTGGGCTGTTGTGGTCGTGGATGTTCACCCCTCAGTACGGTTTGCTGAATTATCTGTTCCACTTCGTGGGTTTGGGGCCTTACCCCTGGTTGACTGCTGAAAGCACGGCGATGCCATCGATTATCTCCGTGGGTGTGTGGCGAGCGCTCGGCTTTAACATCATCATCTTCTTGGCCGGCCTCCAAGCGGTGCCACAGCCCCTCTACGACGCTGCCACGGTCGATGGGGCTGGCGCCGTGCGCAAGTTCCGACACATCACCGTGCCGATGCTGTCCCCGACAATCTTCTTTAGCACCCTCATCGGATTCATCATGTCTTTCCAAGTTTTCGAACAGACCTATGTCATGACGCAGGGAGGGCCAGGAAACAGCACCCTGACAATCATCTATTTCATCTTCCAGCAAGGCTTCTCTTATCTGCGCATGGGCTACGCATCGGCTGCCTCGGTGACGTTCCTCGTCATCCTGTCGATCGCCACGATGCTGATGCTGCGACTCCAGAGCAGGCTGGTGCACTATGAGAACTAGATCAAAGGCGGCAACGTTCGTCGCGACGACCCGAGTTAACGATCGAACCGACGAGAGCCGGCCGCTCATGAACCCGGTTGCCCTTGGCCGTTTGCTGACGAACGCATCAGTTTACGCGCTGCTGACCATTGTGGCTATTGTCATTCTCTTTCCGATCCTCTGGATGTTCCTCACGTCGTTTAAGCCGGAGAACGAGGTCCAGCAGTATCCCCCGACGATCCTGCCGAGGACGTGGACCTTGAGCGCCTACGACCACGTGCTGACGCTCTACCCGTTCGTGCGCTTCTTGGCGAACTCCCTCGCCATATCGATCGCCGTCACCGTTGGCACACTCATCTCGTGTGCGATGGCGGCGTTCGCGCTGGTGTATCTGCGGTTCAGGGGTAGGGAAGTCATCTTTCTCGTTGTGCTCGGCACGTTGCTCGTCCCGTTCGCCGCCACCATGGTGCCGATCTTTTTCGAAATGTCCAAGGTCGGCTGGATAAATACGTGGTACCCCTTGATCGTGCCCGCCTTCCTGGGCAATGCGTATGGCATATTCTTGTTGCGCCAGCTCTTCCGCGGCGTTCCCCGGGAGCTGGGTGAGGCCGCGACGCTGGACGGATGCGGTCCCGTGCGGGTACTCCGGCACATATATCTGCCCTTGAGCACGGCTGCTTTCACTGCGCTCGGCGTCGTCACGTTCATCAACTCGTGGAACAACATGATCGCGCCGCTGCTTTTCGTCAACGACCAGAGCAAGATGCCGGTGGCAGTTGGTTTGGCATACCTCAACGGCCAAGGCTCGGCCATCTGGTCATGGCTTATGGCGGCGTCCACGATGAGCGTGCTACCACTGCTGCTGCTTTACACGTTGGGTCAGCGCTACGTCGTCAGCGGTATGACTTTGGCCGGTGCGGACAGATAGTCGGCCACCTCCCGCCGAGGTTGATGCTCCCATCGCTCTTTCCCAAACTAATTCGTTCCCTTTGGAGGTGTGTGGATGATCGATCCAACACGCGTCAAACGTGCCGCGTACGCGCATATTGACGACAGTCAAGACGCCCTGACGGTGTTTCTATCTGAGTATCTGCAGCACAAGTCCATCAACCCCTCGCGGGCGTTGGACTTCGAACCAGGAGGGACGACGGAGTGCCAGCGGTGGCTGGCCGATCGCCTTTCAAGGCTTGGTTGCTTCGAGCAGGTGGAGCTGTTGCAGTCGGGGCCGGACGACTTCAATGTAGTTGCGACAATGTGCGCTTCGTCGCCGCAGGATCATAGGTCGATCTTGTTCAACGGGCACAGCGATGTCGTTCCGGTGACCCAGGAGCACTACGGCGAGTGGTCTGGAGGGGATCCGTGGAGCGGACACGTTCGGGAGGGGGCAGTCTTTGGCCGCGGAGCCTCGGACATGAAGGGCGGGAATGCCGCCGTCGTCTGGGCCATGCTGGCGCTGTCCCAGGTGGGCTTCGTTCCACCGGGCCGCGCAACGGCGAGCTTCATCATCGGTGAAGAGTCGGGCGAGGTGGACTTGGGGCCGCATCACATCTTGAATCAGGGGTACGGGGCGGATATCGCCGTCATTACAGAACCCTCGGGACTTGAGGTGAGTCCGGCAGCCGTTGGCTGGTTCTTCTTCCAGGTCGTCGTCCGGGGCGAAGCTGCGCATGCGGCGGGTCGGGCAAGGTCAATCTACCCGTCGAGTGGAGGCGTCATCGGCGTGAACGCCATCGATTTGATGGGCCGGATCATGGGGCGTTTGCGAGATCTGGAGCAGCAATGGGGTCTATACGAACACCATCCTTTGATGGGGCCAGGAACGATGGCGCTGAACCCCGTGCAGATTCAGGGGGGCGGCATGCAGGCGACGACGCCAGACCTGTGCTCCGCGGTGTGGGCCGCGACGTTGAGTCCCAACCGGCCCTGTGCGGAAGTGATTGCCGAGATCAAGCGGGTGATCGACACGGTGGCCGTCGGAGATGTCTGGCTTGAGGCGAACCCCGTGGAGGTGGTATTTCCCTACCTCCACACCTTCTATGACCCCATCGACCTGCCGGTTGACCATCCCGCAGCTGAGACTCTCGCTCGGGCCGTTGCCGACGCAGCCGGGGCGTCTAGGGGCGTCGGGATGATGCTGACGCCGACCGATGCGAATCTGTTCGCCGCCGCCGGCCAGCCTGCGATCGTGTGCGGCCCGGGGCAGCTTGTAGGCAGCGGTGTCCACGGCCTCAACGAGCACATCAAGATCGATGATGTCGTCCAGGCAGCGAAGGCCTACGCCGCGATGATCGTGGACTGGTGCTCCCAGGCTCGGGGCCGCTAAGTGCCCTCCCCGAGCGGGTTCGAGAGGTCAGCCAAACGCGGCACCCGACATGTCTAACGCTGCGGTCGTCGGCATCGACATAGGTACCTCGGCAAGCAAGGGTGTCCTAGTAGGGCTTGACGGGGCGCTGATGCGCACCGCCGTCCGAGAGCACACCGTCGACCGTCCCGCGCCCGGAATGGTCGAGATGGACGCTGAGGTGTGGTGGGAGGAGTGCGTCTCCCTTATCCGCGAACTGCTCGCCGGCGCGGACGTTCGTACCGTAGCGGTCGGGGTCAGCGGTATGGGACCGTGCGTGTTGCTAGCGGACGACGAAGACACCCCGTTACGACCGGCCATCCTCTACGGCGTCGACACCCGATCGGTGCCGCAGATCGCTCGGCTCGAGAAGCAATTGGGGGCGGACCTGATCCTGGCACGCTGTGGATCGGTCCTCTCGACCCAAGCGGCAGGGGCCAAGATGGCATGGGTCGCCGATGAGGAACCGGAGATCTTTTCTCGCGCGCGACGGCTCTACATGCCCAGTTCGTGGCTCGTGCGCAACCTGACCGGGGCTTATGTCCTGGACCATCATTCGGCGAGCCAATGCACGCCGATCTACGACACAGTCGAGCGCGAGTGGTACGACCCGTGGGTCCAGTTGGTCGTCCCGCAACTCGAGCTGCCGCAGCTCCGCTGGGCCGGTGAAGAGGGAGGGAGGGTCACCGCGAAGGCAGCTCGGCTGACGGGCCTACCGGAGGGCATCCCCGTGACCACCGGCACGATCGATGCTTGGGCTGAGGCCGTGAGCGTCGGCGCCCAAGGCGTGGGTGACCTGATGCTGATGTACGGAACGACGATGTTCCTTATCCACACCGTGCCAACGTACCTGACCAGTCCCTGGCTCTGGAGTACGGTTGGTGCTCTCCCAGACACACGTAACCTGGCTGGTGGGATGGCTACGTCGGGGGCGATCACCGCTTGGTTGCGTGCCCTCTTTGGCTCACCCCACTTTTCGGAGTTGCTGCGCCTCGCCGAGCAGTCGGGGGTAGGCGCTGGTGGGTTGCTCATGCTGCCTTACTTCGCCGGGGAGCGGACGCCCATCATGGACCCGCAGGCTCGGGGTCTCATCGCGGGCCTGACGTTGTCCCACGGTCAGGGCGACCTCTACCGGGCGGCGCTCGAGGCGACCGGATTCGGGGTGCGTCACAACATCGAGGCGATCAAGGCAGCAGGCGGTGACGTCCGGCGCATTGTCGCGGTCGGCGGTGGGACGCAGGGTGGGCTGTGGACCCAGGTCGTGTCGGACATCACCGGCCTGAAGCAGGAGATCCGCTCGCACTCCGTCGGCGCCAGCTACGGGGGTGCCTTCTTGGCGGCCCAGCTCGTCGGTGACGCAGACATTGACCGCTGGAACCCGGTTGAGGGAGTCATCACCCCTCAGCCCGACACGGCAGGTGAGTACGACGAGCTCTACACCCTCTATCGCAGTCTCTATACGACTTCCATCGACGTCACTCACGCGCTAGCCGCGCGTCAGGGACGTTGAGCAGCCCAGCAATTTCGCCATCAATGGACGAAGGAACCTACATGACCTCCTACGCCGTGCCACAGCGCCTTGAGCCACCAACTCTCGAACCAGGCGTGGTCTACACCATCTCGAGCGGCGACCTACGCCAGGCAGCCAACGTAACCTGCTGGCCGACGCAGGAGAGGCTCGAGGCCGACCTTACGGCCGCTGTAGAGAAGTTGGGATGGACGGTACGACGCGGCCACCCCTTTGAGCCCGAGAAGGGTCACGGCTTCATCGACAGTCAGCGCTGCGGGATCGAGGTTTTCAAGACCTTGCCGACGGACGCTCCACTCATCGTGGCCGAAGGTGTCTGGCAGTACAGCCACCACGTGCTGGCCGGGCTCCGTACCCACAGGGGTCCGATCTTAGTGGTGGCTAACTGGAACGGCGAGTACCCCGGCCTGGTGGGTCTGCTGAACCTGACCGCCAGTCTCACGAAGGCTGGCATAGGCCATTCGAAATTGTGGAGCGAGGACTTCACGGACGATTGGGCGGTCCAAGGGCTCATGACGTGGCTCACCTCAGGGGAGTTGACTCACGACCTGAGCCACGTCCATGACCTCCCCCGGCTCCAGGACGGTCCGGAGGTGGCGCTTGGCGTCGCGCTCGCACGGCAGCTAGCCAACGAAAAGGCGATCATCGGTGTCTTCGATGAGGGCTGCATGGGCATGTACAACGCGATCTTCGACGACGAGCTCATCAACCCGCTCGGAATCTACAAGGAGCGAATCTCGCAGAGCGCCCTCGTCGCCGAGATGGGCAGGATCCGCGACGACGAGGCTGTGGCCGTTCGGTCATGGCTCGACGCGGCGGGCTTTACGTTCCACACAGGCACCGACGAGGCCACTGAGCTCACCGATGCCCAGCTGATGAGTCAGTTCAAGATGTACATCGCCGCACTTCGGATGGCGGACGACTTCGGCCTTGACGCCATCGGCATTCAATACCAGCAAGGCCTCAAAGACACCGTGCCGGCCAGCGATCTTGCCGAGGGTTTGCTCAACAATGTGGAGCGTCCCCCTGTCCTTAGCCGCGACGGCACCCGAGAGCTGTACGCAGGGCGACCCCTGCCGCATTTCAACGAGGTCGACGAAGGCGTCGCAGTTGACTCCCTCGTCACGAACCGGGTGTGGACTGCGATGGGTCTGGACCCGGCCACGACCCTCCATGACATCCGCTGGGGTGAGGACTTCGACGGCCGGTTCGTGTGGGTTTTCGAGATCTCGGGGGCGGTGCCTGCCTCCCACCATGGCGGCTATAACAAATCTTGGAGCATGCGGCAGCCCGCTATGTACTTCCCACTTGGCGGCGGAACTCTGTCCGGTGTATCGAGGCCCGGCGAGATCGTCTGGTCGCGGGTGTTCATCATGGACGGCGGCCTGCACGTCGACCTCGGCCGCGCGACCGCTCTCGAGCTTCCGGCGGATGAGACCAAGAGGAGACTGGAGGCGACCACCCTGCAGTGGCCCATCATGCACGCCTCACTCCATGGCGTGACGCGTGATCAGTTCATGGCCCGTCACAAGGCGAACCATCTCAACGTGGCTTACGGAGATGACGTGGCGAGTGCCGATAAGGCGCTGATCGCTAAGGCGGCGATGTTTTCAAATTTGGGTGTGGCGGTGCACCTCGTCGGCAACGTAAATGTCTGACCCCCTGATCCCCTGGCCCAACTAACCCACCCAAGTGCATGGAGGACACCATGATTGCGATCCCACTGACCAAGCTTCCGCAGGAGGAGTACGTCGAACGTCTAGCGCGCGTTTCGCGCTCGCATGGCGGAGCGGGGGACCGAGATCGGCCTCGCGTATGCCAACGAGTTCGTGCCGGGAGACATCCAGTACCTCACCGGTTACGACCCACAGATCGAAGCCGTGGCAGCCGTCGTGACTCCTGACGGAGTAGCCCTACTGGGCGGCCCCGAGGGCGAGGCGATGTTCAACGACCAGGAGGCGCTCGGGACATGGTTCAACCTGGAGCTGTTTGAGGTCCCCTTTCAGGACTACGGCACCCTTCAATTCTCAAGTCTCGAAAGCGTCTTCGCCGGCCTGGGGGTGGCGAAGCCCGACCATGTCTTGTTGCTCACCGACGCCAAGTACGTTCCGCACGCCTTGGTCGGGTACTTCAGCTCCTACGGCGCATCTATCGATCCCGCGCAGGAAATCCTGGCCGAGTGTCGCTATACCAAGACACCCCTTGAACTGCAGTTGTTCGCCGAGGCGAGCCGCATCGCCACCCAGGCAACCGCGGCCATGCTCGATGCCCTCCAACCTGGAATGACGGAACTGCAGCTCGCGGCTGTAGGGGACGCCACCTGCAAGGGTGAAGGCGCATACTCCTACGGGTGGGACACCATGGTGCTTTCTGGCGGGCGCGTTAACAGCATCATTGGACGGTCAGCGAACAAGGTCATCGAGGATGGTGAGCTTGTCCTGATCGGCGCCTGTCCCCGATACGCGGGATATGCGTCGACCGTGGGCCGAACGGTGGTCGCAGGAAAGCCCAAACCCGACCAGGTTCGCTTCCTCGAGGCGGGTGCGCGGGCGCTCCAGCTTGTCGCGCAGCACCTGGTGGCCGGAGGGCCTGCGCGAGAAGTGGATCTAGTTCCTCGCGCCTTCCTTGAAGAGCAGGGGCTGGGCGCCTTCCACGCGTATGGGGTGGGGCACGGCATTGGGTTTTCCGAGTGCCTGGAGTGGAGGACGGCTACCCGGAGCAGCGACTACACGCTCCCGTCGGGCATCAGCATGAGCTTGGACGTGGGCATCTTTCGCAACCCGTCGGGATATAACGGTCGCTTCGAGGACCCGTACATCATCGGGCACGACGGTACGACCCCGCGACTGACCGACCTGCCGATCCTAATGACGGACGCGTGACGCGGCCCGGGGCGGTGTGTCCGTAACGAAGCTCGTGGGGCGCCGACAGCGCCACACTGACTGCCTGATCGCAACTCACTGAGGGGAGCAGTCATGTTGGACGGATCGAACTTTCGGAGGATCTTTCCGGATGGCAAGCCGCTTTGATGACGCTTACCGAAAGTCCCTAGTGTCGCTCATCGAATTTCCCCACCCTGTGGCGTTGATGAGGTTAGCGGATTGTGTTGGGTTCGAGGGTGTCGAGCAGGTCGGATATCGCGACGGGT
>JAABUN010007053.1_pt1 | contig 12432 bp, 16 predicted proteins | sample 5559311 | NCBI WGS metagenome assembly JAABUN01 (sample SAMN10711877, study PRJNA513370) | rock metagenome | isolation source: Antarctica rocks | place: Antarctica: Victoria Land, Siegfried Peak sud | reverse complement strand
GTGCTGGAACGGGTATCGTAAATCCGGCAGACAAACAAATAAAGTTGAATCAGTTGATTTTCCATAAGCAAGAAAATTCTACCAATCAACCTGTTTGTCTGTCTTTTCAACTACTGATTCGCATTAATATACATTTAAGTTGTGAAAGATATAATATCGAGCTGCAAAGGTTTTGATTGGGACGATGGAAATTCCAATAAAAATTGGCATCTTCATCGTGTAGCCGACGGCGAATGTGAAGACGTTTTTTTTAATTTGCCGCTGATTATCACTGCCGACGCGCAGCATTCAGACCGCGAAAAAAGATTTTACGCGCTCGGCAGAACCGAAAACAATCGCCGTCTATTCGTCGCTTTCACGCTCAGAGAAGATTTAATCCGTATCATTTCCGCCCGCGATATGACGCGCGGCGAACGAAGAAAATATGCCGAAAAAATTAAAAGATGTACCGATTTTTAAGAACGAAGACGAGGAGCGCGAATTTTGGGCAAAACGGGACTCGACCGATTTTATCGATTGGGAAAACGGCAAATTGAATGTTTTGCCGAACCTGAAACCGACGACGCGAACCATTTCTCTCCGAATGTCCGAATCTATGCTCGACCAGATTCGCCTGATAGCAAATCAGCGCGACGTGCCGTATCAATCGCTGATAAAAATGTTTTTGAAAGACAGAATCAAAGAGGAATTGAAAAGCAGTTAAAAAAAATGAAACAAATAATTTTTACTGCGGCTTTGATTTTCGCCTTTTGCTTTGCGGCTCTCGCTCAAACAAATGTAAGCCAATCAAAAGCAACTAAAATCACCGAATATGAGCAAGACTACGGTTCTGAGTATGGAAAACTTTCAATAGGAGACACTGCCACAGCATTACAAAACAATTTGAACGCCGAAGGTGTAATCAAAATTCAAGCAATAGGAAATTATGAAATCACTAGGCAGCTAGTACAAATTAAAAATCTCTTGAAATTTAGGGCAGTTGATCTGACTCGTTTTTCATTTGCAATCAGAAAAGACGATAAACAAATTATACAGTATTGGCTTGTCCCGCTGGGTGAGAGCGTTCCCGATTGTGAAGATTGTATAATTATCCGAGCTGAAGATTACGACAAACTGGCAAATTTCTTTAACCCGAAACCAAAACTAAAAAAACGTAAAAAACAAAAATTATAACCGCACCGAAAATCGGATAAAACTTAGACCGGCTTTTTATTGACACTATCCGAACTTTGCCTTTGTGATAAAATGACCGTATGAAAACAATCGAAATAAATGTTCCCGATGAAGTTTTGAGTTTTCTCGGTTCGGTGTCGAAAGAGCAGGAAAAGTTTGTCTTGGAAGCAATAAACGAAAAAGTCAATCGTGAGAAAAGGCGCGAGTTAAAGACGCTTCTCGCCGAAGGTTATCAAGCGACATCGGCGGAAGATTTGAAAATCACGAGGGAATTTGAAACTGCCGATTTGGAAAACTTATGAGCCGCGTCTTAAAAGGCGAAATCTATCTCGCGGATTTAAACCCGACCGTCGGCAGCGAAATCGCAAAAACTCGTCCCGTGCTGATTGTTTCCAACGACATCAATAACCAATATGTCGCTACCGTTACAAATGTGCCGATTAGCTCGACCACCGAAAAGATTTATCCATTTGAAGTTTTCCTGCCGCAGGGCAAGCGAATCTGACGAACGATTCAAAAGCTAAAGCCAATCAAATCAGAACGATTGACAAGTTGCGTTTAAGAAAACAGCTTGGCAAAATCAACGAAGAAATTTTACGAGAAATCGAAAAGGCAATTTTAATACATCTTGAAATCGAAACTTAAAATAAAATTATGACCGCGCCGAAAACACAACAAAACTTAGACCAGCTTTGCATTAACACTATCCGAACTTTGTCGCTCGATGCCGTGCAGAAAGCCGAATCGGGGCATCCGGGCTTGCCGCTCGGAATGGCGCCGACGGCTTATGTTTTGTGGACGAAGTTTATGCGCTACAACCCGAAAAATCCGAAGTGGTTTAACCGCGACCGCTTTTTATTGTCAGCCGGACACGGCTCGATGCTGATTTATGCGATGCTGCATTTGACCGGCTACGATTTGTCGTTGGACGAGATAAAGCGGTTTCGGCAGCTTCATTCAAAAACGCCGGGACATCCCGAAAACTTTATGACGCCGGGCGTCGAGATTACGACCGGACCTTTGGGGCAAGGTTTCGCCAACGGCGTCGGAATGGCGATGGCGGAGGCGCATCTGGCGGCGAAGTTTAATCAAAAAGGCTTTCCCGTTGTCAATCATCACATTTACTGCATCTGCTCGGACGGTGATTTAATGGAAGGCGTAAGTTATGAATCCGCTTCACTTGCGGGACATTTAAAACTCTCGAATCTGATTTATTTTTACGACGACAACAATATAACGATTGAAGGAAATACGAGCATCGCGTTTAACGAAGACGCGACGAAGCGTTTTGAAGCGGCGGGCTGGCACGTCATTATGGTCGAAGACGGCAACGATTTGAAGGCAATTGAAAACGCGATAAAAGAAGCGTGCAAAGTTACCGACAAGCCGAAATTGATTCGCGTCAAAACGATTATCGGTTTCGGAATGCCGAAGCAAGGCACGAACAAAGCGCACTCGGACGCGCCCGGCGAAGAAGCCGTTAAAGAGACGAAAAGAAATTTAGGCTGGGATGAAAACAAACATTTTTATGTGCCGAAAGAAGCGTCGGCGCATTTCCGCGAAGCGATAAAACGCGGCGCTCAATATGAAAAAGATTGGGACGCGCTCGTGAAAAATTACGAGAAAACACACGGCGATTTGGGCAAGACTCTGAAGGAAACGCGGCTTAATAAATTGCCCGAAGGTTGGGAAAAATCTTTGCCGACATTCGATAACGTCGAAGCCAAAGCGACGCGCGCTTATTCGGGCGAAGTCATCAACGCGATTGCCGCAACCGTTCCGCAGCTTTTCGGCGGCTCGGCGGATTTAGCGCCGTCAAACAACACGAACATCAAAGAATCGGGCAGCTTTGAACCTGAAAATTATCAAAACCGCAACATCCATTTCGGCATCCGCGAACACGCGATGGGCGCGACGATGAACGGGATGGCTTTGTATGGCAGCGTGATTCCTTACGGCGGAACTTTCCAAACGTTTAGCGATTACGTGCGCCCCGCGATTCGGCTTGCAGCCTTGTCCGGCATTCAGACGATTTACGTTTTCACGCACGATTCAATCGGTTTGGGCGAAGACGGTCCGACGCACCAATCGGTCGAACATCTCGCCGCGATGCGCGCGATTCCGAATCTCGCCGTCATTCGCCCGTGCGACGCATTTGAAACGCGCGAAGCGTGGTGCGCCGCATTATTACGCGACAAAGCGCCGACGGCGTTCGCCTTTTCGCGCCAGAAAGTCGCGCTCATTGACCGCAAAAAATTCGCCGACGCGCGCGGTTTGCACAAAGGCGCGTATATTTTAGCCGAAGCCGAAAACAAAACGGGCGAAACAGTTCAGCCGCAAATAATTTTAATCGCAAGCGGAACGGAAGTCGGCTTGGCGATGCAGGCGCGCGAACAGCTAAACGCGCAGAATATTCCGACGCGCGTCGTCTCGATGCCGTGCTGGGAATTTTTCGGCGAGCAATCGGCGAAATATAAAGAATCGGTTTTCCCCGCAAATATAAAAGCGCGAATGGCAATCGAAGCGGGCGTCTCTTTCGGCTGGGCGAAATACGTCGGACTCGAAGGCGACACGCTGACGGTTGACCGCTTCGGCGCGAGCGCTCCCGCCGAAGACGTTTTCAAAGAATTCGGTTTTACGGTTGAAAATGCGGTTAGAAAAGCGAAAAAATTAATCAAATAATTCGGCGTAACGCTATTTTCCGTCAGCAATTACGGAAAAGCGAAAATGTTCAAAAAATGCCGTCGCAATCAAAAGATTCGGGCGGCATTTTTAATGAAAGCGGCTCAGCATTGTGTGTATCAGCGCGATGAAAATAAGCGTGAAAGCGCCGAACAGCATCGCCGCGCCGCCGATAATAAAAGCTACCAGATAACGAACCAGAGCGTCATAAACGATTCGACGCGGGCGTCGCGCGGGCGGCTCGCGTCGTATAAAACCGTTACCGTTTCGCCGACTTTGCCCGCCGCTGGCGTCGTGCCTTGCGCGAACTCGAATTCGAGCGTTTGCCCGCTCGCGGTTTGAAAGCGAATCGTCGGAAAATAGACGTAAGTCAACTCGCTCGGCAGCGAATTCAAGCGCAGCTGGCGTCCGTCGAGCTTCGTTATCAAACCGCTCGCCCGCGCCAAAGTCTTTGTGCGGCGGCGAAAATTTACCAGCGACCGGACATTGTAAATCACGAGCGCCGCGCCGCCGACTAGCGAGACGCCGCCCGTTAAATACAGCATCAAAAAGTTCGATTGCCATTCCGACGACTCCATTGTTTTTCTCTCTTTAACCCCAAAACTTTTCTCATTTGCGAATATGATTTTATGCAAAATCATATTCGCGTGCTTTTAATAGAGTATCAAACTTTAACGCGCATCGGCATAAAAACGATTTTGAGCGCGCAGGCAGACATCGAAATCGTCGGCGAAGCGGCGAACGGTGCGGAAGGTTTCGAGTTGTTTAAAAAGACGAATCCGGCGGTCGTGATTCTGGGCTTGCGACTTCCCGATTCGTGCGCGATTGACGATTTGGAAAAGTATTTCGCCGAAGATGCGCGAGCGAAAATCATCGTTTTAGCCGAACACGCGGGCGACGCGGAAATCAGTCGCGCGTTGAAAAGCGGCGCGCTCGGCTACGTCTGCAAAGACGTTTCGGCGAACGATTTGCTCAAAGCGATTCGCATCGTCGGCGCGGGCAAAAAGTATATTCCGCAGGCGATTGCCGATATTTTATCGGAAAGTTTCGGACAGGAAGAGATGACGCCGAGCGAGCGGAAAATTCTGCGGTTTGTGACAAGCGGTCAATCGAATAAGGAAATCGCTTTTAACCTCGACATCAGCGAAAACACCGTTAAGACGCACGTTAAAAATCTTTTCGACAAGCTCGGCGTTTCGGACAGAACGTCCGCCGCGACTTTGGCGATTCGGCGCGGATTGGTGCGGATTGACCGCTGAGAATTTCAAAATCACTCACCCGAATTGATGAGAAATCCGTCGCCGCAATTGATGATTGCGCGGCGGTTTTTTTGCTGTAATCTTAATTTATCGAACGAGATATTAAGGAGAAAATAAAATGATAAACATCAGAAAAAGCAACGAGCGCGGCGGCGGAAATTTCGGTTGGCTCGACACGAAATACACGTTTTCATTCAACAATTATTATGACCCGCGCTTTATGGGCTTTCGCAATCTGCGCGTGATAAATGAAGATTACGTCGATGCGAATCAAGGCTTCGGCACGCACGGACATTCGGATATGGAAATTATCACGTATGTCGTCTCCGGCGAACTCGCGCACAAGGACAGCAGCGGCGGCAGCGAAACTTTGCGCCCGCACGAAGTTCAGCGAATGACGGCGGGAAGCGGCATCAGGCACAGTGAATTTAACCCGTCGAAAACCGAGAAAGTTCATCTGCTTCAGATTTGGATTCTGCCGGAGAAAAACGATTTAGAACCGGGCTACGAGCAAACTTATTTCGCGCCGGAAACCAAACAGGGCAAGCTCAAACTCGTCGCGTCGCGCGGCGGAGACGACGGCTCAGTTAATATAAATCAGGACGTGAAACTTTATTCTTCGATTTTGAAAACGGGCGAAGAAGTCGCGCACGAATTGGCGGCGAATCGCCACGCTTGGATTCAAATCGTCAAAGGTTCAATCACGCTCAAAGGCGAGATTTTAGAGGCGGGCGACGGCGCGGCAATCAGCGACGAAACCGCTTTGAAAATCAAATCGCTCGCGGACGAAACCGAGTTTTTACTGTTCGATTTGAACTGAAAAGAACACGACGCGGACAAACACGGATTTGGCGGATTGGCACAGATGTTTTTAAATTTCTGGGAAAATCCGCTTTATCCGTGTTTGTCCGCGTCCTGTTTTCCGTTAAAATTCCACTGTGAAATCCAAAACAAAAATCGCCGCGCCGCGCGACGCTTCAGCCGTCGTTTTATTGAATCAAGATTCGTCGAAAGTCGTTTGGGCGCAGCGCAATCCGCAGATTGCATTCTTGGACGGATGGCACGCTTTTCCCGGCGGAAAAGTCGAAGTGGCGGACGCCCTTGTTAAAATAAAAAACTGCGCGGACGAAAGTTTAGAAAAATTCGTCGTCGCGGCGGCGCGCGAATGTTTTGAAGAAGTCGGCGTTCTGCTTGTCGGAGGCGGCGAACGATTAACAAGAGGTCAGCGCATCTCTTTGCACGACGATTTAATCAGCGGCAGATTTTCGTTTGCCGAAATTTTAACGGGCTGGAATCTGCACATCGACGCCGCCGATTTTTCTTACGCCGGTTTTTGGACGACGCCGCAATTTTCGCCCGTTCGATTTAAGACCAGATTCTTCGTCGCTCGATGTCCTTTGAAACAAACGCCTTACGACGCGATTTCCGAATTGCGAAACGTCCGATTTACCGAGCCGAAAACGGCTTTGCAGCTTTGGGAAAAATCCGAAGTTTTGATTTCGCCGCCGGTTTTAATCGCTTTTAAAGAATTGTCAGATGCCACAAAAGACGGAGAAAATTTAACCGCAGATGAACGCGGATTCACGCAGATAAGCCAAAGATTGAAAGCCGAAAATCGAAAAATAAAAAACGTCGCGCAAAAACTTCTCGAAAAATCTAAAATCCGCGCGGGAGAAATCGATTACGTCGAGCTTAATTCACGCCTCGTTTGTTTTCCAGTAAAAACCGAAACCTTGCCGCCCGCGACACATACGAACTGTTTTATCGTCGGCGGAAAAGAATTTGTCGTCATCGACGCGGCGGCGCGCGGCGAAAGCGAACAGGCGAAATTATTTAAATTAGTTGACGATTTTGTAGAACACGGCGGCGTTTGCCGAGAGATTGTCGTCTCGCATCTGCATCGAGACCACATCGGCGGCGAGCGCGCGTTGAGAAAACATCTTCTTGAAAAATACTCGATGCGCGCCCCGATTTCGGCTCATCGTTCGACGTTGGAAAATGTTCGAGACATTCAATTTGAAGATTTTGACAAAACTTTGAACGACGGCGTTTTTAATTTGGCTGACAAAAACGGCAAGCGTTTTGATTTGCAGATTTTGCACACGCCCGGACACGCGCGCGGACACGTCGCTTTTTATGACGAAGCGTTCGGTTTTCTACTATCGAGCGATAATGTTCTGGGCGCGGGAAGCGTTTTAATCGCGCCGCCCGAAGGCAATATGATTGATTATCTGGCGTCGCTCGAACAATTGAAAAACTTGCCGAATTTGAGATTTTTGTGCGGCTCGCACGGCGCGGCAATTTTCGATGCGAAAAGCAAAATCGAAAGTTACATCGCTCATCGACTTGAACGCGAAAGAAAAATTATCGAAGCAGTCGAAAACGGCGCGAAAAATGCGAGTGAGATTGTCGAGAAAGTTTATACGGACGTGTCAGTCGATTTGTGGACGCTCGCAGAAAAATCTGTTGAAGCGCATTTGGAAAAACTTGAAACGGAAGGATTTCGGTTTTAGATACAAAACCTTTTTTGCTTGGCGAGAAAACAAACTTTCAATTAATTTGAATTTATAAATTATCGGGTATTGAAATTTTCACGCCGCTCGCTTCGATTTCAAATTCCCTGTCGGCAAGGCGGCGCAGCGGCGTGCCGTTTCCGAGTTTGTATTCTTTGACGCCTTCTTGTCCGTAAGCCATTTCAGCGGTTGTCGTGTGAACGAAATCAGTGAATTCGACAACGTGATACTGCTCGCCGTCGTCGCCGCGCGCGTCAAAACTTCCCGTTACTCTCTGCTGTGTTTCGCTCATTTTAATCGTTTTTCTAACCGCGTTTTTTCTCCGGTCTGATTTTGTTGGCGGCTGACGGTTTCGGCAAATTGACGTTCGGTTTATCGTTCGCCGCGATTTTCAAAGCGTTTGACGCTTTCGCATTGTTCAGCAGTTTTGAATCTTCAAGAATTTTCAAAGCCGCTTTCGCACTTTTGCTTAATTTCTTTTTCGTTTGTGCCATTTTTATTGTGTAAAAAATAGATTTGGTGGAGGCGGCGGCTAACGCACTCTGATTTTTGAGCCTTTAATTATCGCTATTTTGAAGACTGTCAATTCTATTTTGACCAGATATTAACCACCCAGATTTTAATACCCAAAAGTTTTGTTCATAATTTCAAGAAAACTCTCTTTTGTCATTATACCTTTTTTGATTTCGTCAAAGCTATTTTTCAGCAAGTTTTCTATGTCAATTTTTTTATGCCTTATGTCATCGCGCCGGCGAACAGCTTCCTTAAGACGATTTGCATCGGTGTGCAGATAAACGCCTGTTTGTTTGATATTGGAGTGACCTAAATACTCCCTAGCGGTTTCGATGTCGGTTAGCCTAACTATTTCCGTTCCGATTTGATGCCGTAAATCGTGCGGCACAAAGCCGTCTTCGGTATATCTTCCGTAAGGAATATTCAGCTTTTAACAGACGGTTTTCAATGTTCGATAATAGCTCTCGACCGGCTCGCCGTCAGTTGTAAAAATAAACGGTGAACCAGCTTGAGTTTTGCGCCTCAATTCAATTAACTCAATGGCTTTTTGCGATAATGGAAAAACTTTTGTCGTTGTTTTGGTTTTCCATCTTCTAACATTTTCTAAAATTCCCTCTTTCTGGTTATATTGTTTGAACTGTAATCGAGCAACTTCCTTTCGTCTTAAGCCGGTTTCAAGTCGAAACTCCAAATCATCGGCAAGATGGTATTGGTGTTGTTTGGCGCGAAGGGTTTGCCTTCCTGTTTTTTCTTTTCTCAATTCGTCCAAGAGCAAATAAAATTCTTCCATTTTGAGGTTTAATCTGCGGGAGGAATCTTCTTCAGGCAGAAACGAAATTGGCGGTCGTCTCCAGTTTTCGAGTTCGGCAAAAAACTTCGGTGCCATTTTCAACCCGCCGGAAATTGCGTAAAGCTCTTTGTTTATTGTCTGCGGTTTGAGCGGCTCTTTGGTTTGCTTTCCCAGCTGACCTCTTCGGTGATTTATGTAGCTTTCAAAATTAAAAGTTGTGAGTTGATTTACCTTTATGCCGCGCGGCAATACATTTAAAAACTCATCGAAAACGCGATTTGCAAATTGTTTTTGTCCCTGAGATGTTTCACCTGTCAAAACCTTATCAAATAGCTCGGCGAGCGTCGGGATATAGCAGGTAATTTCTAAATCCGTACGGTGTTTTTTATTGATGTCTTCTCTATTTTCCGCCCGGCGAATTTCGTTGACAATTAATTCTAATTCTTTTTTAGTATCAGCTTTCGATCTGAGCTGTTTTCCATTTATAACAAATCGCGCTTGCCACTGATCACGCTTAGTTTTTTCATTGTAACGAAAAATAACTCGGTAAATTTAAATTCACCGGTCAATCTGGAAATTTCTGAAGAATTTTCCGCAGTCAGCGAAATTAGCCAAGCTGCAAGAAAATATCTTGCTCTGAATCTTTCAATTATTCCAGTGGACGGCGATAAACGTCCGCTTTTCCCCTGGAGCATTTATCAAAAACAAAAACCAACTATTGATGAAGTTTGCCGATGGTTCAAAAAATCAACGCCCGGTATAGCTATTGTCACGGGAAAAGTTTCCGGCTGCTTGGAAGTAGTGGACGTTGACTGCAAGTATGATCTGTCGGGTTCGCTGATGGAAGATTTCTGCGAATTACTCAAAGAACACGCCCCGGAATTATTTCCCAAATTAGTGATTGCCCGAACTATTAATAAAGGTTTTCACGTTATTTACCGAGTCTCTGCCGCATCAGTTTCGGGAAACAAAAAAATTGCTTCGCGTCCGGCAACTCCGGCAGAATAAGCAACCGGCGACAAGGTGAAAGTTTTGATTGAAACACGCGGCGAGGGAGGTTATTTTGTCACGAGTCCTACACCCGGCTATTCTTTTACCCAAAACCACCTTGAAAAAATTCCAATTATCAGCACGGAAGAGCGCGAACTGATTTTTACGATTGCCCGCAGCTTCGATCAAATGCCGATTAAAGGTTTATTAGCGAATGAAAATCAGAAGAGTTTTCAGCCAACCAATCTAATTTCGTCTTTTGAAGATTTTAATTCGAGGGGCGATGTTCCGGCTCTGCTGGCACAAAGCGGCTGGCGATACGTTTATTCCCGCGCAGACCGGATGTTTTTCAAGCGTTCGGGAACAACCGAGAGTAAAACTTCCGCCAATTTCCATACTAAATTGAGAGTATTTTATGTGTTCAGCACTTCGACCGAGTTTGAAGGCGGATGCGGCTATAACCCGGTCGGAGTTTATACGATTCTCAAACACGGCGGCGATTTTTCGGCTGCCAGTAAAGCTCTTTTGTCGGAAGGCTTCGGAACGAAAATCAACGAAAGAGTGAAATTAAGTGTCGGAACTGAGAGCAAATCCGCGCCTAAAGCTCTGCCAAAAGTCAGCGTCTGCGCTCCGGCGTTAAGCGAAAATCTTTTGCCGGAATGCTGGCGAGTTTGGCTTTCCGATACGTCTGAGCGTCTGCAATGCCCGATTGATTATTCGGCGATTGCTGCTATCGTTGCCTGCGCCGCGCTAATCGGCAACAAAATTCGTCTTCGTCCTAAACAGCACGACTCTTGGCTCGTCGTTCCGAATCTCTGGGGCGGTATTGTCGGCACTCCGGGAATGATGAAAACGCCTGCCGTCAACGAGGGATTGATTTTCTTTCGGGAAATCGCCGAGCGAGAACGATTGGTTTTTGAAGAAAAATTAGAAACTGCCGAATTTGAAAAAGAGTTTAGCGAAGCCCAGAAGTCCACACTCAAAAGAAGTATGGCAAAGGCGAAAGCATCTGAAAAAGATAGATTTCAGGAACAATTTCAAAATTTGCAAACGGAAAATCCGAAAGAGAAAAGATTATGGACTGCTGATGTCACGGTTGAAAAACTCGGCGAGCTGCTCAACGAAAACCCGGACGGAATGCTTATTATGCGCGATGAACTGACCGGCTGGTTTCGGATGCTGGAGCGTCCGGGACACGAACAGGACCGCGCCTTTTATCTCGAAGCGTGGAACGGCGAAGGCTCTTTTACGTTTGATCGCATCGGACGCGGGAAAACTCATATCAAAAATTTGACCGTTTCCGTCTTGGGAACCATACAGCCGTCAATGATTGAACCTTATTTGAAAGCTTCGCTCGAAGGCTTCGGCGACGACGGTTTGATTCAGCGTTTTCAACTGCTTGTTTTTCCCGAAACAGCGAAAAGTTACCGATACGTTGACCGCGCCCCAAAAGGACAGGACTCGGCAAGAAATTCATTCAACAAAATATATTCGATTACGCCCGACAACATTAACGCTCGTTTTCTGACTGACGACGCGGGCGGTTACGCTTTCCTGCAATTTGATGACGAGGCGCAGGATTTTTTCAAATGCTGGTTGACGAAACTCGAAAATGATTTGCGTTCAGACATTTTGCCGACGGCGGCACTTGAATCGCATCTGTCAAAATACCGTAGTCTTATGCCTTCTCTGGCTTTGATATTTCATCTGCTCGAACGAGTGGGAGGAAAAACTCTCAGCAACGCGGTTGAACTCAAATCCGCTCAACTGGCAGCGGTGTGGTGTGATTACCTGCAAAAACACGCTGAAAAACTCTATTCGCTTGCTGTGTTGTCCGATTTTGATATTGCCAGAGAGATTTTGGACAGAATAAAAGAGAAGCAACTGGAAAATGAATTTACCGCGCGAGACGTTTACAGTAATCATTGGAAAAAACTTTCTAAACCCGAAGAAGTTAAACGCGGTCTGGAAGTCCTTGAAGATTACGGTTATCTCTCAGCTCTTGAAAATCAGACCGGAGGACGAAGCAAAACCACTTATTCGATCCACGAAAGTTTGAGATAAGAATGAATTTCAAATATTTCTTTGGACAAAAAAAGTTGGAAATGTGCCGGTGAGCAAAGTATCAAAAGTATCAAAAGTCCTCCCAGAGGACTTTTGATACTTTTGATACTGCCATTATCCACTAAAAACATTTTACAAAAGGCTTTTGATACTTTTGACACTGCCCTTACCCAGACAAAATAGATTTTTTGTTTCTTGATTAAAGCAAAGAGAAATTTGCCGTTTTCTTTTTTCTTTTGATTGTTTTTCGACTAAGAGCGCAAATAACCTAGCGCAAAGTAGAAAGACGGAATTTCTCATTACATACACAATTATTTATTGGGTAGTGTCCTAAACTTGTGGTGCTGGAAAACGAGATTACTTTTCAGTGCCTCAACACAGTGTTTCAAAACTCATTAAACGGATTATTTTTGAAATTTTGATTATGAAACGAGTTTTGAAAAAGTTT
>JAABUN010007052.1_pt1 | contig 12433 bp, 13 predicted proteins | sample 5559311 | NCBI WGS metagenome assembly JAABUN01 (sample SAMN10711877, study PRJNA513370) | rock metagenome | isolation source: Antarctica rocks | place: Antarctica: Victoria Land, Siegfried Peak sud | reverse complement strand
CCCTGACACGCACGCCAGCGCTGGTACCGGCCGGCCCCAACATCACCATCACCCGCGCCTGAGACCGAAGGTCCTGACGCGAATATCGTGCTGCCCCTTGACAACCAGGGCCTCCATATCAGCTAGTGACGCTGGACATGATGCCGACAGGTGGTCGCACTTATGACCCTGCCGTCGTCGTCGTCGTCCATGTCCCTCGCTGAGGCCAAGGCGCACCTGTCCGAGGTCGTCAACCGCGTCGGCACCCAGCACGAGCGGGTGCTCGTCACCGTCCAGGGCACCCCCTCGGCCGTGCTCATCGCCCCCGCAGACCTCGAGGCTCTGGAAGAGACGATCGCCGTACTGTCCGACGGCGACGCCGTCGCCCGCCTGACCGCTTCCGAGGCCGAGCTCGCCGCAGGCCTAGGAGAGTCCGAGGACGACCTGGCCACGGCTATGCGCGGCCGTCGGGACCCAGCTCGCTCGTGAGCCCGTCCTCCCAGGACGACCGCTTCACCCTGGTGATCACCCCGACCGCCCGACGGCAGCTGACCGACGTTCTGCCCGAGGCGGCGGCCCTCGCCGCCTAAGAGTTCATCATCGGCCCCCTGCTGGACAACCCCCACCGGGTCGGCAGGCAGTTGCGGGCACCTGTGGAAGACCGCCGCAGCGCCCGGCGCGGCACCTACCGCGTCGTCTACCGGATCGATGCGCAGCCGCGCACGGTCACCGTGCTGAACGTCGCCCACCGACGCGACGCCTACCGCACCTGAGCATGATCGGGGGCCGTCCCGCTTCTGGCTGCTCAGCCACGGGCAGCGCCCGCGCACAATGGCGGTCGGGTGGCGGGCGTGGAGCAGTCGATCACCGCTGCCGCTGCCCCGATGCGCCGGGACCACCCTTGCGCGACACAACAGCCGGGATTGCTCGTCAGTGGCTCCCCCCCCCAGCGGAGCACGGCGGTCCGGCAGTCACCGACTGCCGACAGCAACTGTCGGCTGTCGGTGCGCAGCGGGCCACAACTGCCCCGCCGGGCCGGGTTCCTGACGCCGTGCCTGAGCAGTGCCCTGGCCCGTCGCTAAAGTGGGAAAGCCGCAGGTCAGTGCCGGTACGCCTGTCGGTCTTGAAAACCGTTGGGCGGGTCACCACCCGTCTCGTGGGTTCGAATCCCACGCCCTCCGCTAAACCGACTATGCCGCTCCGCCTGAGAGTCGTCAACGCGCCGGGCGCCGCTATCCACAGGCGAGAAGATGTGAGGCGTCGTGCTGGGCGGTGGGGTTCGAGCGTCCGTGCGGACTCGGGCGCAGCCGATGTCAAGCGGGTGGGCGCGGCAACAACCATGAGTTGTTCGGTCGGCCGGGGTTAGTTCCGACGATCGTGTTCCAGATAGCCCCCGATCACCGGGCTTTCTGGCGGGCGGGTCCTGCGGGACATCCGGTCTAGGTCGCTGGGGCAGCGGCATCGGGCAGCAACGGTTGGACGCAGGTTTGTCCCGGTGGAGGTTCGGCCTGCGACGACCATCAGAGGTGGGCACCGGTGGCGTGGGCAGGGCTTTCGTTCGACAAGTGAAGGCGCGGTGCTTCGTAGCTTCGGACGTGTGCTCCTGGGACTACTGAGATCACGGCCGCGAGCGGGGCCTCGCCCAGCGCGGCCTACGCCGACGTCGAGTCCCGCTACGGCGCCCCGGTGTACTCGCGGGTCGACGCACCGACCTCTCGGGAGCAGAAGGCGAAGCTGGCGGCGCTGTCCGCCTCGGACGTGCAGGCGACCGAGCTCGCCGGTGACCCCGTGATCGCGGTGCTCACCGAGGTCCCGGGCAACGGCGCGGCGCTCGGCGGGCTCAAAGTGACCACCGACAACGCCTGGTTCGCGGCACGGCCGTCCGGCACGGAGGACGTCTACAAGATCTACGCCGAGTCATTCCGCGGCGCGGACCACCTGGCGCAGGTCCAGGATGCCGCGCGCGAGGTGGTGTCGGGGGCCCTGCGACAGTCGTGAGAGACGTCATGGCCGGACGGTGGCGGTGCTCGGTCTGGGCCCCGGTGTGGGACCGGGGGCAGCCCTCAACCGGCTTGACACCTTCCGGTTCACCGTCCTGCCCTGGTGGTAGGACTGCACCATGGAGACACGACGGCTCGGACGCCTCGGACATGACAGCTCGGTGCTCCTGTATGGAGCGGCGGCCCTCGGTGAGGTCGACCAGGAGACAGCCGACCGCTCGATCGAGCAGGCCCTCGCGGCCGGCATCAATCACTTCGACGTGGCTGCCGACTACGGCGACGCTGAGCTGCGGCTGGGAGCGCGGATGGACGCGCTGCGCCCGCGCGTGTTCCTGGCGACCAAGACCGGGCTCCGGGACGCCGGCCCCGCCCGCCGCCAGATAGAGGCGTCGTTGGAGCGGCTGCGGACCGACCACGTCGACCTGCTGCAGCTGCACGCGATCGGCGACCTCGCCGAGCTGGACCTCGTCATGCGTCCCGGCGGTGCGCTGGAGGCGGCGCTGCGCGCGCGGGAGGAGGGCCTGGTCGGCGCGGTCGGCATCACCGGGCACGGTCCTCGCGCGGCGGCCACCCACCTCGAGGCGTTGCGGCGTCACCCCTTCGCGAGCGTGCTCACCCCGCTCAACGAGGTGCTGTGGCGGGACCAGACCTTCCGCAGAGACTTCGAGGCGCTGCGTGAGGAGGTGCTTCGCCAGGACACGGCCCTGATGACGATCAAGACCGCCGCACGGCGCAACTGGCCCGACGTCGGCGCGGGGGAGCCGCTGGGGCAGCAGCCGTTCTCCACCTGGTACGAGCCGTTCAGCGAGCCCGACGTCATCCGCGCCGCGGTCTCGTGGGTCCTGGACCAGGAGGCCGTCACCGGACTGGCGACCCCGGGCGACGTCCGCCTGCTGCAACATCTGGTGGCGGCCGAGGCCGACCGGATGCCGGTCGAGGAGGCCGAGTCGTTACTGGCCCGGGCGGACGGGTACGCCTCGCCCTTCGAGATGATGCCAGCGGGCCTGCAGCCACCTCGGCGCCGCAGCGGCGTCAGACCGGCGTGGCGTCGTCGCCCCGCCGCTCCTCCCGCCACTGCCTAAGGTCCTCCAGCAGGACCCCAGCGGGCAGGGGTGTCTCCGCCCCGTGCTTGCGCGGTGCGACGGGGTGCGAGCGCCCGAGGCGCCGGGTGGACACGATGCGCTCCGGTGCCAAGTGTCTGCTTTGCTTAGTTTGGACGCCACGGGCGCGGGTGTCTCGGGGTCTGGCTGGCTACTCCTGGCGGAGTTGGGTGAGTTCATGCTCGTCGAGGAGTGAGGGCGTTCGCGGCCGGACACAGGTACAGGGACCGGTCCCTTGACACGTGGTCGCTGTGGCGCCCACTTAGGCAACAGGAGGAAGAGATGGAGTACAGGTACCTCGGCAACAGCGGTCTGAAGGTCTCGGAGATCACCTTCGGGAACTGGCTTACGCACGGCTCGCAGGTCGAGAACGACATGGCGACCCAGTGCGTCCGCGCAGCCCTGGAGGAGGGCGTCAGCACCTTCGACACCGCGGACGTCTACGCCAACACCGTCGCGGAGTCGGTGCTGGGGGAGGCGCTGAAGGGTGAGAGGCGGCAGTCAGTGGAGATCTGCACCAAGGTGTTCGGGCCGACCGGCCCGAAGGGCCACAACGACGTCGGGCTGTCCCGCAAGCACATCCTCGAGTCCATCGACGGCTCCTTGGCCCGGCTGCAGACGGACTACGTCGACCTGTACCAGGCGCACCGGTACGACGTGGAGACGCCGCTGGAGGAGACCATGCGAGCGTTCGCCGATGTGGTGCGCCAGGGCAAGGCCCTCTACATCGGGGTGAGCGAGTGGACCGCGGAGCAGCTGCGCGCGGGTCATGCGCTGGCCGAGGAGCTCGGCGTGCAGCTGGTCTCCAACCAGCCGCAGCACTCGATGCTGTGGCGTGTCATCGACGCGGAGGTGGTGCCGGCCAGCGAGGAGCTCGGTGTCTCGCAGATCGTCTGGTCCCCGGTCGCCCAGGGCGTGCTTACCGGCAAGTACGAGCCTGGACAGGCGCCGCCGGAGGGCACCCGTGCCACGGACGACAAGGGTGGCGCGGACATGATCCAGCGCTGGATGACCGAGGAGTACCTGAGCGGCGTGCAGCGGCTGCAGCCTGTCGCCGACGGCGTGGGACTCACGATGGCCCAGCTGGCCATCGCCTGGGTGCTCCAGAACCGCAACGTCGCTTCCGCGATCATCGGTGCGTCCCGTCCCGAACAGGTCGTGGACAACGTGAAGGCTTCCGGGGTCGTGCTGGAGGAGGAGGTGATGACGGCGATCGACGACGCGGTCGGGTCTCTGGCGGAGCGCGATCCGGGGATGACGACGTCTCCGGAGAGCCGGGAGGCCTAAGTCGGGGGCGCCAGGACGCGGGTGACGCGGCGGGAGCGTGACGGTGACGCCCGACGGCATCTGGTCGCAGCGCACCAGCAGTTCGGCGGGGGACGCGGGAAGCCCAGGAGCCGGCCACATAAACCGGCTCGGTGGAGGCCAGCGGCGGCAGTCGCACCACCTAGGGCAGGCTTGCGACCGGCCGGTCGGCGCCTCCACCGAGACCGTGAGATCGGTCGCCACCGCGCCACCCACGTAGCGGAGGCGGTAGCCGCCGCCCTGCAGCAGCTCGACCGTGGTCGGGCACCTCCGCCGGCGGGACCGGGTGCCCACCCCGGACTGCCCGGCCTCGTAGCCATACAGGCCCGCCACGATGCCGCCGTTGATGACCCCGCACATGCCCGGCACCTCGGCCAGGACGTCGGAGCTCATGACGTGGCAGGTGGACGTGCCCATGATGGCGACCATCTGGCCGGGCTCGACCGCCTGCGCCGCCGGGGCGGTGACGTGCGCGTCCGCGTTGCCGACGCACACCGCGATGCCCTCGGGCAGCCCGGTCCAGCCGGCGGCCTCGGCGCTCAGGCCGCAGCCGGGTCGCCCAGCTGGCCGATCGTGGCGTCCACCTTGCCGTCGTAGACCCCGGCGAAGTCCGGGTTCAGCGCAGCCAGGTACTCCCGCGAGGGGTACGCGCCGTCCTGCCGCAGGCCCTTGTAGTCCGCGGTGCACGCGTTGCGGACGTACGTACCGGTCAGCTGCCAGACGATCCAGTCGGTTGCCTCGACCCAGTGGGCGGTGGCGTCGTAGACCTCGCGGTCCTCCTCGAGCACAGCTGCAGGCCCTTGGCCGTCTCCCACTCCGAGGAGATCCGCCCGCCGAAGCGCGCCAGCCAGGTCTCGCCCCGCTCGGCAGCGACCTCTGTGACGCGGTCCGCATGCTCGTGCGCCGGGTGGTCGGCCAGCAGCGGTCACTGGTACGGCCGCGAGCTCGCCCGGGACCCCAAGGTGACGGCGGTCTTCGCGGCCAACGACCAGATGGCCCTCGGGCTGGTGCGGGCGCTGGAGGAGGCCGGTCGGAGTGTGCCGGGCGACGTGAGCGTCGGTGGTTTCGACGACGTGCCCGAGGCGGAGTTTTACGGCCCCGGACTGACGAGCGTCCGGCAAGGCTTCGCCGAGCTGGGGGAGCGGAGCATGACCACGCTCATGCGGCTGCTCGACGGGGAGCGGGTCGAGCTGGGTCGCGTGCCGGACCGCACGGTGGGTACGCACCTGGTCCGCAGGCGCAGCACGGCCGCGCCGCCTCGCTGAGAGGCGCTCAGGGCCGGACCCGACCTGTCTCGTACGCCCAGACGACGAGCTGGACCCGGTTCCGGGCCCCGGTCTTGGTCAGCAGGCTCGCCAGGTGGAACTTCACCGCGCTGAGGCTGCTGTGCAGCTGGGTGGCGAGCTCGGCGTTGTTGAGGCCGCGGGCCACGGCCACCACCTCCTCCTCGCGCTCGGTCAGGCCACGACCGGCTGTCGACGGACCGACGGCGTCGCTTCGGCGAAGTGGGCGAGCCGCCGTGTGGTGATGCTGGGGGCGATCAGGGCGTCGCCCTCGGCGGCGGCGAGGACGGCGCGGACCAGCAGCTCCGGCCCGGCGTCCTTGAGCGGGAACCCTCTCGCCCCGGCCCGCAGCGCACCGGTGACGTGCTCGTCGGTGTCGAAGGTCGTGTCACCACCACGGCCAGCGGGTCGTCGATGTCCGGTTCGGCGAGCAGCCGGGTCGCCTCGACACCGTCGAGGTGAGGCATCCGGGCGCCGTCGAACGAGGCTGCCGCGATCGGCTCCGGCCGGGCTTGGCCACCGCCATCGCCTCGACGTTCTCCGCCGCCGTGGCGGAGACGTGCGTCGTCGTCTTCACCGGCCGTGAGCTTGCCGGGCCGGGCTGGCTGCCCGCCGCGCTGCGGTCCGCCACCGTCCTGGTCACCCGGGCCGTCACCGCCTGGGTCCCCTTCTGCGGTGACGAGCACCACCGGCTGCGGGTGGCTGCGTGGCTGACGCTCACGCCCGAAGCGGTCGTGGTCGTCTCCCGCGCCACCTGCGCTCGCTGGCCGTCAGCGTCGTCGTCGGGGCGACCGTCGGTGGTCAGGCCGTCGCGGCGATGACCGCGGGCGACCTCGCCGGCCTCGTCGGCACCGGCTAAGCCTTGGCACTGGTGATGCTGCCGTCGCTCGTGGCCGGCGCGTACTTCCTGTGCCGGCCGCTGGGGCGGCGGCCGAGGGCGGGCAGCAGCAGGTGCTGCCCGCCCCCGCCGTGCTGCCCGCCCCCGCGTCCCCGATGCCGGTCGGCTGAGCCCGGGGAGGGTGACCTACGCGGCCGTCAGCCGGACGACGCTCCACGACAGCGGCGGCAGCTTCACCTGCACCGTCGTGCCGTCGACCCGCACGCCCTGCAGCGGGCGCAGGCCCACCAGGTCGGGCTGCTCGACGCTGTTGCGGGAGTGCCGGTCGCCGCCGTCCGGGGCGGCCAGGACCTCTGCGTCCGCCGGGCGCAGCTGCGGCAGACCGAGCGCCGACACCGAGACCGTCGCGTCCTCGGCCAGGTCACGGTTGACCAGGAACAGCGACAGCGTCCGGGACTCCTCGTCCCAGGTGGCGGAGCTGTCCACCACGGGCACGTCGCCGTGGCTCGGGCTCTCCTGCCGGTCGCCGCTGCTGAGCACGTGGAGCACCTCACCGACCGCGTGCCGGCGGACCTGCTCGAACGGGTGCGCGATCGACTGCTTCCACGCCGCGCCGCCCGGCTCGCTGCGCAGCAGACCGATGACGTTGACCAGCTGTGCCTGGCAGCCGACGGACACCCGGTCTGAGTGGCGCAGCAAGGAGTTGAGCAGAGTCCCGACCACTACGGCATCGGTGACGGAGTACTCGTCCTCGATGACCCGGGGAGCGACCTCCCACTCGTTCTTCCCCAGCGCGATGTCGCTGACCCGGTGCCGGGACTGGTACCAGACGTTCCACTCGTCGAAGGAGATGTTGATGCGCTTACTGTGCCGTCCGCGGGCCCGCACCGCGTCCGCGGTGGCCACGATGGACTCGATAAAGGTGTCCATGTCGGCTGCGCAGGCGAGGAAGTCCTCGACCCCGCCGGGACCCTCGTGCTCCTCGTAGTAGGCGTGCGCCGATATGTAGTCCACGACGTCGTATGACTCCTCGAGCACCACCCGCTCCCACTCGCCGAACGTCGGCATCGCGCGCGAGGAGCTTCCGCAGGCGACCAGCTCGATCGACGGGTCGACCTGGCGCATCGCGCGCGCGGTCTCGTTGGCCAGCCGGCCGTACTCGTACGCGGTCTTGTGCCCGGTCTGCCAGGGACCGTCCATCTCGTTGCCCAGGCACCACAGCTTGACGCCGTAGGGGTCGGCGTCGCCGTAGCTGCGGCGCAGGTCCGACATCCGGGTACCGGAGGGGTGGTTGGCGTACTCGATCAGGTCGACCGCCTCCGCCACGCCGCGCGTGCCGAGGTTGAGCGCCATCATCGGCTCGGTGCCCGCAGCGTTCGCCCATCGCACGAACTCCGACAGCCCGAACTGGTTGGTCTCGATGGTGCGCCAAGCCAGGTCCAGCCGGCGGGGCCGGTCCTCGCGCGGGCCGACGCCGTCCTCCCAGTCGTAGCCGGACACAAAGTTGCCGCCCGGGTAGCGGACCACGGTGGGGCCGATCTCGCGCACCAGCTCGAGCACGTCACCGCGCAGGCCCTTGGCGTCGGCGCTCGGGTGGCCGGGCTCGTAGATGCCCTCGTACACGCAGCGGCCCATGTGCTCAACGAAGGACCCGAGCAGCCGCGGCGGGACGGGGCCGACGGTGAAGTCGCGTGCCAGCGTGAGATGGGCGTTGGGCATGGAAGACCTCCGGGGTCGTGGCGATGGTGTCGTGAGCGGAAAATCGCGGACAAGCGGGGTGGCCGCACGGCAGCAGCCACACAAACGTGATCGGGAACGCCTACTGGCTGCCGCCGGCCCAGGCCGTGCCGGCTACTGGCCCCCGAGGCCCGTAGTGGCGACGCCCTTAATGATCTGCCGCTGAAAGAACAGGAAGACGATGATAAGCGGGAGGGCGGCGAGGATCGCCGAGGCCGTGTCCTGGGCGTACTGGACGCCGTAGGCGTTCTCGACGGTCGCCAGGCCTACCGGCATGGTCATCAGATCGGGGTTGTTCGTAACGATGAAAGGCCAGAGGAAGTTGTTCCAGGCCGAGATAAAGGTGAAGATCGACACAGCGGCCAGGATGCCGCTGGACAGAGGCACGGTGATCGTCCAGAAGATGCGGAGCGGGCCGGCTCCGTCGATGCGAGCCGCTTCCTCGAGCTCGATAGGGACGGCGTCGAAGAACTTCTTTAGGATGAACACCATGACCGGTGCCACGACCTGCGGCAGGATGATCCCCCAGTAGGTGTCGACGAGGTTGAGCGTCAGCATCTGGTAGAACAGCGGAACGATGAGGATCTGCGGTGGCACCATAATCGCGGCGATGGTAAGAGCGAACAGCCACTTCCTGCCGCGGAACACCGTGCGGGAAAAGCCGTAGGCCGCTAGTGCGCAGACCGCGACGGTGAGGACCGTGACCACCACCGCGACGAGCGCGCTGTTGAACAGCCACAGCGGCAGGTTCCCCTGGGCGATGATCTCGCGGTAGGCCTGGAGCGTGAACCCGTCGTCAGGGATCCACTGGGGCGGGATGGCGGTGACGGCCACATCGCTCTTCAGCGACGTGATCAGTGCCCAGACGAACGGCAGGAGCCACAGCACGGACATCGTGATGAGCGCGAGGTAGGCGAGCACCCGGGCGCCGGTCGGGCGCCGCCGCCGGGAGCGTGTGCGCGGTTCAGCGTCCGCGATGCCGGGGTGACGTTCGTCGACGGAGATCGATTGCGTGCTCATGGGGTCAACCTTCCCGTCGGGAGAACAGCCGCATCTGGGCGATGGCGATGATGACGATCATCGCGAAGAAGATGTAGGAGATCGCCGCGGCATAGCCGAGCCGGTAGCCGGTGAAGCCGACGTCGTAGACGTAGAGCAGGACCGACCGGGTCGAGCCGGCAGGCCCACCGGCGGTCATGAGATAGATCTGGTCGAAGACCTTCAGCGATGCCAGGAGCGTGAGCACGATGATCAGTCCGGTGGTCCGGCTGAGCAACGGGAGGGTGATCGACCGCAGCTGCCGCCAGCCGCCGGCTCCGTCGATGGACGCAGCCTCGTAGAGGTGGACCGGGATGTTCTGCAGCGCCGCCAGATAGAGCAGGAAGTTGAAGCCGACCGTCCACCACACGGTGGCCATGACGATCGACCACATGGCGGTGGCCTCGTTCGAGAGCCAGCCGGGGCCGTCGATCCCGATGCCGCCGAGGAGGTGGTTCACCAGTCCGAGGTCCGGTTGCAGGATCCACACCCACATGATGGAGACGACGGTGACCATCAGCAGAAACGGGAAGAAGAAGGACAGCCGCCACAGCCACTGTCCCGGCAGCCCCAGGTTGACCAGCAACGCCATCACGAGGGAGACGCCGACCAGGGGCACCACGCTGAGCAGGGTGAACCACACCGTGTTGAGCAGCCCCCGCCACATCTCGGCGTCACCGAACGCCTCCGCGAAGTTGCTGAAGCCCGCGAAGCCGGACGCGCCCGTGAGGCTCTGGTCGGTAAAGCTCATGTACAGCCCGTAGATCACCGGCCAGACCAGGAACGCGACGAAGAACAGCAGGAACGGCAGGACGAACCAGAACCCGGACGTGCCCTGCTGCAGCCCCTTCCGCGCCGGCTTATCCGCCTCCGCTCTCGACGGAGTCGGCTTCACCCTGGTCGGTGTGCTCATGACGGATCCTCCACGTCGACGGGAAAGGTCCTGGCCCTCGTCATGCCGGGTTGGGCGTGTCGAGGAAGGTGTTCATGATCGAGACCATCTGGTCGACGACCTGCTCCGCGGATGCATTCCCGAGGAAGGCCTCCTGCATGGTCTGGCTCATCCGGTTTTGGAAGTTCGAGCCGGACCCGGTGAACCACGCAGCCGGGTCGAACACGATGTTCTCGCCGGCCTCGACATAGTTCGACTGCGGCACGAGCTCGGCGTACTCGGTGCTCTCGGTCACTGGCTGGTACGCGGGGATGTGACCGGCCTCCGCCCACAGCAGCGACTGCTGGAGCATGTCCGCGACGAACTGGTGGGTGGCCACCCGCCGTTCCTCGTCGACCGCCAGCTGGGTGGGGAGGACGAAGCTGTGCGAGTCCGCGTAGGCGGCGGGCTGCTCGAAGACGGTCGGGATGGGCATGGCGTCGAACGACAGGCCCGAGCCGCGCATGGTCGGCAGCTCCCAGTCGCCGGAGAACAGCATCCCGGTGCGGCCGGCGAGGAACGCGGCGATGCCGGCGTCGATGTCGTCGGATGAGTTCGCGATCGTGTCGTCGAAGATCTGCTGCATGAACTCGATGACCCGGATCGCGGCGTCGCGGTCGATCTGCACCTCGTCGCCCGTGAGGTCCATCTCCGCGCCGGTCTGTGCGTAGAAGGTGTAGAAGCCCCGCCACGCCTGGGCTGCGTCGCCCACGTAGCCGTAGGAGAGACCGTACTCACCGGTCACCTCCTGCATCCGCCGGGCCGCGTCCAGGAACGCCTCGGCAGAGTCCAGCGGGACCATCTGTCCGTCCTCGCCGAGCAGGCCGGCCTGCTCGGCGATGTCGGTGTTGTAGAACAGGATGAAGGGGTGGGTGTCCAGCGGGATGGCGTACACCTCACCCTCGTACTGCGCCCGCTCCCACACGGCGGGGGCGAAGTCCTCCTCGGAGACGCCGAGCTCCGCGAGGAGGTCGAGGTCCCAAGGGTCGAGCAGTCCACCGGGCGCGTAGCCGGGCAGTCGCGCCATGTGCAGGATCGCGACCTCGGGGGAACGCCCGCCCGCGGAGGCCATCGCCAGCTTGGTGTAGTACGGCGCTCCCCAGGCGAGGGTGATGTTCTCGATGCTCAGGTTCGGCAGGTCGTCGCGGACCACCTCGAGCAGCTCCTGCAGCAGGACGCCGTCACCGCCCGCCAGCAGGTTCCAGAACCGGACCAACGTGGTACCCTCGCCGGCCGCTGTCACCAGCGGATTGCCGCCGCAGCCGGCGAGGGACCCCAGTCCCAGCAGGGACCCTGCGCCCATGAGACCGTGCAGCAGCGAGCGACGGCTCACCCCGGCACCCGGGGGCCCCGAGAGGTGGGCGGGGGAGGTACGGAACGGTCTCGTCATCGTCGACGTCCTTCGGTCGGTTCGAGCGACCCTCGTGTCTAACTGGCTACCTGTCGATCGTCGCGACTCTCCCCCTCGCGACAACGGGTGTCAACGGTTGAGGACCGTGGCGCGCGCACCGGGAAGCCTTCGGTTGTGAGCGCTAACTTTCGCGTACCTAGACCTGCATCTCTCCTGGCTCCCTGTTGTCCCACGCGTAGTAGGGGACAGCGACCAGCTCCGTCGTGCTGGTCGAGGGTGGCCCGGTCCGGTACAGCGCGCCGTCCCAGGAGTCGGTGCCGGCTCGCACCGCCTCCGCCCGCAGGACGACGACGTCCGGCAGACCGGGTGCCCCGCCCTCCGGCCGCAGCTCCGCCTCGGGTGGCAACACCAGCCGGTGCAGCAGGTCGCCGTTGTCGGCGCCCTCCACACAGTAAACGAGCGGACCTCGCTGCAGGGCGACGCGTCCGGCGTCCGCGGCGACCGCCGGGTGGGCGCGGAGCCGGACCGGCTGCATCGGCAGGCCGAGCTCGACCATGTCACCCCCCGTCCTGCCACGTCCGGTCGAGCACCGCGTACCCGCGGTCCAGCAGCGACGCGACGTCCTGCTGCTAACCCGCGGCCGCCAGGGTCGGCGAGTTGCACCACGACGGGACGCGGAGGCCGAGCCGGAGACGGGTCGGCCGTTCGACGCGAACCCTGACCCGGACCGACCCGTCCCAGGGGCTGCCTGCCGGTGACTCAGCGGATGGAGGGCGGCACGTCGCGGGTCGAGGACCGGCTCGCGGCGCTGCGTCGCCTGGCTCTGGACGGCTACCCCGTCGGCCTCACCCTGGCCCCGCTGATGCCGGTC
>JAABUN010007051.1_pt1 | contig 12434 bp, 9 predicted proteins | sample 5559311 | NCBI WGS metagenome assembly JAABUN01 (sample SAMN10711877, study PRJNA513370) | rock metagenome | isolation source: Antarctica rocks | place: Antarctica: Victoria Land, Siegfried Peak sud | reverse complement strand
CGCGACCGGTTCCGCGACGGTCGGCTCCACCACCGCTGCGCTCGACGTCCGGGCCGCCGTCGTCGAGCCCGGGAACGCGAATCCCGTGCTCCGCGCCCTCGCGCTCCCGGCGCGCAACGTCGGCACGACGCTGGTACAGGTCGTCGCCGCGCCGCTGAACCCGCTGGACCTGCTCATCGCCTCCGGGACCTTCCACTCCGTCCGGCACGACGCCCCGTACGTCCCCGGCAGCGAGTGCGTCGGCGTCGTCCGCGAGTCCGCGTCCTTCGCGCCGGGGTCCTGGGTCTACGGCGAGTGCCGCCCGTCGCCGGAGGCGCCGGGTGCCTTCGCCACGCACGTCCTGCTGCCCGACGAGAACCTGCTGCGCCTGCCCGACGGCCTGGACCCCGTCGCGGCCGCGGCCGTCGGCAACTCGGGCACGGCGGCGTACATGCCGCTGGTCGAGACCGCAGGCATGCGTACCGGCGAGACGGTGCTGGTGCTCGGCGCGACCGGCGCCGTCGGGCAGCTCGCGATCCAGATCGCGCGGCTGCGCGGTGCGGGCCGCGTCGTCGGCGTCGGTCGCGACGCCGCAGCCCTCCAGCGCCTGCTCGAGCTCGGCGCCGACGCCGTCGTCGACCTACGCGCGGACGAGCCGGTCGACGGGCTGGCCGCCCGCCTGCTCGCCGCGGCCGGTCCGACCGACGTCGTCCTAGACGGCGTCTACGGCAGGCCGCTCGAGGCCGCGCTGCAGATGTGCGCGCCGCGCGCGCGCATCGTCAACATCGGCAACGCGGCCGGCGCGACCGCAGTGATCCCGGCCGGGCTGCTCCGCGGCAGGCAGCTCACGCTGTCCGGCTTCGCCGGGCTGCACACGCCGCTGCAGGACAAGCGCGCCGGGCTCACCTGGCTCTGGTCCGCCATGGCGGCCGGCGGCCTGCAGGTCGAGGTCCGCGCCTTCCCGTTCGACGAGCTGCCCGCCGCGTGGCGCGCGCAGGCGACGTCGCCGCACGCCAAGTGCGTCGTGGTGCACGGCGACCGCCGCCAGCTGGGCCGAACCCCCACCCCCCTGGGACATCCGACGACCGACGAGAGCGAGACGTGATGCGCAGCCCCAACAGGACCGAGGTCGTCACCGGCGTCATGGCCGGTCCGATCTGCGGTCTCAAGTACCAGACCCCCACGGGCAGCGGCCTGACCGACGAGCGCGGCGGGTTCGCCTACCGGGACGGTGAGACCGTCACGTTCCTCGTCGGCGGGATCGTCCTGGGCTCGGTGCGGGGCGCGCCCCGGGTGAACCTCGCGCAGCTCGTCAACCGCGTCGACGGGAAGATCGACCGGCTGCACGACCCGATCGTCACGAACCTCGCGCGGCTGGTGCAGACGCTGGACCAGGAGGGCGACGTCGAGGGCGGCGTGACGATCGCGCCGGTCGTGCACGAGCTCGTCGCACCGATGGTCATCAACTTCAACCAGGCCGACGCGGACGCCGTGGACGCCACCGAGGGAGGCGAGACCGACGGCGGTCCCGCCATCACCCACATGGTCAGCTTCTCCGGCGACCAGACTGTGACCTTCGCGAAGGACGCGCAGGTCACTGCCTTGCTGGAGCTGCTCAACGCGACGCCCGGCGTCTTCACCGCCAACACGCCCCGCGCGCTGCGCAACGCCGCGGCCGCCCGCAATGAGCTCCGCCGCAACATCCGCGGCATCGTCAAGGCGACGGACGTCCGAATCCCCTCGCGGGACGGGTCCTACGTCTGCGCCGACGTCTTCCGACCGGCCGACGACGGCGAGTACCCCGTCGTCATGAACAAGGGCTTCTACGGCAAGAGCTTCGACCACGGCTGCATCGGCGATGAGCGCGACGCCCTGGCCAAGGAGCAGCAGGAGGACCTCTACTTCTCCGGCAACCCGGAAGGCCTCCAGTACGAGAACCACGAGAGCGTGGACTCGTCGGTCTGGGTACCCAACGGCTACGTCTGCATCCGCGTCGACTCCCGCGGGGTAGGCAACAGCCCCGGCCTCCAGGCGCCGCTCAGCGTGCAGCAGGCCGAGGACTACTACGACGCGATCGAGTGGGCCGGTGAGCAGGCCTGGTCGAACGGCAACGTCGGGCTCTGGGGCATGTCGTACCTGGCCATCACGCAGCACACCGTCGCCAGCTTGCAGCCGCCGCACCTCAAGGCGATGGTCGCCCTGGGCACCGACGCCGACCTCTACAACGAGGCGTTCTACGGCGGAGGCCTGTTCGGTGAGGGCTTCTGGAGCTGGTGGCGCATGGCTATGGCCGGCCACAACCACGTCGGTGAGCGGCAGGAGACCGACTGGTGGGAGCGCCTGCGCGCGACGCCGTTCAACGACCCCGAGGCGTACGGCACGCAGGGCTCCATCTGCATGCGCCCGGAGATCGAGAAGGCCACCGCGCCGGTCTGGATCGTCGGCCCGCAGACCGGTGTCGTCATCCACCAGCTCGGCAGCAGCGAGACCTTCCTCCAGTCCACCGGAGCGGCCGGCAAGAGGTTCGACTTCGTCGACGCCTGGTTCCCGCACAGCTACAAGTCGTCGACGATCGCCGAGCACATGGCCTTCTTCGACCACTGGCTCAAGGGCGTTGACAACGGGATCATGGACGGCCCGCCCGTCCGCCTGCAGATCCGGACCGGCAACGGCGGGCACTACGTGTCGGAGGAGTCCGAGTGGCCCCTCGCCCGCACGGAGTACCGGCGGTGGTATCTGGACGCCACCCCGTCGGAGTGGCCGGGCGACGGCCGCCGCAGCGACTTCATGCGGCTGACCGAGCAGACGCCGACCGCGGCCGCCAGCGCCAGTTACGACGCGCATCTCGACGTCGGACGCCCTTCGATGGCGCCGGTGGGCCCGATCGGCGGGACCCCGCGCTGGTCGACCGGTGTCTCGTTCATCAGCGACCCGGTGGCGGAGGACATGGTCCTCGCCGGCTACATGAAGGTCGGCCTCTGGGTCTCGTCGACGAGCAGTGACATGGACGTCTTCGTCTCGCTGCGCGTGCTCGACGAGGACGACAAGGAGATCCGCTACGAGAGCCTCGTGCCGCCGGTCGACCCGAACAGCATCCACCCCGTCGGACACGGCCTGCTGAAGGTGTCGCACCGGGCGCTCGACGCGGCGCGGTCCACCGACTACTGGCCGGTGCACACGCACACCGAGGCCGACCACCAGCCGCTCGTCGCTGACGAGGTCGTCGCCGTCGAGATCGGGGTCACCCCGAGCAGCGCCCTGATCCGCCGCGGCTGCCGGCTGCGCATCGACGTCCAGCCGTACTCGCCGTCGGGCCTCACGTCCCGCGCGTACGACGCCAGCTACCACGTCGATGCGATGAACGCGCTGTACACCGGACCCGAGCACCCGAGCTACGTGCAACTCCCGATCGTGCCCGCGACATGAGCACACGACTCGACGACCGGCCGCTCGAGGCCACCGCCGCACCACTGACACAGGGGACGACAGTCATGGCAGAGACGAGCTCGACGGCCCAGCAGGCACAGGACATCCTCGAGAAGGTCCGAGCCCTCGGGCCGACCCTGCGCAAGCGCGCCCTCCAGGCGGACCAGGCGGGCCGCCACTCAGACGAGACCATCGCCGACCTGGACGCCACCGGTGCCTTCCGCATCGGCAGCCCCGCCGAGTTCGGCGGCGCCGAGCTCACCGTGCTCGAGCAACTCGACATCGTCGCCGAGGCCTCCAAGTGGGACGGGGCGGCCGGCTGGATCGTCTGGGGTGGCTGCTCGACGAACTGGATCCCCGCGGGCTCCGGCGCGCAGGTCATCAAGGAGGTCTACGGGCCCGAGTGGGTCGGGCCGCGCGTCGCCGGGTCGAGCCACTTCCCCGCGTCGCGGGGCCGGGCGAAGCGGGTCGACGGCGGCTGGGTGCTGTCCGGCGGTCCGTGGACCTTCGCCACCGGGTCGCTGTGGGCGCCGTTCACCAACCTCGGCTGCATCGCCGACGACGGCGACGGGCCGTACCTCTTCGCCGCGCAGGTGCCGGCCAGCGAGCTCGAGCCGCTCGACGACTGGCACGTGGCGGGCATGCGCGGCACGGGCAGCGTCTCCGTGACCATCAAGGGCGCCGACGAGCTGTTCGTCCCGGCCTACCGGGGGATCGACTTCCGCGACATCACCAACGGCACGCTGGACAGCGGGCTCAAGGGCTCGCTGTGGAAGGCCCCGACGCTCGGCTGGGCGTTCACCACCATGGCCGGCATGTCGATCGGCATCGCCCAGGGCGCGCTGGAGCGTTTCCTCGAGCGCTCGTCCGGTCGCGCCCTGCGGGGTCTGCCTTACAAGGACCAGCTCGACGCGCCGCTCACGCACCTGCTGCTCGCCGAGGTGCACGGCAAGATCCAGTCCGCGGTGCTCATGACCCGCACGAACGCCGAGGAGACCGACCGCCTCGGCCGGCTCACCGCGGCCGGCACACCGGCCAGCCCCGAGCACATGCAGCGCTTCAACGCGCGGGTCCTGCTCGAGACGGCGCTGGCGGCCAAGTGGTGCGCAGAGGCGATCGAGATCCTGCAGCGCAACTCCGGCGCCACCGCGATCATGGACTTCGAGCCGATCCAGCGGTCCTGGCGGGACGCCCGCGTCATCACCCTGCACGGCGGGCTGAACCTCGAGGCGCTGTCCGAGAACTACGGCCGCCTGATGGCCGGCAAGCAGCCGCACAAGGTCGCCGGGATCACCACCCTGGACCGCTTCGCGCCGGCCCCCGTGCCGGATGCGATGGCCCAGACCTGAGAACAGCCGTCCGTCACCGACCGGTGCCGAGCGTGGAGCAGTCGCCCAACCAGAGACGAGAAGACATGAACGTTCGTGCAGTCCTGCGCCCCATGATGGTCGCGGTCCTCGCCCTGAGCGCTGCAGCGTGCGGGGGTGGCACCTCAGAGGACAGCACCGACGCGGCCGCCGCGCCCAGCAGCTCGGCGCCCGTCAAGGTCACGCTCGGTGCGCTGTCCATCGGGCAGGTCGCGCCGATGGTCCTGGCCGAGCAGAAGGGCATCTTCGAGAAGCACGGGATCGACTTGACCATCACGTTCCTGGAGCCGCCGGCCCTCGTGCCCACGCTCATGAGCGGGAAGGCCGACTTCATCTGGAGCAACCCGCCGGCACTGCTGGGCGCGCGTGCCAACAACGTGCCGCTCAAGTCGGTCACGACGGTCTCCACGGCAGGCGACGAGCCCACCACGTTCCCGATCCAGGTGCTGGTCCCGAAGGGCAGCAGCATCAAGACCCTGGCGGACCTGGCTGGCAAGAAGGTCGCGACAGCGTCGCTGTTCCAGCTGCCTGACCTCGCCCTCGCAGAATCGCTCGACAAGGCCGGAGCCGACGCGAAGTCGGTGGAGTTCGTGGAGATCCCCTTCCCGAACATGGGTGAGGCCCTGGGCGCAGGCCGCGTCGACGCCATCATCTCCACCGAGCCCTTCGTGACGATCATCAAGTCGACGGGCGCAGCGGTCCCGCTCGTGTCGGTCTCCGAGGGCCTGGACGCCAAGACGCCGATCTCGGTCGTGGCCTCCTCCGAGAAGTTCGTCTCCGGGAACGCCGAGGTGGTGGAGAGCTTCCGCGACGCGATCGACGAGCTCAGCGAGTACGCCCGCACGCACGAGGACGAAGTCCGGGCCGTCATCCCGACGATCACCAAGATCACTCCTGAGCTGGCCGAGGTCATCACGCTCGCGCCGATCGACAGCACCGACGACGCAGCCGGCTGGGACGCGTGGGCGGAGCTGCTCGTCCGGACCGGCGTGCTCGACGAGAAGCCGGACGCAGCCGAGGCCTTCCTTGCTGACTGATGTGCCCTCGACGGTCCGGCGCGCGCTTCAGGCGTGCGCCGGGCTGTCGGTCCTCGTGCTCGCCTTCGAGTCGCTGCGACTGGTAGGCGTGCTCCCGACCGGCAGCGTCCCGTCGAGCGGCGCGATCGTCAGTGCCCTCAAGACCTCCGTGAACGACGGCGACATGCTCTCGGCCATCGGCTACACCGCAGTCGCCTGGATCTTCGGGCTCCTGGTGGCCGCGGTCATCGGCGTGCCCGTCGGCATCGCCGTGGGGCTGTCGCGCTGGGCGGACAGCGTCACGCAGCGCACCGTCGAGGTGCTGCGCCCGGTACCGGCTGTCGCCCTCGTCCCGATGGCCATCGTCCTGTTCGGCATCGAGCTCTCGATGCAGGTCTTCTTGATCGCGATCGCCTGCGTGTGGCCGCTCCTGCTGGGTTCGCGCGGCGGCGTTCGCGCCGTCGACCCGCTGCTGCTCGACACGGCCCGCTCCTTCGGCCTCGGCTCGACAGCCGTGGTGCGCAAAGTCGTGCTGCCGGCCGCAGTCCCTGCGATCGCTACCGCACTCCGGCTCAGCGCGAGCCTCGGCGTGGTCGTCGCGGTCGGCGCACAGCTGATCTCGGGCAGCCCGGGACTGGGGAACCTGCTGGTCCAGAGCCAGAACGCCGGCCAGAACGACGTCGTGTGGGCCGTCCTGCTCGTCACCGGGTTGTTCGGCGTCGTCATCAACCTGGTCCTCGCGGCAGCCGAGCGGAGCATCGCTGGCTGGCAGGCACTCGCCACCGAGGGGCGTCGATGAGGCGCCCGACGGCTCGCTCGCTGTCGCACGCCTCGGTGGGCTGGGTCTTCGTCATCGTGCTGCTCGTCCTGTGGGAGGTGCTGGACGCCGCGACACCACCGGGCTGTTCCCACCGTTTGCCGACGTTCTGGTCGAGACGTGGGACGTGCTGCGCTCGGACTCATTGACCACCGACGTCCTGCCGTCGGTGGCCCGAGCTCTCGCCGGCTTCGTCATCGGCTCCACCCTGGCCATCGTCGTCGGGGTGGCGCTCGGCTGGTGGCGCGCGCTGGAGCCGTGGACGACTGCCTCGCTGGAGTTCCTGCGCGCGGTGCCTGTCCCGGCGCTGGTGCCTCTCGCGGTTGCCCTCTACGGCTCGACCAACAGCATGAAGGTCGGGGTCATCGCCCTCGGCGCCTTCTGGCCGGTGCTGCTCAACACCGTCGACGGCATCCGCCGGGTGGAGGCGGGTTACGTCGAGAGCGCCCGCGTCTACACGTCCGGGTCGAGCCTGGCCATCCTGCGCCGCGTCGCCCTTCCTGCCGCCACGCCGCAGATCACGACCGGGCTGCGCATCGGTCTCGCGATTTCGCTGATCCTGATGGTCGTCAGTGAGATGTTCGGAGCCTCAAGCGGTCTGGGCTACCTGGTCCTGCAGTCCCAGCGTCTCTACGCACTGACCTCGATGTACGCCGGCGTGGTCATCCTCGCTGTCCTCGGACTCCTCCTCACTGCGCTGTTCTCGGCAGTCGAGAAGCGGGCCCTCGTGTGGTTCGACGGAATGAAGGGCCGAACGTCATGATCCGAGAAGACGCTCCGACGCTGCTGCGCGCCGCCGAGGTGGGCAAGACCTACGTCGGCGAGAAGGGCGCCAAGGTCGAGGCGATCGGCTCGGTTTCGTTCTCCGTGCGCGAGGGCGAGTTCGTCGCTATCGTCGGCCCGTCCGGCTGCGGCAAGACCACGCTGCTCCGCACGATCGCCGGCCTCCTTATGCCGAGCCGCGGCTCGATCACCTTCGAGGGGCAGGCGATCCGCAAGGTGCCCGACGGCTTCGGCATCGTCTTCCAGGAGTACAACCGCAGCCTGTTCCCGTGGCTGAGTGTGCGCAAGAACGTCGAGTTCGGGCTGAGCGACCTGCCCCGCAAGGAGCGCACCGCGCGCGCCGTCGAGGCCCTTGAGCGCGTGCACCTCACCGGGGTGGAGGACCAGTACCCCTGGCAGCTCTCCGGCGGCATGCAGCAGCGGGTGGCGATCGCCCGAGCGCTCGCGACGCACCCGCGGGTGCTGCTGATGGACGAGCCATTCGCGTCCGTCGACGCGCAGACCCGGATCAACCTCGAGCTGATGACTGCCGACATCGCGGCGCAGCTCGGGCTGACCACCTTGCTCATCACGCACGACATCGACGAGGCGATCTTCCTGGCCGACCGGGTGTTCGTCCTCAGCGCACGTCCGAGCCACGTGCTGAACGAGGTCGTCGTGGACCTGCCGCGGCCCCGCGACGAGCTGGCCACCAAGGCCGATCCGCGCTTCCTGGAGTACCGCCGCATCGTCTACGACGCGATCGTGCACCGCGACAGGCCTGAGCCCTTCAACGAGCCCGAGCTGCGCCCGTCCATCCCCGAGCCGAGCCTGTAGCGGCGTGATCAGTCCTGCCCCGACCAGACGCGCACACCAGGAGGACCGCATGACCCCGGAAGGCAGGCTCTTCGAGCCGTCGAGCTACGAGGCGAGTCCCGCGCACGGACTCACGACCGGCTTCGACCCCGGCACTCGGACCCTCGAGGTGGGCTACCAGCACGGTCCGCGGTTCCTGCCGCTCACTTCGGAGGTCGTGTTCGAGAAGGACGTCGCGGTCACCCTGCGCGACGGCGTGACCATCTACGTCGACGTGTTCCGTCCCGCCGGTGCTGAGCGGGTGCCCGTCCTGGTCGCCTGGAGCCCGTACGGCAAGAGCCACGGGACCGCGCCCGCCGTCACGTTCCTGTTCGACATGCTCGGCCTCGACAATGGCGCGCTGTCCGGCCTCCAGAAGTTCGAGGGACCGGACCCGGCGTACTGGTGCGCGCAGGGCTACGCCGTCTGCAACCCGGACCCGCGCGGCATCGCGCACTCCGAGGGCGACAGCGCGATGTTCGGCCGCCAGGAGGGCGAGGACTGCCACGACCTCATCGAGTGGCTGGGCACGCAGGAGTGGTGCAGCGGCAAGGTCGGGATGAGCGGGACCTCCTACCTCGCGATCGCGCAGTGGTTCACCGCCGCCGAGCAGCCGCCCCACCTAGCGGCCATCAACCCGGTCGAGGGGTTCAGCGACGTCTACCGCGACCTGGTCAGGCGCGGCGGGATGCCCGACATCGGCTTCGCCGAGCGGCTGCAGAAGAACAGCTACGCCGGCAAGAACCGCCGCGAGGACATCCTCGCCGAGGTCGAGGCGCACCCGCTGGTCGACGAGCTGTGGGAGGACAAGACCCCCCGCTACGACCGGGTCATGGTGCCGGCGTACGTCGTCGCCAGCTACTCCAACACGCTGCACACCGCGGGCACGTTCCGGGCCTGGCGCCGGATCGCGTCGGAGGAGAAGTGGCTGCGCATCCACAGCACGCAGGAGTGGCCGGACTACTACGACCCGGCGAACCACGGCGACCTGCGCCGCTTCTTCGACCACTACCTCAAGGACGAGGACAACGGCTGGGAGCAGACGCCCCGAGTGCGCTACAGCCTGCTGGACCTCGCGGGCGGCGACAGCGAGGGGCACGAGGCCGGCGAGTTCCCCCCGGCCGACGTCGCCTCGGTGCAGTACCACCTCGACGGCCGCTCCCGACGGCTGAGCCCGGACGCCCCGTCGGCAGAGGTGCCGGTGGCGTACGACGTCGCAGCCCCTGGTCTCGCGTCCTTCACGTTGCGCGTCGACGCCGAGACGGTGCTGGTCGGCTACCCCAAGCTGCGGCTGCAGGTGGAGGCCAAGGACGCCGACGACATGGAGCTGTTCGTGCTGCTCCAGAAGCTCGACGCCCACGGCAGCCACCTCAAGCAGTTCACGGTCCCGAACAACGGCGCGATGATGCACGACATCACCGAGCACGGGTCCACCGTGCTGCGCTACAAGGGGTCCAACGGGCGGCTGCGCGTCTCGGCCCGGCACCTGGACGAGGCGCTGTCCACCGACGACGTCCCGGCGCACAGCTTCGACCGCGTCGAGAAGCTGTCTCCCGGTGAGGTCGTCGACGTCGAGATCGACCTGCTCCCCATCGGTCTGGTCCTGCACCCGGGGGAGCAGCTGCGGCTGGTCATCAGCGCGAAGAACATCCACGGCGCGCACATGCCGATGACGCGCGACTACCTGGCGCAGAACGCGGGCCAGCACGTCATCCACGCCGGAGGAGCGCGCTTGTCGTACCTCCAGCTGCCGGTCCGCACGCCGTAGCCGCGCACTGCACGTCTCGACCACCGAAGAGAGCGAAGGACAGAGCATGAGCCAGAACGACGACAAGGCCGAGATCATCGAGGCCCTGAACATGTACGCCTTCGCGCTGGACGCGCGTCGGTGGGACCTGTTCGACCGGGTCTTCACCCAGGACGTGGAGGCCGTGTTCGGCCCGGCCGGTGCCGCGTGGAGCGGGCTCGAAGAGTTCAAGAGCTCGTTCGCCATGTTCCACGACACGCTCGACAGCCACGTCCACACGATGATGGGGCAGCTCGTGCACGTCGACGGCGACACGGCGCACGCCTTCAGCTACGGCAACTGGCTGCTCGTGCGCGAGGCGGCCGAGGGCGGGCCGTCGTGGCTGGGGACCGGCTACTACGACGACGAGCTCGTCCGCACCGACGGCGGCTGGCGCATCAAGCGCCGCGTCTGCAAGCTCCTGTCCTGGAGCGGCAACCCCTCGGTCCCCGAGCCGAACCGCGAGCACCAGCCGGACATGTCGCCGCACGGTCTGCACCGCCTCGCCGAGGCCGGGCAGATCGAGTTTCTGAAGGCGATCACGGCGTAGCGCTCGTGGACGATTCGAGCTGTGGAGAGGACTGACGCGTGATCCTCGTGACCGCCGCTAACGGCAACCAGGGCAAGGAGCTGGTGCCGCGGCTCGTGGCGGCCGGCGCCGAGGTGCGTGCCTGCGTCCGCTCCCAGGAGTCGGCGCAGGCGCTGCGCGGTGCCGGCGTGGCCGACGTCGTCGTCGGGGACATGACGGATCCGGACGTCCTGGCGCGCGCGCTGCACGGCGTCGAGCGGGCCTACTACCTCGGGCCGGCCCTGCACCCTGCGGAGACGCGGATGGGGCTCGCCGCTGTCGACGCTGCGAAGGCCGCCGGCGTAGGGCACCTCGTGCTCAGCTCGGTGCTGCACCCGCTCATCACCGACCTCGTGCAGCACGTCAGCAAGCGCGACATCGAGGAGCACCTGGTGTCGTCGGGGATGGAGTTCACGATCCTCCAGCCCGCCAACTACATGCTCCGGCACCGCCTGCTGCCGGCGTTCGAGCACGGCGTGTTCCGGTTGTCCTGGGCGCTCGACCGCGCCCAGTCGATGGTGGACGTCGGCGATGTCGCCGAGGTGGCCGCGGCGGTCCTGACCGAGCCGGGTCCGCACGCCGGGGCGACCTACGAGCTCGCCGCAGCGGGGCGCTTCACGGCGTACGACATTGCCCGGGTCATCGCGGAGGTGACGGGCCGCGAGGTCGTCGCGGAGCAGATCGACCCCGACGTGTTCCTGCGCGCAGCCCTCGGGGTGGACGACCTGGACCAGGTCCCCTATCAACGGGATCTGCTCCGTGCGATCGGTAAGAGGTACAGCAGCTCTGACTTCGTCGGGAACCCGAACGTGCTCACGTGGCTGCTCGGCCGCACGCCGACGACCTTCGAGCAGTTCGTCCGGCGCGAGCTCGACGCGTTCCGGGCAGCACGTGCGTAGAGCAGCCAGAGGGCAGCACCCCACACCGCGGTGCGGCCACGAGCGCGTCAGTCGACGCCGTCAGGTGGAGGTCCCATGTCCGAGGCAATAGACGCAGCGCTGTTCCGGGAGACGCTGGGCCACTACCCGACCGGGGTCGCCGTGGTCACGGCCCTCGCCGAGGACGGGACGCCCGACGGCATGGTTGTCGGGACGTTCTCCTCGGTGTCCCTGGACCCGCCGCTGATCGCGTTCTTCCCGGCGATCGGCGCGGCGAGCTTCGCGCGGATCAGGACCGCGGCGACTTTCTGCGTGAACGTCCTGGCATCGGACCAGGAGTCGCTCTGCCGCCAGATCGCCATGCGCCGCACCGGCAAGTTCGACGACGTCGCGTGGCGGCCGGCGCCACTCGGGTCGCCGATCCTCGGGGGGGCGGTGTCCTGGATCGAGTGCACGTACGAGGACGTCCGCGAGGCGGGCGACCACTACATTGTGCTTGGAAGGGTGCAAGGGCTGGCCGTCGAGCGCTCGACGTTGCCACTGCTGTTCTTCCAGGGCGGCTACGGGCGGTTCTCGCCTGGGTCCTTCATCGCCACCCCGGACCCCGAGCTCATCCAGGCCGCGCAGATGGCCGAGACCATCCGGTCGGAGATCGAGGACCTGAGCGCGCAGTACGGCGTCAACTGCAGCGTCCTCGCGAAGGTGCGCAACGACGCTGTGCTGGTCCTTACCGCGAACCAGGGGGAGGTGCCCGAGCCGTTCGCGCTCGGCCATCGCCAGCCCATCATCCCGCCGCTCGGTGCGGTGTTCATGGCGCACGCGCCAGCGGACGAGGTCGAGGAGTGGCTGCGGCGTGCGCCCGACGACGAAGGGCGCCGCGAGGTCTACGTGACGCTCCTGGACAAGGTCCGGGCACGTGGCTACTCCGCGCTCGCCGCCGAGCTGGAGGTGCTCGAGCGGCACCAGGCGGCGCTGTCGGA
>JAABUN010007050.1_pt1 | contig 12434 bp, 11 predicted proteins | sample 5559311 | NCBI WGS metagenome assembly JAABUN01 (sample SAMN10711877, study PRJNA513370) | rock metagenome | isolation source: Antarctica rocks | place: Antarctica: Victoria Land, Siegfried Peak sud | reverse complement strand
CCCGGGCGCCGGAAACCCAACCCACTACGAGGATGGGGTCAGGCGGCGGTCAAACCTGGTACCACGCGTCGTAGACGGCCTTGGCCGCCTCGGCCCGCAGGGTGGGCCCGGCGTTGGCACTGCCGCTGCCCCAGTCGGCCAGGACCTCGGCCATCACGGCCAGCATCCAGGCGGCGGCTCCGGTCTCGAACAGGCCGCCCTCGCACGACACGGCCGGGTACGAGCCCGCCTTGGACCACAGACCGAGTTGTGACGTGAGGCCGAAGTCACCCATGTCGGGCGAGAACGGCACCAGTCGCCCGAACCCCTCGCGCTGCTGCTGCCGCCAGGCGACGGCCCGGCAGCGCTGGGCGACCGGCCCGTCGTCGGCCAGCAGCGCCCAGGCCCGCGCCAGGCCCCGGGGTGAGGCCATGGCGAACTGCCCGGGAGGCATCACCCACACCGTGGAGGAGGTGACCTCGACGGAGCGGCAACCCGATGGTGACGAGGATTCCGCCCAACGGGCAACCACCGTCGCCGTCCTCGGCCGCGTAGGAGAAGGTGTCGGTTCCTGGCCCGGTGGATCCGGCCTCGTAGCGCACCTGGCCGTCGACCATCGTCGCACCCCCCTCGGGCGGGCGCCACCGGTGGGGGCCGGTCGAGGGTCGTCATCGATCGTCCCTCGTTGCCCCAAGGTAGCCGCGCGCGCAGGGGGACCGATGATCACAGAGCGGTTGCCCGACCACGTGGCGTGGCTTGTGGGGTCGGTCAGGACGCTGGGCCGCTCGTCCACGACCTCATCCGTTGGCTATCCGGCGGTGCCGGCGAGGACCTGGCGGTAGACGTCGACATAGCGGGACGCCATGGTCGCCCGGTCGAACCGGGCGACGGCGGACGCCCGGATGGCCCGGCGGTCGAGGTCGCCCACCTGGTCCACCGCAAGGGTGGCGCCGTCGAGGTCGTGGACCAAGCGACCGGTGGTGCCGTGGTCGACCAGCTCGCCCATGGAGCCGCGCTCGTTGGCGATCACCGGCGTGCCACAGGCGAGGGCTTCGACCACGCTGAAGCCGAACGGCTCGTCGAAGTCGATGAGGTGCAGGAGGGCGTGAGCGCCGGCCAGGGTGGCGGAGCGCTCGACGGCCGCCACCGGCCCGAGGTAGCGAACCCGTTCGCCGTCGACGTGCGGCGCCACCTCATCGCGGAAGTAGCGCTCGTCCTGGACGATGCCGGCGATGTCCAGGCGCCGCCCGGCCCGGCGCGCCACCTCGATGGCCTGCGCCGTCCCCTTGTCAGGGTGGATGCGCCCGAAGAACAGCAGGTTGTCACCGGGGTGCGGGTCCACGGCGAAGGCGCCGGTGTCGATGCCGTGGTGGATCGTGGCGGCGTAGCGCAGGTCCGGGTGACGGTCGGCGTCGCTTATCGCGACGTAGGTGGTGGTGGCGTCGTAGCGCTCGTAGGCCGCCACGATCAGTGGCGAGGAGAACCCGTGGATGGTGGTCACCACCGGGGTCTCGACCAGCGCGCTGTAGGTGAGGGGGAGGAAGTCGAACCCGTTGTGGATCAGGTCGAAGTCGGTGGCGTGCTCGAACACGTCGGCGATGTGGAGGCACTCCGCCACCTTGGGATCGATGCCCGGGTCCTCGGACCAGCCGGTGGCCGATGTGGACCGCAAGCATCCGGCGGTCTCGGAGTCGGCGGTCGCGAAGAGGGTGACGTCGTGGCCCAGCGCCACCAGGCCCTCGCTCAGCAGCGAGGCGAAGAGCTCCCACGGCCCGTAGTGGCGGGGTGGGGTACGCCAGGCGATCGGCGACAGGACTGCGATCCGCAGCGGACCGGTGTTTGGAGATCTCTGGGTCAGAGGAACGGCGGCAGAGTATCCCTAGGGTGCAGGAAGCACCTCTCGGGCGACGCCGCCCGCCGCCTGCACTGCGACCTCGCCGTGCGTTCAGCGCGACGGGTCGCCGAACCGGTCGAGGAGCCGTCGTGCATCACGCAAAACCTGTACTCGCCGCGGATTCCCCGTCGGGCTGGCGCGGCCGCCGCTTCGGCATCGTCTCGACGTTCCCGCCCACCCCCTGCGGCATCGCCACCTTCTCGGCCGCCCTGGCCGAGGGCCTGATCGGGCGCGGTGCCACCGTAGAGGTGGTGCGGTGCGGGACGGCGACCGAGAGCCACCGTTCGCTGGTCACGGCCTCGCTGTCGGGAAACGTCGGAGACGCAGGTCGAGCGGTCGACGTCTTGGACGGCACCGACGCCGTGATCGTGCAGCACGAGTACGGGATCTTCGGGGGGGACGACGGCGAAGCGATCCTCCCCCTCGTCGAGGCGGTGACCGCGCCGATCATCGTGGTCGCGCACACCGTGCTGAAGGAGCCGTCAGTCCACCAGCACTCGGTCCTGCGACGGGTGTGCGGCGCCGCCGATGCCGTGGTGGTCATGACCGAGAGCGCCCGCACCGGTCTGCTGGACGGTTTCGGCGTCGACCCGTCAAAGGTGCTGCTCATCCCGCACGGGGCGGCCCAGCTCGACGATCCGCTCCGGGCGACGGACCGGACCGAGCGACTGCCGCTGGGCCTCGACGGGGACCGAGTGCCGACGCTGCTCACCTGGGGGTTGCTGGGCCCGGGAAAGGGCATCGAGTGGGCGGTCGACGCCGTGGCCTCGCTCGACGACCTGGACCCCCGTCCCCACTACATCGTGGCCGGCGCCACCCATCCCAAGGTCCGCGCTCGTTCGGGGGAGTCGTACCGCTCGATGCTGCAGGACCGGGCCTGCCGTTCGGGCGCAGCTCCCCTCGTGTCGTTCGACGATGGCTATCGCGACCTTGCGGCACTGGCCGGGCTGATCAGCTCGTCCGACCTGGTCGTGCTGCCCTACGACTCCCGCGACCAGGTGACGTCAGGGGTGCTGGTCGATGCCGTCGCTGCCGGTCGACCCGTGGTGTCGACGGCGTTCCCCCACGCCGTGGAGCTCCTGGCCACCGGCGCCGGCCTGGTGGTGCCCCAGCGCGATCCGGTGGCCCTGGCCGGCGCCATCCGCCGTGCGCTGACCGAGCCCGGTCTTCTCGACGCCATGGCCGCCGAGGCCCGGCGCCTGGCCCCCGAGCTCTCGTGGAACGCAGTGGCTGGCCGCTACGCCCGCTTGGCCGAACGGCTCCTGGCCAGCACCCAGGCCGTCTCGGCGTGACGGTCCCGCTCCCGTCGTTCGAGCACCTCCTGGCCATCAGCGACGAGTTCGGGACCTTCGAGCACGCCGACGGCGCCGTGCCCCGTCTCGAGCACGGCTACTGCGCCGACGACGTGGCCCGTGTCCTGGTGGTGGTGGCGCGCGAGCCGAACCCCACTCGTGAGGTGGCAGCGTTGGGTCACACGTCGCTGCGCTTCCTGGCCGACGCCCAGGGTGTGGGCGGCAAGGTTCGGAACCGCCGGACGGCGCAGGGCCGGTGGGAGGGCAGGCGGGGTGTCGACGACTGCTGGGGTCGCAGCATCTGGGCGTGGGGCACGGCGGTGAACCGCGATGGCACCAGCGGGGTGGGTGAACGGGCTCAGCACTGCTTCGACCGGGCCGTCGCCCTGCGCTCGCGATCGCCCCGCGCGATGGCCTTCGCCGCCCTGGGCGCCGCCGAGGTGCTGGTGACGGATGCGGATCACCTCCCCGCCCGCCGGCTTCTGGCCGACACGGTCACCACCATCGGGCCGCTGGGAGCCCACGACGGCTGGCCGTGGCCCGAGCCTCGGCTCGCCTACGCCAACGCAGCCCTGGCCGAGGCACTGGTCGCGGCCGGCGACCTGCTCCACCGACCGGAGGTGCTCGACGACGGCCTGGCGCTCTTGGGCTGGTTGCTGGAGCGCGAGACGGTCGACGGGCACCTCTCGCTCACGCCGGTGGGCGGGGCCGGTCCCCTCGACCGTGCGCCCCGGTTCGACCAGCAGCCGATCGAGGTGGCGGCCATGGCCGACGCCTGCGTGCGGGCTGCGGCCGTGACCGGCGGGGCGCGGTGGCTGGACGGGCTCGACTCGGCCGTGCGGTGGTTCACGGGCGACAACGATGCCGGAGCGGTGATGGGGGACCCTGCCACCGGCGGGGGCTACGACGGCCTCCATGCCCGAGGCGCCAACCTCAACCAGGGCGCCGAATCCACCCTGGCCCTGATCTCGACGCTCCAGCACGCCCGGCGCTCGGTCCCGGTTCCGGCCTGATCGCAGCGTTACCATCCGGGGCGTGAACTCCGGGGGGCTGGCGACGCGGCAGGCCGTGCAACTGCGACCGGACCCGTCACGGGTCATCACCCGCCTCTTCGTCCCCGGCCACTACCTCCCGGGACCGGGAAGGCCGGCGCACGGTGTGGTCGCCCACGTCCTGGCCGTGGCCGACGGCGACGTCACCGTCTGCCTGGCCGACGCCATCGAGCGCTTCAGCGGCCGCCACCGCGACCTCACCGACATCTTCCTCAGCCACGCCGAGGGCGTCACTGCCCACCTCGACGGCGAGGTCGAGCTGTCCGACGAGAGGCGGTTGCTCCTCGGGGCCACCTTCACCCACGAGTACTCGGTTCAGGCGGCCGCGCTGTGCAACCCGTCGATGGTTGCCCACCCCGACCAGGGCGACCTGGCGGAAGGGTCGTTGCGGTTCGTGATGGCCGTCCGCCAGATCGGCGAGGGGCATCGCTCGTCGATCGGCTTCCGGACCGGCGTGGTCGACGCCCAGGGGCAGGTGAGCGTCGACGATGTCGGCCAGTACTCGACCCCTGCCACCATCGGAGTCAGTTCGCTGGGCGCCGACGTGTTCCGGGCGTTGGCGGAGGCTGGCGTCCACACCGAGGGCGAACTGGCCGCACGGGCCTACTCGGCGCAGAGCCCGGCGCGGTCACCGTTGTCGGAGCGGGTCCTGTACCCGGCGGCCGCCGCCGAGTCGAACGGCATGGAGGACGCTCGGTTCGTGCGCTTCGTGGACGACGACGCCACCGTCACCTACTTCGCCACCTATACGGGGTTCGATGGCCGGACCGTGGCCCAACAGCTCCTGAGCACGGCCGACTTCTCGAGCTTCGCTGCGTCTCCGCTGGTCGGGGAGGCGGCGGCCGACAAGGGGATGGCCCTGTTCCCCCGCCGTATCGGTGGTCGCTTCGCCGCCCTGTCTCGTCACGACCGCGCGTCGATCTCGGTGGCCCTCTCCGACGACATCCGGCACTGGCCCACTGCCAGCCAACTGGTTTGCCCGCCCATGGCATGGGAGGCGATCCAGGTCGGCAACTGCGGGCCGCCCATCGAGACCGAGGCGGGCTGGTTGGTGCTCACCCACGGCGTCGGGCCCATGCGGACCTATTCCCTCGGGGCCTGGCTGCTCGATCTCGACGACCCCACCCGGATCATCGGACGGTTGTGCGAGCCGTTGTTGGTGCCGTTGCCCGCCGAACAGGACGGCTACGTCCCCAACGTCGTCTACTCCTGCGGCGCGCTGGTGCACGCCGGCGTGCTGGTGGTGCCCTACGGCATGGGCGATGCCGCCATCGGCTTCGCCTCCATCGCCGTCGCCGACCTGCTGGCCGCCCTCGACCCACCGGCCGCCCTCGACCCACCGGCCGCCACGACCACTAACGTCGCCCCACTCGACGAGGAGCACCCCATGCCCGAGAAGTCCCCGCAGAAGCCTGCTGGCAAGAAGCCTGGCAAGTCCCTCAAGGAGAAGCGCGAAGCCAAGCGCGAGAAGAAGGCCAGCCGCTGACCCGAACGGTGACGGCCTACGAGGTCGACGGCCGAACCGTGACGATCACCCATCCCGAGCGGGTGCTGTTCCCGTCCGACGGGATCACCAAGGCCGACCTGGCCGCCTACCACCACGCGGTGGCGCCCGTGCTGGTGCCTCACCTGGCCGACCGACCGCTGATGCTGCAACGCTTCCCCGAGGGCATCGGTGGCGCCGGCTTCTACCAGAAGGAGGCCGGCCGGGGCGTGGCCGGGTGGATCCGGACGATCGAGGTCACCAAGGAGGGGGGCACCGTGCGCCACCCCATGGTGGGTGACGAGGCCTCGCTGCTGGCCCTCACCAACCTGAGCACGGTGTCGTTCCACCGCTGGCCCAGCCGGGCCGACCGCCTGGATCGGCCGGACCTCCTCGTGATCGACCTCGACCCGTCGTCGGGCGACTTCGACGACGTGCGCCAGGCCGCCCACTGGACCCGAGACCTGTTCGACGAGCTCGACCTGGCGCCGTACCTGCAGGTCACCGGTTCGCGTGGCCTGCACGTGGTCGCTCCGCTCGACCGCTCGGCCGGCACCGAGGCGGTCGCCACCTTCGCCCACGACGTTGCCCGGGTTCTGAGCGGCCGCCACCCCGACGCCCTCACCGCCGAGTTCCGCAAGGCCGAACGGCGGGGCCGGCTCTACGTCGACACCGAGCGCAACGGTTGGGCCCAGACGGTGGTAGCGCCCTACTCCGTGCGGCCCCGACCTGGCGCGCCGGTGGCCACCCCGGTCACCTGGGACGAGCTCGACGACCCCGCTCTGCGTGCCGACCGCTGGACCATCGCCACCGTCCCGGATCGGATAGCGGAGGTGGGTGACCCCTGGGCGGCCATGCGTCGCCACGCGCGCTCCATCACCACCCGCCGACCCCGCCTCGACCACCTCCTCGCCGAGGAAGGGGCCACCTGACGTCGCCGCCCCGCCTGAGGTGGCAGCAGCCAGGGCCGCCATGCGTACCTACGTGCTGCCACCTCGCCACGCGGCCATGGTCTGGATCTGGTCGAGGATCGACCACGTTGACAAGGAGAACGAGACCATGACGTGCCCGGCCGCCGAGGCGACCAGGCGAGCGGAGCCGGGAGGGCCGGGTTACCGTCCTGCTGCGTGACCGAGACCGCATCCAGCCCGCCGGTGTTCCGGGTCCGCACCGAACCGTGGATCGCCTTCCGGCCTGCGCTCGACGCCATGCTCGATCCGCTCGGTCGGGCGGTGATGGCCCGTCTGGCTCCGGCGGCCGGTGAACGGGTGCTCGACGTGGGCTGCGGGTGCGGCTCGACCACGCTGGCCCTGGCCGAAGCGGTCGGGCCGACCGGGCGAGTCACCGGCGTCGACGCATCGCCCGACATGATCGCTGCGGCCCGGGAAGCGACCGTCGCCACCGGGTTGGCAAACGTCGACTTCGTCGAGGCCGATGCCGGCACCCACCTCTACGAGCCCCATGCCTACGACGTGGTCTTCTCCCGCCTCGGCACCATGTTCTTCGACGAACCCGAAGCGGCCTTCACCAACCTGCGGCGGGCCCTCAGTCGTACTGGACGCCTGGGCTTCGTCTGCTGGCGGTCGTTGGAGGAGAACGCCTGGACCACCGAGCCCCGAGACGCCGCGGCCGCCATCGTGCCGCTCCCACCGATGCCCGATCCCGATGCCCCCGGCCCGTTCTCGCAGGCTCGGGCCGAACGCGTTACTACCGTGCTCACCCATGCCAGCTTCGTCGGCGTGACCGTCGATCCCCTGGACGAACCCCTCCTCATCGGCCGGGGCGACGTCGACGAGGCCATCGAGTTCTACCTCCGGCTCCTGCCGACCGGCTACCTCATGTTCGAGCCCGACCACCACCTCCTCGACCGGCTGCGGGCCGCCCTTCGCACCGTGCTGGAACGCCACCTGGACGACGACCAGCTCCGCCTGGGTTCAGCGGCGTGGCTGGTCACCGCCCGCTGACCCTTCGGTCAGGCCCCCGTAGTGGGTTGAGGTCTGGCTGCTGGGACGGCCGATTCCCAACCCAGATCGGTCAGGTCCTCGTAGTGGGTTGAGTTCTGGCTGCTGGGAGGGCCGAATCCCAACCCAGTTCGGTCGAGACGGCGGAGCACCGTCACCGAGCGCGCCCTAGGGTGCGACCTCGTGTGACCGGCGTCGCACTCGGTAGCCGCCCGGCGACCGATCCCGAAGGGAGCCCAACATGCCCATCCCGACCGAGCCGGTCGGCTCGCTGCCGCGACCGATGAAGCTGCAGGACACGATCGCCGCCTACGACGACGGCTCCGCCACCCACGACGACCTGTTGGCCGAGCAGGAGGCCGCGTGCAAGGACTCGATCGAGCGGATGGAGGCCACCGGGTCGCCGATCGTGAGCGATGGCGAGCAGCGGGCGTCGAGCTTCGCCACCTACCCGATCACCGACACGCTGGCCGGCACCGGCCTGGCCGACAACCTGGCCGGCGACGGCCAGTACTTCGCCATCTTCGACGACGGTCACCACCGCCAGCTCCCTCGCCTCACCGGCGGCCCCTTCGCCTACAAGACCTTTGCCGCCGACTACCTCGAGAAGTCACTGCCCCTGGCCACCAAGCCCATGAAGCAGGCGGTGATCGCCCCCTCGATGCTGTCGCTGCTGTACCCGCTCGACGGTGAGCTCGACGGCTACACCCGCGACCAGTTCCTGTCCGACCTGTGCGACGACGCCGAGAGGGACATCCGCAAGGCGTTCGCCGCCGGGGCCGAGCGGGTGTCGATCGATTTCACCGAAGGCCGGTTGGCCAACAAGAACGACCCCAACAACCCCTGGACCGGGCGCAACATGCTCCAGGAGTTCATCGAGCTCAACAACCGGGTGATCGACCGTTTCAGCGCCGAGGAGCGCGCCGACATCGGCATCCACACCTGCCCGGGTGGCGACTGCGACTCGGTCCACAGCAAGGAGGTCGACTACGCCGAGTTGCTGCCGTCGATGTTCCAGATGAACGCGGGCTACTTCTTGATCCAGTTGGCCAGCGAGGACGACAAGGAACGGGTCTACAAGCTGATCGGCGAGCACAGCCGCGACGACGCCAACGGCGTGGGCCAGGTGTGCTTCGTCGGGGTCATCGACCCGCTCAACCCCCAGGTGGAGACGGCCGAAGACGTGCGCGACGCGCTGGTGACGGCAGCCAACTTCATCCCCAAGGAACGACTGGGGGCCACCGACGACTGCGGCTTCTCCCCGTTCAGCATCGACGTGAAGCCCAAGCACGGCTCTCCGGACTTCGCCCGCGATGTTGCCTTTGAGAAGATCACCGCTCGGGTCAAGGGCACCGAGATGGCGTCGGAGGCCCTCGGCATCTGAGGCGACTGCCGCGGCCGAGCCACCTGGGTCCGGACATGAGGACGCCCCCGCCGGAGCGGGGGCGTCCTAGAGGTGCAGGTATGGTTGGGTCAGTCGTCCGTGTACGGCTCGCGGATGCCGAGCTTGGCCAGGCCACGGCTGATCGAGTAGGCGGCGATGGCGATGAGGGCGTAGCGCCACCCATCTTCGCGGGAGAGGGCATCGTCGCCGTCGATGTAGGCGGCGATGATGACACCGGCCGCGAACAGGACGGTCAGGAGGAACTCGGTGGTCTTCTGACCCGCCTTGGTCTCGGTGAAGGTGCGCACGCCGCCAGCGCGTCGAGCGCCGGATCCGGAAGTGGTTGTGGGGTTCGTTGCTGTCATGATCCTGAAGTACCCCAGCGTCAGGGGTCCTACAAGTCACGACCAACGTTTCACCCTTTAGGGTGAAGGGCCGGGTTCGTTGCCCTGGGCAGTAGCAGGAAGCAACTCCCATCCCCGATGCCGTTGGAAACCTTCGGGCGGGAGCGACCGAGGCCCTTCGCGCCGAGGTGCTCGCCGAGGTACTCGCGCTGCACCCCGACGCGCTGGTGATCGATGCGAGGCGCAACGATCACCTGCAGGTGGCCGAGACGTTGCTGGCCATGGGGCGAGGCGAGGCCGTGGTGGTCGGGGGTCGCCTTCCGGTCGACGTGATCGGGCGGCGGGTCGGCTGGCCCGACCTGTTGGTGCGAGGGGAGCGTCGGCCCGGCGGGCCGTGGAGCTACCACCCCGTCATCGTGCGCAACCACCGCACGATCGACGACCGGCCGCCCAAGGCACCATGGGCGGGTGCCGTGGTGTCGACGTTGGCTGCCCCGACGTTCGCCGACCACGAGGTGACATCGCCGCCGATCTGCTGGCGCTTGACCCGACCACCGTCGCCCTCGCCGACCAGCCTGTCCGCCGCCTGGCCGAGGCAGTGCAGGGGGCCAGGGCGTTGGTCACCGGTCGGCCGCAGCTGCGCTACGGCGTGTGCGAGCTGGTGGTGCCGTCGGCCGACGTCGAGGTCGACATCGACATGGAGAGCTCCCTCGACGGCACCGCGTACCTGTGGGGGGCCTGGGTGGACGGCGCCTACCACGCCGTCACGTCATGGGAACCGCCAAGCCCCGAGCAGGAGGCGCTGGTGTTCGCCGACTTCTGGGCCTGGCTCGGCGCCCTTCGTCGCCGCGCGGCGGCGGAGGGCCGGACCGTGGCCACCTACTGCTGGTTCAAGGGCGCCGAGTCAGGTGCCCTGCGGCGCGGCGCCGAGGCGGCGGCCTCGGCGCTGGGCCACGTCGACGCTCCCGCCGAGGTGGAGGAGCTCCTGGCCGGGGACTCGTTGGTCACCTCTACCACGTGTTCACCAGCCAGCTCCTGACCGGAGGCAGTGCCGGCCTCAAGGCGGTGGCCGCCCTGGCCGGCCTCGCGTGGCGTGACACCGACCCCAACGGTGCCGACTCCATGGCCTGGCACGCCCAGGCCGTCGGCGATGCCGAGCCCGAACGACGGGCCGAGGCGCGCCACCGCCTCCTCGCTACAACGAGGACGACGTCCGGGCCACGGCCGCCGTCAGGGCCTGGCTCCGCACGGACCTCGGCGCCCAGCCGGGCCCGCTCCTGCCGACCCCGTGAGCCCCGATCCCAGCCGGGCGACATGGCAGGTGGCGATCTGGCAGCATCGGCCGTGACCGCTGACACAGGAGATCCGATGTCGTTCGACGCCCTGGTGGACATCATCCGACGCAACGTCGACGAACGCCCCGACGCGCCCGCCGTCACCTATGCCGGGTCGACCCAGACGTTTGCCGATCTCGACCGGCGCTCGAGCCAAGTCGCCAACGCCCTCATCGCGGCCGGGGTCGGGCCCCAGGACCGGGTGGCCTACCTCGACAAGAACGTCCCGGCCTACTTCGAGGTGGGGTTCGGGGCCCTCAAGGCCAACGCGGTGATGGTCGGCGTCAACTGGCGCCTGGCCGCCCCCGAGGTGGCCCACATCCTCGATGACGCCGGCGCCAAGGTGCTCTTCGTGGGTGACGAGTTCGCCGACGTCGTGGCTGCGATCGCCGACCAGCTCCCGGCGTTGGAACTGGTGGTGGCCAACGACGGCGACCGCAACGAGTCGCTCGACGGTTGGATCGCCGACCAGCCCGACACCGACCCCCAGGTCCCCACGACCGGTACCGACGTGGCTACCCAGCTCTACACGTCGGGCACCACCGGTCATCCCAAGGGGGTCATGCTCAGCAACGACAACCTGGCCACGATCATCAACAACGTGGCTGCGCAGTGGCGGATGGAACCCGGCTCGGTGTCGCTGGCAGCCATGCCAATGTTCCACATCGGTGGCTCGGGCTGGGCCTTCGTGTCGATGGCCTTCGGCGCCGAGGTGGTCCTGATGCGAGACATCGACCCGGCTGCGTTGCTCGACCTGATCGGTGCCCACCACATCACCCATGCCTTCCTGGTGCCGGCTGTGTTGCAGTTCATGCTGGCGATGCCCAACCTGGCCACGGCCGACGTGTCGAGCCTGGAACTGGTGGTCTACGGCGCCTCACCCATCACCGAGACCGTCCTCACCGCCTCGATCGAGGCGCTGGGCTGCGAGTTCATGCAGGTCTACGGTCTCACCGAAACTAGTGGGGCCATCACCCAACTCGACCCCGACGCCCACCGCCCCGACCTGCTGCGCTCCTGCGGCGTGGCCTACCCCTGGGTCGAGCTGAGCTGCGTCGACGCCTCCGGCGAGCCGGTGCCCACCGGCACCGTGGGAGAGATCTGGACCCGGTCAGGTCAGAACATGCTGGGGTACTGGAACAAGCCCGAGGCCACGGCGGAGGCCATCACTCCCGACGGCTGGTTCAAGACCGGCGACGCCGGTTACCTCGACGCCGAGGGGCACCTGTTCATCCACGACCGGGTCAAGGACATGATCGTCTCGGGCGGCGAGAACATCTACCCTGCGGAGATCGAGAACGTCCTGGCCCAGCACCCCTCGGTGGCCGAGGTGGGCGTGATCGGGGTTCCCGACGAGAAGTGGGGCGAGACGGTGAAGGCCATCGTGGTGGCCCGGCCCGGCACCACCGTCGAGGAGGCGGACCTCCTGGCCTTTGCTCGCGAGCGCCTGGCCGGGTTCAAGTTGCCTCGGTCGGTCGACGTGATCGACGAGCTCCCCCGCAACCCCACCGGCAAGATCTTGAAGAAGGACCTGCGGGCCCCGTACTGGGAAGGCCGCGACCGCCAGGTCGGCTGAGAGCACGAGCCAGTAGGCGATGATCTGGAAGTGGCACCACGACCTTGGCTCGTGCGCTCAGCAATGAGCACGGGCGAGGAGGCGAAGCCGACGAGCGGCTCAGAGGGTGCGCTGCGTCGTCGCAGCTTTGTCCCC
>JAABUN010007049.1_pt1 | contig 12435 bp, 9 predicted proteins | sample 5559311 | NCBI WGS metagenome assembly JAABUN01 (sample SAMN10711877, study PRJNA513370) | rock metagenome | isolation source: Antarctica rocks | place: Antarctica: Victoria Land, Siegfried Peak sud | reverse complement strand
GACGCCGTTCTTGCCCAGGTTGGCCAGCCGCCCCAGCTCGGCCGTGGAGAGCGTCTGGCTCTGCAGCGGTTCGAGCATCCGGACGTCGTCGGGAGAGATGCCCAGTCCTTCGCCGACCCGCAGCCCCAGTTCGTCGTCGCACATCAAGAAGTGCCACACCATCCGCTCCTGCACCGGTTGAACGGCCTCGCTGATCAGCTCGACGAAGTTGGCGACGAGGTCGTCCTTCTCCCACTGCTCCATCAGCTGGTAGCGCTGACCCGCCTGGGTGTAGTCGTCGGTGCGGGGGATCCGGGCGCGGGTCAGCCGGCCGGTGATCTGGGGGCCCTGCTCGTCGTGGGTCGGGTACTGAGCCTCGCGCAGACCGCCGGTGATTGACGGCTCGTAGTTCACGTGCGGGTTCTGGCCCGCGCCGAGGTCGGAGCTGAACGACATCTGGCCGCCGCGCTGGTTCGTGGCTACCCTCGCGTTCTTGGGGCTGTTCACCGCCAGCTGCTGGTAGTTGGGCCCGACACGGTAGCGCTGGGTGTCGCTGTAGCTGAAGGTGCGCCCGACCAGCATCTTGTCGTCGGAGAAGTCGAGGCCGTCGACCAGCACACCGGTGCCGAACGCGATCTGCTCGTTCTCGTTGTGGTGGTCGGCGACGTTCGAGGTCAGCGTCATCGTGCCGACCAGCTTCGGCTGGAAGTCGTTCTCGGGCCACACCTTCGTGTCGTCCAGCGGGTCGAACTCCAGCTCGGGGTGCTCGTCGTCGCTCATGAGCTGCACGTACAGGTCCCAGGACGGATGATTGCCGCTTTTGATCGCCTCGTAGAGGTCCTTCGAGGCGTGCCCAAGGTCAACGGCCTGGATGTTCGCCGCGTCGGCCGCGGTCAAGCTCTTGACCCCGGCCGACGGCATCCAGTGGTACTTCACCAGGTGCGTGACGCCCTCGGCGTTGACCCACTTGTAGGTGTTGACTCCGAACCCCTGCATCGTGCGGTAGTTGGACGGCAGACCACGCGGGCTGAACAGGTTCACCAGCATGTGCATGGCCTCGGGCGTCTGCGACATGAAGTCGAAGATCCGGGCCGGCTCCTGGCGGAACGTGATCGGGTCGGGCTTGAGGGAGTGGATGACGTCGGGGAACTTGACCGCGTCGCGGATGAAGAACACCGCGAGGTTGTTCCCGACGAGGTCCCAGTTGCCGTCCTCGGTGTAGAACTTCACCGCGAAGCCCCGGGGGTCACGGGCGGCCTCGGAGGAGTCGCGGCCACCGATGACGGTGGAGAAGCGGATCGCGACGTCGGTCTGCTTGCCGGCCTGGCTGAACAGCTTGGCCCGGGTGTAACGGGCGACGGGCTCGTCCCCCCACTGGCCCGTGGCCTCGAACGTCCCGTAGGCGACGGCTCCGCGGGCGTGCACCACCCGCTCCGGGATGCGCTCCCGGTCGAAGTGGGAGATCTTCTCCAAGAACTGGTAGTTCTCCAGCGTCGCGGGGCCACGGTCCCCGACGGTGCGCTGGTTCTGGTTGTCATAGACCGGGTGGCCCTGACGGTTGGTCAGCACGGCACGGTCCTCCTGCCCTGCAGCGGGGCCCTGGCTGGCGACGTCGGTCATCTGGTCTCCGTTCCTGGGCCGGTGCGCTTCTGCGCCCGGCGGCTTCGGCGGGCGCCACGCTGGCCCGCCGGTGTTGTCGGCCTCGTCGGCGCGGTCGGCGCCGCCTCTGGCTCAGAACCAGTATCCCCCGAGGGATGTGCGAGGCGTACCCGCCGACGGCCTTCGGGCTGCACCCAGCCCAGGGTGCCCCGTCGGCTGCTGCTCGTCTACGGCTATACAAGAGGGACAGGCCCGCTGGAGGCTCTGCTGCTCATCCGGAGCGACAGGCTGCGGCGGGTCTCACCAGCACGGCGCGCGGCGCCCCTATCGCTAGGAACTGCCCATGCTGCAAGCTCTCGGTTGGGGTGCCGTCGCGGCACTCTCCCTCCTGATCGGCACCGTGCTGGCCCTGGTCCGCACCTGGCGTGCCGGCCTCGTCGGGGGGGTGCTCGCCTTCGGCGCCGGCGCCCTCATCTCCTCGGTGGCCTTCGAGCTGGCGCAGGAGGGACTCAAGGTCGGTGGCCCGGTCCCCGTCGCCCTCGGGGTGGCGGCCGGCGCCCTGGCCTTCTTCTTCGCCGACCGCGCCGTGGAGCGGATCGGGGCCCGCCACGGGGGCGGGGGCAGCGGTCTGCCGCTGGCACTCGGCGCTCTCCTCGACGGCATCCCGGAGCAGGCGGTGCTGGGTATCGGGCTGGCCGCCGGCGGGGGCGTCAGCGTCGCCCTGCTGGTGGCGGTCTTCGTGTCCAACCTGCCAGAATCCATCGGCTCGGCCAGCGACATGCGGGCCGCCGGCACGTCCCGGCGGAAGATCCTCGGGCTGTGGGCTGCTGTGGTCGCGGTGTGCACGCTGGCCACCGTCGGCGGGTACGCGCTGGCTGGGGTGGCGGGCGGGGGCCTCAAGGCCGCCATCGACGGTTTCGCCGCCGGCGCGCTGCTGGTGATGCTCGTCGACCAGATGATCCCCGAGGCCAAGGCCAAGGCGGGCAACCGGGCTGGTCTGGTCACGGTGCTGGGCTTCGCCGTCGCGGCTGCCCTCTCGAACCTCTTCTGAGCCCCGCCCCGGCTCCCCAGGACTGGTCAGGGCGGCCGGACGGCGCCGCGTTGCCTATGCTCCCTCCCGTGACCCCCCCCGCCCCCGCCGCCGCGGACGGAGTCCGGCTGCTCACCCTGCCGGCGCAGCATCCCTACGTGGCAGCGGTCCGGCCGGCTGACGTCGAGGTCGTCCGCCCGGACCGGGTCCGCGGGTTCGAGCCAGACCCCTACTTCGACCCCGCCACCGTCGCGGCGCTGGCCGGTGAGGTCGACGTCGTGCACCTGCACTTCGGCTTCGACCACCTCGACGTCCCCGCGGTGCGCCGCTGGCTGGCGGCGCTGGCCGCGGCTGACCTGCCGCTCGTGCTTACCGCCCACGACCTCCGCAACCCCCATCACGACCGGCCCGGGCCGCACGAGGCCGTGCTGGCCGAGCTGCTGAGCGCTGCGGCGGCCGTCCAGACGCTGACGCCGGGGGCCGCGGCCCAGATCGCGTCCCGCACCGGTGTCACCGCCGTGGTGGTGCCGCACCCGACGCTGACCGATCCGGCCCGGACGGCTGACGTGACCACCGAGCCCGGACGGGTGGTGCTGCACCTGAAGTCGTTGCGCCGCAACCTCCTCGAGCCCGTACGCGTCGTCGCGGCGGCTGCCCGGGGCGCCGAGGCAGGCGGCGGCCGGCTGGTCGTCGACGTGCACCCCGAGGTGCTGGACGACCCACGGCTCGTCGGGCTGGCGCAGGTCCCCGGGCTGGACCTGCACGTGCACCCGCGGTACACCGACCTCGAGCTGGAGCGGTACCTGCGCCGGGCCCAGGTCACGGTGCTGCCGCATCGTTGGGGAACCCACTCGGGCTGGCTGGAGCTGGCCCGCGACCTGGGCACCCGGGTGGTCAGCCCCAGCTGCGGCCACTACGCCGACCAGTGGCCCGAGGTGGTGGGCTACGGCAACGACGAGGACCTCGGGCTGGACGCGGAGAGCCTCACCGCGGCCGTCGCCGAGGCTCTGGCTCGCCCGGCACCCGCGCCCGCGGACCGGGCCCAACGGCTGACCGAGCTCGCCGGCGTCCGTGCACTGCACGCCCGGACCTACGCCCGGGTGCGGGGATGAGCGTCGCTCCGGTGGTCGCGCACGTCCTGGTCGGGCCCGCTCAGCACGGCGTCGTCCGGCACGGCCTGGACGTGGCGCGCGCCTGCGGCGACCGGGTGGTGCGCCGCGAGGTCGCCGGACCGGTGGAGCCGGCCGAGCTCGCTGGCGCCCAGGTCGTCCACGTCCCCTACACCGACCGGTTGTTCGGCCGCCGGGCCGAGGAGAGCGCCGACGCGTTCGAGGCGATGACTGCCCCCTGGCTGGCCGCGGGGCTGGCGCTGTCGGTGACGCTGCACGACCTCCCCGCCGGCGACTCGGCCTGGGACCAGCGGCGCCGGGCCGCCTACGACCGGGTGCTGGTCGGGGCCCGCGGTGTCGTGCTCAACAGCCGCCGCGAGCTGGAGCTGGCCGGCCGGCTGCGGGAGCGGGCGCGGAGCCTGCGCTGCATCCCCCTGCCCGTCGAGCCCGTCGACCGGCCACCCGGGGAGCCGGCTCCGACCGGCCCGCCCGAGGTCGTGGTGCTCGGGTTCGTGTTCCCCGACCGCGGCTACGAGCACACCATCGCCGAGCTGCCGGACGGGATCGGGCTGCTGGCGCTGGGTCGGGCGTCGGAGGGTCACGAGGACCTGCCCGACGTGCTCGCGTCGCTGGCGCTCGACGCCGGACACCCGATGCGGACTACCGGCTTCGTGTCCGACGCCGCCCTGGGTCCAGCACTGCGGGCCGCCGGCGTCCCGGTGGCCCCCAACCGGCGGGTCGCGGCGTCCGGCTCCATCAACACCTGGATCGCGCACGGCCGTCGCCCCCTGGTCCCCGACTCCCCGTACAGCCGCGAGCTGGCCGGCCGCTGGCCGGGGACCGTCACGCTCTATGACGCCGACCTGCCCGGGGACCTGCGGGCGCGGCTGGACCAAGCCCTGGCCGCGCCCGAGCGGACCTGGCTGGCGCCCGGCACGGCGTTCGGTCCGCGGCTGGCGGAGGTGGCCGCGGCCTACCTGACCCACTTCTCGGGCTGCGCGCCGGAGCGGCCGGTGGCCCTGGGCGCGGGCCGCTGGACGGTCCCTGGCAACCGCTTTGACCTGCTACGCGACCTGGTGCCCGACGCGCCGCCGAGCGTCAGCGTCGTCGTCCCGCACTACGACGCACAGGCCCGGCTGGACCTGGTGCTGACCGCGCTGGCCGGGCAGGACCACCCGTCCGACCGACTGCAGGTGGTCGTCGCCGACGACGGCTCGCCGGCCGCGCCCGACCTCGGGTCCGCTGAGGGCCTGGACGTCGTCCTCGTCCGGCAGCCACGCGACGGGTTCCGCGCCGCCGCTGCCCGCAACCTCGGTGCCCGCCGCGCCGACGGGGAGGTGCTGCTGTTCCTGGACGCCGACATGGTTCCCGAGCCGGGCTACGTCACCGCGCTGTCCCGGCTGCCAGGACTGGCCCCGGACGCCCTCACGGTCGGCCGGCGCCGGCATGCCCAGCTGGCGGGCTGGACTCCCGGCCAGGTCCGGGGCTGGTTGAGCGGTGCGGCCGGGGCGCCCCAGGAGCTGACGGAGCCGGCCTGGCTGCGCGACCAGTACGCGGCCACCGCCGACCTGCTGCACGCCGACCACCGCAGCCACCGCTGGGTGATCTCCGCCGTGCTGGGCCTGCACCGTGAGCTGTTCGACGAGCTGCAGGGCTTCGACGAGCGGTTCCGGGCCTACGGCGGCGAGGACTGGGACCTGGCCCACCGGGCCTGGGTGGCCGGAGCCGTGCTGGCTCACGTGCCGGGCGCTGTCGCCTGGCACGACGGCCCCGACTGGGCGGGGCGCACCGCGCACCAGCCCGACGGCCGCGCGGCGAAGAACGACGAGACCCTGACGCTGACCCGGTTGCTGCCCGACCCGGAGGCCCGGGGCGGCGGTACCTGGGCGCTGCCCGCCGTCACGGTCGTGCTGGGGTTCGCCGGAGCGGCTGAGGTGCTGGCCACCGCACGAGCCGCTTTCGCCCAGGACGCGGACTGCGGCGTCTGGGTGGACGTGCCGGGTGCGGTGGAGGTCGTGCGGGCGCTGGCCGACCCCCGCGTGCACGCCGGCCCCGCGCCGGTGGAGGTGACGGACCGGGCCCAGGCCGTCGTCCGGCTGGCCGCGCCGGCCCGGCTGAGCGGCGTGCCGGCGCTGATGCGGGCCGCCGCGGAGCACGGCCCGCTGACCCTGCCGACCGGCTCCCTCACCCCGTCCCGGGCGTCGCGGCGGAGCACCCGCTGGGCGGCGGCCACGGGAACCGACGCCGCCACCCTGCAGGCCCTGCTGTTCGGCGGTCGGGACCTCGCCGCGCCACTGGGCAGTGAACCCGTCGACCTGGCGCACGAGCTGAAGCACGTCCGCCAGGAAGCGCTGCGGCCCTGAGCGCCGGGGTCCGTCCGGGTCAGGCCTGGCTGCCGACCAGCCGCTCGTACACGCCGACCTCGCTGCCCAGCCACCACGCGCCGATGCCGGGGAAGGTCGCCAGCACGCGCTCGTGGTTCCAGTCGGCGACGACGTGGTGCTCGTGCGGGTTTCCCTCGATCGAGCCCTGCTCGTAGTGGATGATCGGGATCGAGAGGTAGACCGCCTTCTGCGCGGCCGCGGCCGCCTTGGCCCACAGCTCCAGCGCGTCCTCCTCGCTCATGTGCTCGGCCACGTCGCCCAGGGTGACCACGTCGGCGTCGGGGAAGGCCACCTCGCGGGCGTCGCCGACGATGATCTCGTCGTAGTACTGGCGCAGCCGGTAGGTGTGCACGTACGGCTCCCAGATCTCGATGCCGGTGGTCCGGCCCATCTTGTCCCCGGCCAGCAGCTTGGCGTAGGTGCCGACGCCGGGTCCGATGTCCAGGAGCGACACCGGACCGTCTGTGGCCAGCGCCCAGATGCGGTCCCGGGTCCAGTCCTTGCCCTCGGCTGAGCTCATCGGCATGGTTCGCGCTCCTCGTTCTCGTGGTTCGGGGGTGGGTCAGGCGTAGTCGAGCTCGGCGAGGCCGTCCAGCGCCCGGGCGGGTTCGGCGCCGACGAGGCGGTGCAGCACGGCCTCGTAGGAATCGAGCATGACCGCCCGGTCGAGGTGGGCGACGCTGGCGGCCACCTCCGCGCGGTCCAGTCGGGCGGCCTCGACCAGAGCCGCTGCAAGCGCCTCGGCCGTGCAGTCCGCCGCGACCACGCCGCCCTGCGGCCCGACGATCTCCCGGACAGCTCCGGTGGGCAGCGCCGCCGCCGGGGTGCCGCAGGCCAGCGCCTCCAGCAGCGCCAGCCCGAACGGCTCCGGCCACAGCGGGGAGAATAGGTAGACCGTTCCCGAGCGCAGGAACGCGGGCAGGTCGTCGTGGCCCAGGTGGCCGCGGTAGCGGACGTCCTCGCCGAGGCGGGGGACGACGTCGCGGGCGAAGTGCTCCGGGTCGCTGACCGGCCCGGCGATGCTCAGCTGCCAACCCGCCCGCCGGACCGCGTCGATGGCCAGCGGCAACCCCTTCTCCGGGGTGATCCGGCCGGTCCAGACGGCGTGCCGGGCTTGGCGCCCCACCGGGTGGTCACCGCGGCCGGGTCTGGGTGCCCAGTGGGTGAGGTCGATGCCGTTGGGCACCGTCGCCACCTCCGGGAGCAACCGACGCCAGTCCTGCGTCGTCACCTGCGACACCGCGGCCCAGACGTGCCGCTCCCCGGGGCGCCAGCCCGGCGCCTCGAGGACGGCGTTGACCCGGGCCAGGGTGGCCGGGGTGTGCAGCACGGTGAACATCGGCAGCTGGTCCATCGCGACGTAGGGCACGGGGCTGAGGGAGTTGTTGAGGACGACGTCGACCGGTCCCAGGTCGGCGATGGCGGACCACATGGCCGCGTCCAGGACGTCGTCGGGACGCGGTCGGCCGGGGGCCGCCGGTCCGTGCACGAAGCCTGCGCCGACCAGCGGACGCAGCCGGGCGCGTGTCAGGCTGCCGGCCTTGGCGTGCAGGGTGACGTCGTGACCGCGCGCCACCAGACCGTCGGCCAGCAGCGCCGTGTGCATCTCGAGGCCACCCCGGTAGGGCTCGGCGATGGGGTGGTGGGCGTGGGCCAGCAGCGCGATCCTCACCGCCGCACCCAGCCCGGTCCGGCCCGGCGCACCAGCCCGCGCTCGGCGAACGCCTGCAGCCAGCCCTCCATAGGCCACCAGCCCCAGCGATCGGCGAACAGTGCGCCGTTGCGGAGGATGTCGTCGAGGTGCTGGACGGGTGGGGTCGACGTGTCGTGCCACTGGTGGAAGGCCTCGGCGCCGCCGACCCAGACCAGGCCGACGCCGGCGGCGCGGGCTCGCATGGCCAGGTCGGTGTCCTCGGCGCCGTAGCCCTCGAAGGCCTCGTCGAAGCCGCCGACCCGACGCCAGGTGTGCACCGTCAGCGCGAACGAGAGCGACCAGAACAGCCGGTGGTCCTCAGCAGCCAGCTCCGTGCCCGCCGCGGCGACCGGCCGGGCCGGGTGGAAGCGGTGCGGCGGCAGCTGGCGGAGATCGTAGCCCTCCGGCGGCGGCGGGGGGAGGTAGGCCACCGCCCCGCTCAGCAACTGGTCGCCCCGCGCCCCGGTGGCGGCGCGCCGGTACGCGCCGACCAGACCGGGCCCCGGCAGGCAGTCGACGTCGAGGAAGACCAGCAGCTCGGCACCGGCGGCGACGGCGGCCTCCGCTCCGGCGTTCCGCGCCGCGGCCAGTGGCAGAGCCCTGCGCGCCCGGTCCAGGTGCAGCACGGTGACGCCGGGCACCAGGGCGTCGACGGAATCGTCGTCCATGGCGACGACGACGCGCAGGTCCGGCAGCACGGTCGAGCGGGCCAGCGCGTCCTGCTGGCGACGCAGGTGCTCGTGGCGCTTGTGCACCGCGGTGACCACAGCGGTTCGTGGTGCCCGGGCGGGGCTCGTCACGCTCGCTCCCCGGCGGGGGCGACGACCCCGGACGCGGCCACCCCAGCCAGCAGAGCTGCCGCGCGGTCCGCGCCGCGGCCGTCGTTCCAGCGCCGCCAGTCGGAGCCGTCCAGCGCCGCGGCCCGGTCGAGCACGCCGGGCCACGCCCCAGGCTCGGGCCAGCCGTCGAGCACCACGGCCGGCAGGCCGAGCTCGGTGAGGGCCCGGCCGGTGGCGTGCTGCTCGCCAAAGGGCCGGTCCTGCGGTACGACCACTGCGGGCCGGCGCGCGGCCGCCACCTCGGCCACCGCGTTCTGGCCGGCGTGGGTCACCACCACCTCCGCCGTGCAGAGCAGCGGCCACGGGTCCGGCACCCAGCGGCCGGCGGGGCCGAGGGCGTCCCAGGTCCAGCCCGGGGTCGACGCGCGCGCGCGGCCGAGGTCGGCCGCGGTGAGGCTGCTGCCGCCGCTGCCGCTGAGCGCGAGCACCCGGCCGTGGGCCACCGGCGCCGCGTCGCGCTGCGGGGGGTAGCGGCTGATGGCCCCGACGCTGACCAACCGGTCATCGAGGTCGAGGTGGCCGGTGGCCAGCACCTCCCGGGCCTCGGCCGGCCACGGCCCGATCACCAGGTCGCTGATGCCGTAGCCGAGGTGGTGAGCGGCGTCGGTGCGCACGCCCGGCATCCCCATGCTGACCACGGGCACGCCGTGCAGCCGGGCCAGCAGCGCCACCTCGACGGAGACGTCGGCCACCAGCAGCGACGGCGCGTTCGCTGCGCACCAGGCGCTGAGCAGCGCCATCCGTGCCCGGAGCCCCGGGTGGTGGTCGGGCACGTGGTGGAGCAGCCCGTGGGCCGTCCGCTCGCCAACGGCCGGCGGCAGGTCGTCGTCCGGCAGCTGCAGCCAGTCCCCCGGCCAGCCCGGCGGGGCGGCCTGGGTGGAGAGCCCGGTGACGCCGCGCCCATAGGCCCTGGCTGTCGCCAGCGCGCGGTGCCGGTGGCCGTGTCCATGGTGGTGGACGTAGTAGCCGATCACCGACCGGGGTGCGCGGGCAGGGGGCTGGGCCGGTTCACCAGGCACAAGGTAGACCACCCCGGGGCGCTGTCCGAACCGCCTCCCTGTGGGTACGGTTCACAGATGGCCTCCTCAGCACCGCTGCCCACCGGTCGTCCCGTCGTCGTCTGGGGCAACTGCCAGGCTGAGCCGGTGGGCGCGCTGCTGGCCGGTCCGTTAGCGGCGCACGGTGCCACGGTGGTCGCCGTGCCGCCGGTCTTCGAGGCGACCGAGGAGGATCTCGTCCGCCTCCGGGGCCTGCTGGCCGAGGCCGCGGCGCTGATCAGCCAACCGGTCCGCGACGAGTACCACGTCCCCGGCTGCGGCACCGCCCAGCTGGCCGCCCTGCTGCCGCCGGACGCCAGGCTGGTGACGTTCCCGGTCACCTATGACACCAGCGCCTTCCCGTTCCAGGTCAACGGCCACGGCGCCGACGGGCTCCGGGTGCAGGCCCCGCTCACCGACTACCACGACCTCCGCGCCCTGATTGCGGCGGAGCGTGGGCTCGACGTCGACGCCGCGCTGGCCTGGTGGCCCGAGCCCGAGGCCGACGCCGTCCGGGCCAACGCGGCAGCCTCCGTGGCCGAGCTGGCGCGCCGTGAGGCTGACCTCGACGTCACCGCGTCCGACCTGCTGGGACCCGACGCGATGTTCACGCTGTCCCATCCGGCCAACTCGGTGCTGGCCGGGGTGGCCGGCCGGGTGCTGACGGCACTCGGCCTGGACGCCGACGTCGTCGAGCTGCCCCAGCGGGAGTTTCTGGGGGAGCGACGGGCCCCCGTCGAGCCGGCCGTGGTGCAGGCCCTCGGCTGGCCGGCGGCAGCGGTCCGGGAGACCTGGCTGGTACAGGGGCAGCCGCTGGCTCAGCCGGCCCTGATCGCGGAGCAGCTCGCCTTCTACACCGAGCGACCGGACGTGGTCGCCGACGCCCGCTCGCGCTACGCCCACCGCGCCGCCCAGCTGGGGCTCTGAGCCCGTGACCACCGTCCTCGTCACCGGCGCCACCGACGGGATCGGCCGCGCCACCGCCGCGCTGCTGCTCTCGCGGGGCCACCGCGTCCTCGTCCACGCCCGCACGCCCGAGCGGGGGCGTCCCGTGCTGGCGGCCCTCGGCCCGGCGCCGGGGGAGGCCGTGCTGGTGACCGGCGACCTGGCCCGGCCTGAGGAGGTCCGCGGCCTGGCCGCGCAGGTGCGCGACGCCGGCGGCGTGGACACGCTGGTGCACAACGCCGGCGTCTGGGTGCGCGGCGACACCTCTCCGCGCACAGCTGACGGCGTCGAGACCACGCTGGCGGTGAACGTGCTCGCACCGCACCTGCTGACGGCACTGCTGGTCGACGACATCCGCGACCGGGTGGTGTGGCTGGGCTCGGGGATGGCGGGTTCCGGCCGACCCGACCCGGAGCGGCTCGGGGAGCAGCTGGACCCCGAGCAGGCCTACGCCGACAGCAAGGCCTGCGACGTCGCGCTGGCGATGGCGTGGGGTCGACGGCACCCGGCCCTCGCCTCGGCGGCGCTGGACCCCGGCTGGGTGCCCACCAAGCTGGCCAGTGCCGGGGCACCGGGACGGGTCGAGGACTCCGCCGACGCGCTGGCTTTCTGCGCCCTCCCCGTCGTCGAGGGCGGCGCCGATCTGGCCCCCGCGCCCTACTGGAAGGGCCACGCACCGGTCCGACTGCCCGGTCGGCTGCGTGATGCGGCTCTTGCCGACGCCCTCGCGGCGGCCTGCGACCGGCTCGCCGGGCTGGCGTGAGCAGACTTGTCGTTCCGGATGTGAAGGTTTCATTCCGTTCCGACAAGCTCACACCAATTGTGGACAGGCCGCATCCCAGTGGCTAGCGTGCTCCTCATCATCTGCGCGTCCGCGCCGCACCCGCCGCCGCGTCCGGCGACCCGGGCCCGCACCACCCCACAGCATGGAGGCTGAACGATGTCCGAGGCACCGGCCGAGAACGCCACCACCCCCGAGTCGGCCGTCAGCGGCCCCAGGCTTCCCGAGACGATGCAGGCAGTCATCGTGCACGGCCCGGAGAACTACCAGCTGGAGACGGTCGCGGTCCCACGCCCGGGGCCCGGCGAGGCCCTGGTCAAGGTCGAGGGCGTCGGCATCTGTGCCAGCGACCTGAAGTGCTACCACGGCGCCCCCAAGTTCTGGGGGGACGAGAACCGTCCGGCCTGGGCCGAGACAGAGGTCATCCCGGGCCACGAGTTCGTCGGTACCATCGTCCAGCTCGACGCCGCCGCGGCCGCCCGCTGGGGCGTCGCCGTCGGTGACCGCGTGGTGGCGGAGCAGATCGTGCCCTGCTGGAAGTGCCGCTACTGCCTGGACGGCAAGTACTGGATGTGCCAGCCGCACGACATGTTCGGCTTCAAGCGTCGGACGCCGGGCGCGATGGCGGAGTACATGCTGTTCTCCAAGGACGCACTCGTCCACCAGGTGTCGGCCGACCTGCCGCCGGCCCACGCGGCCTTCGCCGAGCCGCTGTCCTGCGCGCTGCACGCCGTCGAGCGGGCCGACATCCAGTTCGACGACGTGGTCGTGGTAGCGGGCTGCGGCCCGATCGGTCTGGGCATGATCGCCGGGTCGAAGTCGAAGAACCCGAAGCTGGTGATCGGCCTGGACCTGGCCCAGGACAAACTGGACCTCGCCCTCGAGTGCGGCGCCGACCTGGTGATCAACATCGGCCAGGAGGACGCGGTGGCCAAGGTCAAGGAGCTGACCGACGGCTACGGCGCCGACGTCTACATCGAGGGCACCGGCCACCCGTCCGCCGTCGCGCAGGGCCTCAACCTGCTGCGCAAGCTCGGTA
>JAABUN010007048.1_pt1 | contig 12435 bp, 10 predicted proteins | sample 5559311 | NCBI WGS metagenome assembly JAABUN01 (sample SAMN10711877, study PRJNA513370) | rock metagenome | isolation source: Antarctica rocks | place: Antarctica: Victoria Land, Siegfried Peak sud | reverse complement strand
TTCGACCATGTGGGTGCTGTGGCCCCCGTGGCGCGAGCAACCGGCGCGGAGGTCTGGGTGCCCGTGATCGAGAAGGGCGTGCTCGCCGACATCATGAGCTACGTGCCCTGGGCGGGCATCGGGCCCTTCGAGAGCTACGAGGCGGAGCACACGGTGGCGGGTGGAGAGCGGCTCGAGCTCGCGGGCTTCGAGATCGACGTCCTCTTCACTCCCGGCCACAGCCCCGGCCATGTGACCTACTCGATCCCGGACGAGGAGGCCGCCTTCTCCGGTGACGTGCTCTTCCAGTCCTCGGTCGGCCGCACCGATCTGCCGGGTGGAGACTGGCCGACCCTGCTCGAGTCGATCGGCAGCCTGGTCGACACGCTGCCGCCGGAGACGAGGGTCTACCCCGGCCACATGGGCCTGACCACTCTCGGGGCCGAGCGCGCCTCCAACCCCTTCCTCGCCGAGCTAGCCCAACGGTGAGCGGCGGGCCGCGCCTGCAGGCTCCGCGCGGCACCTTCGACGTGTTGCCCGGGGGCAGCCCCGCGCGGCTGTCGTTCTTCAACCTCTGCCAGGACAGGCTCGGAGGGGCGGGTCTGGGTTACGCCGAGACGCCCATCTTCGAGGACACGGAGCTGTTCGCGCGTGGGGTGGGGGAGGCCACCGACATCGTGCAGAAGGAGATGTTCACCCTCGAGGATCGTGCCGGCCGCTCGCTCACGCTGCGCCCCGAGGGCACCGCGGGAGTGTGCCGCGCCTACGTCGAGCACGGCATGCACAAGCTGCCCCAGCCGGTGAGGCTCTGGTACTGGGGGCCCTTCTTCCGGCACGAGGCGCCTCAGGCCGGGCGCTACCGCCAGTTCACCCAGATCGGGGCCGAGGCGCTCGGCTCGGACGACCCGGCCGTGGACGCCGAGCTGATCCTCCTGCTGGCCGAGCTGCTCGAGGAGGCGGGCGTGCGCCAGTTGAGGCTGCGCCTCTCGAGCCTCGGCACAGCGGCGGCTCGACGGGACTACGCCGACGAGCTGCGTGCTCACCTCCGCGCGCGCGAGGAGGAGCTCTCTTCAGAGGTTCGCTCACGGATCGAGGCCAACCCGTTGCGCGCCTTCGACGCCGCACACGCCGGCACCCGGGCCGTACTCGCCGACGCGCCCAAGCTGCTCGACCGGCTCGCGCCGGAAGACGCCGAGCACTTCGCCGAGGTGCGGGCCCTGCTCGACGATGCGGGCCTCGGCTACGAGGTAGATCCCTCGCTCGTCCGCGGCCTGGACTACTACACGCGCACGGTGTTCGAGTTCACAAGCGACGCGCTCGGCGCCCAATCGGGCGTCGGAGGCGGCGGGCGCTACGACGGCCTGGTCGAGCAGCTCGGCGGCCCGCCGACGCCGGCAGTGGGCTGGGCCGCGGGGGTGGAGCGCATTCTCCTGGCCGCCGCGGGGGAGCCGCAGCGCGGGGCGTCGCCGACGGTGTTCGTCGCGTGGGAGAATTCCCGCCGCGCCGCCTTCGCGGTCGCGCGCCGCTTGCGCGAGAGCGGCGTGACGGTGCAGATGGAGCAGGCCGGCCGCTCCCTCAAGGGGCAGCTCAAGCACGCCGATCGCCTGCGAGCCCGCTTCGCGGTGGTCGCGGGCGAAGATGACCTCGAGCTGCGCGACCTGCGCACCGGGCAGGCGCGCGCGATCGCGTCCGTTGAGGAGATCCTTGAAGTGGTGGAGGCCTCGTGAGGGCACCGCGCGCCAACCAGTACCGCAGCGCCTGGGCCGGCGAGCTTCGCCCGGAGCGGGTCGGCGAGGAGATGCGCGTGGCCGGCTGGGTACACCGCCGGCGCGACCACGGCGGGCTGATCTTCATCGACCTCCGCGATCGCAGCGGCCTGCTGCAGCTCGTCTTCCACCCCGACCGAGCGCCGGCCGCCCACGCCGCGGCGCACGCCCTCCGCGCCGAGGACGTGCTGTCGGCCGCCGGCGAGCTCGTCCGGCGCGAGGAGGGATCGGTCAACCCCGCCCTCGCCAGCGGAGAGGTCGAGCTGACGGTGAGCGACCTGACCGTCCTTGCCGACGCCGAGACGCCGCCATTTCAGGTGGACGAGGACGGTGCGGTGGACGAGTCGCTGCGCCTGCGGCACCGCTACCTCGACATCCGCCGCGCGCCCATGCGGCAGGCGCTCGAGCTGCGCCACACGGTGGCCCAGGCCATGCGCACCTACCTCAACCAGCGCGACTTCCTCGAGGTCGAGACACCGATGCTCACCCGCTCGACCCCGGAGGGCGCGCGCGACTACCTCGTGCCAAGCCGCCTGCAGCGTGGTGCCTGGTACGCCCTGCCGCAGTCGCCGCAGCTCTTCAAGCAGCTCCTGATGGTCGGTGGCCTCGAGCGCTACTACCAGATCGTGCGCTGCTTCCGTGACGAGGATCTGCGCGCCGACCGCCAGCCGGAGTTCACCCAGCTCGACATCGAGCTGTCGTTCGTGGACGAGGAGGACGTGATCGGCCTCTGCGACGGGCTGCTCGAGGCCGTGCTCGGCGCGGCCGGGGTGGACGTCGAGCTGCCGCTCGAGCGCCTCGCCTACGACGACGTGCTGCTGCGCTACGGCACCGACCGCCCCGACCGGCGCGTGGGCATGGAGATCGCCGAGCTCGGTGATCTGTTCGAGGGGACGGAGTTCGGTGTGTTCGCGGCGGCGCTCAGCTCCGGCGGGGTGGTTCGCGGCTTCTGCGCCCGGGGCGACTTCCCGCGCCGCCGTCTCGACGAGCTGACCGAGCAGGCGAAGGCCCTGGGGGCCAAGGGCCTGGTCTGGGCACAGGTCGAGGCGGGCGGTACGTGGCGCTCGCCGGTGGCCAAGTTCCTGAGCCCCGAGCAGATGAGCGCCGTGGCCGGCCGACTGAAGGCCGCCGAGGGCGACATGCTCCTGATCGTCGCCGACGCAGCGCCGATGGCCGCGCGCGTGCTGGGCGAGCTGCGCCTGGCGGTGGCCGAGCCTCCCACGGGGCACGACCTCTTCTGGGTCGTCGACTTCCCGATGTTCGAGCGGAACGAGCCCGAGGGGCGCTGGAACGCCCTGCACCACCCGTTCACGGCACCCACCGGGGACCTCGAGGGCGACCCGGGCGCCTGGCGCAGCCGCGCCTACGACATCGTCATGGACGGGCTCGAGATCGGAGGCGGCTCGATCCGCATCAACCGGCCCGACGTGCAGCGGCGCGTCTTCGACGCTCTCGGGATGCCGGAGACTGAAGCCAACGAGCGCTTCGGCTTCCTGCTCGAGGCCCTCCGCTACGGAGCGCCGCCGCACGGCGGGATCGCCTTTGGCCTGGACCGCGTGGTGGCGCTGCTCGCCGGTCGGGACTCGATCCGGGAGGTGATCGCCTTTCCGAAGACCGCAAGCGGGAGCGACCCCCTGACGGGCGCCCCGGCCGCGGTGGACGAGGTGCAGCTGAGGGAGCTGGGCCTGAACCTCAGGCAACCCCCACGCTGATCTCGCTGCTACCTTCTCGACCGGCCCGAGCCTGTACGCCAGCCGTCCATTACGTTGAGCCAACACCACGGGGATGGGAATCTTGCTCGGGGCGGGCCTTGGCCCGTTCCGGCGGACAACCAAGCTTGCTAAGGCAGGTTCAACCCGCGGGCGGTAACGGCAGGTTGGGGCCGCCATCGGCCCCTCGGGGGGCACCACGGCGCCGCCTCCAGGAAAGGCGGGCGGCTTCTTGGCACACTTTGACGCCGATGCGGAGTCCTGATGCCTTCGGGCCCACCTCACCGAGGCCTTGATGCGGGACCGCGCCGCCCTGGAAGCCCATCTGAATTCCCCCACGGGGCGCGGTCGCCTGGCCTCCTCGAAGCACTTCGGCGCGGCCGGCGGCGCGGCGTGCGGCGACCTCATCCGCATGGCCGTGCGCGTGAAGGGCGACCGGGTGGTCGAGGCGGGCTTCGACGCGCGCGGCTGCGCGGCGGTGCGAGCCGCGGGGAGCGCAACGGTGGAGCTCGTCGAGGGCGAGCCCGTGCTGGAGGCCGCCCGGTTGACCCCCGACGGCGTATCGGAAGCCCTAGGCGGGCTCGGTGCCGCCCACGAGCACGCCGCGTTCTTCGCCGCCGACGCCCTGCACCGCGCCCTCGGGGCCGCCGCCGCCGACGGCGTACCGGCGCTGGCTCCAAGCGCCAACCGGACGATCGTGGCCATGAGCGGCGGCGTCGACAGCGCCGTGGCCGCTCAGATCGCGCTGGAGGCGGGACACGAGGTGGTGGCCGTAACCCTCGAGCTGTGGGCCGATCCGGCCACCGACGGCGAGCAGAGCTGCTGCTCGCCGCAGGCGCTCACCGGGGCCCGGGCATTGGCGCACCGGATGGGCCTTCCCCACCTGACGCTCGACCTGCGCGCGCGCTTTCGTGCCGAGGTGGTCGACGACTTCCTCAGCGAGCACGCCGCCGGTCGCACCCCGAACCCATGTGTGCGCTGCAACGGCATGGTTCGCTTCGAGGAGATGCTGGCCCTGGCCGAGCGCCTGGGCGCGGCGCGACTTGCCACCGGCCACTACGCGCGCGTCGAGGGCGACGGCGAAGGGCCGCTGCTCTCCTTCGGCGACGATCCGGACAAGGACCAGTCGTACATGCTGGCCCGGCTCGCGCCAGAGCAGCTGGCGCGCCTCTGGTTCCCCCTCGGGGAGATGCGCAAGCCCGCCGTCCGTGAGCTCGCGCGGTCCCGCGACCTCCCGGTGGCCGATCGCCGTGAGAGCCAGGATCTCTGCTTTCTGTCCGGTATCGGCAAGCAGGCCTTCCTCGGTCGCCACACGTCGGTCGCGGGCGCCGGCGAGGGAGAGATCGTCGATCCCGGCGGCGACGTGATCGGCCGCCACGGCGGTCACGAACAGTTCACGGTGGGCCAGCGACGCGGCATCGGGGTCTCCGGAACGGTCCCGCTGTACGTGCTCGGCACCGATCCGGTGGCCAATCGCGTCATGGTCGGCGAACGGGCGAGGCTCGCGACCACCCGTGTCGAGCTGAGGGACGCGGCTCTTCACCGCTCGAGCGGGCGGGTCGACGCCGTCAAGCTTCGCTACCGCTCGCAGCCGGTGGCCTGTCGCGTCGACGAGTCGGCCGCCCGCGGCTCCCATGCGCACCTCGGGCTGACCCTGGGAACCGCCGCTCACGGCATCGCCCCCGGCCAGACCGCCTGCCTGCTCGAGGGCCGGCGCGTTGTCGGCGTGGGCACCATCGCGGCGAGGCCCGAGGAGCCGACTCTTGCCGGCTGAGGCGGTCGAGCTCGAGACACCGGGCGGCCCGGGCTTCGCACCGCTCATCCGCCTGGTGGTGGGCGGCTTTGCCGACCGCGCCGACCTGCGATTCGACGAGCTCGACGATCTGCAGCTTGCGGTGGAGTTGCTGCTGGCCGAGGCACGACCCGAGGAGCGCGTCAGGCTGTCGCTCGAGATCGGCGATGACGCCGCGGTCCGGCTGCGCGTGGGCCCTCTGAGCGGGCGGGCAATGGCCGAGATCCTGCAGGGCCCTCCGCCGCCGCCCGGAGAGGTGAACCTGCGGCGCGTGCTCGATACGGTCGTCGACTCGTTCGGCATCGAGGGGACGCGGGACGGGGAGGTCGTGGTGCGCCTCGAGAAGATCGTCCGGCCCCGCGAACGATGAGCACGGTCGGGCCGATGTCTCCGGGCTACGACCGGGAGCTCCTGCGGCGCTATCACCTGGACGGCGATCGCGACGCGCGGCAGATCCTGGTCGAACGCCACCTGCCGCTGGTGCGCTCGCTGGCCCGGCGCTATGCGGGGCGCGGGGAGTCGCTCGAGGACATAGAGCAGGTGGGGGCGATCGGGCTGATCAAGGCGATCGACCGCTACGAGCTCGACCGGGGCGTCGCCCTGACCACCTACGCCACCCCGAACGTCGTGGGTGAGATCAAGCGGCACTTCCGCGACAAGGGCTGGACCATCCGCATCCCGCGTGGACTCCAGGAGCTGAACGCCCGGCTGTCGAAGACCATCGAGCACCTGACGGGCTCGCTCGGCCGATCCCCGACCATTGCCGAGGTGGCCCGCGAGTTGCACACCTCACCCGAGCAGGTGCTGGAGGCCCTGGAGGCGGGATCGGCGTACTCGCCGATGTCGCTGTCGGCCGGATCGAGCGGAGAGGCCTCGGCGGATCCGCTCGACACGCTCGGCACCGAGGACGCAGGCTACGAACGCTCCGAGGAGCGGGCGTCGCTCGAGCCGGTGCTGCGCACCCTGCCGCCACGGGACCAGGAGATCCTTCACAAGCGCTTCCACGAGGGCCTGACCCAGACCCAGATCGCCGAACAGGTGGGGATCTCGCAGATGCACGTCTCGCGGCTGATACGGAAGTCGCTTGCACGGATGCGGGATGAGCTCGCGCCGGGGATGATCTGAGCCGAGCCTGAGAGCGACGGCCCAGGGCTAAAGCCCGGTCCGGACGCGCCGAGGGGAGGGGCGTGAGCCGGGCCCGCATCCCCCTTGCCATGTGCGTGGCCGCCGCTGCGCTTGGAGGTTGCGGCGGTGAAGGAGCGGGCGCAGACGGCCCGCGTACCGGCGGCGCCCTGACGATCGCCCAGACCTCGAGCCCCGACTTCCTCGATCCGGCCAAGGGCTACACGGTCGAGGCCTCCGCCGCTCACTGGCTGATCTATCCGGGGCTCGTGACCTACCGGCACGAGGAGGGCGAGGCGGGCTCCAGGCTGATCCCGGCCGCGGCCGAAGCCCTCCCAAAGGTTTCGCCGGACGGCCGGACCTACACCTTCCGGCTGCGAAAAGGGCTCACCTACGGTGACGGCACGCCCGCGCGCGCAGCGGACTTCGAGCGCGCCATCCAGCGCTCGCTGACCCTCCAGTGGGGCGGGTTGTCGTTCTTCAGCGGGATCGTGGGGGTCGACGAATACGTCGAACGTGACAGGCCCGGTGCCGACATACCGGGCATCACCAGCGACGACCGTACCGGCAAGATCACCATCGAGCTGACGGAGCCCGACGGGCGCTTCGGGAACATCCTGGCCTTCCCCTCTGCGGGCCTCGTCCCGGCCGACACGCCGCTCGAGGACCTGAGCCGCAAGCCTCCACCGGGCCTCGGCGCCTACAACTTCGGCGCGATCGAGCCAAACCGGCAGTACGAGCTCGTGCGTAACCCCAAGTTCGCCCTGCCCGGCATCCCGAAGGGCAACGCCGACCGCATCACCGTCAAGCTCGTCAAGAGCTCGCAGCGCCAGGTGCAGGACGTGATTCGCGGCCGGCTCGATTGGATCCTCGACGAGCCGCCCGCCGACCTCCTGCCCGAGGTGCGCTCGAAGTACGGCGATCGCTACGAGGAGAACACCGCCAACTCGACCTACTACCAGTTCTTCAACACAGGGACCGAGCCGTTCGACGACCCCAGGGTGCGCGCGGCGGTCAACACCGCGCTCGACAAGCGCGCGCTCGTGCGGATCTTCGGCGGGCTGCTCGAGCCCGACTGCAACTTCCTGCCGCCGGGGATGGTGGGCTACCAGCGCATCGAGCCCTGCCCATACGGAGATCCCAGGCAGCCGCCCGACATCGAGAAGGCCCGCCGGCTGATTCGGGAGGCCCGCGCCGAGGGCGCCCCCGTGACCGTGTGGGGGACCGACGAGGAGCGCAGCGTGAAGGTCACGGAGTTCTACGCCGACGTGCTCAACGGGATAGGTCTTCGGGCCAAGCCGAAGATCGTCGGCGCGGAGACCTACTACGCGGCGGTCGGAAACGTCGAGACGAGGCCCCAGACCGGGTTCTTCGCCTGGTTCCAGGACTTCCCCCACCCGGCGAACTTCTTCTTCCTGCTCTCCGATGAGTCCGTCCAGGACACCGACAGCGTCAACCCCGGACGGGTGAGCGACCCCGAGGTCAACCGCCGCTACGAGGCCCTGAAGCGCGAGCCCGCGGAGGAGAGCGCCGAGGAGTGGGCCGAGCTCGACCGCCTCGTGACCTCTCCGGGGAAGGCGCTCGTGGCGGCCTACGGCCACACGAAGGACACGACCTTCGTGTCCGAGCGGATGAACTTCGAGGACTGCACGGTCTACCACCCGGTCTACCGCGACGACTGGTCCCAGTTCTGCCTGAAGTAGCGGGACGGCTCACCGAGGACCAAGCGCCATGGCCACCCACCTGATCGATCAAGCTCCCGCCGGCCTGCGAGATCTACAGGCCGAGCTTCCCGCCGGCCCGCTTCCCGCGCCCAGCGGACGGCGTCCTGGCCTGCGCCGCCTGGCGGCCAGTCGCTCGGCCGTAGTTGCGGCCGCGGTGCTCGCACTGCTCGTGCTGTCTGCCCTCGCCGCCCCTCTATGGGCGAAGCACGTGGCTCACACCACGGCCTACACCAACCACATCACCGACCGTGTCGAAGTCGGTGGGGAGCCGCGAGACGTCGTGTCACCCGACGGCGTGCCGATCGGGCCGACCTGGCGCGGCGAGTTCTTCCTCGGTGCCGACGTGAACGGACGCGACATCATGGTCCGGCTGCTCTACGGGGGGCGCAACTCGCTGCTGATCGGGGTCGCCGCTGCCCTCCTCACCGCGCTTCTCGCGGTCGCGGCGGCGCTCGTGGGCGGGTACTTCCGCGGCTTGGTCGACGGCGTGCTCGCGCGTCTGCTCGACGTGATCTGGGCCTACCCGGTGATCCTCCTGGCCGTGGCGCTCGGCACGGCGTTCGCGGTCGGCGGCGTGCGGCTCGGGCCGGTCGCGATCGCGGGCGACTCGAAGGCCATCCCCGTGCTCGTGATCGCCGTCGTCTACGTGCCGTACATGGCCCGACCGCTGCGCGGCGCGGTGCTGGCCCTGCGCGAGCGCGAGTTCGTGGAGGCGGCGCGCGCTCAGGGGGCGGGACCGGTACGGATCATGTGGTCGGAGATCCTTCCCAACCTGCTCCCGGGGATCGTCGTCCTGCTGCCGCTGATGGTGGCCAACGCCATCCTGCTCGAAGCCGCGCTGTCGTTTCTGGGCGCCGGCGTGCGGCCCCCCGAGCCGTCCTGGGGGACGATGATCGACGACGGCGTAGCGCGGATAGTGTCGGCCGAGCACCTGGCCGTCGCCCCCGGGCTGATGCTGTTGCTCACCGTGACGTCCCTGAACGTCCTCGGCGACCGGGTGAGCGACGCGCTCGACCCGCGCTCCCGGGTCAGGATCGAGCGCTAGATCTGATGGCGCTGTTCCTCGTGCGCCGACTGCTGGCGATGGTGCTCGTGCTCTTCGCGATCTCGGTGCTCACCTTCTCGATCTTCAACGTGATCCCGAACGGCGAGCCCGAGAACCGCATGGCCGGACGCACCCAGACGCCGGCCCAGGTGGAAGCGATCCGGCGCGAGTGGGGCTTCGACCGCAGTGTGTTCGTCCAGTACGCCACCACGATGCGCAAGGTCTTCACGGGTGACCTGATCTCCTACTACAACGGGACCCGCGTGGGGGAGGAGATCCTGCGCGGCATTCCGCGCACGTTCTCGCTGGCGATCGGGGCCGCGCTGCTGTGGATGGGGGTGGCGATCGTGCTCGGCCTGTACAGCGCTGTCCGGGCGGGTGGGCTGTCCGGATGGTTCACCGGCGCGCTGGCGGTGATCGGCATCTCGATGCCCGTCTTCTGGGTTGGCGCCCTCATGAACCACTACCTCGCCTTCGAAGCGGGGATCTTCCCGAACGGCGGCTACGTCCCGCTCACCGAGGATCCGCTCGCCTGGGCCCACCACCTGATCCTGCCCTGGACCGCCCTGTCGATCCTGTTCATCGGCGTGTACTCGCGCGTTCTCCGCTCCGACGTCATGGACACCATGGGCGAGGACTACGTGCGCACCGCTCGCGCCAAGGGCCTCTCAGAGGGGCGCGTGCTCGTCCGCCACGTGCTGCGCAACTCGCTGATCCCGATCGTCTCCCTGTGGGGCCTCGACTTCGGGGCGGTGCTCGGCGGCGGGGCGATCCTCACCGAGACGGTGTTCGACCTCCAGGGGGTCGGCCAGTACGCCGCCGAGAGCATCGACCAGCTCGACGTGCCGCCGGTGCTGGCCGTGACGATGTTCGGAGCCTTCTTCATCGTCGTGCTCAACACGGTGGTGGACGTGCTGTACGCCCTGCTCGACCCCCGTATCCGGCTCGAGCGCTCATGAGCGCCCCGCTCCTCCGGGTCGAGGGCCTGGGCGTGTCGTTTGCCACCGACGAGGGCCTCGTGCGGGCGGTCGACTCGGTCTCCTTCGAGCTGCGGGCCGGCGAGGTGCTGGCCATCGTCGGGGAGTCGGGCGCGGGCAAGTCGGCCTGCGCCATGGCGTTGATGGGCCTCAACCGCGCGCCGGGCGCGCGCTTCGAGGGCAAGGCTTGGCTCGGAGCGGATCTCGAGCTGATCGCGGCGCCGGACGCTGCGCTGCGTCGGGTCCGCGGAAAGGACATCGCCCTGATTCCCCAGGACCCGCTCTCGGCGCTCAATCCGGTGCACCGGGTGGGCGATCAGATCGTCGAGGCCCTCCGGGCTCACGAGCCCATTTCCCGTCGCGCCGCGCACGCGCGGGCCCTCGATCTGCTCGCTCGGGTGGGGATCCCACGGGTCGCCGATTTCTTCCTCGCCCGCCCGCACGAGCTCTCGGGAGGCATGCGCCAGCGGGTGATGATCGCGATGGCGCTTTCGTGCGAGCCGCGCGTCCTTATCGCCGACGAGCCCACCACCGCCCTCGACGTGACGATCCAGGCGCAGATCCTCGAGCTGCTCGGAGAGCTCCAGGAGCGCACCGGCGCCGGGATCATCATCGTGACCCACGATCTGGGCGTCGTGGCGGAGATGGCCGACCGCGTCGCCGTGATGTACGCCGGCCGCGTGGTTGAGGCCGGCACCGTCGACGAGCTGTTCCACGACCCGCAGCATCCCTACACCTGGGGCCTGCTCGGGTCCCTCCCAGGTCTCGACCGCGCGCCGGGGTCACGGCTGCCGGCCATCGCCGGCGCCCCGCCGTCGCCTCTCGTACTGCTCGCCGGTTGCCGCTTCCGGGAACGCTGTCCGCATGAGCACGCTGCCTGCGCGGCTGCTCCCGAGCTCATCGAGCGGGCGACCCCGGGTCATGCCGACCGCTGCTGGTTGCCGGTCGCCGACAAGCGGGAGCGCCGGTTGCTCGGCGAACGGATCGGCCTCGAGTCGCGGAGCATCGCGGCCTGATGCCGGTAGCCGCGCCACTCGTCGAGGTCGAGCACCTCGAGCAGAGCTTCCGCGCGCCGGCAGGCCGGCTGGCCCCGCGGGCCGCCCGCCGGATACGCGCGGTCGACGACGTGAGCTTCTCAGTCGGCTCCGGCGAGACGCTCGGCCTGGTCGGGGAGTCGGGGTGCGGAAAGAGCACCCTCGGGCGCTCGGTTCTGCACCTGCTCGAGCCCTCGGCGGGCGTGGTCCGCTTCGAGGGCACCGACCTCACCGGTCTCTCGGGCCGAGCGCTGCGGCGACTTCGCCCCCAGATGCAGATGGTCTTCCAGGACTCGACCGGATCGCTCAACCCGCGCCGGCGCGTTCTCCCGGCTGTGGCCGCAGCGATGCGGTGGCACGGCACCGAACGCGCCGGCGCCGAGCGCCGGGCACGCGAGCTGCTCGAGCGGGTCGGGCTCGGGCCCGAGCACGCCGGACGCTTCCCACACGAGCTGTCGGGCGGGCAGCGTCAGCGAGTGGGCATCGCGCGGGCGCTCGCGCTCGAGCCGCGCCTCCTGGTGCTCGACGAGCCGGTCTCGGCCCTCGATGTCTCGGTGCAGGCCCAAATCGTGAACCTGCTTCAGGATCTGCAGAGCGACCTCGGCCTTGCGTTCCTGTTCGTAGCCCACGACCTGAGCGTGGTCCGCCACATCTCCGATCGTGTCGCCGTGATGTACGCAGGCAAGATCGTCGAGCTGTCGCCCGCGGCGGCGCTCTACGAGAAGCCGATCCACCCGTACACGGCGGCGCTCCTGGCCGCGGTGCCGATCCCCGATCCGCGGCGTCGTCGCGCCCACCGGCCGCAGGCCGTGAGCGGCGAGCATCCGGACCCGAGCGCGCCCCCGGCGGGTTGTCGGTTCCACCCACGCTGCCCTCAGGTCACCGCGATCTGCCGGAGCGACGAGCCACCTCTCACCGAGTACGCGGGCGGGCGGGTTGCGGCCTGCCACCACCCGCTCGGCGTCGGCCCGGAGGAGCTGTCGGCCGCGACGCGCTCCGCCGCCAGCCCGCTCAGTGCCTCAGGGGGCCTGCCACAGGCGTCCCCGGCGCCCCGCTGACCCTGCCGGCCTGAGCCCCCGGGGGGCCACCGGCGGGCAGCGCGATTCCGACCGGCTCGATATGGCACCGGCTGTCGGACCGGGCCGGCGCCTGCACGAGTTCGTGCATCAGAAGGTCCTCCTTGACAGCGCGAAGCTCCGCCCCATAGGTTCCCGCGCACAACAAGCCGTCGAAAGGCTGTGCAAGGAGGCTCGCTGGCCGGCACGAGTCCTGGGAGGGGTTCATGGC
>JAABUN010007047.1_pt1 | contig 12435 bp, 12 predicted proteins | sample 5559311 | NCBI WGS metagenome assembly JAABUN01 (sample SAMN10711877, study PRJNA513370) | rock metagenome | isolation source: Antarctica rocks | place: Antarctica: Victoria Land, Siegfried Peak sud | reverse complement strand
GGACTACCTCGGCGCTAGGATCGGCGTCCCCGATGCTCCCGCCATCGCCCCGCTCGCCGACCTCATCCGCTGTCGCGGTCAGCCCGCCTGAAACGCAGGCTGGCCCGGAGTTTTGCCCCGGTTACGTGATGACGGGCACCGGGCCGGATCGGGCGGGAACGCGGCGCGGCGTCCCGACCCACGCGGCTACCGTCGTGCGGGTCGGTCCCGGGGCACGAGTTCAGCCGGAGCGGCTCCGAAGAACGCGCTCCGGGCGGCGGCGGCGCTCGCCGCCGTCGTCGCGCTGACGGGCTGCGCGCGTTCGCAGGAGTCCTGCATACGCGACGCGATCGCCGCTAAGTTCCCCGACGGCCCGCGCCGTTGCCTCGGCCTGACCGGCGACGTCGTCGGCGTGCGCTTGCCGGCGATGACCGGGGCGAACTGGTTCCCCTCTGCCGGCTCGACCTCGCCATTGCGGCACATGTTCCTGCTCTACGCCGCGCAGGCGGCCGACCCCGTCCCCGAACTCGTGGGGACGCTCGCGGCGGCGGGCATGCTACGCCGGACGACGGTCGAGTGGAGAATCGACACGGAGACGAGCGGCCCCGGCCCGGAGGTGGTCGGCATGGCGGGACACCGGTACTGGCCCAACGTCCGCCATCACGAACTCGCGGTGACCCCGGTCGTGCTGTACGAGACGGAGCCCCAGTCCGCGGAATGCGACCACCACACCGGGTTCGACAACTCCGACCCGCCCTCGCGGCCGCCGTCCCGCCTGCCGAGCCGGCGCTATGGCGACCCGCTCCCGCCGGCGGACGTCCACTACCGGGTGCCTGTCGTCGTCCCGTACGCGCTCGGCGTGGTCACCGCAGCCTGCCATCCCGAGACGGTTGCCGACGCCTCCGACGTCCGCGCCCTGCACGGATGGGACGGGAGCGAGCGGATCGAGGCCACGGTCACCTTCGACCCGCACCCGCCCTCGTGGATGGCCGCGCCCGCGTTCCGGCGCGCCGCGGTCGGTCCCTCCACTGAGCCGATCGATCAGCTGCGCCGCGTGGTGGTGGCGTTCGAGCCCACCCGGGACGGCACGCTCAAGTACATCACCGGGGTCCGGCGCCCATGAGGGGCGCGAGGGGGCCGATGCGCGCGGTAGCGGACGCCGTCGCGGCGCTCGCGCTGGCGGCGGCCGATGCCGAGCCGGCGCGTGCCGAGGACCTGCCGGCCGCGCTGGCCGCGGCGGCCCGGCTGATCCCCGCCGACGACCCCGGTCAGACATGGCAGCGGCGCGTCTGCCTGGCGCTCCGGATCGCGGCCGACGACGGCCCCCGGATCACGGTTGGGACGGTGGCGGCCGGCGGCGCGTACTCGATGGCGACCCGGGGCGCGTTCTTCGGCCTCGGCCCGGCCGACGGCCCGGCGCCGCCCTTCGCGCGGGCGCTGCTCGACGCCGGCGCGGCCGAGCGCGTCCGGCTGGAGTGGTTCGAGCGCCGCATCCTGCCGTTCACCGGCGTGCCCATGCTGGAGGGCGCCGACGCCGGGTCCGGTGCGCCGGCGCCCACGCCCGCGCCGCGCGAGAAGCGCGTCCCCATGCCGGCGGACGCGTGTACGGCGACCGGCCCGGATGCCGCGCGCCTTGCCCCCGACCCGAACCTGTTCGGACCCTCCCTGCCGCGGGTCGAGACGGGCGGTCCCCCGGACGCCGGCGGCTTCCCGGCTGCGGCCGCGCCGCCCGGCGTCTGCACCCCAAGCAGGTTCTGCCACGACCTCGTTCCGGACCGGGTGCTCGGGTATGACGAGCCGACGACGAACCCGAGAAGCCGGCGCCACACGATCGCGGCCATCCGCTTCCACCGCGACCGGGTGCTGCCCTGGATCGCGGACCACCGGGCAATCGAGGCTTCCCAGCGCTGGATGCGCCCGGACGAGGTACGGATGATCGGCTTCTCCGACCACGGCGACGGCTGGCGTCACGACATCTCGGTGTGGGGCGGCGTGCGGGCGCGGACCTACCTGGTCGGCCAGGGCCGGCCGTGAGGCGCTCGGCGGCGCCATGCGCGCGCCGGCACTCCCGTCGCGATCCGGGGCGCGACGCCGGAGGCGCGCGGTGAGGATCGCGCGCACCTGGCCGCACGCGCGGCTGCGCTGCATGGGCTTCGATTTCGCGGGCGACGGGACCCGGACATGGATCGCGACCGTCGCCCGCATCGACGTTGTCGCCCACCCCGTATTCGGTTGCGCCACCACACGCACGCTGTCGGCGCGCTACGACCCGGCCGGACCGGCCGCGGTGCCGTTCGCGTCGCTGCGGCTCGAGCGCGCCGTGCGGGCGCCCGAGCCGCCGGACGCGGTCGTCGTCGCCGACGCCGACGCGGGCGCCCTGCTGGGCGAGGGCGCGCGGCGCGGGACGCCGCTCGTCGTGGCGCTGCGCGCGTTCGAGCGGCTGCGCGCGTCCGCGCCGAGCTCGATGATGGCCATCTGCTGGAGGCGCGGCGACACCGGCGGCGAGCCCGGGCTGGGGCCGGCGGAGCACGAGGCGGTCTTCGTGGCGAACCTGACGCTCGTCATGCTCGAGGCCGCCTCGCCGGACGAGCTCGTGTGGCTCGGCAAGAGGACGTGATGGGGACGGAGGGGATCGCGGGCGCATCGGGAACCGCCGTGTGGCGACGGGCCGCCGTGGCCGGGCGGACGGCGACCGTGCTCGCGCTGGGCCTGCTCGCCTCGTGCATCCTGATCGGGCCGAGCGCGCCCGTGTCGCCCGGCCCGGGCAAGTCGCCGGCGGCGTTCGACGCCGACGCGCCGCCTGCATGCGCGCGACCGACCACGAGCTGCAACCGGTGGAGAACGAGCTGACCGGCGCGGCGCGGCGCGCGGCCGAGGTGGCGGCCAACGACGCCCGTATCCGGCGCATGTACGACGAGTCCTACGGCGGCTGGATGGCCGGGCGCGGCGACGTGGTGCCTTCGCCCGCGCCAGCCCTGTCCGCCTCGGCTCCCGTCGGACCCAGCCTGTCGAACGCACACGGCGGCCCCGCGCCGGTCGGCGGCTGGACGCTCCTCGCGCCCAGCCATCGTGCGGCGACTGGGACGCCGAGGAACGCGAACGACGCCCTGTGGCGGCGCGAGAGCGCCGATCCGCCCGCGGACCCGGGCCGGCCGATCCCGATCTACTCGCTCCCCTTCGCCGACGGGCCGCGGGCCGTGCTGCTCCGCGCCGCCGGCCAGGCCGCCTGCGACAACGGGCCGAACGGGGCGCTGGTCACGCGCGACTACGCCCTCTGCCCCGCCAAGGTCGCGGTTCTCGACCGCGGTAGGATCGTCACCGAGCGGGCCGCGGACACGATCTGCGTGGAGGCCATCAACGATGGCGGCGTGCGGCCGAGCGCGCCCGGCTGGCAGGACCCGGCGCGCTGGGGCACCCGGAGCCAGCACGACGCCCCCTCGCGCACGATCGGGCTGGTCACCCTACAGGACGGCCGGCGGGAGCCCGCGTGCAGCGCGAGGATGCGTGTCCCGTGACGCTCCCCGGACGCCACCGAGGCTGCATCGGGCGCGGCACGACGGACGCAGGTCCCGTTCAGGCCGCCCGGCGATCCAACCTCGATGAACGGAGACGGTCATGATACCGCACGCGGACCAGGCGACCGGCTGGCCGAGGCGCCTCGCGGGATGGCGGGCCGGTGTTCGGCATCCAGGAGCCGGGCACCCGCACGGTCCACGCCAGCGGCATCCCGTCCACCTTCGCGGGCGCGGGAGGGCTGCTCGACGCCATCCTCCAGCTCGACCGCGAGCGGCCAGGCACGCCTTCCCCGCAGGACGCCGCCCGCAAGCCAGCGGAGCCAGGGCCGGTGCTGGCCCAAGACGGCAAGCCCCCAAAGCCACGATGAGCCTTGGCCAGTCCGCACGGCTTCGCGGTCGCTAGGTTTACTGACCGGGGCAGGGGTCGCCGGTCACGTTGCGGCGGGGTGCTTGCGTGTTCCGTCCGCCGGCTTGCCGCCCTGTTGCGCCCGCCGCATGGTGCCGGTGCAACCGGGGGTGGCGTGAACCGTGGCGTTGGCGGCAGGAGGGAGCGGGTCCGGCGGCGGGTCCAAGGAGGGCCGGGGCGGCAGAGGCGGGGACGAGCCAGGCGGCCTCATGTCACCCGCCGAGTTGCGGGCCGCGCTGAAGCGGGCCGGGGACAAGCCGGCCTCCTGCGTCATCGGCCTCACCAAGACGCGGCAGGCCGTGATCCTGCTGGACCGCCTCAAGAAGCCGCGCAAGCTGCTAGGCGAGGCGAAAGCCCAGGCCAAGACGGCGGGCCTCGACCTCGACCTGGCTTCGCTCCGCTTCGGGCGGGTGTCGGTGAGCGGCAAGGAGGCGGGCTTCACGGTCAACAAGGCCGTGGCGCCGGCCGTGCAGCAGGCCATGAAGGCGCCCATGCGCGCCGCCGCCCACCCGAGCTTCACGGTCAACGCCGACCCGGCCATCGAGGACGAGCCAGAGGATGTCGAGGGCGAGGCAGACTGGGACGACGGCGGCGCGGGCGACCCAGCCGGCGAGGGTATGACCGGCGTGGCCGAAGCGGGCCAACGGGCGCCGAGCCAGGCGCCGGCTGCGGGCGCGGCCCCGGACGGGGCTGCGGCGGGCGCGGCGTCGCCGCCCCGTGCGCCCTTGTCGGCGGTGGTGCCGCCCGCTGTGGCCCGGGGCGTCGCGGCGGCGGTGGCGGCCGACCCGTCCCGCAGGCCGGTGCTGGCCGGGCTGCTGGCACAGGTCCGGGCAGGGGTGGACGGCGGCGACCCGGGCGCGGCGGAGAGGGGCGTCGCGGCGCTGCGCCAAGCCCTGGACGGCCCAACGCCCCCGCTGGCCGAGGAGAGCAGGGCGACCAAGGACCGGGCAACGAGTGCGGGCCAGCCTATGCCCGCCCCGGCCGCGGCGCCGCGCCCCATGCAGGCGGACGCCACGCTGGCCGACCTCGCGCGGGCTTGGAAAGCCCAGCAAGGCCAGGCTGGCGCGGCCGGGCCGGGCGGCGCGGGACGGCAGGGCGGCGCGAAGGCGCCCGCCCCGCCCGCGTCCAAGTCGGCCATGCTGGCGGCCCCGTCCGGCGACGCCGACCTGACGGCGCCGGACGGAGGCGCGGCGCGGCTGCCGCCCGACGACGAGGGCCTGGTGACGCCCGTGCTGTCCAGGGAGCCTTGGGCGCCGCCCGGCACGGTTCCGGGTTCGCGCCCGCCGTCCGGCCCCGGGCCGGTGGCGCCGGTGTTGCGCGGCGCGGCGCGGCGCGGCGCCACGTCCGCGGTGCCCAGGGCTGCCGGCCTGCTGGGCCGGAACCTGGGAACGCTGGGTCGTGGCTTGCGGTGGGTCGGGCTGCGCGGGGCTGGCCTGCTGGCCTTGCTCATCCCCGACAACATCAACGCGCGGACGACAACGGACGAGGACGTGCAGGGCCATCCCGACCTGGACGGGCAGGTGGTCCAGGCGCCTGGCAGCGGGAGCGGCACCGTCAGGATCACCCAGGCGGGCGAGGGCGGAGGCTCGGCACGGACGCTGGCAGAGCTTGCCATGGACCCTGACGGCACCCTGCGCGAGGGGGGCTGGCAAGGCGCCGTGCTGGGCCATGTGGACCTCGGGGCCGGCACGATCACGCTGACGCCGGAGGGCGAGGCGTTCCTGCGGCGCAAGGCCGGGGAGGCCGGCGTGGCGTTGGCGCCGCCCGCGGCGGGCGGCCCGGCTGGCGCAGGCGCGGGAGGCGAGCCGCGCCGGCCTGGCACGCCGGGGCTGCCGCAGGCGCCGTCGCCGGGCCAGGAGCCGCAGCAGCCGGCTTGGCAGAGGGAGACGAACGGGATCGAGACGCACGATGACGACGAGCGCGAGTTCATCAACGGCCTGGCCATGGGCGGGATGAGGCACAACGACATCGTCAACGCGCTGAACGAGCGCCGCCGGCAGGGCGGGACGGCACAGGGCGGAGGGCCGCCGGGCCGAACCACCCGCGCCCCGGTCAGCGCCAGCCCGAACAGCCCGCCCGGCCCGCCCTACCCTGGACCGGACGTGATACCGATGAACCGGCAGGAGCGGGCCTTGGTGCAGCGCCTGCTGGACCAGGGCAAGGGCGAGGCTGACGTTCGCCGCATGCTTGCCGAGCGGCGGGCCAGGGTGGGGCCAGCCGAGGCAAGGGACCGGCAAAAGGACGACCGAAACAAAGGTCTGCCCGATGAGGTATGCACTTCGTCGTGGCGTGCGCGTGACAATGCGGTTGACGGCGACCCGGAGCTGCACGCACCAGACACAACACGCGGCGGCAACCCTCGGCTGAGAATATCCGAAGAGGACTTCAGGGCGCACCACCTGATACCCATGGAGATGGTGCGCGACTACGCCGACCTGTTCCGGGCTGCGGCTCGGTCCGGGTGGAACCCGGACGAAGCCGCGAACACCATCGCACTGCCCAAGGATGCAGACGCGCAAGCGCGCATGGGCCAGGCCGTGGGGCGGCAGCGACCTATCCATAACAGCGGCCATCCCAACTGGAACGAGGAGGTCAGGACGGAGATGGAGAAGCTCAAGGAAAAGCTGGGGGGGCTGTCCGGCGACCGATATGACCAGGAGGTCAGGCGGCTGCTGGAAGACTTGCAGCAGAGCTTGCGCCAAAGGATGCTGGACTCCAGCCACATGCCCAAGCTCACGCAGGCCACGCCTGAAACGGCTGCGGCATGAGCGCCGACCACGCCCCGCCCCCGCCGCCTGCGGGGCCGAGGTTCATCCTGCCCCCGCTTGGCCCCGCGCTGCATTGGGACCACCCGGCCCTTGAGTTGCTGGATTGGACCGATGCCGACACGGAGTTGGCCGTTTACACGGCAGAGGGCGACAAGGAGGACGACGCCTTCCTGCTGACGGAGCTTCTGCGAGGCTACGTGTCCAGCAGCGAAAGGCTTGTGCAGGAGCTTTTGGCAGCCATCGCGGACATTCGGGCGGGCCGCGCCGAGTGCCGAACGAAAGACCTTGCCGGAGAAGTGGTTGTGACGGTCCGCCCCGATGCGGCGTGGGTGTGGTATGAGCACGCCTATCCTGGCAAGCAGCTGCGTCCCTTTCCGCTGGACGGCATGGAGGCGGTGCTGCGCCGCTGGGCCGAGGCGATCCGGCGCTACGACAAGGGTGGCGGTTGAGCGGCCGAAAGCTGACGGTCTGCCTTCAGCACACAGCATGGGTAAACGGACGTTCGTTCCGGTGCATCCACGAACAGCGGCAGATGATCCTCCGCGGACCTGAGACCCACACCCAGGGCTCACTTCGGATGAGGTCGCGTAGGAGGTTAGGCGAGAGTCACTTGCCACCGGAGTGCATCATCGTTCGAACATAGTAGCGCTGAAGAACCAGGAACGGCACCGCTGCCACCAGCACGGAGATCGAGGCGGAGGCGAACAGCCCGCCCCAGTTCGCGGTCTCGAGGTTCGCTTGCCTGGCGATCGCCACTTGGATCATCACTTTGTCGGGCGAACTCGCGGCCACGATAGGCCAGAAGAACGCATCCCATTGCTGCACGAACTGCATCAGGGAAGCGGTGGCCAGGGTGGGGCCGGATAGCGGCAGCACCAGGCGCCAGTACACCTGCCACCAAGTTGCCCCATCGATGCGTCCCGCCTCGTAGAGCTCCTTCGGGATCTCCGCGAAGAACTGGCGGAAAAGGAATATCGACAGCCCGCTGGCGACCTCCGGCAGGATCAACGCACCATACGTGTCGGTCCAGCCGAAGAACCGCATCAGCGTGTACAGCGGCATGACGATGGACTCGAACGGCATCATGAAGCTGGCCAGCACCAGCACGAACAGCCCGTCCCGACCTGGGAACCGGAACACCGCGAAGGCGAACCCGGCCATCGAGTTCACCAGCAGCGCCACCGCCACCGTCGTCAGCGACACGAACATGGAATTGCCCAACGCCCGGGGGAAGTCCCCCCGCGTCAGCTCAGAGTAGTTCTCGAACGTCAGCTCGGACGGGATCAGCGTATGCCAGGAGAAGTGGCTCCCGTAACGGAAAATGTCGCCTGCCGGGCGGATGGAGGAGATCAGAAGCCAGTACAGCGGCAGCAGAGCTAGGAGGGCCAACCCGGCCATGGCGGCATATCGCAGGGCCTTCATGCGCCCTCCTCCGACCGGAACAGCCGCAACTCGGCCACCGCCACGGCCATCACGATCAGGAGTATCATTGTGGAGATCGCCAGCGACCGCCCGTCATCCAGCAGGCTGAACGCCGCCCGGTACGCCTCGAACATCAGCAGCGACGTGCTGCCGTGCGGCCCGCCATTGGTGATGATGTAGACCGGCGCGAACATCAGGAAGTTGGCCGCGGTATCGGCCACCAGCACGAAGCCGAAGGTGCGCCGCATCAGCGGCAGCGTGATGTGCATCAGGCGGTCCCACCACCCGGCGCCGTCGATCGTCGCCGCCTCGTTCACCTCCTGCGGAATGGCTCCCAACCCGGCCAGCATGAACAGCATCCAGTAGCCGACCCCGCGCCACGTGCAGATGGCGATCAGCGCCGGCATCGCCTGGTCCTCGCTGCGGAAGAAGGCCTGCGCGGGGAGGCCCATGGTGCGCAGCAGCCCGTTCACCGGCCCCACCCCGGGATCGAGGAGCAAGTTCCACAGCACGGACGTGAGCGCGATGGAGACCGTGATCGGCAGCAGCACGGCAGTGCGCATGAAGCCCACGCCCCGTCCGGGCCGGGCCATCAGCAGGGCGAGCAGGAAGGCGAGCGCGACCTGCAGCGGGTTGATCACCAAGTTGAACAGCAGCGTCACCCGCACGCTGCGCCAGAACTCCGGGTCCTCGGCCAGGCCATGGTAGTTGGCGAGGCCGCTGAACGCCGTGTCCCCGGTCAGCCCGGTGCTGAAGAACCCGCCGACCAGCGAGAGCCCGATTGGCGCGAACCGAAACAGCAGCAGCCCGGCCAGCGCGGGTGCCAGAAAAGCGAAGGGCACCCACGGCGCGGTCCGCACGCGATCAGGCGCCCTTGTACTTCACCAGCTGCCGGTCGATCTTCGCCGCGGTGTCCGTCAGCATCGCCTTCACGTCGCCGCCGCCCTGCATGTCGCGCAATGTCTGCCGCAGCAGGTCCTCATACTCGCGCCAACCGGGTGTGGCCGGGCGAGGCACGGCAGTGTTGTCCACCTCGTGCCGCACGATCCTCCAGGTATCGGTGTTGAACACCTCTGGCAGCTTGTCCCAGATGTCCCGGCGCACCGGCACGTAGGGCCGCAGCTTGAACCAGGCCAGCTGCGTCTCGGGCGAGGTCATGAACCGCACGAACTTCGCTGTCTCCGCCTTGTTGCGGGTGCGCGGGTTGATGCCGATGTGCCACGCCCCGGTGGGCGTCACAGGCTTGCCCTTGGCAAAGTACGGGTGCGGGGCGACGCCGAAGTCGAGGTCTTTGTACTTGGTCCGGAACAGGTCCAGGTTGAAGGTGCCGCCCAGGAACATGCCCGTGCGGCCGGAGCCGAACAGGTCCGGCGTTACGTTGTTGTCGAACACGCCAGGCGGCGAGATCTTCCACTCGGTGTAGAGGCGCTGGAGGAAGCCAAACCCTTCCACGAAGGCTGGGCCATCCAGGTAGCCGCTGGCCTTCAGCCCGTCCTCGCTGAGCGCGACGCCGCCGAGGCACTGGCCGAAAGGCAGCAGCTGGTACGGCCGCTCCGCCTGCTCGATGATGAGGCCCCAACGGTTCTGCGCCGGGTCCGCCATCTTGCGTCCGGCCTCCACCACCTGGTCCCAGGTCCAGCGCTTCGCCACGTCCGCAGGCGGCGTCTCGATCCCGGCTGCCTTGAAATGGGCGCGGTTGAAGAACAGCAGCTGGGAGGAGGTGGAGAACGGCACCGAATACAGCTTGCCGCGGAAGCTCGCCGCATCCACCGCTGCCTTCGAGAACTGGGCCCGGTCCAGGATGTCGTCGAAGGTCATCGCATGACCGCGCACGGCGTAGCTGGCGGTCAGCGGGCTGTCGCAGGCATAGATGTCAGGGTCCGGCGTGCGGGCGCCCAGGCGGATCTCCAACGTCTGGAACAGGTCCGAGAAGGGGATCAACTCGTAGCTGGCGGTGATGCCAGGGTTGGCGGCATTGAACGCCTCGAACAGCGGCTTGACCTGGCTCTCCGGCCAGCCGTTCCAGGTGGCCTTCAACGTCGCCGCGGCCCAGGCGCTCCCGGCCCCGAACGCCGCCGCAGTTCCGAAGCCGAATGCCCGCCGCGTAATACGCATCGCTGCCCCCGTTCGCCGGCTTGACGTGACCGGCGTTGTTGCCTTCCTTCGTGCCTATACTCTGCCTCGACCAGGGGGCCAATGACGGAGGCGTAAGGAATGCCGCGCACGAAGATCCTGATCGACTGCGACCCCGGGCACGATGATGCCGTCGCCATCCTCTATGCCGCGAAGCACATGGACCTAGTGGGCGTCACCACCTGCCACGGCAACAACACGCTGGACAACGTGACTCGCAACGCTTTGCAGGTGCTGACCCTGGCCGGGCTGGACGTGCCCCTGGCGAAAGGCTGCGCGGACCCGCTGGCCGGGCCGCGGGCGCAGCCGCCGAACGCCCATGGCAAGACCGGGCTGGACGGCGCCGACCTGCCGGAGCCGGACCGCGAACCCGTCGCGCAGCACGCCGTCGACTTCATCATCGACATGGCCCGGCAGCATCGGGGCGAGCTGGTGCTGGCCATCATCGGCCCTGCTACCAACGTCGCAGTTGCCCTGCAGAAGGAACCGGCGCTCGCGGGATGGCTGAAGGAGATCACCATCATGGGCGGCTCCGGCGCCTTGGGGAACATCACCCCGGTCGCCGAGTTCAACTGCTGGGCGGACCCGGAAGCATCGGCGCTAGTCTACGCCTGCGGCACAGCCATCCGCATGGTGGGCTACGACGTCACCTCCCGCACTGGAACGGACGAGCGCGACATTGCGCGTCTGCGCGCCGGCGGCCGTGTAGCAAGGCCGATTGGGGACCTACTGTCCTTCTACCGGGCGAAGCAGATCCAGTACTTTGGCCTGGACATCGCACCCATGCACGATGTGTGCGCCGTGATCCCCTTCGTGCGCGAGGGCATGCTGACCTACCGCCACTGCAACGTCGGCGTGGAACTGAACGGCAGCTTGACCCGTGGCATGACGGTCTGTGACTTCCGCCGCCTGACGGACGAAGGCAAGGCGATGCGCGGCAGCGGGCCAGAGAATGCTATGGTGGCGACGGATTCCGACGCGCGACGGCTGATCGACGACGTAATTGAGGCGCTGCTCGCATATGGCTGATGCTTGCTTTCGGCCGTGGGACGAAGGGGAACAAATACCTGAATGGCGCTGAGTGGCCGATAGCTGCCTGTCAGCTTTCGGGTTGTCGATCCGGGAAAGCAGACGTAGATCTATGGGTGGGCCGCGCCAGCTAGATTACGCTTCAGCCGTTGCGCTCGCGGCAGAGCGTCATGTGGTGGACCTGAATAAGTCTAAGCCCGCCCGCTTCCCGGACAAGGTAAGAAGGCGCCCCGCTACCGCTTCCATCCGCTGCTCCAGTTCAGCCGTAGGATCCAGAGGCCAACCGCCCCCGTCAATGGCCTTGCGTACCCTTCCGAGGTGTTGAGCTACTGCAACCATCCCGACGAGGTCCGGCCTTCCGTCTTCTAGTCGGTTCAGCGCCGTCATGTGGGCGACCGCCACCCCCGCCACATGAATGTCGCCTGCCACGCGATGGGTGCCGTCTAGGAGGTGCGCTACCTCGTTCACTCCGACCATCGCTCGCCCTGCAGCTGCAACCAGTTTATCGATTCCTTTGCCGGTCTCGCATTTTGCGAGCGACTTACTCAAGAGAGATAACCACTCGTCCAACGCGAGCCAGGCTAGTCGGGCCCGCTCCCTGCTCCAACCGGCATCTGGTTGTCGGAGGTGGGCCTCTGCGACCAGGGCGGCCACCTCGGGGGCAAGCTTGATCGGGGCGTGGCCACTCTGTCCGTGGCGTTGGAGCAGTCTCGCCAGGGGTAACACATCCACGGTGTCCCGGTAGGTTCCCGTGAGGTGATCGCGCACGGCAGTCAACAGGAGGGACTCGAGGCCGGGCACCGACCTTAACGTCAGGAAGCTGCCGAGCCAGAGTAAATCTCCCGACCGCAAAGCTGCCCCGAGCGCGCCGTTTTGCAGAAGTTTGCAGACCCACCCCTGCGATGTCGGCGACAGCGGCTTTATTTCCGCCATCTCGCCGAGGAGGTGCAAGGCGTCGGCCATTTCCTCATCCGTGGCCGTCCGCTCCCACGGCCTGAGGCGATCGAGTAGCCGAGACGCGGCGCCCAGACGTATCACTTCCCAGAATTGCTGGGGTTCTAAGCAGGCTTCCTTGGCTCTACGCACGGATGGTAATATCGGGCTGTTGTTGACGTAGGCTGGGTGGTTGTCATGGCGGGTCGGTCTCCTTTGGTTGCGACGGCTGAGCAGGAAGCTGAGTTGC
>JAABUN010007046.1_pt1 | contig 12438 bp, 15 predicted proteins | sample 5559311 | NCBI WGS metagenome assembly JAABUN01 (sample SAMN10711877, study PRJNA513370) | rock metagenome | isolation source: Antarctica rocks | place: Antarctica: Victoria Land, Siegfried Peak sud | reverse complement strand
AAGCACCACATACGCCGTTACAATGAAATCGTCGCTCATGGGCCGCCCTCCCGTGTGCAATCGCGTCGTCAAGCAACCCGATTGTCCACGGAACGGCCCATGAACGGCAACTAGCAATCAGGGTATACTTTCCGTACTACAGAGCAACGAAGCCATCAACCCTGTTGATACACGCATCAGCACCTATGGTGCTTATTATGAGCTATACATTAGGACGGCTTTGGCGCGGAAAAAGATGCCTGTCCAAGCGGAGATGACGCATAGCTACTTGGCTTTCTTCGCGTATAGATTATTCGAGAATGAGCAATCGGAGATGGGGCGCGATGACGTTACATTACTCCACCGTGAATTCGAACGACGCTTTGAGATCGCGCTCGATTTTCGTTCAATTCAAGCAGACCTGGTAGCCTGCGGCATACTCATCGTGACGAGCGACATCATCAAATTCAAATACAAGTACATCTATTACTACTTCGTGGCTAGTTGGATTCGCGACCATATCAGCACCGATCCGGTGCGCGAGGTGATCGCTCGGTTGAGCCATTCGGTGTATATCGAGGAGAACGCAAACATCCTCCTGTTCCTAGCACACCTCTCTAAAGACCCGCTCATCGTAGGGGAACTTCTCAAGGCCGCGCGCTCATACTATCCAGAGACTGCGCCAGCTCGCCTCGATAACGATATGGACTTCCTGCTTGCACTGCGGCCTGGGGAGCGGAGGGTTGAGTACCGCGAGACTGATGTAGACGTGGAGCGTAAGCAATTACTCGAAGCACTAGACGAGCAAGAGGCAGCCTCTGACGGAGACGATACGATCACAGACATGTCTTCCAGCGATCCTTCGAGTGATCTGCTCGATCCGCTCGTCATGCTCACCGCCGCCGTCAAGACGATCGAAATCCTCGGTCAGGTCCTCAAGAATTTCCCCGGCTCACTGGATGGAAACGTGAAGCTAGAGATTGCCGATGCCTGTTATGCGCTAGGACTCCGCGCCTTGAATGAGATCTATGACGATTTCCGCCAGAACAAAGATGAGATTCTAGATGAAATGATCGTTATCCTCCAACAACAATCTTCCGGTTTGGCCGACGATCAAGCGAAGATGCGCGCGTATAACATTGTAGTTGCCTTAGCAGAAGCGATCGGCCTAACCTTGGTGCGGACCATTGCCTCTGCGGTCGGATCGAAAGAGCTAAGTCAGACGTACAAACGCGTATTGGGTGAAGACCCGACTCCCGCTCACCACCTCATCGACACATCGATTACTTTGGATCACGCGCCGGACTTCCCAGAGAATAGTGTGCGGAGGCTAGCGCAACAGCTGAAGAATAAGAAGAATGTTTTTGCCCAAGCCATACTCGCGTATTGTGTCGTTTATCACTTCCATGTCTTCCCCGTTGACCCGGTGGTGAAGCAGCGAGTATGCAGGGTTCTTGGGATCACTTACGCGCCGGTAATAGGGGCGAATGAAAACCGTAAACTACTGTCTGAAAGCACGCGCGGCGGCGGCTATAATCCTAACTCCGTTGCTAAGACGATTGCAGAGACGGAATAGGCAGGAAAATAGGAGACGATAACAATCAATCTGTGGCACTTTCTTAGCCCAAGTTCAACTGATACCCGACCAGCAGCCACGCACTCCCATCCCACCTAAACCTATAACAGTCGCGCGCGTTCGCCGTCGTCGAGATCGGCAGTGCCCCACCCGGCACCTTGCTGTTGACCGGCTTGGCGAAAATGTGTCGCGTGTCAGTTTACAGCGGTATCATACAAGCCTATAATCTTGACTACAGAGGAGAACCAAATAGTCTTGAGATGGCGCTTGGACAGCAAGGAGGGGCGATGAGTGAGTCGCGCGATGGCGCACTTCTAAAGTTTGCGGATGCGCTCGCCGAAAGCTTAGAGATCGGCACTTGCACTACAGAGAACGACGTCCGCAATGCCTTTGTCGGCGCTCTTATTGGTTCCGGAATAACGCAGTCGCACATCCAGCGTGAGGTTCCGCACCCGAGCTTGCCGCAATCCTACGGCTGGATCGATCTCCTCATTGATGACTACCCTGCGGGTTCGCGTAGCGCCATCGAGTTCAAGTACGACCGAGGAATACCGAGCGGTTACAACCAGCCCAGGACACAAAAAGCAGGCGCACTTTTCGCTGATGTCGTCCGCCTTTTGCACTGGCCGAAAGAGGATGCGCGTTTGATTGTCTATGTGGCTGACGTCGAGATGCGAGACTATCTGACGAATTCCCCCTCGATTCTTGCGCGAGTTTTCCAGGAGGCGACAGGCAGGAGTGTCCACTTGGATGGCACATCCTTCAAGGGGCTTCCTGCGACATTCACCCGGCGTGTCACGCCCTGGCCAAGAGCGACGCGTCTGACTACTTTGCTGCACCGCAAGATTAGGGGCGACTTCGACACGCACTTCGTGTGGGTCTTTGGAGTGAGCTAGTTCACCGTCCCGACCAGGTTCACGATCTGCCAGTTCGCGCCGTCGCTCACCAGAGTGGCGGCGCTATTCTGCGCTCCCAGCGTCTTCGTACTTACCCCGTCGATGAGCTGGCTACTCGTCGTCCCGATGCCCACGTTGTTGCTGCTGCTATTGACTCGCTTGATCGTGTACTGCCTACCCGTTATTCCTGCTGCACTGGGGAGCGTCACGCTGAACGCGGCCGAAGTAGCGTCGGCGAGGATGACCGAGTCGGTGGCCGTGAGGGTGTAGGCGGCGGTCTTCGTGGCGAGGGCGGTGGCGATGGATGCTGCTCTAATGGGCAGATAGCTGAGAACGGAAGGCGAAATATCGACGAGGCTATAGCCGCTGAATTCGTTATTGAATAGCGATAGTGGCCCGATAATGCTCCCACTCGCCGCGACATCCAGCTTTATTGCATTGGTATTGCCAGAGCGCGCCGGACCAAATGTATTGCCCCTCATCTGGGACCGAATAAAGGTGATTGTTCCAACTCCAGACACTGAGGCGAACGCTATTGCCGCCCAAGAGCTGCTATTAACCGCCCGCCAATTGAGGAAAGCGTTATCCGCGATGATCAGCCCGTCGAACGTCACGTTCTTCCCGTCGAGTTCGATGAATATGCTAGAGGTATAGGCATCCACAAAAGAGTTATGGTAGATCTGCAAGTCATAGATGAAGTTACCCCCAGCCGGGTTAACCGCAGAGGCCGAGGCCGAGATACCGCCGAACCCAAACTGGTTATCGTGAATCCTCACGTTGGAAAGGATGCCGGTGTCTGTAGCAACACTTGAAGGAGACACTATTAGCCTTGTTTCGGTGTTGTTTGCACCGTTTTTTACCCAGACATTCTCAGCGATGTCTACATCGTATGTTGCGATCGTACCGGCTCCGCTTTCGGTGCCGAAACCGCTGGAAATTTCAACGTTTGTGATGGTATTTCCTGTCATGCGCAGGAAACGACCGACAATATACGCATTCTTACCATAAAGACCGGCGTATACGTTGTCTCTGATGAATAGGCCGACATTGGTAGATTCGTCAAAAGGAGGGCCGATGTAGACCTCGAACGCGCACCCGTTATTCGTGAGAGCGCCCCTGAAGGTGTTATGGAGTATGTGAATGTATTTATACGCACCCTCGCATATCCAAGTCCCCCCATTGGTGCTACTTAGGCCATTATGATCAAAAATACAGTATTGCAGGTAGCTATTAGTGCATCCCACACTAGCGGTAGCATCGAAGGCAAAGTCTACCGCAAACCGCCCCCAATTCTTAAAATGCACATTGTGGACCAGATTGTCCGACCCCAGAAGATTGAGCGAGATAGCGGCGGACCAGTTGTTTGTGTCGATCGTCACATCCCGCAAAGTGCTGCCACTCCCATACGCCGCCGAGGCTAACCCTGAGCCAATAATGATCGACCCCTCCCGATCGGTTCCTGCGATGCAGACGTTCTTGGGGAGGATAAGCGCGGCAACAGGCGGGAGGACATACATGCCCACGGGCACCAAGACCGTGCCCCCTTTTGACGCAGCGGCGGTACATGCGCTGGTGAGACTGGCAAAGTCGTTCGTCCCCGATACCACCGATTTCGATGACACTGTGTGTGTTGCGCTCGATGAGAGAGTGACTTGGGTAGTAGAGATATACGCCTGAATGGTGGCATAGAGCAAGCTCCCGTTCCCCAGTCCACCGGCCCCAGTGACGATAACGATCTTACCGATATCCCCACTTGCGAACCCGGCGGTGGCCGAGGTCAAGATGGGGCTTCCGGAAGCCATCGACCCGTCAAAGACTTGTTTTCCGTCCCCCACCGCGCCAAATGCCTTGGCGTTATAGACCTGGCCGCCGGAATCTCGTAGCGGCGCAGTAAGGAGGCCGCTCATCGTGTCGCCCGCTTTATTCACCGGGGTATAGCCGAGTGCAGGCTGCTTGGCGTTGAACGCGGTCCAATTCGCGGCCGTGAGGTAGCCATCAACCGCAGCAGTGGCCGGCGGAATCGACAACGTTCGATCCATCGTGAGGCTACCGCCGCCGGTCAGCGGGGCGGACGTATTCACTGCCCGTGACTGCCGGGTCCAGCGATTGTCGTAGATCGCTTGTGAGGCGGTCGTCAGCTCCGTGCCGGTGGTTGCGTCGATTTTGTTTGCGTGCAGATCGCTACCCGTTAGTTGGTCGTGGTAGGTGTTTGCCATGTGGGATTAGGTGACGGTGCCGACCACAGCAATCATTTGCCATCCAACACCATCCGACTGAACCGTTAGAGAACTGTACTGCGCTCCGAGGGTCTTGGTAGCAGCGCCGTCGATGAGTTGGCTCGACGTGGTCCCAACAGTCACATTATTAGCCCCGCTGTTCACGCGCTTGATAGTGAATTGGCGTCCAGCTACTGGGACTGCACTAGGAAGCGTAACTTGGAATGTTGCCGAGGTCGCATCGGCAGTGATCGTCGAATCCCACATTGCTGCCGTGTATGCAGCAGTCTTAGCGGACGGTGTAATCGGAGAAATTGGGGCTATGCCAGTAGTCTGAGTGGGGGCTGTAGTCGAGGCTGTTGCCGATGTAGAGGTAAAGACATCGCTGCTAACGCCCGTTGATTCAAGCCTTACCGTGGCCGTACCCGCTGTTCCACCTCCAGATCGGCGGACTCGGAGGTACGTTATGCTGCCGGAAACGTTCACGTCGAGATCGAAGTCATTGGAGCCATATGGCCCAGTGTTAGATAGAGGTGTGACCTTCGTCCATACACCGTTGAGAAAACCATACATTATGGCGATCACATAGAACTTCGCGGCGGAGAAGTTGGTGGAATCGACCGAGAGTGAGACGCGAAGAATGTGTGTAGCGTTCGTGGTGACGAAGTTTCCGATTTCAACGTAGTTATTCAGCGTCGTGGGGATAGTTCGCGTCAGCTCGATGTTGAGAGGCGAACCGTTATAGTTGAGTCCCCCAGTAACGTTGATTGTCCCGCTGACGGTTCCTCCGGTCGTCCGCAGCCAGCGCGTATCGTAAGCCGCCTGCGAGGCGACGGTCAGCTCCGTCCCGGTGGTGCCGTCGATGGCATTGGGGTGCAGGTCCGCCCCGGTCATTTGATTGTGTAATTTTGTAGCCATGGAGTCCTTTCAAAGGGCTCGGTGGCCTCGGGGGTGTGTGAGTCTATTATACGTCGGTGGTGTTACCGGAAAGAGTCGAGCACCTTCTGGTTGCGTATCCCTTTTTCCTTGTCGAGGAACTGGAAGAACTTCTTGAGGGCCACGCGCAGGTCGTCCGTGGTCATGCTGTCCCAGACCTTGCCCTTATACCAGCGCTTGAACCCGCTATTGGCCATGCCCCGCGTGACTGCCTCGATGGTCGCCACATCTGTATAGTCGCAGAGGAAGTCGATGAACGCCTCGACGATCAAGGCGTGCTTGCGGGCGGTCTTCGGCGTGTATTTGGTCGCTACGTGCCGCTCGAAGTCCGCCTTCAGGCCGGTGAGCTGGCGACGGAACGGTTTGCGTGCCTCTTGCGCCTCGGCCAGCGCCCGGAAGTGCGTGTCGAGCTGGTCGGCGGGGATCGCCACCTTGCCGCTGAATATTTCGGGCATAGCCGCCTCCTGCGTGTCGTCCTCTGACGCTCTTGTGCGCATACGGCGTGCCGCTACGCCCGTCTGATTGGCGTATTCTCTCATCGAGTCGTAGACTTTTGCCACTGCCCACAACACACGTCGCACGAGGCCGTCCACGCGTGGCACCGGCCAGGAAGGAAAGGGTCCCTATGTCGGGCACGATCCACCGCCTCATCACGCAATTTTTCCATCTGCACGATGCGGTAGAAGTGCCGGATGTGCCACAGCACGGCATCCCCGATAGTTACATGGACAAGATCCCCACGCCCGAGGAGCGCTCCTACGCCCGCGATCCCCGCACTCAGCCGTTCATCGAGACGCGGCAACCACAGGATCACGCCGCATAGGCACCCCGCCGACCATCACCCGCAAACCAAGAAGACCGCCAATGGTAAGTCGGCGGTCTTCTCTCGTTGTGTATGTTGTTGTGGCTAATAGCTGATTGGCCGCGTCGGCACGCTGGTCCTGCTCGGCACAGCAGCCCGCGTCGGCACAGTGCTGCGCGTCGGGGTGGTATCGCGCACAACCACAGTGGCAGTCACATCCTCGGCGGCGTTATCCACCAACGTATCCCCATTCACGGCAGCCAGGATCACGGTCTTCGTCGCCATGCGCTAATACTCCGTGACCTGAGCGGTGCCATTGGCCGCGTCCCAAATACCACTAATCACGCCTTTGTAGAGCGGTGATGGTAAGGCGTAGGCGGTATTGGTTGTTAGCTTGACGGTAAAGGCGGTCGTCGCGGCGGTGCCGGTGAACGCCAGATACAGGTTGGCGGTCGAGTTATTGAAAATGAGGGCTTCTTTGCGGTTGGCGTTGGCGGCGAGGATGGTAACGCTGCTGGTGCTGGAGGCGACCTGCGTGAGCGCGGCGGTGCTGTTGCTGTCCTGCACGACCGTCACGGTATCGAGGGTTGCGGTCAGGGGTGCTGTGGCGACGGGCAAAGGCTTCGCGGCTGAGGCGACGCGTTCTACCCCACTGTCGTTCCACGTAACAGCCGTGCCGGTTGGGGTCGCGGCTGAGGTGCCGTCGGCGTACTGGACACCTGCACCACCGCCACCCGCGCCGTTTAGGCTGTGGGTCGTGTCGTTGTAGACATCGTTAAAGATTTCTTCCGGGCTATAAAAGGTGGTTTTCGAGCTTGGGGGCATGAACGGTCCTTAGCTGGTTTTCTTGGTCGGTTCTTTGGTTTGGGTGGCTGTCTCTACCTTTTTGATCGTGGCGTCCACGCTAGGGGCCTTCAGGGGCGTCTGTTCTACGACTAAGGCGAACTCGCGCGGGAAGTCTGTCGTGAGTTGCGTCGCCTTCTCGTCAGACACCTGGTACTGGCCGGGCGAGGTCAGGACGAGCGATTGCTGCCCGTCCGCCCCGCGATAGATCGTGCCAGTAAATGCAACAGTGGCCATAGGTTAAACGAGGGTGAGCGTGCCTTCCGAGGAGACCACATCCCATTCGGTGTTGGCCACGACGCAGACCAATTCCACGGCGTTGTAACGGTTGCTGGAGGATAGCGAGCCGCCGGTGCCGGTTGTGGTGGCCGTGCCGGACTTATGCACCAGTTGGCTAGCGTTCTGTGCTACACGCCAGCCGCCCGCACCTAAGCCGATCACGCGCAGACGTGAGCCAACGGAAGCCGTGGCAGGCAAAGTGACAGTGACGAGACCCGCGTTGTTGGCGATGTAGGAGGCGTTGGCCGGGGATTGCTGCGTGGTCGTGGTGACGGCATCGGTGTTAAACGCGCCCGCTTGTAGCTCGTCGATGAGTTGGCCGAGGTTACCCGTCTTATCTGCCAGGATTTCGGGGTTATTCGCGTAGGTCTTGAGGTTTGCTGTGCTGGTGAAGGCCATGGGTGGCTACTTCCTTTCGAGTAATGGGTGCGTCTTGCGCTGACTGCTGCCCCCGCAGGGGCAGGGGGTCAAAGCAGGAGGCTTATTGACCGACTTTGGTGTCTTGCGTGCCGTCGGCGTCGAGGGTCACATGGTCGCCGTTGCGGAGTTCGCGCACCGTGCCGGGTAACTGTTGCGCTTTTACTTCGGCTTCGGTTGGGGCGTCTTTAGCGTTCTTGCCGCTCACTTCCTCGAACTGCCAGGCGTACTGGACGCGCAGTTGCTCTGCTCGGGAATCTTCCTCGGTCGAGAAGGATTTGCCGGGGAGGATCATCAGGTCGCCGTCTTGGAAGACTTGCTCTGTTGTATTCTTGAATGTTGGCATAGGTGTTCTTTCTTACGGTGCTGCTAGTCCCCGCTCCCCGCCCCGGTTACAGGGCGGGTGGGGTCAGGGTTGATTTGCGGTTACAAGCCGATGTTGTACAGGATGCCGACCGTGGGTTGCGTGACGACGTTGAACGCAGGCTTGAAGTCCACGCGCATGTCGGCTAACAGCTTGATCTGGCGCAGTTCCTTCGGCGTATTGTCCTGGTCTAATTCGATCATCTGCCGGTCGCCGACGAGGAAGCCGCCCTTGTGCGCGATGATGGCCGTGCCTCGGTTGATGGTCGTGTTGTCGTAGACGCCGGACGCGTTCAGGGTCTCGCGCATGAACGGGGAGACGATGACAGGCATCCCGTCGAGCTTCATCAGCTCACCCGTCATAACCGTCGCCTGTGCGCCGTACTTGTCCATCGTGACCGCTTCAGGGATGTTGAGCATCTGCACGTAGGTCTTGGGACCAACGATCATCACGAGGTCGTCAGGGTTGACGCTGTAGATACCCAGCATGGCGCGTACCGCACGAAGCTTGGATAACGAGATAGCGCCGCCGCCGTTGTCGATCTTCCAGTTGTTAACGATGGCCATCCGGCGCAGGCCGGGGAAAGCCTTTTCTTGGGCGTTGGCAGCCGCCACGTCGCTATCTTGGTGTGTGCCGGAGATATCGCCGTTCAGGGCGGCGTTCTCGAAACCGACAGCCAATGAGCGTAAGAGGTTCCGTTGAATCAACGGTACGATCGGGGCGATTGAATCTTGATCCAACTCTTTGCTGACACGGACCATCGTGCCGATCGACACGGCGTTGAAGGTGACTTGGCCGGTGCCGACGTTGGATGCAGGGATGGATGTCTGGCCTGTGTCGCCTGTGTTCTCAGGGATGATGTAGGCCAATGGTGGGTTCACCTCAACCGGCAATTTATAGGTCGGTGCGGGCATGTAGATGTGGGGGAAGATCGAGGTCACTTTCAAGTCGAGGCGCACCTGGTTGATGACGTCGGGGCTGAAACTTGTTGGTACAAGCTCGAAACCTCCGCCGACTTCAGCGGTGTCCATCGCTTTGAAAACGTGTTCTTTCTTCACCATCTCAACGGCGGTAGCGATGTCATCGCGATTGATGGCCGCCGCTTTGTGCGCGACTTGCATACTCTTGGAGATGTGGTCGCTCAATTGGTGGAGTTGTTCGTAGTTTTCCATGGGGTTGTGACTAACTTTTACTGATAATAGTGCTTGTGCTTACTTGCCGCTGATGAACGCGGCGAAGGTCTTGTCCAAATCGGAGGCCTCGGTCTTGGCCGCCATATTCAGGGCGGTATCGAACTTGGAGGCGATCTGGTAGGACTTGCGGGCATTCTCCGTCTGGGCCGCTTGTTGGGCGTCAGACAGGGACTTCTGTGCGGTCGCTAACGCTTCTTTCGCCTTGCTAACCTCGCTCTTTATCGTGGTCAGCTCGGACTCTTTCTCGGACAGGGTGACGCTGCGGTCTGCCAATGCTTTCTTGACGCTTGCTAACTCGGAAGCGGTGGCGTCCAGGGACTTCGTTAAGGTGATGCGGGTTTCCTTGTAGGACTTCGCGGCCTCGACAGCGTCGGAGGCGGCGTCCGCATCGATCAGGACGGTGGCCACTTTCATGACCAGGCTGTGAAACTCGGTCAACGTGGCGTCGATGGTCGATTTCTGGGTGGCGGCGTCCATGGTGTCGTCGCCTATCGTGTTCCAGACGGCGCTCGTCAGGCGGTCGGCCAGGTCGTCGATGACACCCACGGTGGCCTCGGTCTCGGCGTACTCGCCTAAATAGACCGATTTGGCAACAGACTTCTCGGTGTGTGGTGTGGCGTCAGGCTGGGTGCTTTCCGTCGAATGCGCCTCCTGGGAGCCAGCCGCGTCCGTGGTCGGTGCTGCTGGTGTTGCTGGTGTCTCTGTTAATGGAACTGTCGTCGTTGCTGGTGATGGCACTACTGGCTCTGTTGCTTCATTCGCTGGCGTCTTATCTTCTTGAGCTGCTACTTGTTCAGGCGTAGCGCTGTTGCCTGGGGTATGTGGTGTCTCTGGGGCGGCTGCTGGCTGATCTAAGGGTGCTGGTTGCACCGTGACAGGTGCCACGTTGGTCGCCTGCTCGATGGGATTAGCCACGTCCACGCCGGACTGGCCGTCCACGATCTCTTGGGCGATGACGCTATCCGCTGGCTCTAACTCGACCGGTTGACCTTCGTTGGGGGCGGGTACGACGGTGTCGGTCTTTTCGACCGCTGGGTGTTTCTCCATAGATGACTCTTTCATGTGCAAAGATTTATTGATAGCGCTGAGGAAGGTTGAGGCGACGGCGGGGTGGCTGGTAACGCTCACCTCGTGCAGGGAAATGTCTTTATAGGTGCGGATGGCCTTGCCGATCGTGGCGTCGTGTTCCCATGCCCAGTCGTTAACTTGGCCACCGATGGACAAACCGAGCTGGCTGCCCTTTTGTAATTTACCGAACAGGAAATGGGCGTTGGGATGGTCGGCGTCTAGCTCCGCTTTCATCAGCAACTGGTGGTTGGCGGTAGCTGTCAGGCTCGTTACTTCTCCGAGCTGACTGTCCCAGTCAGAACGGTGTTCCGACCTAAAAGATAGCGGGAGGCTGGATGCAGCCATCGCCTTGATCGCACTTTCGGCCATGCGCTCGCCGGTTAGGTCGGTCTCCGTGGTGGAGGCCAAGCTCTCGACGATCATCTTATTCGTGCCCTTCTCGATGTGGGCACCGGTGAACGGGACGAAAATTTTGAACGAGGATGGGGAGGAAGCGGACTGAGACATAAAAAAACGAGCCGGGCATCCTGAAGTAGGACGACGCGGGCTCGTGGCCTCATGTGCGGCGGGGAGTGCTTATTTTGTTATGGTCATGATAGCACGGGGGTAGGGGGCATTAGACCCAGGGAAGCGTGCCGCTGAACTGCAACCACGCGAACACGCCCAAGAGGGTCAGGAGAATGACCAGGAAACCAAAGCTGCGTACGCTGTCCGTCATGTCTGTTCCCCGCCCGTCGCCCATAAAAGCCAAGATTCGCCCTCACCTCAAAACGCAACCGCCATGCCAGGGATCAGGCGTCGGTGTCTAATCCCAGTTGCTCCAGGAAAGCGGCGGTCAGATTGATGACGCAGGCATGAACCGGCTGACCGGCCACGACCAGATCTCGGCAATAACGGACAACGGGCAGGCGGGCAGGTAGGCTATTTGGTAACGTAAGAACTGGCGTCATAGGTGAAGACATTTAATGTTTTGCAACGCGGGCAGAGCAGGTCGATGGATGGTATCTCGCCAGTGGTGGTGTATTTCTTCGAGAGCAAGAGGGGTAAGCTCCCCTTGAAGAGCAACTTATTACAGCTGGAACATCGGTACTCTTGTGATTGATACATGGGTATACCCCTTACTCAATAACGGCGATACTGGTACACCGACAGTTAATTTCTCTCCCCGGTGTGATGCCACCCGCCCACGTTTCCCCTAGCGGCACAGTGACACCTTCTAAGGCTTGATGTGTCATACGCACGCGACTATCCCTAGCCGTGAGCCATGCCTGCCTGCTAACCACGCCGCTCTCTTTCATGGCCTCCTGGTTGGCTGCCTCAAACGCTTGGGCTGTCTCCGTCCTCGCAATCGTGTTAGCCCGATTAGTGCTCGCTTCGCTAAACACATCCTTGACCCGGTTCCTTAGCTGCGGTATCCCCTCGCCTTGGCCGATACCCTCTCGTAGCGCATCCTTGAGTTGGCCCTTGGTCGTGTCGTTGATCCCCTTGGCGTGATCGAGCGCGTTCTTGAGCAGGTAATCGTCAACTACTTTTGACTGGGCGGTCGTCCCCATCGTAAAGGAGATAGCTAAATCCGGCCCGGTAGACCCTCCAGAGGTGCCCCCAGCGGCTTGCCCTGCCGCGTTGATTTGCGCGGTGGCAGCGACAACCCCGGCCACGAGCGATGGGGACAGGTCGGTGTACAAAATAATGGCTAACGAATGGTCGTCTGGCTGGCTGTCGTCGAAATACGGGGTGATGAGGTCGTCCACCACACCCTTTTTAAACCCTGATTGCTAGTTGGCGTTGCTGATGGTCACGGCCAGCAAGGAGGCGTGGAGCTTGAGTTCCAGGCCGGCGTTCGTGCGGGCGTGGAGGCGCTGGACGCCC
>JAABUN010007045.1_pt1 | contig 12441 bp, 15 predicted proteins | sample 5559311 | NCBI WGS metagenome assembly JAABUN01 (sample SAMN10711877, study PRJNA513370) | rock metagenome | isolation source: Antarctica rocks | place: Antarctica: Victoria Land, Siegfried Peak sud | reverse complement strand
AGGTAGCGTCAGCCATGTCGAGGTCTTTCGGACGGGTTGTGTGAGAACTCCCATCATCGAAGGGCCTCGACCCTCATCCCCGCTTCGACGCGCCCAGCCCAACTACACCCTGGATTGTGATGAGCCGATAAAGGGGTAGCCCAACTCTGTCCCTGTGGCATCGCCATGACTACCCCGCAGCACTTCGCCATGGCCTCCCGGACCGACATCCACAAGCCTGCCCGGAAGTTCCCTGCCCTCGCCGAAACGAGAACAAGTGCGCACCACGCCCGGCCCATATCCACCAGGTTGGAGCCGGTTTACCTTTCGAAGGACGTACTCACGCTGGTCCTTGCGTACTCCTCTTCATCACGCTTGCCGGACCCACACCATATGGCGATCCTGATGCGTCCCGGCGTTGTCAGGGCTGCTCCCACCCATCTCGACACCTCCCGAGATCGGCTGCCCTCAGCTTCACCGTCCCTGCTGCGACAGATCCGGCGGCGAAGGTCTCTCACCTCCACTCCAATCATCAGCGCCTCGTGGCGCACGCGGGTTCAAGTACAACCCGACGACGTCGATGACTTTGGCGACCAACTCAGGGTCAGTGGAGAACCGGAAGGACTTCGACCGCCAGGGCTGGACCCGGTACTCCCGCCACGCCTTGGCCACGGTCGCATCTGAAACCCTCAGGTGCCGGGCCAGCAACCGGGTCGACCAATGTGTGATGCCGTACTTCTTCGGTGGCGGCACCAACGTCGCAGCAATGATCTCGGCATGATCGATCGTGCGTGGCCGCCCCGAGCGGGCTCATCAACCAACCCGGCGATCCCCTTGGCCTGATACCGCTCACGCCACCCGATCACCGTCGAGCGCGAGACCCCAACCAACGCAGCGATTGCGGTATTCGACAACCCGTCGCTGGCCAGCAACACGATCCGAGCCCGCTGCGCCAACCCCGCCCGCACCGAAGCAGACCGCGTCCACCGGGTCAACTCATCCCGGTCACCTTCACGAACACTCAACGCCGGTGCAGCACGATTCGCCATGCCCCCATGATCCCAATTCCCCAACCGCAAAACAATTTAACACGCGGGGTACTAGTAGCGCAGTAGACGGTTGGTGCCGGGGTAGGTCGTGTTTAGGCGGTGAGGTGCTCGCAGAGTTTGGGCGAGGGCGCGGGTGCTCCGGCAGGTTGGGAGGGGTCCAGGGTGATGGTCAGGAGCCCGGGGGTACGGGGGGCGATGTCGCCGGTGTGGGTCAGGATCTGCCGGGCCAGGTTGTAGGCTCTTGATCGGCGCGAGCGTAGCTGGTGTGTAGGCGGACGTGGCCAACTACCCGGCGGGCCCTAACCTCGGCCGTACCCCGGCTTCGACGCGCCCACCCCGACTAAACCCTCATCCTTGAAGAGCCCGTCTACGAGACACTCCTGATGGCTCGGCCAATCAGCTTCTGGAATAAGACTGAGGTACTCCTCAAGTGTGCACGATTCGGAGTTAGCCCCAATGCCTCGGCCCTGATCAGACGGTCGTACATTTGTGCGTGCCGGGCCACTCGGCCAAGCGCATCCATTTCAGCTCTGTACCTCATCAGCGCATTACTTTTGGCAGCTAGGTCCTCCCGAGTGACCACGCTACGAAACCAACGGGGTCTTCCACCGCCGTAGTAACGGACAAGACTAGCGGTTCGTCCGTGGCGTGCGCGTTGCATCAGCGACGACGTGTAGATCCCATAGGGGAGTTCTCCGTATACGGCGAAAGGTCGGTTGTTGGCGCGCCTCATAAACAGCGTAGTTACGAACGCGTGATCGGCGTTGGTGAGTGGCCAACCCGGGACGAGTATTAGATCAGCCTTTGCCGTCTCAGCTGTAATGAATTCCCAGATCTTCTCGACATCCCGAGAAGCAGCATATGAGGTGTCGTGAAAATTGCCCCAGGCGTGTGCAGCCATAAGAGAAAGACATGCGTCGCGATCCTCGCGCCGGCGATCCCGGATAGCCTGTTGGGCGGTGCGCCTACCCCTATGGCTGTCCCACGGCGACGGAGCGCCTTCGTCTTGCACATCGCCAGCAAACACGGTCACCGAACGGACGGATATTCCTAGATCGGTGGCCTTGTGAATCGTCGCACCCAGCGACAACACGGCATCATCGATATGCGGCGACAGGATTGCTAACTCCATCTGTACTCCCATCCGTCTGCGGTTGCGAGATGTTGTAACACCACGCAATCACCTCGACATTGAGGTGAGCCCCGCGCATTTAAGCCACCTATGAGTCAGCACCTGCTTCGTTGCCTAGTAGTTAAAGTCATGTCGGCCATTCGCCAAAGTGCCACCGAGTCGGACCGGAGAGGTCCGCTTACCGGGGGCAATAGGAGGCGCTGACTGCTCACATGCTTCTTCCGATTTGGCACGCCGAGACATGTGCCCGGCAGTGCCGTCCTTGCTTAGCGTTGTAGCGCTAGACTGTCTCCACCAGGCTCGATACAGAACTTACTGTACATTGATGGCTCTTCACAATCTAGGGTGTAGTTGAGGTGGGCGCGTCGTTGGCGGATTATGGGGCCAGGTCTCCCGATGATGAGGTTCCCTAGAGGCCCAATTTGTAGGGCCTCGACATGGCTGACGGTACCTTCGCTTGCCCTGACCCGAGCACGTTCTGCCGCTTCAGAACTCGGGCTTGAGGTCGTGGGGCAGCGTCTTGAACCTGAGCGCGCGGTCCGTCCTTGGTCCGGTGGGCTCTGAGCCTGAATCCGTCGGCCCGTTTTCGCGGGAGTTGTTCGAGGGGTTGAAGTCAGGCCTTCCGGGTCCGGGTGTGGGCGCGGCGGCAGGGCCGCGGGTGCGCCCGGCGTTTCCATGTGGGGTAGTTCTTGGTAGGGACAGAAGGGGCTGGTCACGAGGGGGCCAAGACGGCCGCGTCGAACATGGCGTCGAAAGGGCGTTGCCAGGGTCAGTTCGTGGGCGGGGAAGTTGATCAGTGGGACCGGATGGTCGCGGCGTGACGGGCCGAGGCCAATGTCGCGGCGGCCCGGGTCAGGTTGTACGCGATCGCGGCTAGCTGATATGGAGTGGGGTTTTGTCAAGTGGCAGGGTGAGGCGCCCGTCCTGATGCCTCAGGGCGGGCGCCTCGTGCTTCGTTGACCTTCGCCTGGTGAGCGTGTCTTTCGCGACGCGCGGTCAGACTGATATTCGCGGGTTGGTTACCGCAGGACGGCGCTTTCGGCAGGAGCGTTTCCGCGTGTCTAGGAGCGAGCGTCACGGGCCGGGGTGGCTCGTTGCTCATAGTAGAGTCGCGGGTCGCTCCACGCGCTGCTACCAAGCGTGGGTCGACGAAGCAGATTGTGGGGACGGGCTACTCCTGGAGCACCGCCAGGGACCAACACCAGCCGGCGAGTTCGCGTGCTACCGCGACGCCTGCGATCACGGGCCGTTTACGTCGGGCGGTGAACCGGGCCCACCGCGCGTGCAGGCGTTGGTTGCCAGCGTCGCCACGTGCGCGTGCGGTTGGCCCGGCCAGGTCCCACCGATCCCGCAAGGTTTTGCCTGCGACGTAGCGGGCACGATGGTGCCACGCGGCCTCGACGAGCAACCGGCGGGCGTGGCTGTTGCCCGTCTTGGTGATCGAGCCCTGGGACCGGGAGGCCCCGGAGGAGTGCTCGGATGGGACGAGGCCGACGAAGGACCCGATGGTGTTGCCGTCGAAACGGTCCCAGTCGCCGATCTCGACGGCTAACGCGAACCCGGTCAAGGTCGCGACCCCACGCAAACAGCCCAGGCGGGTCACCACAGCCGTGAACTCACTGTCGGTGGCCATGGTCGTGATCTCTTGGTCCAGCCGGTTGCGACGGGCCAGGGTGGTCAGCACGGCGTCGTAGTCGGATTCGAACGCCACCCTGGTGCCCGGGCCGGCCAGTTGGTCCCGGCCAACCTGGCGCAGCCACACGTCGTGCGCCCCGGTCCACGCGCTACCGCCGGTGTACACGTGCCCGTGGCGCAGCAACAGTTTCGATAGCCGGTGCCGGGCCCGCATCAAATCGCCGCGGCAGTCCTCCCGGGCTCGGACCAGGTCCCGCGCGGCCTCCTGACCCTCGCTGGGCACAGCCACGGGTGTGACCTCACCCAGGCGTAGCAACTTGGCCAGGTGCACCGCATCCTTCGCGTCGGTCTTGACCCGGTCACCGGATGGGCGCTGCAACTTCGAAGGGGCAGCGACCACACACCGCACACCGGCCTGGTTCAACATCCGGGACAACCCGAACCCGGTCGGCCCAGCCTCATAGGCCACCGCGACAGGCCCCGGCAGGTCACTGACCCACGCCCTGATCTGCTCATACGACGGAGTCAGTTTCGTCTGCTTCAACTCACCCGTGACGCTATCGATCGCCGCTGCCGCGACTGACCGTGCATGCACATCCAGCCCTACGCTCGTACGCTCTGTAAACACCGGAGCCTCCCACAACTGTCGGATAGGCCAAGCAGGCAACCCCTACTCGGTAACCCACGACCATGTGTGAGTGAGGCTCCGGCCCGCAACCCCCCGGCCAACCCGAGCGGTCACTCCATACCGTCTAGCACGGTCCAGGCACCTCTTGCGCAGAAGTCGCCGAGGGGCGTGCGCCAAGGGCATGCTTTTAGGTCGGCGACGACCTGCTTGATGATCGCCTCGTCGCGGTGGGGTACCTCCGCAGCCAGCATCGACAGGGGCGAGTACGTGAACACACCTTAGTGACGGTGAGCGGTGAACATCCGCGCTTGCCCGGCAGGCACGGACTTGACGTTCAGGCGGGTGACCCGGCGCACGATGAGCAGGGCGGTCACGTGCTGATCCTTGCGGCGGGACGTGACCGCCGTGTAGCTGATCTCGGCGACTTCGGCTTCGGAGATCCACACCGTTGCTCGGCTTCTTCCCAGATCGCCTGCGGGTACTTGATGCCCACCCGCGCCTGCTCGTGGATGCCGGTGATCGTGGCGGGTCGCCGCGGGGTCCATCCGGGCGGAGACTGAGAGTGCGCGCCGGCCGTGATGGCCGCGGGATGATGTCGTGGCTGTAGTAGGCGCTGTACGCGCGCACGGTCACCAGGCCGCTGGACCGAGCCCTGCTCGCCGAGGACACGGCGTCGCTGACCATCCCCGGTGGGCCGAGGCGGTGTTGCCCTTGCGCAACCGAGTTCCCACGATCACCGGCGCCGCCGTCGGCGTAGTCAGGGTCGCGACCTGCACATTCAGGCCCTTGGCTCCGGTGCCGTACCCGACGCATTGCTTGGCGTACCCGTGGTTTTCCCAGATTGTGTCATCGATGTCGACGTAGGCGACTTCGTCGGCCCCACTCAACACCGGGGTTGCATGGGCCCAGGTTCATCAGTAGCCGGGCGGCGACTGCGTCCGACTGCCGGACGTGAACGAAGGAGTACCCGCGCAAGTGGGTGCCCAACGTGATCGGGGCCTGGCACCCAGCGAAAAGTTTGGGCATCCTGCCGTGACGCCCAGGTCCAAGTCCTCGATGCTGTCCGCGATCGCGCCAGCCACCATCCCGCCGACTGGTCTGGTGGGCTCTGAGCGGACGGTTGTGGTCGGACGCGCTCGTTGACAACGACGGGCGTTGAGTATGGCGACAGCACCAGGACGTTCCTGTCGCCGATAATTCATCAACGCTCATAAGCGTCGTCGTTCCTGCTCGCTGCACTGCGCGTACTCCATATTGACCCCTGCTCCGCGGCGACTTTTAGCGGCGACGAACGCGGCATGGATCGAGGAACGGACATCCTCGCCGTGAGTGCCGCCGCGTCGCCAACAGGGTGTCCATCCACACGCAGATTGGGGATAGTGTACCGTGAACTTGTGTGCCAGGACGAGTGCGTCGAGATCTGAATAGGATCCCGACGCTCGAAATGACGATCGCAGATGAGAATCCTCCCTTCAACGTAGCTGTCTCCCTGCTTATAAGTTTTGCCTGGGTCTGGGAACCAGCTCAATACCAAAAGATACAAGAATCTCGAACGGCAAAGACTCGGCCAACACTCCAGCAGTTTACAATGAGTAAACTCCGGTCAAAAACGTGACAAGCCCTTTCGAGGGTAGCGCATCTCAACACAACCCTCACCTTGACGCACCTGCGAACAGGTACTCTCAATCCACCCAAAACGCTCCTTCCGAAATTCAGCACACCCCAACTCCCATTGGATCCCAGACCGAGATTCTCTGCCGCTTGCTTAGTGATCCCTGCGAAGAGCGCATAATGACAGCGTATGAAGTTTTGCCCCAACGCTGTCCAGCCGAGACTAGGAAGCTGAGCATCCTGAACAATTTTCGATGCGAAACAAGGGGCGAGTTCAATGACGTGGAGGGCCTGTCTCACATGGGTGTACTGGGGCGAGCGAAGCTCCATTATACGAACGCCCAATCCGTTCCAAAAATGGCTGGCAATCAACCGGGGAACGCGGCCTCGGGGCCAGAATTCATGACTCTTGTTACGAAGAGATCACATCCATTGCCGCGGTCACCCTGCAGCTTGGGAGGGATCGGACTGGCTCCTTTCCACCCCTCGACCGCATCGCGCATTCCGGGGAAAATTACTGACGCAGAGCGGCGGCAGAACATGATTTTCGACCCGCCGCGCGTGAGTTTCCTAGGGAGTGGACCTCCAGATATCGTGCGACGGGAATTTTCGAGGTCATTGATTACGGTCACCTCTTTGCAGTGCCATGGAGGCTTCCCGTCACCGATCGTGAGAGTGTGATGGCGACTGCGCCCGCTCTTCTAGCCGATGACGGGGGGGTCTGCGACATGTTGGGTACAAACACGGGCTGGTTGGTATCGCACTCCGACAACGACGTGTGGACGTCCGTCGTCGACGTTTCGCTGGAGTTTGTATGCGAAGAAGCCGCGGCCGCAAAGTATCAGTTCAGTCTTACACCGAAAGGCTGTGTTGGACGCAGGCAGGCGCAGTGGTGATTCCCCTAGTTTCCGTGGTGATTCCAACCATGGGTCGAGCCAGTCTGCGGACCGCCGTCGAGTCTGTCGTGCAACAATCTGTCGACGCAGAGATCTTGATCGTTGATGACTCCCCTGATTCTGTTGTGGGGGACATGGCCTTTCCTGACGTGGCCGTGATCCCCACCGGCGGTGGTCAGGGTGCCGGTAAAGCGCGTAATATGGGTATTGCAGCGGCGCGTGGAGAATTTATCGCTTTTTTAGACGATGACGATGTCTGGCTTCCGCATCATCTGGCGAATGCTGTGCACGAGCTTCGCCTTCATCCAGGAGCAGACATTTATGCCAGCCGGGCTCTGGTCTTTCGATGTCCGGGCGTAGCGAGGGTCGAACCGGCTGTACTCGCTGGCAGCCGAGAGATACCGCAATATCTATTCGGTTGGAGTTCCGCGATTAGCCGCTCAAGACGGATACTGACTCCGACGATTGTATTCCGGCAAGCGCTGAGAGCGGTCCGCATGCAAGAACACTACCCCTACTTCGAAGACACTAGATGGCTACTAGAATTACACGCCTTGGGCGCAGGTTCGCTTATTCACAGTTCGTGTGTGGGAGCTATCGTGTACAGTTCAGGAGAGCGTGAGACGGTACGATATGACCCCGAGGTAACAAGAGAATGGCTGGACCACGTGGAGTGCATTTACCCTGGGGGTAGCGCCGTTGAAATCATAAACACTGACGTCCGGCGCGCCGCACGAGACGGTGATTGTGCTGAGTGGTGGAGCGCGACGGTCAGAGCGCTTAGTCGGCCACGTGGCTGGACGTTTGCTCCCTTATTGAGCGCGGCCGGTGCAGCAGCCGCATTGAGAGCAGGGCTCGCGATACGTGCTCGACAGTAAGTTATGCGCTCGCTCGAAAATTCTTAGCTTCTGTCGTCATCGCGCAGACGACTGACCTAGCCAGTCAGGAGTCCAGAGCAGCGAAACCCGTCCGAGACAAGGGGAACATCAAGAACAAACTCTCCGACCTAATGCCTTAGTCGTGCTTTCGGCTCAATCGATACCCCCTTCGAGTGCCACTCCGAGTCATTCCATGTCTGCTTTAGAAGCCACTTACGCCTTGAGGGCGGCCATTCAGAGGTGATTAAGTACGAGTTTGGCATATTCTATGAAGCAGTGTCGTTTTGGGTCCCACGGTCAAGTACGCGCGGAGACCGGTGGTGGGCGTTTTCAGAGTGCTTCCATCGACCATCCGGTCGTTAGTCGTCCCAGGGGCCCGGCAAAGTCAGTCGTTGATGCTGTGACCTGCGGATTTGTGGACCATTGTCGGTGTGTCGCGTGTGGCCCTTGGGGTTCTGATGGTGGTTCTCACACAAGCCATCGAGCCGAAGGACCACACCCGCGATGTCACCTTGCCTCACCACTGGCTCTCCTGCTGACCTGAGCGCGGATCTGCAGGGCTTGGCTTCCTTGCTTGACTCGGTTCCGGACCCGCGGGCCCGGCGCGGGCGGTGTCACGCGCTGATGCCGTTGCTGGTCCTGGGGATAGCTGCGGTGCTGTGCGGTGCCCGCTCGTTTGCCGCCATCGGGCAATGCGCCGCGGCCCATGCCAGGTCGATGCAAATCGACGACTCCCTGACGGCTGGGGCCCGGGCCGCGGATGAGTCGACGATTCGTCGGGTCTTCGCACGGGTTGATGCCGATGCCCTGGCCGTGGTGATCGGTGCGTGGCTGTGGACGCGGACCGCGACCCAGCAGGGTCGGCGGGTGATCGCTATCGACGGCAAGACCGTGCGCGGGGCACGGCGCCGTGGGTAGGTCGCGCCGCACCAGGTGGCGGCGTTGGACCAGGGCAGCGGTGCCGTACTCGGACAACTGGCGGTCGCGGCCAAGAGCAACGAGATACCCGCAGTGCGAACCCTGTTGACCTGCTTCGATGTGGCCGGCGCAGTCGTGACCGTGGACGCAATTCACACTAATCGTGACACCGCCAAGGCCATCACCGAGGCCGGTGGGGACTACGTGTTCACGGTGAAGAAGAACCAGCCCACCTTGCACATCGCGTGCAAGGCCCTGCCCTGGAAGAAGGTCCCCAGCCACCGGGTCAGCAGCCGCAGCCACGGCCGGCGGGGCACCCGCACCATCAAGGTCATCCAGGCACCCGAGTGGGTCGAGTTCACCGGCGCGGCGCAAGTCGCCCAGATCCGGCGCACCCTGACCCAAGCCGACGGCAAGAAGAGCGTAGAGGTCTTCTACATCATCACCTCCGCTGACGACCGTGCTGCGCCGCCACCGGTCCTGGCCACCTGGGTCCAAGGACACTGGGGCATCGAGAACCGGCTCCACTGGGTCCGCGATGTCACCTTCGATAAGGACCGTTCCCAGGTCCGCACCGGCAACGCACACCACGTGATGGCAACCTGCGCAACACCGCCGTCAGCCTGCTCCGCCTGGCCGGCTGGACCAACATCGCCCAAGCCACCCGACATCACGCCCACCATCCCGCCCTACTCGGCTGGACCTGCTGAAATGCGACTTTGCCGGGGCCCTGTTAGTCGTCCCCTGAGTTAAACCTGGTTTTCTGCTTGCGTAAGCCTTTGATGGATTCCTTCCTGTTCGGCGAGTGGAGTGTCGATCATTTGCGGGCGGCGAGCCGGAATGCCCGTATACTTGGGGTGACCTGGGCAACGTCTTACTTGCCGCCTTTGGCTTGACCTCTCCAGCGACCTGAAAGGCACCGAATGATCCTGCGGTGGCGGAAGTCTCAGCGACTCGACGATCCCGTAGCCGGGGACGTTCAGGCGAAGTTATCACGACAGTTTGCATGGGACCGCTGGGACGGGAATCCGGCTGTCACTCCCCAGTGGCTGGCGGCACATTCCCGATGGTACTCTCACCGGCGATATTTGTTCGACGGAGAACATATCCTTGCAGTACTTGAGCGTAAAGCCCCTGGCTTGTACGGCCCGATTGGACGACACCACGGCGGATTTGAGCCCCTTCCGGGAGCATCAGAAGAAGATGTAGCCGTGGAACTCGGCCGCTGCATTTCACAACGCTTCTTGATCTTACCGCTCGCTTCGTTGTCTCTGAGCGAGGTGTTTAAGCGTCAGGAGGCGTTGCGAGTTCACCGCCGATCTGACGAAGCGGTTCTTCGGGTGGAGGCGATGAGCGTTGAAGACTATATCGGAACACGGTCGCGAAACCTCCGTAAAACTCTGCGCAAAGCCGAACGGGCGATTGCTAATAATCATTGGACAATCCGCCTGGTCGAACGTGGCTCGCTTCATGCTGTCGCCCCCCAACTTTTAGCCGTTGAGCAGGCCGGGTATCGAACCGTCGGGCGACCGCTTTCTGAAAGACGAAGTCCTGTCATTAGGGCTCTCCTAGCGCTCGATGATGTTGGACGGTGCAGGGTATGGATAGTCGACGGCAACGACGGCAACGACGGTATCCGCGGTTACCTTATTGCTGGCCACGGCCTCGAACAGGATTACTTATACACAACCGCCATCCGGGAGTCTGACGCCGACCTTTCCATCGGCACACTACTCTACTCTACGGCCATTACCCAGATCTTAGCCGAAGGGCGAGGTGTAAGCCTTGGTCCGGGCGACACTCCACATAAGCGTCGTTTTGCTACTGCCTCGGAACCGCGAGTTGATGTTGTCGCCGTACCGGCAAGGCTCGCCGCGCCGTTGAGGCCGGTTATACGCTTGGCCCTCCGCTGGCGCACCGGGACAGATTGGTCGTGATTCGCTTTGGGGACACCTGGATGGGAGGCGATCTTTGGATCGGGGACTGTGGGTAGATCAGCCCGCTCAAGCTCGTCTGTGTTGTCGCGAGACGAACCCGTCACATCCACGACCTGATCCAGCTCGCGGCTTTTGTCCTTCTTCGAAGCCTTCGCATACGCATTCGCGAACCAGCTGGTGACCTCGGCCCGAGACCTCATCGACAACCCGCTTTCCATACCCCACTTCGCTCACCGTTATGCTTGCATTCTTAGGTGAAGCACGGACAGCGTTTCGCCGTCCTTCTCGTGAGTCTCGTCGCACCGGTACCTTGCCCCCCATCCGTCACCTGTCCCCCGACGCGCCCGGTCATCCCATACTCAACTCTGAGTGCCGTCAACGCGAGTTCGGCGCCCGTCTACACGGATACGCTGGTTACCGCAAGCTCCCGGTCTTCGCAATCTTCGAGCCCATCGTCTTGACGAGACGGCGTAGGGCGGCGGGGTTGCTTGCCACCGAACTACAAGCCCGAAGGGGTGAGCGATCTCGAATGCTCTGTCGGAGCTTCATGTATGCAAGTGCTTCATCCAAGCTCTTAGTGCGCCGCGCCAAGGCCGCCTGTGCCCGCGGGTCCAGTGCGTGCGTGCGACGGAAGTGGTCATCTTCGGCCCTCATGCGGCGAACGTCGACCTCACGAAGGTCCACCGATATCGAGGAATCGCCCTGAGAGTAGACGTAGCCGGCGCTTGGAACCGTCAGGCAGTCTCCTGCTTGTGCAATGGCGTTGGCCAGGAAATAGAAGTCCTCGCCGATCATTAAACCTTCGTGATACCGCAAGCCGATGGTGTCGATCAGTGAACGACGAATGAGTGGCTTAAGATAACCGTAATGCCTAATCCTCGCGTTGTAGATGATATTTCCCGAAATAAAATCAGCCAAATCGAGCCGGGATGGACGCTCAAACGTCTGGTTCGTCCATCCCAGTTGCGTCGTGCCAGTCTTGCTGTCCATGACCTTAAGGTTATCCACGACAATGGCGGCACTGCTGTCGGAGATTCGAGCCAATAGGCTGGCGGTCCGCTGCGGCCTGAGCGAGTCGTCAGCGTCCAACACAGCGATGAATTCTCCTGAGGCCATGTCCAGACCAACGTTGCGGGCTCCGCCAGGACCGAGGTTCGATCGCGTAGTCACGACACGTACGCGATCATCCTTGACACTTCTCGCCACGGCGGCGGTACGGTCGGATGAGCAGTCGTCCACTACTAAAGCCTCAACTGGCACGCTGTCCTGAACGAGTACGGCTTGGATCGCGCTTAGGACCGTTTCCTCGGCGTTGTAAGCAGCAATGATGTAACTGACTCGTGGAGCCTGCACCCGTCTCCGATCGTCTTGCGGCCGTCCGCAACATTAGTTTTATCGTCGATTTTGCACGCGATGTCTGCCAGTCCGTCGCGACTATCGTACGCCTTCACCCGGATGCCCGCGTAGCTGCTATAGAAGAATCATTTAACTGTGCCCGCGTGCAGCCATCGAGGCGTTCAACGACGGCGGAACGAACGCTGCACGCCTTTCGTTTGGACCAAGGCCGCTGATGAAATCCGGACAAAGGCGAAGAAGCGTCAACCTATTTCAGACACGCGACACTGGGTACTCTTTGAGGTTCTGGGTCTAATCGGCTGGGGTGAAGCCGGTGGCGCAGATGCGAGAGAGGTCGAGCAGGCTCGAGGCCGGCCGGGGGGCCACCGTGCCCCTCTGGTCGCCCAGGTATTCGGCGGTGCTGACCGGGGTGACGTCGGCCG
>JAABUN010007043.1_pt1 | contig 12447 bp, 10 predicted proteins | sample 5559311 | NCBI WGS metagenome assembly JAABUN01 (sample SAMN10711877, study PRJNA513370) | rock metagenome | isolation source: Antarctica rocks | place: Antarctica: Victoria Land, Siegfried Peak sud | reverse complement strand
GGACGACGACGACCGGCCGCCCGGGCGGCAGCCGGACGTCATCGCCGAGGAGCGCTCGCTGCAGACGTTCCCCGGTCCGGGCGAGGTCCGGCACCCGGCCGTGCGCGGCCCGGGCGAGTGCGAAGGCTGCGAACTCCACCTCGGTCATTGCCGCCCGCACCGGCCCGACGGTGTACCGGCGCAACGGTCCGTTGCCGGCCACGACTGCGTGCAGGGTGCCGTCGACCTCCACCAGCTCGATCAGGATGGCCTCGCCGAGTGCGGCGACCACGGCGGTCGGCTCGCCCGGTCCGACTGTGGTCCGTGCCTCCCGGACCTTGAGACCGCCCTGGACCTCCAGACCGCCCTGAGCCTCCAGACGGCCCTGGACCTCCGACCCGGCCTGGACCTCCGACCCGGCCTGAACCTTCAGGCCGGCCTGCACCTCGAGACGCCGCCGGCGGACCGCCGACTCGACGCGGGTGCGCTCGGCCGTGAGCGCCCCGATCGGTTCGCCGGCGGCGACAGCGTCCTCCAGTCTGCGGATCGTGTCCCGCAGGCTCCCCAGGTCTGCCGCGAGCCGGGGGTCGTCCGGCGGCCGGACCGGCGGCGCCGCCAGCGCCGTGGCCCGCCAGCGTTCACTCCACCAGAGCAGTGTCCGGGCATCGCCGCACCGGACAGCTTCGCGCAGGGCAATTGTCGCCAGTTCGGCACCGTGCATCGTCCCGGTCGCGCGCAGCTCCGCCGCGCCCAGCGTCGCCAGGTGCTCGTCCACCGCGTCCAGACCACGCGCGCAGGCGACGAGCACGCCGCGAACGTTTCCCGACGACTCTCGCAGCAGCGCCTCGGCGAGCCAGGCCGTCGACCGGGCGAGAGCGGTGCCCCGTCGCCGGCCCGCGGCTACCCGGGCCAACTGGGCGGCACCGCGGGATCGGACCAGCGGCCGGCACGCCGGGTCCAGCGCGGCGCGACCGGCGAGCAGTAGCGCGAGCGGTGCTCCGGGCGGATCGTCGCGGCTGACGTGCGAGGCCGAGACCGCCGCGTCGCGGGCGATCCCCGGCCCGTGCTCGCCGGCGGCGACCCGGGCGGCGACCGCGGTCGCCGCCGCGCGGGTGGACCACCGGCGATGCCGTTGCCGCCGGGCCACCGCGGCCGTCGCCCGGGCCCGGTCGACAGCGTCGCGCGGATCCCCGGCGGCTAACGCCGCGACCGCCCCGGCGTGCAGCAGTTCCAACCGGTACCCCGGCAGTGGGCGGCGGGCTAGGGCGCGGTCGACCTCGGCGAGCGCGTCGACGGCCAGGCCCGCCGTCAGCAGGACCTGGCACCGGTCGGTGGCGAGTTCGGGGACGTCCACGTCGAGCGCGGCGTAGCGGCTGTCGGCCGCAGTCAGGTGTGCCAGCGCAACCGGCAGGGAGCCGGCCAGGTAAGCCGCGACCCCCCGGTTGTGCCGCGCCTTCGCTGCGCCGACCGGGTAGCCGGCCGCCTCGTACAGCTCACCGGCCCGCCGGGCGTCGGCATCCGCGCGGACCGCCGCCCCCGGCGAGCCCTCGGCGATCGCGCACATCGACCTGTTGAGCAGGGCCCTGGCCTCCCACACGAGGTCACCGGTGCGGTGCAGCTCACGGATGGCCCGATTCAGCTCGACGAGGCCGTCCGCCGGGCGGCCGAGCATGTCCAGCGTCGCGCCCAGGCGCACCCGGACCCGGGCCAGTACCAGACCGGAGCCGCCGGCCACAGCCAGGTCGAACTGGCGCAGACCGGCCCGCGTCCGCCCCGCGAGAACCAACGCGGCCGCCAGGCTCGCGCGGACATCGGCCAACAGGTCGCCGTCCCCGGACAGCTCGGCGAGCCGGGCGGCCGAGCGCAGGGCGGCGAGCGCCTCGTCCGGCCGGCCGAGATCGCGCAGGGCGATCCCGAGGGCCTGCTTGGCGACCGCCGCCCAGGCCGGCGGCGGCCGGGCGGCCAAGTACCGCCCCACCTCGACGACGGCTGCCCGCGGTCGGGCGGCGGCCAGCCGGAGCAGGAACCCCGGATCCGGCAGCCCCGGTTCCGGTGATCGCCATCGACCGTCTTTGCCCGACGCCGGGCGGTGATGAACAATCCGGGGCACCCGATCATCTCCTTCCGGCCCTCGGAGGCCCCGCGTGGTCAGCACCCCCCCGCCCGGCCCGGCGGACGCCGGACGGGCCCGCATGTCGGTCCAGGTCCGCCACGTGCTCGACAGCGTGCCCGACGTCGGCGTCGAGCCACCGGACTGGGAGTCGACGGGGCAGGTCGACCACCTGCACCGGCGCGACGTCGTGCTGGTCCGGGACGCCGACGCCGCCCGCGTCCAGGCCCGGCTGGGTGGGCGGTTCGCCGACGAGGAGGACGACGACCCGTCGGCCGGCGCGCGGGGCCGGGCGGCCCGGGCGCGTCGGCTGCCGGGCTTCCGCCGGCTGCGCCAGACCCGCGGGGTGGCGGACGCGCTCGACATCGCCGACCGCAGTTTCGGTCGGGGCGTCGCGACCCCGGACCACGTCCTGTGGGTGACCCCGCGCGACTTCTGCCCGGCGCACGAACCCGAGGTCCCGGTCGCCGGTGTGGTCGGGCCGCTGCCCGCGCGGTCGCCCGCCCGGCAGGGGGTCGGGGGACAGCAGGGAACCGGGGGACAGCAGGGAACCCGGGCGCAGCCGACGCCCGGCACCGGCGTGCGGGTCAGCGTGGTGGACACCGGGTGGTGGAGTCCCGCCGCGGAGCAGCACGCGTGGCTGGCCGGCGTCACCGGTGACGAGGAGGACGTGTACGACGCCGAGGGCCGGATCCGCTCCTACGCCGGCCACGGGACCTTCGCGGCCGGTGTCGTGCGCTCGGTTGCGCCGGCGTGCACGCTGCGGGTCGAGGGTGTCGTCCACACCGCCGGCGCCTGGTTCGAGTCCGACGTGGTCCGGCAGCTGGACGAGGCACTGGCGTGGACGCCGGACATCATCAGCCTGCAGGCGGGGGCGACGACGCGCGGCAACCTGCCGCTGCTGGCCTTCGAGGTGTTCGCCCAGCGGCTGCGCGCCCACAAGGGGACGGTGCTGCTCGCAGCCGCCGGCAACGACGCCAGCGTCCGGCCGTACTGGCCGGCGGCATCGCCGTGGGCGGTCGCGGTCGGTGCGCTGACCGCCGACGGTTCGGCCGCGGCCGACTACACCAACGCCGGCCCCTGGGTGGACGTGTCCGCCGTCGGGGACGACCACGTCAACGCATTCCCGACCGGCACCTACCTCACCACCGAGCCGAAGTCGCCGGCCGGTCAGCTACGCGAGTTCACCGGCCTGGCCCGGTGGAGCGGGACGTCGTTCGCGGCACCCCTGGTCGCCGGCATGGTCGCGGCGCGGATGACCCGGACCGGCGTCAAGGCGCCCCGTGCGTTGCACGACCTGCTGGAGCAGGCGATGGCCGACGCGATCCCCGGGGTCGGTCCCGCCGCCCGGCTGTGAGCTCCACGGCCGGCGACCGTCCCGGGCTGGCCGATCCCGTTCCCGCGGGGTCGGACCCCGCGACGGTCGAGGCCCGCGAGCTCGACGCCCGCCTGGTCCACGGCGCGCGGGACGGCGACCGCGCCAGCTGGGATCACCTGGTCGCCCGGCACAGCCCGACGCTGTGGGCGGTCGCCCGCGGCTTCCGGCTGGACGCGGCTGCTGCCGCCGACGTCGTGCAGACGAGCTGGCTGCGGCTGGTGGAGCACCTCGGCTCCGTCCGCGAACCGGAGCGGGTCGGCAGCTGGCTGACCACCACCGCCCGCCGGGAGTGCCTGGCCGTCCTGCGGCAGACCGGGCGCACCCTGCCTACCGACGGCGCCGAGCTGGACACGGTCGACCCGGTCGCGGAACCGCTGGACGCCGGGCTGCTGCGGACCGAGCGCGACGCGCAGCTGTGGGCGGCGTTCGCGACGATGCCCGACCGTTGCCGGCGGCTGTTGCGGGTCCTCGCCGCGGACCCCCCGCCGAGCTACGAGCAGGTGGCGGCCGCGTTCGACATGCCCGTCGGGAGTATCGGGCCCACCCGCGGCCGCTGCCTGCGCCGGCTCCGGACCGCCCTGACCGACCAGTCCGGCGCGGACCCGGCCGACCGATCCGGTGCGTGGGCCGGCGGCGGTATCAGCGGACACCCAGTTCCCTCTGACTCACCGAGGGAGGGGTGGTGTCGATGACGAGCGGTGACGCGAGCGATGACGCGAACGGGCACGCGAGGGAGAACGGAAACGGGCACGCGAGGGAGAACGGAAACGGGCACGCGAACGGTGACGCGGACCGGACGACGGACGGGAAGGCGGATGTGGAGGAGGTGCTGATCGCCCTGCGGTCGGTGGTCACCGAGGCGGACCCGGTCCCGGCGCCGGTGCTGGCGGCCGCGCGCGCGGCGTTCGACCTGCGATCGCTGGACACCGACCTTGCCGAACTGGTGGCCGACTCCCTCGACACTGCGAAACGGGTCCGCGGCCCGTCCGGGCGTCGGCAACTGGCTTTTGCCGCCGGTGGGGTCACCCTCGACGTCGAGGTCACCGCGGACGGCGGGCGGCGGCGGTTGCTCGGCTTCGCCGAGGGGACCCCCGGGCCGGTTTCCGCCGAGGCGTTGGCGGGCGGGACCGCGGCGGCCGCAGCCGACCCGGTGACCGCGGAGCTGGACGAGCTCGGCCGCTTCGTGCTCGACGGGCTGCCGGCCGGACCGACCCGCCTGCGCTGTCCGGGCGCGGGTGGCCGTGCGGTTGTCACCCCGTGGACGGTGCTCTGAGTCCTGCCCCGACCCGGTGACTTGGGTGTGCAGGCCTCGACATGTCCGGCCGCGGGGTGCCGGGCCGCGGGTGCCGGGCCGCGGAATCCCAGGCCGCGCGGTGTATCAGGTCTCCCGCTGGCGCCTCTGGTCAGGTGGGCGCCCGACACGGTGCCCGATGTCCGCGCCGAACAGGAGCCTGACGATGGCCGTCGACAGCAGCACCGGCATCAGCCGCACCAGGTCCGGGTCGGCCGGGTCGGGCCCGCGGTCGCCGCTCCGTTCCGTGCCGGTGGATGCCGGCAATCCGGTGCCGGACGCGGTGCGCCGACCCGGGGTACGCGCCCGGGGCATCGGGGGGTGGACGGGGTTGGGCCGGGCGCAGGTGCAGACCCGCCTGGGTGAGCTGCTGGCCGATCCCGACTCGCTCAGCCAGGGCGGCCTCAACCTCTCGGGGCCGGCCGCGTTCGCCCGTACGTGGATCCGTCGCGACCCGGCCGCGTTCGCGGAGTTCACCCTCGCGCTGCACGACACCGGCCGGGCGGCGATCGGCGACCACGACGTCGACCCCGATCCGGACGCGTTCCCGGTCACCGACCACGCCGCACTCCGCCGGCAGTTCGGCCGCGCTGTCCCGCCGAGCACCGACTGGATGGTGCTCAGCGCGTTGCGTGACGCCGAGAATGCCGTCTTCGACTACCGCGGCGACCCGGCCGACGACATCTCGGCGCTCACGACGCCCGGGGCAATGACCGAGTGGCTGGAGGCGACCGGCTGCTGGTTGCAGGTCCAGGACGAGGTGGGTCCGCGTTTCGAGCTGCGCCTGGACCACGCCCGGTCCCTGGCGCCGTCCCCGGACACCGCGGTGCTCGTCCTGGTCAACGCGGGCCTGCTGCTGGGCGCGGGTTCCGCGCGTGCGTTCGCGCAGGTGCCGACCGACTCGCTCGCGATGTACCCCTACCACTGGCTCGCCCTGGACTCCCGCATCGTCGACGGGCCCGGCGGCGTCCGCTTCGACGCCTGGTCGTTCGGTGCCGCGTCGCCGTACCGGACCGTCACGGTCCCGACCGCGACCTTCGAACAGCACTACTACGGAGCGGTGATCGCACACTGACGAGCCGGTGACCGCACACTGGCGCCCGGCCCGCGACGACGGCCCGGGCGATCAGGATGGTGCCATGACGTCTGCCACGGCCCGCGCCCCACTGCTGGCAGCGATGCTGGCCACCTCCGGAGCGGCCCACCTCGGGCGCCCCGCGACGTTCGACGCGATCGTCCCGCGCGCGCTGCCCGGGCCGGCCCGGTGGTGGACATGGGCGTCCGGGATCGCCGAGCTCGCCGTCGCGGTGGCCGTCGCAGTCCCGGGCACACGACGGGTCGGTGGCGCCGCGGCCGCCGGACTGTTCGTCGCGGTCTTCCCGGCCAATGTCCAGATGGCGGTCGACGTCATCGCCGCGGGTGGTTCGCTCGGCGCCCGCGTCGCCGCGCTCGCCCGGCTGCCGCTGCAGCTGCCGCTGGTCCTGTGGGCGCTGCGTATCCGGCGCGCCGCCCGCCCTGGATACTCCTGCCTGTGATCACCGCCTTCGTCCTGATCTCCGTCGACCCGGCCGCGATCGCCTCCGCGGCCCAGGCAATCGCCGACACGGCCGGCGTCGCGGAGGTGTGGTCCTGCGCCGGTGACGTCGACCTCGTCGTGGTGGTCCGGGTCGCCGCGCACGACGACCTGGCCGACGTGGTCACCGGCGGCATCGCCACGGTGCCGGGTGTCCGGGCGACGGTCACCCACATCGCGTTCCGGTCCTACTCCGCCGGCGAACTCGACAGCGGGTTCAGCATCGGCGCCGAGTGACCGGCCGTGCCGAGTGCCCGTGCCGAGTGCCCGTGCCGAGTGACCGTGCCGAGTCGGCTCAGTCCGGTGCGACCGGGGTGGTGGTCCGCCCGGTGAGCGATGCTCCGGCGCTGGCGGCGACGACCAGGGCGATGGCCAGCACGCCGAGCGCGGTGAGCCGCTGGCCAAGGACCACCAGTCCGGCCAATGCCGCGACGGCCGGCTCCAGGCTCATCAGCACGCCGAACACGGCCGGGGGCAGTCGTCGCAGCGCCGCCAGCTCCAGGGAGTACGGGATCACCGACGACGCGAGCGCGATGCCCAGACCGGCCAGCAGGACCGACGCGTCCAGGCTCCCGGCGGCCAGTTGCGGGGTTCCGAACGGGCACACCAGGACGGCGGCGACGACCATCGCACCGACCAGCCCCTGCTGACCCGCGAACCGCCGCCCGGACGCGGCCGACGCGAGGATGTAGGCGCCCCAGCAGACCCCTGCGGCGAGGGCGAAGGCCACGCCGACCGGGTCCAGCCCCAGGTCGCCCCCGCCGAGGACCAGGACACCGGTGAACGCGAGCACCGCCCACAGCCCGTCGCGCCATCGCCGACCGGTGGCGACCGCGACGGTCAGCGGGCCCAGCACCTCCAGCGTCACCGCCGCACCCAGTGGCAGTCGGTCGAGCGCCTCGTAGAACGTCAGGTTCATCACCCCGAGGGCCACGCCGAAACCGAGCACCACCCGGACGTCGCCGCGAGACCAGGTGCGCGGCCGCGGCCGTACCCACGCCAGCATCACCGCGGCGGCGAACACCAGCCGGAGCACCACCGCACCGGCCGGTCCGACCCGGTCGAACAGGGTTGCCGCGAACGCCCCGCCTACCTGGACCGAGACGATGCCGGTGAGCACCATCCCCACCGATGCGGCCGGGGTCGGACCCACCGCCGGGCGGGTTCCAGTGGCTGCGGTCACGCCGGAACCGTAGGGGGCCGCCGACCCGATGCAGGGCGGCGGGCTGTACACCTACCCTGCCCGACGCGGGCTGTACACCTACCCTGCCCGACGCGGGCTGTACACCTACCCTGCCCGACGCGGGCGGCGCACCTACCCTGCCCGGTCGACCAACCAGGAGGCGCCCCATGACCGGGACGAGTGGATCGTGGCGGACCCTCGGGTCGCACCTGCGCTGGCTGGCCGGTGAGAGCGACCGGCTGCTGTCGTTCGCCGAGGGGTCGCTGCACCCGGCCGGCGGTTTCGCCTACCTGGACGAGCACGGGGTGCCCGATCTCGCGCACCCGGTGGAGACCTACTCGACCGCGCGGATGACCCACGTCTACAGCCTCGCCGCGCTGATGGGCCGTCCCGGTGCCGGTCCACTCGCCGACGTCGGGCTGGCTGCGCTCACCGGCCGGCTGCACGACGACGCGCACGGCGGCTGGTTCGGCGCCGTCGGCACGGACGGCCCGGTGCAGGATCGCAAGCAGGCCTACGAACACGCCTTCGTGGTCCTCGCCGCGTCGAGCGCAGCGGCCGCCGGCCGCGGCGGGGCGAGGGCGCTGCTCACCGAGGCCCTGGGCGTGCTGGAACGCCGGTTCTGGCGCGAGGACGAGGGGATGCTGGCCGAGAGCTGGGACGCCGGCTGGACCGAGCTCGAGGCCTACCGCGGGATGAACGCCAACATGCACGGCGTCGAGGCAATGATGGCCGCCGCCGACGTGACCGGGGACAAGGTGTGGCTGGACCGGGCCGCCCGCGTGGTCGAGCACGCAGTGCACCGCTCCGCGGCCGGCGACGGTTGGCGTCTGGTGGAGCATCACGACCCGCAGTGGCGGCAGCTGCGCGACTACAACACCGACGACCGCGGGCACCAGTTCCGTCCGTACGGGGTGACGGTCGGGCACCTGATGGAGTGGGCCCGGCTGACCCTGCACCTGCGAGCCGCGCTCGGCGACCGGGCCCCGAACTGGGCGCTGCCCGACGCGCAGACGCTGTTCGACACCGCCGTCGCCGACGGCTGGGCGGTCGACGGCGCCGACGGCTTCGTCTACACCGTCGACTTCGACGGGCGCCCGGTGGTGCGTGAGCGGATGCACTGGGTCCTGGCCGAGGCGATCGGCGCGGCGGCGGCGCTGCACGAGGTCACCGGCGAGGACCGCTACGAGCAGTGCTACCGCCGATGGTGGGACCACGCCGCGGCTCACTTCCTCGACCGCGAGGGCGGGTCGTGGTGGCACGAGCTGAGCCCGGACCTGCGGCCGTCGGCCACGGTCTGGCAGGGCAAGCCGGACGTCTACCACGCGCTGCAGGCAACACTCGTCCCCCGCCTGCCGCTCGCCCCGAGCTTCGCGACGGCCCTGGCGGCCCGCCTGCTGCGCAACTGACCCGCCCGCGTCAGTCCCGACGAGCCCGGCGATCCGCACTGCGGTCCGCGGTGTTCGATTCAGCGGCCGCGGGAGCGGGGCGAACATCGCCGACCGCCCGGTCGTTGGTCCGGACGTGCCATCGCTGACCGGTCGTACCGTCCTCGTCGTCGCCGGTGCGCTGTTCGTCGTTCCGCTGCTCGTGCTGGTCATCAAGGACCGGCTGCCGGGCCGGCGCCTGATCCGCTCGGCACAGCGACTGCTGCTGGTCCTCACGGCCCAGATCGGGGCGGTCAGCCTGGTGTTCCTGCTGGTCAACGGTCAGCTCGCGCTCTACGCCAGCTGGGCGGACCTGTTGGGCCAGCAGCCGACCCCGGTTCCGGGTGGCCATCCCACGGTCGCGCAGCAGGCGGTGCAGCGGCGGGTGACCCACGGTGCGCTGGCCGCCGCGATCGACCGGGCAGTGAAGGCGACGCCCCGGCGGGCGGTCGACGGGGTGCTGGTCCGCACCGGTCTGCGCGGGCCGGTCTCCGACATCCGTGACTCCATTTCCATCTACCTGCCGCCGCAGTACTTCCAGCCCGCCTACGCGGCGGTTCGTTTCCCCGTGGCGGAACTGCTCGCCGGTCACCCGGGGACGCCGGCCGCCTGGACGAAGCGGCTGCGGGTCGACACGGTCCTGCGGGCCGGGGTGGCTGCGCACACCTCGGTGCCCTTCGTCCTGGTCATCCCGAACGTGAACGTGGCGGGGCGGTTGGACACCGCCTGCTACAACGTCGTCGACGGACCGGCCGTGGACACCCTGCTCGGGGTCGACGTCCCGGCGGTGGCGAAGGCGACGCTGCGGGTCCGCACGGACGCCGCGGGATGGGCGGTCGGCGGGTACTCCGAGGGTGGGTACTGCGGCGCCTACCTGGCGCAGCGACACCCGGGGACGTTCACCGCGGCACTCGGCATCTCTGGTGCCTACGACACGAGCAAGCTGGCGCTGGGGGCGCCGGTCATCTATGGCGGGGACCCGCGGCGTCAGCTGGAGGCGTCGCCGTTGTGGCGGATGGCCAACCTGCCGGTGGCGCGCGTGCACTATCTACTGACGGCGTCCCGGGAGGAAACCGACGGGACCTACGCCTCGACGGTCGCCTTCGCGGCGGCAGTCAGGCCACCGGCGACGGCGGACACCATTTATCTGTCCCACGGCGGACACAACCCCACCAACTGGGCGGCGATCCTCCCGCACGCGTTCGCCTGGCTCTCGCAGCTACCGGGGATGGAGGCCGGCATGCCGGCCTCGGCCCGGCCGACGGTCTCCCGCCGGCCGGCGGGGTCGAGGGCGGGCTGAGGCCGCCGTTGGTGGCCGCGCCGATCAGCGCTGCTCGAAGACGGCGACCGTGCGGGCGGGGACGCTGAAGGCGCCGGTGGTCCGGTTGTACGACGACGCCTTGACGATGCGGTCGGCGCCGGACGCCTGCACCGGGTTGAGCCTCCACGTCTGTCCCGCCGTCGCGGCGACGGTCTGGGTGGTCATCTTCGGACCGGCGTTGAAGACGATGAGTAGTCCCTTGCGTCCCGGGTCTGCGTCCGCCCCGACGGTGTCGTCGATGCGTTCGACGATGACGCCGGGGGTGCCGGTCGGCCCACTGTCGGGGAAGCTGACCTTCTGCTGGATCAGGTTCGCCGAACCCAGGTGCAACAGCGGATTGGTGGCCCGGATCCTCAGCAGCGTCATCGACCGGTCGGCGGCGGTGAGCAGGTCGGTGTGCGTCGGCTTCAGGGCCGGGTCGGCCAGCAGCGGCTTCATGTACTGCCACTTCGCCTGGTTGTCGGCGGCCGGTGGGAGGCCCTTGCCGAAGCCGTTGCTGTGCAGTGACGGGTCGAGTGCGTTGAACCAGTCACCGGAGTCGTAGCTGTTGGAGTCGAAGGACTTGCTCCGCAGCGCCTCCGATCCCGCCTGCCAGAACGAGACCCCCTGGGACAGCGCGGTCGTCGACAGGGCGAGCGTCTGCATGCGGATGCGGTCGGCCATCGAGGTGGCCACCGGCAGCTTGTAGGTCAACAGGTCGTACAGCGTCTCGTTGTCGTGGGCGTCGACGTAGTTCACCGACTCCTGCGGCTGCGCGGTGTACCCGGTGGGTTGGCCGTTGTAGTCGACCTGGGCGCCCGTGACGGTAGACCCGGTGCGGTCGGTGAAGCGGTAGTCCCGCAGGTTGCCGACCAGGCCGACCTTGATCTGGTCCTGCTCCAGCAGCAGCTTCGCCTTCTGGGTGGCGGGGTCACCGTTGACGGTGTCGCCGTTGGGGTCGGTGAACAGGCCCGAGGCGAAGCCCTGGGTCCGCGGATCCGTGTCGTTTAAGGCGCCGCCACGGACGGCGTCCCGGATCCGGTCGTTGAACGTGCCGATTCCGGTGCCGGCCATGTTCGCCTGGGTGGCCTGGACGAACAGGGCGTCGTTGGCGACGGTGCCGAAGTTCCAGCCCTCGCCGTACAGATAGACGGCCTTGCCGTCGACCCCGTTCCGCGTCACGGTCAGACCGTCGAGTCGGGTACGCAGCTGCTCCATCACGGCCTTGGGATGGAAGCCCATCAGGTCGAATCGGAAGCCGTCGACCTTGTACTGCGTCGCCCAGGTGATGACCGAGTCGACGAGCAGCTTGCCCATCATCAGGTGTTCGCTGGCGGTGTCCGCGCAGCAGGTCGAGGTCGTGACCGCGCCGGTGGCGTCGAGCCGGTGGTAGTAGCCGGGCACGATCCGGTCCAGGTCGTTGGTCCCGGTCTGGCCCGAGTCGGCGGTGTGGTTGTAGACGACGTCCATCACGACCCGCAGGCCCTGGCCGTTCAGCGCCGCGACCATCTGCCGGAACTGCAGTGTGCGAGCGGTGCCCTCGGCGTCGGTCGTGTAGGAGCCCTCGGGGGTCGTGTAGTGCTGCGGGTCGTAACCCCAGTTGTAGCCGTCGCTGCCCGCGGCGGCGGTGACGCATGCCTGCTGCTGCTCGGAGTCCGCAGGCAGGGAGGCGAGATCGCAGGCCGGGGTCGTCCAGGTGGACTTGATCTCGTTGACCGACCGGGAGGCCATGTCCGCGACCGGGAGCAGGTGGACGGTGGTCGTCCCGGCCTTGGCCAGGGCGCGGAGGTCCTTGGCCCCGTTGCTCGAGGTGTCGGTGAACGCCAGGTAGGTGCCGCGGTGGGCGGCGGGAACGGTGGGGTCGGCCGCGGAGAAGTCACGGACGTGCAGTTCGGTGATCGACTGGGCCGACGCCCTGGTCGGTACCGGCTTCCGTGCGCCGAGCGAGCTCCACCCGGTGGGGGCGGTGGCCGGGTCGCCGAGGTCGATGAACAGGCTGCGCTCGGAGTTGGTCGACAACCCGAAGCTGTAGGGGTCGGTGACGATGTTGGTCTCGACCTTCGCGGTCTCCGGCACGTGCACCCGGACGCTGAACAGGTAGTACATGCCCTTCCACGCCGGTGTACCGGTGACCGTCCAGATTCCGTTCGCGCCCCGGGTCAGCGGCATGGTGGTGACCGGGTCGGTGATGTGCCCGGAGGAATAC
>JAABUN010007042.1_pt1 | contig 12448 bp, 10 predicted proteins | sample 5559311 | NCBI WGS metagenome assembly JAABUN01 (sample SAMN10711877, study PRJNA513370) | rock metagenome | isolation source: Antarctica rocks | place: Antarctica: Victoria Land, Siegfried Peak sud | reverse complement strand
CGGGAGAAGGCCGGGCTGTGGGACTTGGAGAACTCGGCGTCGCGGTGGACGCCCATGGCCGACCACACCATGGTGGTCCCGGCGAACATCTCCGTGCGGCGGAGCCTGCGGACGGCGGCCTGGAGGTCTTCCGGCCTCGGGCCGTGCAGCCAGACCATGACGTCGGCGTCGGCGCGCATCGCGGAGACGTCGTAGAAGCCGCGGAGCACCACGCCGTAGTCGTCGAAGGAGGCGATGACCTCCTCGAGCGTGTGGGCGCCGGAATCCGTGGTCGCGGTCCCGCGCTTGAAGACGGTCCAGAGTGTGTAGAACAGCCCACCGGGGGCTTCGGCGTCCTCTCCGGTCTGCTGTGGAGCGTGGGCGGGGTCGCTACCGGTCGGCTCAGTCATGGTACTAGTTTGCCCCTGCTGGAAGGCGAACAGAAATTCTTCTCTTCTACACCCGGTAGAAGAGATGAAGCTCACATCCGGTCGGTCGGATCATCTCCGGAGGGGGCATCTGCGAGGGCATCGGCGAGCGCCTCCGCACGCGCCCTCGCGTCGTCGATCACCGCCACGAGCCCCGTTCCGGCGAGCCACCCGCCGGTCACGGCGAGGGACGCGGACCTGTCGGCGACAAGTGACCGGATCCGAGCCACCCGTTCCCGGTGCCCCACGGCTGCGTGGGGCAGGGCGCCGGCCCAGCGCACCACGTCCCAGTCGAGCACATCGGCCTCATTGATCGGGATGCCGAGGAGCGTCGAGGCGTCGGCGAGCGCGTGGCGGTAGAGGACCTCGTCGGGCGTGGCGAGCCCGACGTCGGCGGGAGCGTCCCCGACGCGCCCGAAGGACAGGCGCAGGACATGCGAACCCGGCCCCGCCTGGTCCCGCAGCCATGCCCACTTCGCAGTGGAGTGGGTGAGCGCTTTCGCCATGACCCCCGCCACGCCGTGCGCCACGAGCACGCCGGTCCCGCGTGGGCGGGCGTCGAGCTCCGGGACATCGACGATCAGGGTCACGAGGGCGACGCCGGGTACGGCGTCGGGGCGCTCCGCCGCCAGGCCCGGGATGGTCGGAGCGAGGAGGTCGACGGCGGGGCGGCCTTCCGTGGCCACGACGACGCCGTCCGCGGGGATGCGCCGCGTGAGCGTCGAGTGCTCCGTCGTCACCGTCCAGCCCGTGGCTGAGCGGGTCAGGCCGCTGACCTGCTCTCCCGTCCGCAGGTCCGCGCCGTCGGCCTTCAGCTCCTGCACGAGGGCGTCGCGCAACTGGGTGATCCCCCCGACGAGGCCGCCCACCGCCGCTCCGGCAGGCGCGGCGCTGCGCAGCGCCCCGGCGGCTGCTCCCAGGGACCCGAGGCGCCTCATCGCCGCCCGGAGGCCGGGCGCCACGGAGTCGACGTCGAGATCGTCGGGATCGGCCGAGAAGACCCCGCCGGCGACGGGGGCCACGAGCCGGTTGAGCACCTCGTCCCCCATGCGTGTGCGGACGAGCTCGCCGAGACTTACCCGCTTTCGCGTCGCGAGGGACCCGACGGGTAGCACCTTGTCCAGGGCCGCGCGCAGGGAGCCCGTGCGTCCGATCACCGCGCTGATTGCGGGATCCGACGGATCAGCGGGGATTCCGAGCACGCCCGAGTGGGGAAGCGGCTGAGCAGCTGCCTGGAGGTCCCTGCCCGGTAGCTGTACCCAGGCGCCCGTGGCGTCGGGTGCGACGACGCGGTCTCCCAGACCCAACTCCCCGGCGAGCGTCGGCACTGTGGCGGACCGCGTCGAGAAGGACTCGGCACCGCTGTCGAGCTGGAAACCGCCGAGCATGCGGCCATCCACCGTGCCGCCGAACCGTCCGGACCGCTCGAGCAGGGTGACGTGGAGTCCGCGCCGCCGCAGTGTGCGTGCAGCGACGAGGCCGGCCATCCCCCCGCCGATCACGACGACGGTGCGGCGGGCCTGCTCGGGCAGCGCTACGGTTCGCTGCTGCCCGCGTGTCGCATCGTCGCCCCCCGTGATCCTGGCCATGGTCATGGCTCCACGGAGTGGATGAGGTCGACGACGCGTGTCAGGACATCCGGATCCGTGTCCGGCGGGACGCCGTGTCCGAGGTTCACCACATGACCCGGTGCGGACGCTCCGGCGGCGAGCACCTCGCGGACATGTCGCTCCAGGACGGGCCACGGCGCAGGCAGCAGGGCGGGGTCGATGTTGCCCTGGAGCGGCACGCTCCCGCCGAGGCGCCGGCTGGCCTCGTCGAGGGGCAGTCGGTAGTCGACGCCGATGACGTCCCCCCCCACCTCGTGCATGGCGACGAGCAGCTCGGACGTCCCGGTGCCGAAGTGGATCAGGGGTGCGCCGAGGCCCCGGACGTGGTCGAGTGCGCGCCGGGACGCGGGGGCGACGTGCCGGCGGTAGTCCGCGAGGCCGAGGGAACCGGCCCAGGAGTCGAACAGCTGGGCCGCGCTCGCCCCTGCCTCGAGCTGGGCGCGGAGGAACATACCCGAGGCATCCGCCGCCCACTCGGTCAGGGCGCGCCAGGTATCCGGATCGGCGTGCATCATCGTGCGAGGACCGAGGTGGTCGCGCGACGGCCTGCCCTCGACCATGTAGGCCGCCAGCGTGAACGGTGCCCCCGCGAAGCCGATCAGCGGCGTGGACCCCAGCTGGGCGACGGTGAGGGCGACGGCCTGCCGGATGGGATCGAGCGCCTCGTCGGTCAGCGCGGGCAGGGCGGCGACGTCCGCGGCGGAACGGATGGGCGCGCCGAGGACGGGACCCACCCCGGGGACGATGTCGACGTCGACTCCCGCGAGCTTGAGCGGGATCACGATGTCGGAGAAGAAGATGCCGGCGTCGACGTCATGCCGGCGGACCGGCTGGAGGGTGATCTCGGACGCCATCCCGGGATCGAGGCAGGACTCGAGCATGTCGGTGCCTTCGCGCAGTGCTCGGTATTCGGGGAGTGAGCGGCCGGCCTGCCGCATGAACCAGACGGGGCGCCGGTGCGGAGCCTGCCCCCGGTAGGCGGAGATGAGGGCCGACCCGGACGTGCGTCCGTCGACCAGCGGGTGCGATGCTCCAAGGTCCATACCGCCGATTCTGCCGAACTTCCCGGCGGATGGATAACCGGAGGGGTGCGGGCAGTCACCCGCGTGGTCAACATCACCCCTGGGTGCGAGGGGCAGAACCCCACAGAATTCCGCAGGATGCGAGCTCCGGTAAGGCTGGCCTATTCGATGCGGAAGATCCGATCTCGGTATGATCAATGGGCTGTGGTACTTCTTTCGCTTGTTGCGACACACTCGAACGTGGACCTGGAAACCGTTGCCCGACTCAGCGTCGGGGCACCCCAGGTCCCTTCCGCCGTGCTCGCCGACGACAAGGCTGTGGCGGGCGCCGTCGTGCTCGCCACCTGCAACCGCTTCGAGATCTACGCGGAGGCGCCCTCCGAGGAGGACGTCGAGGCTGCGCGCTCTGCGATCGTGTCGACCATCAGTGAATACTCCGGTATCCCCGAGCGGTCAGTGTCCGCCTCCTTCGAGACGCACACGGGCCGGGACGTGGCCGAGCACCTCTTCGCCGTCGGCGCCGGGCTCGACTCCGCCGTGATCGGCGAACGCGAGATCGCCGGTCAGGTCCGCCGCGCCCTGATCGACGCCCAGGACTCGGGTGCTGCCAGTGGTGGCCTCGTCCGCCTCTTCCAGGCTGCGTCGAAGACCGCGAAGGACGTAGGGGCGCAGACGGCGCTGGGCAGCCGCGGTCGCTCCATCGTCTCCGTCGCCCTCGAACTCGCGGGTGACCTCTCCGAGGACGCCGCCTGGTCGGGCAAGACCGCGGTGCTCTTCGGCACCGGAGCCTACGCGGGCGCCGCCATGGCCGCCCTGAAGGACAGGGGCTGCACGGACACTTCCGTCTTCTCGTCCTCCGGGCGGGCCGAGGCCTTCGTCGCGACCCGCGGCGGGACTGCCCTGACCGCCGCCGACCTGCCCGGCGCCATGCGCCGCGCGGACGTCGTCATCGGATGCAGCGGCAGCGACGCCCGCATCGACGCGGCCGACATCCAGCGGCTCCGCGAGGGCAGCTTCCGCCCCCTCGTGATCATCGACCTCGCCCTCAGCCACGATTTCGACCCCGCCGTCGGAACCCTCGACGACGTCGAGCTCATCACCCTGGAATCCGTCCGCGCCGCGGCTCCCGAGGAGCAGGCCGACGCTCTCGCGCAGGCCAGCGACCTCGTGCGCGACGCCGCCCGCGCCTTCGAGGAGCAGCAAACCACGCGCGCGATGAACGCTGCCATCGTGGCGCTCCGCCAGCACACACAGACCGTCCTCGACGCCGAGATGGAACGTGTGCGGGCGCAGCACGGCTGTACGGCGGCCGCCGAGGAGGTCGAGTTCGCCCTCCGGCGCATGGTCCGCCAGCTCCTCCACGTACCGACCGTGCGCGCCCGCGAACTCGCCGCCGAGGGCCGCCAGGACGACTACACCGCCGCACTCGAGGCCCTCTACGGCATCGACGTCGCCCCGGTGGCCGAGAAGGCTCCCACGCTCGGCCGGCCCGCCGGGACGACGGGCGCTTCCGACATCGTCACGAGCCGTCGGCCGCACCACGCAAACCCCGAGGGTGCCGTGTGCCCCGTGGATCACGAGCGGCCCGCGCAGAGCGCCTGACCCGCGGCTCTCCCCGGATCAGGCCCGGGTCAGTACATCATCTTCTCCGGTTCGATCCTCCGCACCCACTCGATGATCCCCCCGTCCACGGACCTCACCTCCAGGTGGCCCCGGCCGCGCAGGAAGCGGACGACGTCGGCCGAGCGGACCCCCGACTTGCAGTGCACGTAGACGGTCCTGCTGCCGTCGATCGCTGCGTCACCGTCGATGATCAGGTTCTTCGGGACCAGGACGGCGCCGTCGATGCTGACGATGGCGTGTTCCTCCGGATTGCGGACGTCCAGCAGATCGAAGTCCGCGGTCCCCGCCGACCTCGCTGCGAGGAGCCCTGCGAGCTCGTCGACGGTCACGGTCGGGACGTCGTCGTCCGGGGTCTCCCGCCCGAGGGTCGCCGACGCCGCGGGAGGCAGGCCGCAGAACTGCTCGTAATCGATGAGTTCCGTGACCCGCTCGGCCGTGGGATCGGGGCGCACCCGCAGTTCCCGCCAGCTCATGTCGAGCGCGTTGAACACCAGGACCCTGCCGAGGAGCGTCGTGCCCACTCCGGTGATGAGCTTGATGGCCTCGTTCACCATCACGGATCCGATCTGGGCGCAGAGGACGCCGAGCACGCCGCCCTCGGCGCAGGACGGCACGGAACCGGCTGGCGGAGCCTCCGGATAGAGGTCCCGGTAGGTGGGCCCGTGATCCTGCCAGAAGACGCTGACCTGGCCGTCGAACCGCAGGATCGACCCCCAGACGTAGGGCTTGCCCAGGATCGCCGCAGCGTCGTTCACCAGGTATCGCGTTGCGAAATTGTCGGTGCCGTCGATGATGAGGTCGTATCCGGCGAAGAGCGACAGCGCGTTCGAGGCGTCGAGGCGCTCCTGGTGCACGACGACGTCCACCAGGGGGTTGAGCCCGAGGATGCTGTCGCGTGCCGATGCCGCCTTCGGCCCGCCGAGGTCCGGCATGCCGTGGATGATCTGGCGCTGGAGGTTGGACAGTTCGACGTCGTCGTCGTCCACGATCCCGAGCGTCCCCACTCCCGCGGCCGCCAGGTACAGGAGCGCCGGCGAGCCGAGTCCGCCGGCACCGATCACGAGCACGCGTGCGTTCTTGAGGCGGAGCTGCGCGTCCGTCCCGAAGCCCGGGATGATGAGGTGTCGCGAGTAGCGGAATGTCTCCTCCTGCGTCAGGCTGCCGGTGGCGTCGACCAGAGGCGGCAGCTCCGACGAGATGTCTGCCGCGGGAGCCTGCAGGGGCGCGGCCGTGTTCGCGGGAGCCTGCGGTGCTGAGGGGGAAGCGGTCATGTCCAAGGGTATTCCGCGCCGGTGTCGCTGGACCAGCGCGCTCTCCAGGTAAGCGGTCAGGGCAGGGTACGACGCCGCGTCGTCGTACCCTGCCGGTGGGTAAGTCGTAGCCTGCCGGTGGGTAAGTCGTAGCCTGCCGGTGGGTAAACTGGACGTTCGTCCCCTGACCGCTGACACCGAGGATCGCCCTACGTGAGTGCCGAACCGACCGCCGCAGGAAGAGCCGTGCGGCTGCCGCGGGACGAACGCCGGCGACAGCTCCTGGCAGCAGCGCAGGAGGTCTTCGTGGGTAACGGATACCACGGCGCCGCCATGGACGACATCGCGATCGCGGCCAGGGTCAGCAAGCCCGTCCTCTACCAGCACTTCCCCGGCAAACGGGACCTCTACCTGGCGTTGTTGGACAGCCACCTCGCCGAACTGACGCAGCTCCTGGTCGACGCGCTGCGTTCCACCGACGACAACAAGTTGCGCGTGCACGCGACCATGCGCGCCTACTTCCAGTTCATCGCGCAGGACAGCCAGGCGCACCGTCTCGTCTTCGAATCGGACATCAGCAGCGAACCCGACGTGAGCGGTCGACTCGAGGAGTTCAATGCGCACTTCGCGAGCGCGATCGCCGGCGTGATCGCGGATGACACGCAGCTGTCCATCGTCGAGGCGACCCTGCTGGGCCGCGGCCTCGCCGGAATGGCGCAGATCAGCGCGCGGTACTGGCTCGAGACGGACGGCAGCCTGGACATCGATGCCGCCGCGGAGCTGGTCTACCGTTTAGCTTGGCGCGGAATCAGCCGCTTCCCCAAGGAGATCTAGAGTAGGTTTCGAAGCAGCAACAGGCCCACAAACAGGAGGTACGCGCCGTGGAAGTCAAGATCGGTATCCAGAACGTCAACCGGGAGATCATCGTCGATTCCTCCGAGAGCGCCGACGCCATCGCCGAACTCGTGGCCCAGGCGATGAGCGGCGGCGCCGAGCTGCGCCTCAAGGATTCCAAGGGCCGCCAGGTCATCGTCCCGACGTCCGTTCTCGGCTACGTCGAGATCGGCGCCGAGGAGACCCGCCGCATGGGCTTCGGCGCGCTCTAGCAGCACGCGCCAGCGGAGAAGACCTGCGGTCGACGGCACACGCCGTCGACCGCAGGTCTTTGTTCATCAGTCGGGACCTAGGCGGTGAGCCCCAGGGCGCTCATGCGGCGCGAGTGGTTGCGGGTCAGCTGGGAGAAGAGTGCCGTCGTATGCTGCGTCTGGTTCGCCTCGTCGGCGAAGAGCAGTCCCGCGAGGTACTCCCGTTCGAAGCCGACGCGCTGCGCCTGCGTCAGTGCCTCCCCCACGAGCCTCCGGCCCCACAGGGCCAGGCGTGAGGCGAGGCGGGGATCATCCGCCAGGGCTTCCTTGAGGCGGCGCTGCAGCTGCGCTGCGCCCTCGCCGGAGTCGATGGTGCTGATCAACCTGCGGGTCCGCGGGTCGAGGCTGTCCGCCAGCGAGCGGTAGAAGTCGCCGGAGAAGGCGTCGATCACGTAGGCCTTCATGAGGGACTCGTACCAGTCCCCGGGGCGCGTGCGCTCGTGGAAGGCGTCGATCGAGGACTGGAACGGCGCCATGGCGTCATCGATCGTGACTCCGAGCTCCGCGACGAACCGGCCCACCCTTTCGAAGTGCTCGAATTCCTGCACCGCGAGCCGGCCGAGGTTCGCGCGGTCCGCCAGGCTCGGTGAGAATCGTGCGTCCGAGGACAACCGCTCGAAGCCCGACAGCTCTCCGTAGGCGACGATACCGAGCAGATCCGTGACGAAGCGGGCGTAGCGGGGATTGGCGAGGGCGTCCTCGGCGGCGCTCGCAGGAACGGCGGGGACCGGACCGGTGCTGGGCACCCGTCCGTCGGTCGCGGCTCCCGGTGCACCTGACGCCGGGACCCCGGTCGGAGCGCTGCGACCCTGCCCGGTCGCGGAGAGGGCCGTGCTGTTGGAGGAGCCGTTGTTCATTCTGCTAAGGGTACGCACTCGGGGAGGTGCAGCAAGCAGGAGAACCACCTCATCCTCTCGATGACTGGCCACAGCGTCGCGTAGGCGGTCTCTGCGCGTCACCGTGCGAGGACCGCGCGCCGTTCCGGCCCGGGGTCTGCCCGATGTCTGTGCCGTGCATTACCGTAATGCCTGTGCCCGCACTGCGTATGGACCTCAGGGACCGTGAGTCCCAGCAACGCCTCACCGAGTCGCTGCGGACCCTGCGCCGGGACCTCGACATCCGGGAGGACTTCCCCGAGGACGTGCTCCAGGAGGCAGAGGCTGCGGTTGCCGCCCACGAGCTCCCGGTGGCCGACCTGCGCGCCCTCCCGTTCCTCACGATCGACCCGCCGGGCTCCACCGACCTCGATCAGGCGGTGCACCTCGCACGCCAGGGGGACGGGGGCGGCTATGAGGTCTGGTACGCGATCGCCGACGTCCCGCTCTTCGTCGGTCCGGGCGGTGCCATCGACGAAGAGGCGAGGCTGCGCGGCCAGACCATGTACGCACCGGACGGGAGGATTTCCCTGCACCCGGAGGTCATCTCCGAGGGCGCGGCCAGCCTGCTCCCCGACCAGGACCGTCCGGCATTCGTCTGGCACTTCCAGCTCGACGCCGACGCTCTCGTCCTGTCCGTCACCGTCAGCCGGGCCACGGTGAGGAGCCGTCGGCAGCTCACCTACGCCCAGGTACAGGCGAACATCGACGCCGGCATGGCAGACGAACAGCTCCTGCTCCTCGAGGAGATCGGGACCAGGCGCGTGCAGCAGGAACTCGACCGGGGCGGCGCGAGCCTCAACCTGCCGCGCCAGGAGATCACGCACGACGGCGAGAGCTACAGCATCGTCACAGAGCCCGCCCTCCCCTGCGAGGACTGGAATGCGCAGATCTCGCTGATGACCGGTATGGCGGCGGCGAGCATGATGATCTACGGCCGCATCGGCATCCTGCGCACCATGCCCGAGCCAGACGACGGTGCGCTCGACACGTTCCGCCGCCAGTCCGAGGCCCTCGAGCACCCCTGGCCCGAGGGCATGGCCTAAGGCGCATTCCTCAGGACGCTCGACGTCACGGACCCCAGGCAGCTCGCCCTCATGCACGCCGCGGCCTCGCTCTTCCGCGGCGCCGGCTACACGGCGTTCGACGGCGAGGTGCCGGACGCCGTCGTGCAGTCGGCCATCGCCGCGCCCTACGCGCACACCACGGCTCCCCTCCGACGCCTGGTGGACCGCTTCGTCCTCGTGACCTGCGCATCGCTCTGCGCCGGTGAGGAGGTCCCCGCGTGGGTCCGCTCAGCGCTTCCGGACCTCAACGGCCTCATGGCGTCCGCCAACCAGACAGCGTCGCGGCTCGACTCAGGCGCCCTGGACGCCGTGCAGGCCGCGCTGCTGAGCAACCGCATCGGCGAGGCGTTCGCCGCCGTCGTCCTGCACGGTTCGCCACCCGCCGTCGAGGAGGTGCCCGGCAAGCAGGCGCCGCGCCTGTCGGGCACTGTTCAGGTCACCGACCCCCCGCTCGAGGCAACGTGCTACGGAGAGCTCATGCCAGGGGAACGTGTCACGGTGATCCTCGTCGAGGCCGACATCGCACGCCGCCGCCTCCGCTTCGAGGTCAAACCGACGGACGCGCGCCTCGAACCCCGCGATGACGCCGCGCCGGGGGCGGGCAGGGTAGTCTTTAATGCGTAGTAATGGATGCCCGGTCGTTATCACGTCTTCGATAACCCGCAGTACCTACTCGATCCCGAGTTTTCCCGCAGGCGCAGGTCTCCCTCCGCAGCCCGCACGCAGTTGCAAGCCCGCGATCGGCTTCCACTGGACGCCCTGCGCCCGCCGATACGCTCCGCACCGGATGGTCCCCATTCAGGGCGTCGAGCCTCTGTGGCCGCGAGGCCTGACTGAACGGTAGAACGTGCACAACTCAGAACATGACACGAGCAGCACCCTGGCGACCGACGCGCACCACCTCGTCGCCGACAACTCCTCCGACGCCATCGATGTCGAGGAGACCCTGGTCACGACCGAAGAGCCGCACGCGGCCGTCGCGGAGACCTTTGCGGATTTCAATGTCCGCGCCGACATCGTCGAGTCCCTCGCCGACGCCGGCATCATCCATCCCTTCCCCATCCAGGCGATGACCCTGTCGATCGCCCTCGGCGGGCACGACATCATCGGGCAGGCGAAGACCGGCACGGGCAAGACCCTCGGCTTCGGCATCCCGGCGATCCAGCGCGTGGTGGGCCCCGACGACGCCGGGTACGACAGGCTGCCGGTGCCCGGCGCCCCGCAGGCCCTCGTCATCGTGCCGACGCGTGAGCTCGCCGTGCAGGTGGCCGGCGACCTCACGACGGCGGCGAAGAAGCGCAACGCGCGGATCGTCACCATCTACGGCGGCCGTGCGTACGAGCCCCAGATCGACGCCATCAAGAAGGGCGTCGAGATCGTCGTCGGAACCCCCGGACGCCTGATCGACCTGTACCGCCAGAAGCTGCTGGTGCTCAAGAACGTCAAGATCGTCGTGCTGGACGAGGCCGACGAGATGCTCGACCTCGGCTTCCTGCCCGACGTCGAGACCCTGATCGCGGCGACGCCTCCGGTGCGCCAGACACTCCTGTTCTCAGCGACCATGCCCGGCCCCGTCATCGCGATGGCGCGCCGCTACATGACACAGCCCACGCACATCCGCGCCGCGGACCCCGAGGACGAGGGCATTACCAAGAAGGACATCCGCCAGGTCATCTACCGGGCGCACAACCTGGACAAGGCGGAGGTCGTGGCTCGCATCCTGCAGGCACGCAACCGTGGCCGTACCATCATCTTCTGCAAGACCAAGCGCACCGCCGCGAAGCTCTCGGAGGAACTGATCGACCGCGGCTTCGCCGCCGGCGCCATCCACGGCGACCTGGGCCAGGGCGCCCGGGAGCAGGCGCTGCGGGCCTTCCGCGGAGACAAGATCGACGTCCTCGTCGCTACCGAGGTCGCGGCGCGCGGTATCGACGTCGAGGACATCACGCATGTCATCAACTACCAGTGCCCCGAAGATGAGAAGGCCTACCTGCACCGCGTGGGCCGTACGGGCCGTGCCGGCAAGAAGGGCACCGCGGTGACCTTCGTGGACTGGGACGACGTCCCCCGCTGGGGCCTGATCAACAGGGCGCTCGGTCTCGACTCCCCCGAACCCGTCGAGACCTACTCGTCGTCACCGCACCTCTACACGGACCTCGACATCCCCGAAGGCACCAAGGGCCGCCTTCCCCGCAAGGACCGCAAGCTCGCCGGCATCGGCGCGGAGGTCCTCGAGGACCTCGGCGAGACCGGCAAGCGCGGCCCAGGAGCGCGCCCGGACACCAGGAATGACACCCGGAACGACGGCGGACGGGGGCGCTCCGGCGGACAGCGCCGCGAGGGTGGCGAGGGCTCGCGCGGAGCACGCGGCCGCGGAGGCAACCGCACCGGCAGTGGGGACACGGCCGACGACGCTCCCGCCCAGGTCCCGACCGCCGACGAGACCGAGGGTGGCGGACGCCGTCGTGCCGGTAGCGAGGGCGAGGCGCCGACCAATGACCGTCCGCGCCGCAGCCGGACCCGCCGCCGCAACGGCGAGGTCGTCGCGAAGCCCGCCGCCGGCGCGGAGGGCTAGTCCTCGGTGACCGGATTCCCCGTGCCGTCCGTACCTCCTGCATGGAGGGCGGACGGCGCCAACCTCGTGGTGCACGCGGACAACGCCGAGTACCTCGCCACGTTGCCGGACGCGGCCTTCACGATGATCTACGTCGATCCCCCGTTCAACACCGGGCGGGTGCAGCGCCGGCAGCAGACCACGATGGTGCGCGCCGTCGAGGGTGCAGGGGATCGCGTCGGCTTCAAGGGTCTGCCCTACTCGACCGTCAAGGGCGTACTCGCAAGCTATGACGACGCGTTCGAGGACTACTGGGACTTCCTCGCACCGCGTCTCGCTGAGGCGTGGCGGCTCCTGGCCGACGATGGCACGCTCTACCTGCACCTGGACTACCGCGAAGTGCACTACGCCAAGGTGATGCTGGACGCCCTGTTCGGCCGCGACTGCTTCCTGAACGAGATCATCTGGGCCTACGACTACGGCGCGCGGGCCAAGCGGAAGTGGCCGGCAAAGCACGACAACATCCTCGTGTACGTCAAGAATCCGTCGGGCTACTACTTCAACAGCGACGAGGTGGATCGGGAGCCGTACATGGCACCCGGGCTCGTCACGGCCGAGAAAGCTGCGCTCGGCAAATTGCCCACCGACGTCTGGTGGCACACGATCGTCTCACCGACCGGCCGGGAGAAGACAGGTTATCCGACCCAGAAACCCGAGGGCCTGCTGCGGCGGGCCATCGCCGCGAGCAGCCGGGAGCGTGACTGGGTGCTGGACTTCTTCGCAGGGTCGGGCACGCTCGGAGCGGTGGCGGGCAAGCTCGGCCGACGTTTCGTCTGCGTCGACCACAATCCGCAGGCCATCGAGGTCATGCGAACCCGCCTGGCGCCCTGGACGA
>JAABUN010007041.1_pt1 | contig 12449 bp, 10 predicted proteins | sample 5559311 | NCBI WGS metagenome assembly JAABUN01 (sample SAMN10711877, study PRJNA513370) | rock metagenome | isolation source: Antarctica rocks | place: Antarctica: Victoria Land, Siegfried Peak sud | reverse complement strand
CCGCGGAGCTGCCCAGCACCGCCGGGGCGTAGCTGTCGTTGACGCTGCGGACCGCCCGCTGGACCCCCCATCCCTGATAGCGGCTGCCCCCGTCGCGGAGCTCTCGGGCCTCGTACGCGCCAGTTGAAGCGCCGGACGGCACCACCACCCGGCCGGTGCCGCCGCCGCCCAGCCGGACGCGGCAGCCCACCGTCGGACGGCCCCGGGAGTCCAGCGCCTCCCAGGCGTGCACGTCGCGGATCGTCAGGTCGGGCATGCTGCATTCAGATTAGACACGGTGGGCTCTGCGCTGGGTGATGATCTGTGCTGCGTCCGGGACCGGGTCGAGCAGTAGCCGGGTGCCGAGTGCGGTGATGTGGTCTTTGGCGTTGCCGGTGAGGTACTCCACCGGCGACTTGCCGTACACCCGAGCCAACAGCAGGGCGCCGACCTGCGCGCTGAGATAGCCGTCGTCACGGTGCCCGACCAAAGTGGGGTGGATCCGGCGGTGATAGCCGTCCACCAGCGCTGCGAGTGCGGTGTCGTAGGCGGCGGCCTGCTCCGGCCGGTATGTCGCCTTGAGAATGAGATGAGTGACGGCGAAAGCGAGGTCGAACACGGGGTCGCCAACGTGAGCAACCTCGAAGTCGATCACCCAGCAGGCGCGGTCTTGTCGCCTGGCCGGCGCCAGCAGGACGTTCTTCGGGGAGAAGTCACCGTGCACCAAACAGAGATGGGTGGCGCGTATCCGCTCGGTCAGGGCGAGGATGGCAGACGACACGTCGGGTCGGCGTTGCGCCACCGTCTCGTGGTACGGCTGCAACCGGAGCACTTCGACGATCTCCCGGTCCTCGCGGAGACGGGTGGGCAGGGCGTCGTGGTTAAGGCTCGCCGAATGCCAGTCGGCGAGCCAGGCGCCAAGCTGTCGCGCCACCCCGGCGTCCGCTCGGCCGACCAGCAGCTCCGCCTTCCAGTCCTGCCAGCTGCTGTCCGCAGCCGCCATGGTCAGCACCATCTGGTCGGCGTCCACGTCAACCACCGCTGGTGACCAGTTCGGTGTATGGGTGTTGGTCCACTGCAGCGCCGCCGCTTCGGCCAGCACCCGATGCTGCGGTGCCGGCCAGTAGTCCTCGACCCGCAGTACCGGCAGCGCCTGTTTGACCACGAACCGCACTGGCTCCCCGGTGGTGGGGTCTTGGGCGGCGGTGACGGCGAGCACCACGTTGCTGACCCCCCCGTTCAGCGCCCGAGCGGTCGCCGGACCACCGCCCAGGACGCCGCGGCCGCGTAGGTAGTCGACCACCGAGCTCTCATCCAGCAGCGGCACCGCCACCTCAGTAGGTCGCCCGCCCGCCGGACGCGTCGAAAACGAACCCGGTGGTGTAGCTGCACTCTGGTGAGACCATGAACGCCAACAGGTGCGCGACCTCGTCGGTGGTGCCGACCCGACCCATCGGGATCTTGGCCGTCATGTAGTCCAACACCTCAGCGGGTTGGGTGTCGAGGAACGGCGTCCGGATCACCGCCGGGGCGAGGGCGTTCACCGTGACACCGGTACCGGCGTACTCCTTGCCCTGGGTCTTGACCAGCCCGATCAGCCCCGCCTTGCTGGCCGAGTAAGCCGCCATGTTGGGGTTGCCTTCCTTGCCGGCGATGGAGGCGACGTGCGCAATCCGCCCGTACCCATGCTCCAGCATGTGCGGCAGCACAGCGTGGGTAATGACCAGGGCGCCGGTCAGGTTGACCCGTAGCGTGGCCTCGAAGTCGGCTAGGGCCACCTCATGGCTCGGCCGGCCCAACGGGCCCTGGATGCCTGCACTGTTGACGACAGCGTGCACCTGCCCGCGCCACTCGATGCCGGCTTGGACTGCGGCATTCACCGAATCCGGTTCGGTCACGTCGGCCGGAGCCGACCTGGCCTGGCCACCGGTCGATCGGATCCGTTCCGCGTGGCGCTCGGCGGCCTGCCCATCGCGGTCGACGATCATCAGCGCTGCCCCCTGCCGGGCGAGGAACTCAGCGGCCGCGGCTCCGATCCCCGAGGCCCCGCCCACCACCACGACGGTGTAGTCCGGGGGGAATGTGCTTTCGCGGGTGGTCATGGCGGTCATTGCGACCGCTCCGGTGCTTGATTCGAGCCGGCGGAGGCCCGCCACGTGTTACTCAGGGTCCTCATAGGCTGAAGTTATCAGATATGTTGGTCGCCAATGAAGGAAAAGTCGGCGCGAAACTGGACCGATCGTCAGCCACGACTGACCTCTGCCAGTGGCGAGAGTGTCTGATATCTTCTCGGGCACGGTGAACGAAGGGACGCACTCGATGAAGATCGCCCGCCTGGGGACGCTCCTGGTGACACCTCCTGGGCTGTTCCAGGGCCCACGGAGGGCACACGACGGTCTGGCGGCACCTCGACGGTTCCCGGGCTGAATGGCGACCACCTCACACCTGCCGCGGCGGGGTCTGTGGCAGGACAAGGTTGCCGTGGTGACTGGGGCCGCAGCCGGCATCGGCGCCGCCATCGCCGAACGCGGCGCCGCCGAAGGTGGTGACGTCTGGCTGGTCGACGTCGACGTTCGCGGCGGCGCCGTCGCTGCTGCCATCACCGCCTCCGGTCACCGGGGGCGGTTTCTCGAGGTCGACGTCACCGACGCAACCCGGGTCGAGCACGGGGTCAGCGAGGTGCTTGACCGGTCCGGCGGGGTGGACATCATCGTCAACAGTGCCGGCCGGGACTCCCACGCCGACCCGGCCACCATGACCAGCGACGAGTGGGACCGGTTCATGACCCTCGACCTCAAGGCGTCCTGGCTGACCGTCAGAGCGGCTCTGCCGGCCATGATCGATCGCGGCGCGGGATCGGTGGTCAACATCGCCTCGCTGCACGCGACCCTCACAGCCGAGGGCGCCTTCCCGTACGCGGCCGCCAAAGCCGAGCTGCTCGGTCTCACCAGGTCCCTCGCGCTCGACCTCGGCCGTCATGGCGTCCGGGTCAACGCGGTGAGCCCGGGATGGACGCGCAGCGAACGGATCGAGGCCCATTTCAGCGACATCGGGCGCGAGGCCACCCGCCGCATCGAAGACCTACACGCTCTCCGGCGCACTGCCCGGCCGCAAGAGGTCGCCGAAGTGGCGGTCTTCCTGGCCTCTGACCGTGCCAGCTTCGTTACCGGGGCGAACTGGGCCGTCGACGGCGGGCTCGGCGCCCGTTACGCCTGATCCGAGGGGCTCGATCATCGGGTGCCCGATCCGGAACCTCAGCCCCGGAGAGCGCCGTTCACCAGCCCGCTGACGTAGAACCGCTGCAGGACGACGTACAGCACGAGGCAGGGCAGCATAGCGACCACGACGCCGGCTTGTAGGGCGCCGAAGTCGACCGAGCCGTAGGCACCGGAGCGGATGTTGACCAGCATGATCGGCAGCGTGTACTTGGCACCGTCGTTGAGGAAGATCAGCGGCGCGAGGAACTCGTTCCAGGAAGCCAGGAACGCGAACAGGCCGACGGTCACTACGCCGGGCATCACGATGCGTAGCGAGACGTGCCGCAGGGCGCCCACGTTGGTGCATCCGTCCACCAGAGCCGACTCCTCGAGCTCCCGCGGCACGGACTCGAAGCTGTTGCGCATCATGAAGATGCTGAAGGGCAGCTGGAACATCAGCAGCACCAGGCTGAGGCCGATCAGAGAGTTCTGCAGTCCGAGCTTGCCCAGCACGATGTACAGCGGAAGCAGGATGGTCGCGTACGGAACCATGAGAATCGTCAGGACGGCCAGGAACAACGGCCGCTTGCCACCGAACTCGAAGCGGGCGAACCCGTAACCACCCAGCACCGCCACGACGACGGTGCCTAGCACCGTCAGTATCGAGACGAGGAAGCTGTTCATCGCGTACGTTCCCAAGCCCTCGCCGTAGGCGGCCAGCCCTTTGTAGTTGTCGGCCGACAGGCTGTGCGGGAACCAGGTGGGCGGCTGCTGGTTCGCCTCCGCGCGCGGCTTGACCGAGTTGAGCATGGCCCACACCAGCGGGAAGAGGAAGGCGACCGACAGCGCCGCCGACAGGGTGTGGTAACTGCCGCCCAGCAGGACGCGTCGGAGGAGCCCCCCGCCGCCGTCGCCCCGCGGGGTGTCGGCGTGGGCCGGCGGTGCCTTCACCGTAGTAGCCATCATCAGTCCTTGCTGCGCAGGAGGCGGAGTTGTATGACGTTGAGGAGGATCAAGGACAGCAGCAACACGATAGACAGGGCTGCCGCTGACCCCAGGTCGAACGAGGTGAACGCGGTCTTGTAAAGCGCGTACACCATGGTGATGGTGGAGTTGTCCGGCCCGCCGGCGGTCAGCACGACGAACTGGTCAAACGCCAGCAGGGAGCCGGTGATCGACAAGATGAACAGCAGTGCCAAGGTCGGCTGCAGGAACGGCACGGTGATGTAGCGCAGCCGCTGCAAGGTGTTGGCGCCGTCCATGCTGGCGGCCTCGTACAGCTCTCCAGGAATCGACTGCAAGCCCACCAGCAGCACCACCACCTGGAAACCGATGAACTTCCACACCACCATCAGCACCACCGAGAAGGTCGCCTTGGCGGGGGTGTCGAGGAACCCGACGGGGCCGTCGGTCAGGCCGATTCCCTGGAGGATGCGGTTATAGACGCCCACCTGGTCGTTGTAGTTGACGAACCACAGCAGGCTCGCGGCGGCAGTGCCCACCACGTACGGCAGGAAGAACGCGGTCCGGTAGAACCTGGCTCCACGCCGCGGGGCGTTAGAGATGGCGACCAGCACGAAGGAGACCCCGAAGACGACGACGGTCGTCAAGATGGTGTAGAAGAGGGTGAACTTGATGGCGCCGAGAAACTTCTCGTCGGAGCTGATGTCGACATAGTTCTCAATGCCGTTCGGGGTTGGTGTGCCGAGCAGCGGCCAATCCGTGAAGGACATGTACAACAAAATGACCAACGGCACGATGAACAGCGCCGCCACGATGACAGCCGTCGGCAACACGAACAGCATCCCGGTCAGCGGACGCCGGGTGATCGAGGCCCGCTGGCGCGGCGCGGTGGACGGCGTCGGGCGCTGACGGTTCCCCGGTGGTGCGGTGGTGGTCATGGTCTCCTACTAGGTGCTGCTGGGAGGAAGCAGATGCGGGACCGGCGGCTAGTCCCGCACCAGGCGATCAGTAGGCGCCGTCGATCTTGGACTGGATCTGCTCCTGCGCCTTCGCTAGCGCCCCGTCAGGGTCATCGCCGAAGATTGCTCCGCGGAAGCCGGCAATCCACGGACCGTTGGCGTCGTTGAACAACTCACCGAAGGGCAACGTCGCCGGCGTGTGACCGTTCTTGAGGCCCTCGGCGATCAGCTTCGTCCTCGGGTCGGCCGAGGTGTACTTGTTGTCGACGAGGTCATTGCGGTTCGGCAGGTCGCCGTTCTTGGCCACGATCTCGACCTGCGCCTCCTCACTGAGGGTCCAGGCAAGGAAGTCCCACGCCTGCTCCACTTTCTTGGAGGATCTGGAGATGCCGGCGACGTCGCCGCCCACGAAGGTGGAGGTGGCCGAGCCGTCCGGCGACGACAATGGGGCAACACCCCATTCGAACTTGACCGACTTCAACGAGTCGATCATCGGGGATCCGTTCATCACGATCCCGACCTTCCCAGCTAGGAACCCATCACCCCAGGTGGAGCCGTCCTCGGTCTTCGCGCCACTGGCGACGATGCCCTCGTCGTACATCTTTCGGTAGAGGGCGAAGGTTGCCTTGAAGGCGTCGTTGTTGATGTCGGCTTTGCGGCCGTCGGTGGAGATCACCTCGCTGCCTGCCGCCCACGCGTGCGGGAAGGTGGTGTAACCGGTACATCCGCCGCAGTTGCCGCCGAAGTAGAAGCCCTGGATGTCACCGCCCAAGGCCTTGACCGCCTTCGCGCTGTTATAGATGTCGTCGAAACTGACCGGCGGTTTTTCCGGATCCAGGCCGGCTCGCTTAAACAGGTCCTTGTTGTAGAACAGCACCGAGGAGTCCAGTTTGTGCGGGACCCCGTAGATCTTGTCCTCGTTGGTGGCGGCCTGAACGTGCGCTTGGGCGAGTTCAGCCGCGAACGGCAGCTTCTTGACCCGGTCGGTCACGTCGACGAACAGACCCTGTTTGGTGTAGTTGGGGGAGTAGACGACATCCGCGGCGACGACGTCGGGCAGGCTGTTCGCACCGGCCGCGGCTCCGACCTTTTGGAGGTAGGAGTCGTTCGGGATGATGGTCAGCTTCACCTGGTTCTTGTGCGTCTTGTTGTAGCCGTCCACGAGTCGCTTGCTGAAGTCGTCGGTGGCGGAACGCACCCACATCGTCAGCTCGCTCCCGTCGTCCGGGGTGGCGGCGGCCGAAGCGCTGGGGCTGTCCGAGCCGCCGCCGCAGGCCGAGGCCACGAGCAGGAGGGGTATCACGGCCAGGGCGGCCGCGCGGTGAAATGATCTGGTGCTCATCTGTTCTCCTCAGAATGTGCATGGGGTTGGTCTGCGGTGGGGATGAAGACCCGCATGGGCCCGAGCTCACGGTTGGCCCAGCGGAAGTACGGGACTGCGGTGATGTCGAACTCCTCGGTGGACTGCTCGACCGCGGCGACGCCGTAGGGGAGGTGCCCGGCGACCGCTAGCGGCGACGCTGTGCGGGCGCGGGCCATCATGGTTACGACGCCACCGAGGAGGTCGGGTTGCCACTGGTCCACCAGGGCGGCGTCCGGAAGAAGCCGCACGAGGTCGAGGTCGCTGCCCTCCGGCTGGTCGACCTGCTCGAAGCAGTACACGAGCGGGCCGCGCTCGAGGGCGACCGACCCGCGGACCGCGTCTATCCGGGGGTCCGGCACCGTGAGCCGCGGGACGCACGGTAGTGAGAGCACCACCACGTCCCCGCGACGCCAGGCACGCCGCAGCCGCAGGTACCCGCCGGGCTCGGGCTGGTCCGCTGATTCGGTGCCGTTCACCGACACCGCCGCCCCCAAGGCCCACGAGGGGATGCGCAGCGACAGTGTCCACTCGTCTCCTGGCGCGTCGTCGATCCCGATTTCCACTCGGCCGTCCCACGGCAAGTCGGTGACCGTGTGCACCGCCACGCGCCCTGGCAGCAGGTCCACCGTGATGCTCCCAGTGGCGTACAGGTGCACCTGCACCCCGTTGTCGTCCGTGGTCGCCAGGTAGTGCTGCAGTGTCGCCAGCGTGCGCATGATGTTCGGCGGGCAGCAGGCCGTGCGGTACCAGGGCTGGCGGCCGTGCTCTGCGCTGCGGCTGCTCTCGCCCGCTGGGCCTGGCCGGTTCTGGAGCGCATTGACATAGAAGAAGCTGCGGCCGTCCAGCGACAGTCCGGAAGCAAACCCGTTATAGAGCGTGCGTTCGATCAGGTCGGCGTAGCGCGCCTCGCCCGTGGCTAGCAGCAGGCGCCAGCTCCAAAGGACACTCCCGTGCGCGGCGCACGTCTCGGCATAGGCAACGTCCGGTGGGAGTTCGAAGGCATTCCCGAACGCCTCGCCTTCCCAGCGCGATCCGATCCCGCCGGTGAGGTAGGTCTTGCCGGCGACCATGTCCTCCCATTGGGCCACCGACACCCCGAGCAGGTCCGGCTCTCCGGTCTCGAGGTACAAGTCAGTAACCCCGGCAGCCAGGAATACCGCGCGGACGGCGTGCCCGCGCACGTACCGGGTCTGCCGCACTGGGACGTCGTCTTGGAAGTAGGCCGACCCGAGCCACCCATTCCCGAGCACGCCGTGACCACGCACGTCGATGAGGAAGCGGGCGAGGTCGAGGTACTGAGTTTTTTCGGTTTCCCGGTACAGCTCCACCAAGGCCATCTCAATCTCCGGGTGGCCGTCCGTACTCTCTAGCCGACCGGGCCCGAAGGTGGCGACGAGGTGGTCCGCGTACCGGCACGCCACCTCAAGCAGCTCCCGGCGGCCGGTCGCCCGCGCCTGGGCCACCCCGGCTTGGATGAGGTGACCGCCACAGAACAGTTCGTGACCGCTGGGAAGGTCGGCGTAACGCCCGCTGTCGCCCGCGGTGACCTGGACGTAGGTGTTCAGGTACCCGTCGGCCCGCTGAGCCCGCGCGACCAGGTCAGTGACGGTCTCCTGCCACTCAGCCAGCGGTCCCGCTGGGCTGCGGCCCTGCTCCCAGGCGACGGCCTCCAGCGTCTTATAGACGTCGGAGTCGAGGTAAAGCTTGCCACGGTAGGGCCCGTCCTGCTCGCCCGCAGCAACCCGGAAATTGCTGAGGTTGCCCGCCTCCTCCAGCTGGCGGAACGCCTCTTCCAGGGTCACCGCCCGGTCCAGTTGCTGAAGGGTGTGCCATAACCCGCCGGTGATGCGTACGCCCGGAACCGGGCGGAGGGCAGCTTGACTGTCAGGAGCCGGCGCCACCGGGCCTGCCGGCTGAGCGCCCGGCTCGGTGGCCAGAGCGGACTGTGCTGCGGGAGCGCTCACCGGAGACACCCTCCTTGGGGCTAGGAAGTTGGCGTTTGCTGGTCGCAACGACGTTAGGACATCGATTTCCTAAACCGTAAGCCGTAGTATCGGACGCCGTCAAGCATCTGAAGAAATCGATTTCCTAGGTTGTACGGCATACTTCTCGAAACCTCGGGTTCTGACCGGCAGTGGAAAGGACGGTGACGGCCGCGTGGCGATCGGTGAGCGAAGCGTTCCTACGGTGTCCGATGTCGCCGCTCTCGCCGGCGTCTCCACCGGAACCGTCTCCAAGGCCCTCAACGGACGTGGCGCCATGCGGCCGGAGACCCGCGAGCGAGTCGTCGCCGCAGCCCGCGAGCTGGGCTGGCAGCCCAACGTGCTGGCCAGGAGCCTGCTGGCGGGGCGCAGCTACACCGTGGGGCTGATCACCACCGACAGCTTCGGCCGTTTCACCATTCCCGTCATGCTCGGAGCCGAGGACACCTTGGGGGCGGGCGAGATGTCGGTGCTGCTGTGCGACGGGCGCGGGGACCCTATCCGTGAACAGCACTACCTGCGAACCCTGATGGCGCGCCGAGTCGACGGGCTCATGGTCACTGGTCGTCGCCTGGAGCCTCGCCCGCCCATCGCCAGTGACCTCCCGGTGCCGGTGGTGTACGCGTTCGCCCAATCTCAGCGCGCCGACGACATCTCGGTGATCAACGACGACGCGCAAGGCGCAGAGCTAGCTGCACGGCACCTGTTGACGACCGGCCGCACCCGGGTGGCTCACATCACTGGCCCCGACCGGCACGTGTCCGCCCGCCTGCGCGCGGGCGCGGCGCGCAAAGTGCTGAACGAAGCCGGGCTGGACCTGGTATTGGGTAAGCCCCTGTGGGGGGAGTGGACCGAAGCCTGGGGCCGGGACGCCGTGGCTCTCCTGCTGCGCTCTACATCACCGTTCGACGCCATCTTCTGCGGCAGCGACCAGATCGCCCGAGGTGTACTCGACGGACTCCGCGAGGCCGGAGTGCACGTGCCCTACGACGTGGGGGTCGTGGGCTTCGACAACTGGGAGGTCATGTCGCTGGCCACCCGGCCCCTCCTGACCACCGTCGACCTCGACCTCGGCGAGCTCGGCCGGTACGCCGCTAACAAGTTGCTCGACGCCATCGACGGGCGCCCCGACAGGGGCGTCCACCGGCTGCCCTGCAAGTTAGTCATCCGACAGTCGACCTCGGTATCGGGGCGCCTGAACTGACGAAGATGGGCACATATGCCGATGCCCTCGATCGAAGCCCCAGACAGCATGAGGACTACTCAATCGACGGACCCGCGAGTTCGGTTGCCGTCCCAGCCGCGCTGATCGGTTGTGCTGCAATATCTTCCTGCCAGGGCCGATTGCACTCTGCGAGAATCCGGCCGGCCCTGGCTTTGCCGAGTCCCGGGTCCGCTTCGCGCTTCGCGAGTCCTCGCTTGCCGTGCTGGCTATGGTCTGCGGCTCAAGAAGGTGCGCGTATGGAGGCCGGCTGGCCGCAAGAGGGCGCAGCGGTCCGAGAGCCCGACTCAGGCTGAATGCCTCGCGCCGAGCTTAGTCGCAGGCTGGATTCAGCGTTCACCTTAGTCAAAATCGCGGAGGATACGAGATCGAACTCGTGAGGGCGTTACCCAACCCGCTTTCCAACTCCGCTCGCGATCGTTTGCGATCATTCTTCGACGCGATCTGCGCGCGCGGATCGTCAGCCAAAGCGCACTACTAGGAACGGCGGCGAACGACAACAACTGAGACGACAGACGCGACGTCGACTGTGCGTTGACTCCTGGATGTCGACGTACGTTGGGGAGAAAGATATCCAGGCGGCTAGCAGCTGCCTACCGCTCGAGTTTCACTGAACCGCTACTACCCGGGCTGGAGGGCGTAGCGATCACGTAGCGCGGGCAGCCGCTCCGAAGAGATGCGGCCAGCCGCGCCGGTGACCAGGCCGAGCGCTCCGTGCTCACCGTGCAGCTCCTGCACGTGCGGGTGCTACGGCGTCTTGAGGGAGCTGGCCGGGAGCCCACAGCGACCGGATGTCGAGGCCCGCCGCGTCGCGCCGCTGAAGGTCGGTCAGGAAGTCGACGAAGTCGTGAACGGGTGTCCAGCCCAGCATCTGCTTGGCCTCGGCGAGGTCGTGGTGCTCCACCTCGGCGGGGAGGTCGAGGGCATAGCGTCGGAGCAGCTGCGCCGACCCCGGCACTTGAGTCTCGCACCACTCGGGACCGAGGGCGGCGAAGTTGCCCTGGACCTCGGCGGTCATCTTGTGGTCAGTGTGCACGATGGTCTGGAACAGCTTCACCTGCCGCTCCAGCACCGCAGTTAGCGCCGCCCGCGTGGCGCTCGCGACGTCGCGCCCGTCGACGCCATTGCGTAGCAGCTTCTCCCCCCAGGCCAGGTAGGGCTTGGGGACGAAGTCGTGGTAGCGCAGCATGGCGACGGCGGCCCCGGTGGTCTCGTGGTACATCCGCCACAAGTCCTCGCCGATCACCTTGGTGACGCTGTAGACGCCGCCCCAGCCGTAGGCCATGGATGAGGCGAAGACCACCGCCTCCACGCCCGCGGCACCGCAGGCCTGAACAAGGTTGAACGTCCCGTCCACGTTGACCGCGAAGATGGTGGCCTCACCGACCGGCGGCTGGTGCCCGCTATGCCAGGCCGCGAGATGCACGACCGCGTCGCAACCCGTCACGGCCGCTTGGACGTCGGCGAGGGAGCGGGTGTCGCAGCGGACGAACTCACCTGTCGGGGCCGACTGGCCAAGATTTAGGGGCGGCGGCGCCACGTCGGCGCGCCGAACCGTGTGCCCGTCGGCCTCCAGCAGCCGGGTCACGAGGCGCCCGGCGACGCCGGACGCGCCGGTGACCAGCACCGTGCTCATCGACGTCCCAGCTTCTCGGCTACAACCCGCTGAGCCACGACGGACTCAGCCACGTCGGGCTCAGACACCGGTGTTGAGCCGCTTTTTCGCCTCGGCGTAAACCTCGTCGGACAGCGGTCCGCGGGCAGCGGCCGAAATGTTGTCCTTGAGGTGGTCGACGCTCTTGGTCCCCACGATGTTGGTGCTCATTCCGGGGTGGCTGTTGGTGAAGCGGAGCAGGAACGCGGTGCGGCTCTCGCCGTCCTCGCGGAGGTCATCGAGCCCGGCCGCCTCCCAGGCGGCCCAACGGTCCTCGGCTCCGAGGCCGGATCCAGGCTCGCCGCGGGCCACGCCGCCGCGCACGATGACGCCCGCACCCGAGTCGGACGCCGCCTGGATGAGCTCCTCGTGCTCGCGCTCCAGGGCCGAGTAGGGGATCTGGAAGCTGTCGAACACGCCCCACTCGATGTAGTTCGACAAGTGCGGGTTCGTCGCCGAGATCCCGATCCAGCGCACCTTACCCTGCTCCTTCATCTCCTGCAGCGCTGCGACCAGGTCACCCTGCTCGGCCTCCTCCACGCTCGGGTTGTGCAGCTGAACGAGGTCGACGTGGTCGGTCTTCATCCGCTCAAGGCTCTCGTGCAGACCGCGGAAGAGGTTGTCCTTGGTCCACACGTGCGGGGTGTCGTCGATGGTGCCATCCTTGTGCACCACGGTGCAGCCGCACTTGGTGGCGAGGACGTACTCGTCGCGGCGGTGGGCGAGGTAGCGCCCGATGTACTCCTCGCTGCGGCCGTAGTCGTTGGCCGTGTCGATGAAGGTGATCCCCTCGTCGACGACGGCGTTGAGGATGGTCTCCGCCACGCTGTCCTCGATCGGTCGGCCGCCCCAGATTCGCGAGCCGCGGACCTCCATGGCGCCGTACCCAAGCTTGGTCACGTCCAGTCCGGTGCGGCCTAGCGGGCCGTGTGGCAACGTGCTCATGTCTTCTCCCCGTCGTCATCGGTCAGTGAGTCTTGATCGTTCAACAACCTACGCCCGGGCTCGGGGAGGGGTTACCCCGGCCGTGGCGACCAGCCCAGAGCGAAGACGTTGCAAGCGGGAGCGTGTAAGCGAACGCCCTCCGCATCGAGCCGCTGTTTATACCCGGGAGGCAGCGGTTGTTTGCG